>VYLK01000077.1_pt1 | contig 62854 bp, 53 predicted proteins | sample 5114321 | NCBI WGS metagenome assembly VYLK01 (sample SAMN12291792, study PRJNA351875) | freshwater metagenome | isolation source: freshwater lake | place: USA: Michigan, MSU2 Lake | collected 2011-08-16
TTATAGCTCCATTTTACTATGTCTATAATTTCGTTTTTTACTTTAATTGATTAGTCTAACTTATGATTTGTCTCTTGAATCTCTTCATTTATTTATCTGTTGAGTCCTCTAGGTAGTGTTAATTCTTATTGCTCCTTATTGAGAATAGGTTTTGATGCCATTTTTGGTGCTTTACTGTTTTTTAAATGCCTTTTTTCACTCTCTATGTTTATTTTTATGCTCACTTTGGTTTTTTCTCTACGTAATTTACCTCTGTGACAGTTTGGGGTGCGGAATGTGGGATAAATGACCATGGTGCGTTCCCAAAAATCTATTGGTGGAGCAGTAGGACTTGCATCAGGGAACGCACCCTACAGCTACAGCTAATTAACGCCAGTTCGGTTTAAGGGAATTTTGCCATAGCTTCTACAAAAGAATAGGAGTTTCAGGCTACGGTAGCATCAGGGTTTTAGCTTATCTCAAACTGAGGTTAATTAGTATTACCTGCTATTTGTTACAATAGGCTACTGCGACTTTAAGAATGTTTTATGTTTAAGACCATACAACATTTTCAATCGGATTTCATACATCAAATCTGTCACCAACTTCTTAAATCTGGTATATAATTCCTGGTCAATCCTATCCTTTGGTGCTAAATCTCCTCCATGAGCTACAGCATTGCGTAACCGCAGAAATAACTCTAAGGATTCCTTTAAATTAGGATTCGGATGTGCATAATCCTTCCAATGTTCTGGAAACTTTTCAAGTGCAAAGCTTTTGAGTAATTTGTTTAAGACGTTGAAACCAACATTACTCTCGGTATTAACAACTCTTGAAAAAGTGCAGCTATCCCCAGCGTGAAACTCTTTAAGTGAAGCAAAAAACCTTACTTTTTTATTGTCATTTGTAGGATATTCCTTAAACTGTTTAAAGGAGTTTTCCATGTGGTGAATAACTATTTCATCGCAAAAATCATGAAGCCCACATTCCGCACCCTAGTCGTTGAAATCAAAAGTTGCTCTAGCCCTTGTATAGTAAGACTTTTAGCGATTACTAAGAATTATGAAGTGTCACACTCTAGTCAGCGATCGCCAGCAATCGTTTTGACGATTTGGATAAAATTTTCAATGTGACACTTTAGGGTGCGGAATGTGGGATGAAGATCTCTGCCAACCTTATTAAGTTCATCAATATAGAGGTTGAAAGATTTTTGGATAAAGCTTTCCCATAAAGAATAAATCATCGATATTGATTGAGTTGAGAAAATGTCTTGATGCTTTGAAGATAGAGAGTACCTTCTCGTAAAAATTGCTCTCTCAATTTCGAAAAGAACAGATATTCTCTCCTCAATAATCTCTTGCAATGCCCTATCAAAATCATCCATAGCCTATTGCTAAGTTTATTATTGAAAAATTTCATCTACTCTTTTAAGACGATTTCTAATCCGACTTCTACTATTAGAAGCGGTTCCAGAATACCTTTTGAAGTCGTTGTCACTTTTTAATTGTGTTATCTTTGATTTCAAAAGTTCAAGGTCTTCAGCATACGTCTCGATATTTTGAGCAACTCCTATTAATATCCCCTCAAAATAAGCTGGAACAAATAAGTTTCTCTCGTTTCTAAATATCTTGTTGTCTTCTATTTGGTAAATTAACTCTAAAACTCTCATGATGAGAGATTCATAAACATCATAGTCAAAATTAGCGTTCTGAACAGTTCTCTCCATAAAATCGTTTAAAAACTTCTCCATATTTTCATTAACATTTTCAGCATTTTTGTAGAAAGCAAAAAACCTAAGAACTAATTCTTGATCATATAATTCATTAAGTTTGCCACTACTTAATTGAGTAAGATATTTGAAAACTTCGCTTTTACTAACTTTTAGTAAAAGCTCGTTAAGTCTAGGATTAACCCCTCGATAAATTGCATTTCTTATCTCCTGTGGAGTTAATTTTGAACCTCCAGAGTTGAGTCGTTTGAACAACTCATACTTCATGGAAGTACTACTTTCTCCTCTCAGAATTTCAACTCTACAAACAGCCCTTTTCAAGTTTATTTTTAGATTTGTTGGAAGATTGTCAACATTAAAGCCTTGCAAGCTTTTGACTAATCCTCCTTCTTGCAAAGTCCATTTATTTATAGTTTTTATCTCTCCAGTTTCTTCCCCGCTTTCCTCATCAATTTCTTCTTCTTCTTCGACTCCTGATCTGTCTATATATTCTTGATAGTCAATTGTCCATCCACTACCTTTTAGTTCACCAAAAAAACTTATGAAAGTAGAAACACGTTGCAATCCATCGACCAATTCCCATACACCGTTTTTATCCTCGGCCACAAATATTGGAGGAATTGGAATCGAGAGTAGAATTGATTCTATAAGTGCAGTTTTTTGTGCTTCTGACCATCGGAATAATCTCTGATACTCTGGTCTAATTATTAATTCACCATTTTTGTATAGGTTGATCAACTCCCCAAAAGAAATGTCAAGTCTATCAGACGACAGCCTTTTTCTCTCATCTGAGACTGCTTTTTCGAGTAAGGCTACTTTTTCAGCAAGGTTTTCCATATTACTCAGGCTTAGTATGCTTTTCCAAGTATAACAAGCTAACAATGAAATTGATGACGACTCTGTGAAAGAGAGAACTCAGTTTTTGACAGTCTAACTATTAATCATATCGCTCCCTGCGGTCCCACACCCTCCTCTATCCTACTTCTCATTGACGTACTGTTAGTCCGTGGCTTCGACATCGCACTCTCAGACTCACAGCTTCAATGAATGACCATGGTGCGTTCCCAAAAATCTATTGGTGGAGCAGTAGGACTTGCATCAGCGAACGCACCCTACAGCGATCGCACTATCAATTATACCGCTCCCTGCTGCCAACTCCGGCACTCATGGACAGTCTTTTAGAGAGTCAACCGCTTAGTGGTCTGTCAATCTTGAAATTGTGGATAGGGGAATGCTGCCAAATTATTCGCCCCCAATCCCTCAAAATCAGCTTGACAGACCAATAGAATCGCCCTTAATTTTTGTCAATTGTTGGACTCTAACTATATTCTTCCCCGACACTGAGATTAAAGAGCATTTGCAGGGATTGTAAACAGCGCTTACGCGCTTCGATATCCTGTTGGGCCCGCAGTTGTACCATGGGTTCGTGAAGGATTTTATTGACGATACCGCGGGTCATTGCTTCGATAACTTCCTGGTGTTTTTCGGCGAATTCCGTCCCCAGACGGGAGAGGGCCTTTTCTAATTCCTGTTCGCGAATATCTTCAATTTTGCTTCTTAAACAGCTAATTGTCGGTACAGTGTCCAAAGAACGCCACCAAAGCTCGAAAGCTTCCACTTCCTGCTCTAGGAGTGCCTCTGCTTCCCTAGCCATCTGACGGCGACTTTCCTGATTGGCGGCCACCACCGCTTTAAGATCATCGACGTTAAAAGCTTGCACCTGTGCCAATTCCTTCACGTCGGTGTGGACGTTGCGGGGAACAGAAATATCGATTAACATCAGCGATGTAGCAGCAATCGTCACTTCTGTCAATAAATTTTTAGTTAAAATTGGTTCCGTGGCTCCCGTACTGGTAAAGACGATATCCGATGCCGCTACCGTAGCCATCATCTCTTCTAAGCCATATAGTTGGATTGGTACGTTAGGAAATTCACGGGCCAACTCCTCGGCCCGTCTTTGGGAGCGATTGACGATCGCAATTTGCTGAGAACCCTTAGCCAGAAGATGAGTAACTAATAATCGGGACATTTTCCCTGCCCCGATAATAGCGATTTTCTTGCTGCTGAGGTCTGCCACCTTAGCATGGGCTAACTCCACCGCTGCCGAACTGATCGATACGGCTCCCGTGCCGATGCTGGTTTCCGTGCGGACGCGCTTACCGGCAGTCATCGCTTGTTTAAACAGGCGATCGAGTAACTGGCTAATAGTATTGTACTTCTGAGCTAATTTATGGGTATTTTTAACTTGAGCGAGAATTTGCCCTTCCCCGAGGACAAGACTTTCTAAACCGGCGGACACCCGGAGCAGATGACGGACAGCATCCTGATGCAGTAGGGTAAACAGATAACGACGCAGGACATTAAGGGGAATATGCCCGATTTCAGCGAGAAACTGGGTAATTTCCACCACGCCCTTTTCCGTATCCGTAACCACGGCGTAGATCTCCAAACGGTTACAGGTGCTGATAATAGCCACCTCTTGGATGTGGGGATAACCCTTGAGGTGGGTAAGGGCGGACTCGATTTTCGCTTCCGGGATACTCAATTTTTCGCGAATTTCCACCGGGGCTGTCTTGTGACTCAAGCCCACTACAGCAATATTCATTTATGTTCTCCTACAAATGTTGCTCAGGCTACAAAAATTATTGATAAAGATCAGTGCGTTATGTCTCTAATTGTTGCAATTTAGTCCCAATCGGGATGCAAATAAAAGATGTTTGAAAAAAAACTTTATATATTTTTACCAATGGGGGCGAGGTGAGCCATACCCACCCCACCGCGTCAGAGAATTATTTCAGTTGAATGTATTTGGGTTGGTCGAACAGGTGAACGGTATCGACAAAGCGAGCGGTTTTCGATTGGGTGGAGATAACCAAGCTTTGGGTACGAGCGCCACCGTGGAAGAAGCGTACCCCTTCCATCAGGGTGCCGGGGGTGATCCCACAGGCGGCAAAGAGGACGGTTTGGCCACTGGCTAATTCTTCGCAACCGTAAACGCGATCGGGATTAGTGATCCCCATTTCTTGCAGACGAGCGATATTACCCTCGCGACTTTCACCGATTAAACCGGTTTTGACCACTTCGGGATCATAGATTAATTGTCCCTGGAAGTGACCCCCCAGACAACGCATAGCCGCCGCCGAGATTACCCCTTCCGGAGCGGCACCGATACCCATGAGAGCATGAATATTAGTTCCCGAAAAAGCGCAGGAAATAGCGGCCGATACGTCACCATCGCTGATCAGACGAACTCTGGCCCCAGCGTTGCGGATTTCTTGGATTAATTCCTTGTGACGGGGACGATCCATAACTACTACCACCAGTTCTTCGATGGAACGATTGAGACAATCGGAAAGAACTTTCAGGTTTTCCGTCGCCGATTTATTAATATCCACATGACCTTTAGCTGCTGGGGGAGCGGCTAATTTTTTCATATAAAAGTCAGGAGCGGCGAATAATCCACCTTTTTCGGAGATCGCTAACACGGCCATAGAACCATTTTGACCGTAGGCAACTAAGTTAGTGCCTTCGCAGGGATCGACGGCGATATCGATTTCGACTAATTCGTCGGGATTACAATATTGTTTGGCATCAACTTGGGTACAGATACCCACTTCTTCGCCAATATAGAGCATGGGAGCTTCGTCTCTTTCCCCTTCTCCGATAACGATGCGACCGCGCATATGGATTTTATTCATCCGTTCGCGCATCGCTTCCACAGCGACGTGATCGGCGATATTTTTTTCGCCTTTACCCATCCACTTCGAGGAGGCAATGGCGGCCTGTTCGACCACTTCGATAATTTCTAATCCTAGCGTACTTTCCACTCGATGATCCTCCCTACAGCTGATCTATGATTTATCTAGTGAGTTTGTTTCCTTAACAGTCAAAAGTCTATCACCAGACGGGGATCATTCTTAAGTTTTTATGCAGATCATCTGGAGGAGACTGGTATGCCTAGGAAGTTTTTGCGACTTCGAGGGCCTAATCTTGGCTATTGGGGCTTTTATCGCTGATTTGCTCTGGCGATCGCATGAAGGAAGGTTCTTACCCCTGTTGTGAATGCTAGACAAGGGCAGCTTTGTCGATGCTAAACATCTGGTGAGGTTTTGTCGAGCAAAATTATAACGTTATTATTTGTAGGATGGGTTAGCGGTAGCGTAACCCATGCAGGCGTTGGGTTTCATGCTTCAACCCAACCTACGTTCATCTTATATTTAATTCCACCTACCCACTTAATTTGCTATCGACGACTGACTCCCCAAAGCGAAAATTTCCTACCTCATCCTTAAGATAAGCTAAGACGCATTTTAACCGCCGATAACTCGGTTTGTTAACGAAGCCAATAAACTATAGCGATAATAATACTCAGAATTACCACAGTCTGACGCAGATAACTAGGAGAGATAATTCTAGCTAGTTTTCCCCCCAATAAACCCCCAATCAAAGAGCCAATTGCTACCACTATCGCCGCCGACCAATATACATGATTAGAAAAGAGAAAAAACCAAGATGCGGCCACATTAACTACCAAAGAAAGCAACTGTTTTAAAGCATTTAATCTCGTGAGATTATCCTTGAGAAATAAGCCCAAAATTGCCAACTGAATCACCCCTAAACCCGCGCCAAAATAACCACCATAAATTGAAGCGAGAGCGATGGGTAAAACCGCCAAAATTTCTGGTATATGACCATTTTCGTCCCCCTGTCGCCGCTGTAGCCAAGAGCGTAAGGTATCTTGAAAAGCCAATAAAGCCGCCGCTAAAAGAATCAGAAAAGGAATCAGGCGTTCAAATACTTTATCACTACTATTTAACAGCAAAATACCACCGATAATGCCGCCAATAACTGCCGATGGTAGTAATAACCAAATCCGTTTTTGTTGCCCGTGCAGGTCTTTTTTTTGGGCGAGGGTTGCCCCCAGATAACCGGGACATAAAGCGACGGTATTAGTCACATTTGCCATTACCGGTGGGATACCCACCGCCATCAGCGTCGGAAAAGTAATCAGACTACCGCCACCGGCAAGAGCATTAATTAAGCCAGCAGCCACGGCAGCGATTGCCAAGAAGCCATACTGAATAGGCGTGAGCATTTAGGGGTTAGGGATAGTAATTAGCGATAAATCAATTTTTTCCTCGTCAACTTGCTTAATTTCGGCTCTAATTCCTGGTCCAAAATATCTTTCGATTTTTTCCTGTTTTGCCAGCCACTTTTCCAGGGGTAAAAGGGGCGATTCAAATTCTAGGGTGAAACAATAGGCGGAATCAACAGCAGTTTCACGAATTGCCACTAAAGTCGGTCTTTCCTCGTCCGTGGGGCTTAATCCCAGCTTTTCTAGGGCTTCATCCAGATGCACTTCCTGTCCGTAGCGATAGCGGGTGACATCGTTGCGAAGTTTGGTTTGGGTGACAGTAGCCTGTTGTTGGCGCAATTGCAAGATTTCGGGGCTAGTGGGTTGACTGAAGGGTATAGGTTTGATTTCTGAAGCTTTTAGGGCTAAACCTCCCAATAATAACGGTAATCCGTAGAAAAACCCCGCTAAATTGACCGTGGCGTTACCTTCGGCATAACCGATGATCCCGATAACCGTTAAAATACTGCCTAAAATTAAGCCAAAGTATGATAGTCTAATTTTTCTGAGCATGAAATAATTTTTTTCTTGAGTACGCTAATCCTTTAGAGATTATACAACTCAAGAGAATCTTTTTTGCAGGGGGGCAGTGGGAAGATTTTTCAGTTATCAGTAAACAGTCATCAGTCATCAGTGAAAAGAAAGCGGCGAACTTGACACTTAATAAGTAAGTAATCTCAATCAACTGTTAGATAGTGGGATAGGTTTCAGTTTCTTTGTAGTTTATCTTTAGATTGTAACCAGCTACTTAGTTGATTATAGGTGGTGCGTCAGGAATTTTTGCCGTCTAACGCACCCTACCTTTTACTATTGCCTATGTACTCGCAATTTTTCAATCAATTGAGATAATTTCTCGTCAGAAGCGGCAGTAATAAAGTCTAATTTAAACTTTTGTCCCTGACTGAGATATTCTGCATAGCTAGACAAAAGAAAAGGACGAAACTTTTCATTATTAGCAATATAAACTTCAAAAAAAGAGACCAATAAAGCTCCAGTATAATCCTCGATTAGATTTTGATTGGGTAAAGTGATATCGACCACAGACTCTAGGGTTTTTTGCATTCCTGCATCCAATTCCGTAAAATTTACATGAGCTTGTCCCTCCACCATGGCTAGATATTTATCTGGCGTTTTTAACCAAGTAAAAGAAATGGCCTGTTCAAAAATCGGATTGGCTGCCGGGTCATAACTTCCGGAACCCAAGAGGACAGGAATCGAGATTTTACTTAAACCTTTTTCCCCAAAAATACTACGGTTAACGGGATTAGCTGCAAAAACAGCTGCGACTCGTTCATCACGAAAATTATAGACCTGTCTAGGCAATTCTAGGGCGCGACATTCTAGGAAAATCGAGATATTAATCCCAGAATAAGAACGGTTACAATCTTTCGCAAGATTATCAAAATCGATTGACGCACCAGCAACAGCAATGGCAGTATAACCTCCGAAGGAATGACCAGCTACTCCCACATTAGTTAGGTTAAGTTTACCTTGAAATTGACTATCATTACGTCTTGCTAATTCATCGATGACAAAGCTAATATCTTTGGGTCGATTAATAAATTCATCTCGATCAAAAATATTGCGATAATACCCTGCTAACATTCCTTGCAGGTATTTGATATCACTGCCGGGGTGTTGCGGTGCTGCTACTAAAAATCCGTAGGAAGCTAGATGTTCAATTGCTTGGGCATAATCTTCTGGTCGCGAGGCTAATCCGTGGGAAAAAATAATTACAGGTGTTTTACCGTCTCGGAAAGTTTGCGGGATATAAACATCCACATATAAACTGCGATTGCGACTGCTATCGGTTAGGTTCCAAACTTCTTTTTTTACCTGAAAGCTACCGCGCTGACGCAAATCGGGTAAACTGGCATAATTAATCGCTGGTTTAACGGCAGCCGCTTCCTCTGCTGTCCAGAGGCGCATATCTTTGGTAAATAATTCAGATACATAAATGGCATAATCAAGAGCTTTAGCTAATCCGAGGATTTCTTCCCCCTGTAACTGGATATTATTGGGGAATTTTTTCAGGATGTTTAAAAGGGTTAATCCCCCCGGCTCAAAAGCGGCACTAACAATCGCACCCCGCAGGGCATATTTACCATTAATTCCCCCTTGAATGGTGATGCTTTTGCCCAAACGAGAGAGCATATCAGCACCCATCACACTATTAAAAAAACGAGATAGTAAAACAGGATCGATGTCAATTTTTGTTAATAAAGCTTCACGAAACTGCTCTCTTGCTTCGGGAGTTACTCTGGCTAGAAATTGTTTTAAATTAGCATCAATTTTGCCTTCTTTAGCAAAGGTTTCTAGGGATGCTACCGATAGAGAAAAGACAAGAGGAGTATAGACAAATTCAACTTCTTCGGCGGCTTTTAGGGGTAAGGCGGTCATAGTGGCGGCGAAAAGACCTAGTATAAAAGCTCGCAGCCGACGGGTGGAATTATTTCTAGGAAAACGATTTTGTAAACTGGTGATAATCATGGAATTTTTAGTTAGGGTAGATGACAGCAATTAAAGGAAAAAAGTGACACGATGATTGATGTCTAAGTTCAACAAACATCGATAAAGTGCCAAGCAAATTAGAATCAAAAAGCAGAAAGAAAACCTCGATAGATTAATCTGAGCGATTTCGATTCTAAATTACGAGCTATTTCCTGAAAATATTACCTAGTGTGGATTTTATATTAAAATTGTTTTTTTGTCAAGACACTGGCTATTAATAAAAAAAATAAATCCATGAATTTAATAAGTGAAAGTGATATATTTGGAGATGAAAATAATCAGATAAGGTTTTTGAACAAGATAAGTGCCTAAGCAAAATTAATTACGCATTTTGATAAAGCTTTTTAACCAATAAATTAATTTTGCAGGACTACTTAAATTGCTAATTATTGCGAATATGAATATCTTGCTGCGGAAAGGGAATCTCGATATTTTGTTGAGTAAATCTATCAAGAATAACACAATTAACATCACTAATTACTCGCTTTTTCCTGTTAACATCATCCAACCAGAACTTTAATTCAAAGTTTAAACTAGAATCACCAAAATTAATAAAAAAGGCTACTGGTTGCGGGTTTTTAAGTATGTTAGGATGATGATCGGCAATGTCTAGCAATAAATTCATCACCTGTTGTGCGTTAGAGTTATAACCAACTCCGATAGCAATTGAACAATAAATCAAGTTATCACTACCCGTATAGGTGGTGACATCCTCAGTAAAAAACTTTTGATTGGGGATAATTTTTTCGGAATTATCCGTGAGGATTTGCACTGTTGTTGCTCGAATACCTAGCTTTTTTACCTGAGAAGTTTGCCCTTCAATATTAATGATATCACCGGGTTTGAGAACTTTTTCAAATAATAGTAAAATACCGCTAATAAAATTACTGACCACTTGCTGCATACCGAAACCAATACCCACCGATAAACCGCCAGTAATTGCCGCTATTGCCGTTGCATTAACTCCCACATAACCCAAGATAATAATAAAACCTAAGACAATGAAAAAATAACGTCCTAACAGTAAAGTTGCTTCAATTTCACCGCGACTAGCTTGCTGATTTAAATGAGCAATACTCAGAATTATAGTCTCTATAAGATCAACAACAATTACCAGAAAATAGGGAGCTATTATCAAAATAAATATGTTTCCCAATGTGATCGGACTATTGAATAAATTGAAGGGAGATACTTGGGCGATTTCCTGAATATTATTGTAGAAACCAATCATGGTTCTCAGGAGAAATAACACCAATAAAGGTGCTAAAAGCCGGAAATGATAATATTTAATTATATTGACGGAAAACTTGGCGTATAGTCCAGCTAATAAACCACGATAAACTAAATAAAACCACAGGAGTTTTATAGATAAATTAATCATTCCTCTTGTCCAATTTTGACTGAAAAAAATTAGATAATTTAAGTCAAGTAAAATTATACTAATAACTGGAAAATTAAGAAACTCTATCAGGATAGCAAAATATTGACGGATGGTTAATTTTCTATCACTATGGATAAAAGTGGTGACGTGAGGAAATCTTTTTTCTAAGTAAGACCATAACCATTTTGACAATAACCAAGCAAGAATTAAACAAAGAAAAATAATCATTAATTGATTTTGAACATTTCTGCGTCCTAAAAATAATAATTGGTTAGCAATTATTTCCGAAAGAGAGGGGATATTGTTGTTCATATTAATTTATTTTTCTGACTTCCTGATCAAGACCTGATTGAATATAAAGTGTCAGTTGGTGGGCTGCTGTTGAGGAAGATATTTCACCAGCGATCGCTCTTTCATACCAAAATTCTCCCTCTTCTAAAATTTTATTCAACTTTTCCCAATCATCGAGAGGAACTGCCACGGCATTGTGAGATTGTTGTAATAATACTGATTCGATCGGTAGTAAATTTCCTTCGATCTGTACCCGTCGATTAGTGGGAATAAAACTTTCTGTTTGGATGATTGCTTGCAATTGTTGTTCGGGATTGGTGAGAAATTTTCCTAAAGCTAATCCCAAACTATTTTCATTATCACTATTATTACGATTGAATACCATCACCCGTGTATAGAGAATTGGTGCTGCTTTACCTTGAGTGCCTTGGGGAAGTAAAGCGACTCTGAGATCATCTTGGAGACTGTTTTTTAAATCGGCAATTTCAATAGAATTACACACATAATAGGTTAAGCGACCTCTAGCAAAAGCCTCATGAAGTAATTCCCGTTGACGATTGAGGATAAAATTAGGCTGTGACGAGGCAAATTTTAGCCATTCTAGCCATTTTGCCCAACCATCCAAGCGAGGTTGCAGCCTACCCTGATCATCCCACAAATAGCTGCCAAAAATTGCCATTCCCCAAAAAGTATCTTCAAAAGAGGACACCATCCCCACAGAATAACCTTTGCGCGCACGTTCCACTAATCCCTCTAAACTGGTGGGAGGTTGCTTCAGCAGCGGATCGGTACTAACTTGTAATTTTTTTTGATTGTAACACAGTACACGAGTACGAGAACCTAAGGGAATGCCATAGATTTTTCCTTGATAGCTAACTTGTTTCAGGGTTGGGGGATTATAGATAGATAAATCTAGATTTTTTCGGTCAATTTCCCCCAGTACCCCTTCAGATACTAATCTAGGTATATTTCTCGAAAAAATTAGAATAACACTCGCACCCAATCCGCTTTGAGATTGTTTAAAAAAACGTTCGGGTATCTCATCGATAGGAATAGCTTGTTCAAGAATTGTCACCTGCGGATTTAATTTTTCAAACTCTTGGAAACCGAGACCTAGTACTTCAGTTAAATTGCCCTCTTCTGGATACCAAACAAAAAGGGTTCCTTGCCGTTGCTCCGATGATTGGTTAGGAAGATCACTAAAACAAGCATAAAGAAAAATTGGCATCAAGATAAAAAGCAATAGGAACGATATAATCGTCCTTGCTTTTTTGCTTCTCCAAGCAGTTTTAACTCTGAGCCTTAGGGATTGCATCGATCGTGATCCTTCAAAAATATTGCCATAGACCCATAGTACATGAAAAGGTGACTAATAATCCTTATCAGAAAAATAATTAACATGGTCTTTTGTCAAGAGCCACCAGTATAGCAACAATCCCAGTTAAAAATTTGTGCGAGTTAAGCTGCTGACCTATCTAAATTACTGCTTAAAACAAAGGGAAAGAGCGAGTTTTATAGTTGGTTTTATAACACTATCACACCCAGTTTAAATGAGTAGCAGCTTAGGGAAACTATGCTTAGTATGAGTGAGATTTCTGTTATTAATAATTATGTCATGGCGAGGGAGTGATACCCGCCTTAACTTTACTGTACCAACCAAGAACCCACCGAAGCAATTTTTACTATATAATCATGGTATAAGAAACTGGCACCCCAAATATTGTATTTCAACCCAAACACCAAAGGAGTTAAATATGACTGAACCTTTAAGCGCGATTGTGTTGGTAACGTTGGCAATCCAGGAGTTTGTTAAATCAGGTACAGGAGATTTGGCCAAGCGTTTTACTGCGGAGGCTGTGGCGAAAATTCCTGTATTATGGGGAAAGATTAGGGATCGGTTAACGGGAAAATCGCTCAAGGTCAATGAAGCATTAGCTAAATTAGAAAGTGGGGACAGTACGGCCATTGAAACTATCACTAAAAATTTGGATGTGATTTTAGACGAAGATTCTCTTTTTGCTGAAGAGTTACGAATTTTAGGACAGGAAATTCAAGCAGGGAAAATCAGCCAAATTGGTTTAGATAACTTGGAAGCGGGAGAAATAGATGCTGAAATTGAGCAACTGGTAAAACGAAAAACAAAGACTAAAACAGAACAAGTTGGTACAACAGGGGTAAGAGTTACAGAAAAAGCAACTATTAAAATTAACCAAAAGATTGATTAGGAGACAAAAATGTTAGAAGATCAAGCCCAAGCACTCAAGCCTATTGTTAAAGAGGTTCTGCATGAGTTATTATTTCAGGAACGGGAAACTTTAACAGATGTAATTTATGAAGTGATAGAGGATATGGTTATAGCCAAAGCAATAGAAGAAGGTCTTGATGATGAAAATGTCAGTCGAGAAGAGTTTTTTGGGTTACATCGAGTAAGTTTATGACTACGAAGATTCGGGATGTCATTAAATTATTAGAAAAAGATGGCTGGTTTCTCGTTAATACAGTCGGTAGTCATCGCCAATATGAGCATCCAACAAAAAGGGGAAAGGTGACTGTTGCTGGCAAATTAAGTGATGATGTTCGTAAAGGAACTTTAGCTAGTATTCTTAAACAAGCAGGGTTAAAATGATCGACAAATATCTAATTGTTCTCGAAAAAAGTGAGACGGGATTTTCAGCTTATTCACCCGATGTATTGGGGTGTGTAGCAACAGGTGTGACTCTAGAAGAAACAACGGAGCAAATGCGATCAGCTTTGGCTTTGCATTTGGCAGATGTTGAAAACTTGCCCCAACCACGAGGGATTGATTCCTATTTAGAAGCTTTGCGAGATTCGGAAGGAGAAGCATTTTTTCTAACTCATATTCCCATAGATCAAGTGTTAATTAAATCTTAGTTTTATTAAGGAAAATGAACGACAAACTTTAGCAAACTGGAATTAAAGCTTTTACTTTAATCTGATCAAAGATCAAGTACAGAAACCAGAAGCCTGTTCCACGGGGTAGGCATTTTGCCAGTTTATAGGCTATAATCTTATTAAAGATAAAACACAGATTAGGAGACAAAAATGTTAGAAGATCAAGCCCAAGCACTCAAGCCTATTGTTAAAGAGGTTCTGCATGAGTTATTATTGCAGGAACGGGAAACTTTAACAGACGTAATTTATGAAGTGATAGAGGATATGGCTCTAGCCAAAGCAATAGAAGAAGGTCTTCATGATGAAAATGTCAGTCGAGAAGAAATTTTTTCTTTATTAGCAGAGTAAATCATGCAAGTTGAATTTCGTCGCCTTTTTTTCGAGATTTAGGTGCTATCAAGGATCGTAAGCTACGACAACGAATTGAAGCTGTCATTGTGGAGGTAGAAGCGGCCAATAATCTAGCTGAGTTAAGAAATATCAAAGCTATTGAAGGCCACCCCAGTTACTATCGGATAAGAATAGGAGATTACCGCATAGGTATTTATGTTGAGGAGAATATGATTGCTTTTGTCCGAGTTTTACACCGTAAAGAAATGTACCATTATTTTCCCTAAGCCATGAACGACAAACTCAAGCAAACTAGAATTAAAGGTTATACGTTAATCTTATCAAAGATCAGGTACAAGAACTAGAAGCCTGTTCCACGGGGTAGGCATTTTGTTATTTCACAGGCTATAATCTTATTAAATATAAAACACAAGAATCAGAAACCTGTTACACTATCTAACAATTAATTAAGTGCCATTTACTAGCAAGGAGTTGTATCATGGAACCTTTAACGCTATTGGCTACAGGAGTCACGATTATTTTAGGGGGAGCGTTGGCTCGTGTGGGGGAGCTTGTCTTAGATGGTTCCCTTGAAAAATTGAAAAATTTAATCGGAGCGAAGTCTCCTGATACTTTAAAAAAGTTGCAATCCGCTAATCAAAATCCTGCTTTGTTATCTGAAACCATTGAGGTAATGGCGACTTTACTGGAAGATCCAGAAATACAAAAAGTTGCAGAACAGGTGGTTAAGGAAAATCAATCTAATCCTTACGTTATTAATCAGTTTACTGACTTAGAAAAAATTCTTAACTTTGCTAATCGGGATATTAATATTGATAAACAAATTAATAATTTTTGACTACAGCCGCCTGTAGGGGAGCAGGTTAAACAAAACCCTGCTAAATTAGATACAACGAGTGAGAGTTCCAAGTCTATTTCGACTTCTCTTTCTAATCTTGATTACAGCATTGGAAGTCTATGTAAATTGAGAGCAATTTTCTACGAACTTAAGGGAAATGCTCGTCAACAAAAGGGGAAAGTTAATATAACAGTTAAAGAATTATCAGAATGGATTCAGGCAATTCAATCCGCAGAATCACAATTTGAGCAATTTTTAAATTTATTGGAGGATAATGATGATTCAGATTCATAAAAATCAAACTAATTCGGCTCAGGCTAGTAATTATGAAACAGAGTTAAATCTTGAGAACTTTGATCAGATTACGCCCAAAAAACATAATCCTAAAATCTATCAAAAGCTCTTAAAAAAAGCTCAGGATATTGGTGATAAACAATCTGAGATTTTTGCTCTTGGCCGGTTAGCAATGATTTATCAATCTTGGGGTCAATATAGAGAAGCAGTACAATATCTTCAGCAACAATTAGTAATTATTAGAGAAACCAATGATCGGTATTCGCTGGCGAATACTTTAGGTAATTTGGGAGCGGCTTATCAGTCTTTAGGGCAGTATCAAGAAGCAATTGCACATCTTCAAGAACAATTAGCAATTGCTAAGGAGATCGGCGATATTCTTGCCCTAGCAAATGCTTTCGGAAATCTGGGGATTACTTATCAGTCTTTAGGACAATATCAGCAAGCAATTGAATATTTTCAAGAACAATTAGAAATTGCTCAACAAATTGGTGATAAAAAATCAAAAGCCAATGCTTTGAGCAATTTAGGTATTTCTTATCAATATCAAGGCGATTTTGCTCAAGCAGAATCTCTATTTTTACAAGGATTAAAAATCCATGAAGAGTTATTTAGTGGCAATAATCCTAGTGTTGCTTCTAATCTCAACAATCTGGCGAGTCTTTATCAAGATCAAGGGAGATACACAGAAGCAGAACCTCTCTTTTTACGCTCGCTGGCGATTCGGGAAAAGCTATTAGGAAAAGAGCATCCTGCTGTGGCGACCAGTCTCAACAATCTGGCGAATCTTTATTGCGCTCAAGGGAAATACGCAGAGGCCGAACCTCTCTTTTTGCACTCGCTGGGGATTACGGAAAAGCAATTAGGCTCCGACCATCCTGAAGTGGCGACCAGTCTCAACAATTTGGCGTTACTTTATGATTTTCAAGGGAAATACGCAAAAGCAGAACCTCTCTTTTTGCGAGCGCTGGCGATTACAGAAAAGCAATTAGGAGAAGAGCATCCTGATGTGGCCAACAGTCTCAACAATCTGGCTGGTCTTTATTATGATCAAGGGAAATACGCAGAAGCAGAACCTCTCTTTTTGCGCTCGCTGGCAATTTGGGAAAAGCAATTAGGAGAAGAGCATTCTGATGTGGCCAACAGTCTCAACAATCTGGCGGATCTTTATCGCGCTCAAGGGAAATACGCAGAAGCAGAACCCCTCTATTTGCGAGCACTGGCGATTCGGGAAAAGCAATTAGGAGCAGAGCATCCTCATGTGGCCAACAGTCTCAACAATCTGGCGGATCTTTATCAGTCTCAAGGGAAATACACAGAAGCAGAATCTCTCTATCAAAGAGCGATTGCTATTTGTTCGGAAAAATTAGGAGAAAATCACCCCAACACTCAAACAGTAAAAAGTAATTATAATCTGATGCTGTCCCAACTTCCTGATGAGGAATTAAGCCAACGCTTTCCCCCCGAAATGGTGGAAATGTTGCGTAACCTAAGACAAAATTAGCTTTTTTTAAAGGAAGAATAAAAAACATGAACATCAAACAGCAACTACTAGAAAAATATCGCAAGCAAGGCTTAGAATTATGATTTTATGCGACACAGGTATATCCCTCTCGCCATGACACGCTATAATCGTCATCTCAGGAAAATATTGCTTCGAGGGTTTCTTGGTTTAGACATAAATGATTTCAGCGACTCAATTTCAATTTCCCTTATCTAAGGCTAACTATCTGCTCAACCACACCACTAAAGCAGGCGTTGGTGGAGATAAACGTAAGTTTTGGCGTGAAGTTATGGGATTTGATAATCCTGAAGCGATTCGAGAAGCTATACTAGAGACAGTATCTCTCGAAATATTACAAAAACAAGATACAACAGAGTATGGCGATCGCTATCGTGCTTATGTTAAAATCAGGGGATATTCTGGTCAATTACATCAAATTCGTACTGTTTGGATTATCCTGACAGGAGAAGACGTGGTGAGATTTGTCACAGCAGTACCTGCTAGTTTCAATCAATAAAAATTTAGGGTAATAAAAATGAGTAAGTTTAAATTATTTGATGATATTCAACTAACGGAAGATATTCCCTTAACCGATGGCGGAATCGCGCCTATCGGTACAGTCGGAGCAATTGTAGAAGTTCTGAAAAATGGGGAGGCTTATCTAGTAGAATTATTTGGCGATTGGGTTAAATATGATGGACAAGGAAATTTTGTCTCAGCCACTCAAGCAGAAAAAGAAGCATTTATGGAGACAATTGGCGTAGAAATTGTTTATCCTAATCAATTAGTGTTAGCTGTTCCCGCTAAGGAGATTATGCAAGTTACGGCTTAGATCATTACTGAAGTTGTCATATCGCCTTCTTCTCGATCAGAACCAAAAAGCCCAAAATAAATAATGAAAACGTCAGCCAAGAAGCAATTTTTGCTTTATTATAAGACTAATCCCCACAAACCGTAAGCGATTTATGTATCAAGTTACCGTTGATTACGCCAAAGCCAACCTAGAAGAACTCTGTGATCGCACTGAAAAAGAACCCGATGGAGTAGTGATCGTTCGTGAAAATCGCAGTTATATTCTCATTACTCAAGAAGAATGGGAATCCTTAGCTGAAACCTCCGAACTCATGCAAGATTCCAAACTATTACAACATATTGCATCAGCACGACGAGAATATGCCGCAGGAGAAACCCTCACAATGGAACAAGTATTTGGATGACAACCTACACAATTGTCTTTTCTAAACGAGCGCGAAAAGATACTGACGAACTCACCCAAAAACAAAAAGTCAAACTTCAATAAATTTTAACTAACATAATTGCAATTAATCCCTATATTGGCAAATCCTTAAAAGGCGATTTAGAAGGCTTGTATTCCTATCGCCTAAATAGAAAAGATCGTCTGCTTTATGAAATTTATGAAGACGATCAAACTATTCTGATTATTCGTACCAAAACACACTATGGAGATTAGGTAAGAGCGGTCATAACGCCTGAAGTCATCCCCGTTTAGAATATAAGTACCTAAGCAAAATCAATTACACATATCTAACCCCCCCCTTTGCCTCTTGCATGAGTGCTTTTCTTCACTAGGAAATTTATTTTGCACGACTACCTACTTATTTCACATTTATTCAGCAAACCCTAGTTAAATAATCTTTGCAGAAAAGTGCTTTGATCCCGCAGGAAAACCTGAGCGCAATTACGCCCCGGCATTCCCGAAATTGAGCCGCCGGGGTGAGTTCCTGCCCCAGTTAAATAAAGGTTTTTAATGGGGGTTTTGTAGTTAGCTATTTCCGGTAAAGGACGCAGGAAAATCATCTGATCTAAAGTCATATCAAGATGATAGTAATTACCTTTATAGGAACCCAAACGATTAGCTAATTCGGCTGGACTTTCCACCCGACGGGCAATGATCGAAGATTTGAGATTGGGAGCATAATCGGCCAGTTTATCAAGAACTCGATCGGCCACGCGATTTTTTAATTCTTCCGTCCATCCCGTGCCGTTTAATCCCGTTCCTTCGGCGCCGGCAATCTGATAGGGGGCAAAAAATTCGATCCAGAGGGTATGCTTGCCCTGGGGAGCCATAGACGGATCGAGAATAGTGGGGACATCTAGGTACATCGAGGGATTTTCGTCGGGAATCTGCCCCAAAATCGTTAAAGCGTGGGCCTGTTCAACGTGACGCACGGAATCGGCGATGAGAATCGTTCCCTGTAAATACTCCTCTTTGTGATCGTAAGCCTCGAACCTTGGCGCTTCGGCGAGGGCGCAATCAATTTTAAGAATTGTTTCATTGTTATTGACAATTCGCCGTTCTACCCTTTCTCGCAATTCCGGATCGGCGGCATCCACATCGGCGGGAGCGACTAACTGTAAAAAAACTCGTCTAGCGTCAATATTAGAGATAACACCCGCTTTTGCCAGATATTCCTGTCCAGAGTCCACCCTAACCCCGATCGCTTGTCCTTCCTCGATTAGAATCTGTTTAACTTTCTGCTCGGTTAAAATCACCCCACCGAGACTAACAACACATTTCACCAGAGCCTCTGTTAGTGCGCCTGTACCACCACGAGGGCGAGCCACCCCGGGGGAGTGACGCATCGCCATCATCATCATCCCAGAGGTAATGCCTTTTTGGGAGGGAGGAGCGCCAATTTCCGCCGCTAGACGAGCCAGGGGTGCTTTGACAAATTCGCTCTCAAACCACTCATTGAGGACATCTTCGGGGGAAGTAATCATCGTGCGGATGAAGTCGAGCAGTTTCTTTTTTGAGCCGATCGCTTTCCAGACACTAGCTAAGGCACTAGAGTTATAATTGCGGGCGATTCTGAGCAAATCTTGGGGTGGAGCGTTAAACCAAGGTGCGATCGCATTCATCAACTGTCCCCAATAGTCGATAAACTGAAGGTAGCGATCGGCATCTCGCGGACAAAACTGGGCAATTGCGGCGTGAGTTTTTTCCAGAGAGCGATAGGAAAGAAAATATTGGCCAGAGGGATGGGGACAGAAAACGGTAGGATCGAAGAATAAATACTCTAATCCGTGGCGTTTTAGCTCTAATTCCTCAATTACTGGCCCCAAAAAGATAAATTCGTGATCGATCGCACAGAGATTAAACTTAAAATCGGGGGCTAGATCCGGGATAACCGCTTCTGTGGTAGCCGCTCCTCCCGGTACGCTACGCTGTTCGAGAAGGAGGACGCGATAACCGGCTTTGAGGAGATAGGCGGCACAAACTAAACCATTATGCCCGGCACCGATGAGGATGACATCGTAACTTTCCATGCAGTTTCAAAAATTCCTATTTTTAATTTTGCGCTTTTCTTGACCCTAATATGTTAAAAATAGTTAAAGATTGGCTGCTGTCAGCAGATTTCAGCGAGCAGTTATCAGTGAGCAGGTAGAAAACATTTAATTTTTCCTTTTTTTTATGAGTTCTGCGATTAAAGTTATTCAACCATCCGGTATTTTAGATGGCAACCAAGCCAGCGAATTTCGCCAAGAAATTGCCGAAGCCGTGCAGGGAGGTTCAGAGGTTATTATCGTTGATTTCAAGGATGTCACCTTTATGGACAGTTCTGGTTTAGGGGCGTTAGTTTTATCCTTAAAAACCGTGCGTTCTGCGGGGGGTAAACTATTGATCTGCTCGATTAATGAGCAGATAAAAATGTTATTTGAATTGACTGATATGGATCGAGTTTTTGAAATTTTTAATAACCGAGAAGAATTAGAACAAAAAATTTTAGGAAGTTAATTAAGTAGTCGTGCAAAATTAATTTCTTGGTTGGGATAGGCAAAAGGCTTTGGCCGTGAGATCAGCCGAACGGCAAAAGGCAAAAGCTTTATCGAAATGTGCAATTAATTTTGCTCAGGTATTTAACGAAAATTAACCTGCATAATCGAAAGATCATCCTTAAAATTGCCATCAAATTGTAAAGCTTGAATTTTTTCAATAAAATTATCGAGATTTTTAGCCGAATTACCGTGATAATTTCGTAAAGATTGAATAAAGTTTTCCAGTCCCCACATCCTCCCATCAGCACAATCGATCTCGTAAATTCCATCACTAAAAAGATAAAGGCTACTGGGTAAATTCAGGGATTGAACCTGATTAATATATTCTGCTTCTAGAAACATCCCGATGGGAAACCCGGGGGCTTTCAGTCTGGTTTCAATCATCTGGCCAAAAGGTTTTTGAGTCAGGAGAACTGCTGGGGGATGACCGGCGCTGGCATAGGTTAACTGTTGTTGTTTCCGATCATAAATTCCGTACCAAATAGTAAAATATTTATCATTCTTAGGGCTGATTTGATAAACTTGGTTTAACCCATGTAAAACCTGATTAGGTTCATAGTAATTTACCTGACTTAAACCACGGGAGCGGAGTAAATTAATCACCGAAAGGGAAGGTAAAGCCGCTCGCAATCCATGGCCTGCCACATCTAAAAGATATAACATCAAATGGTCATTATCTAACCAATAATAATCAAAACCATCGCCCCCCAATCGACGAGAAGGAAGGAAGCGAAAATCGATAGCAAGTTTTGGAGAAATGAAAGGTTCTGGTAACAGCGATCGCACATAGTCCGCCGCCTCCGCTAACTCCATTTCTAGTAATTGTTTTTGCGCTTGCAGATCATGACTTAATTGATGCAAACGCATTCCCGCTCGCACACGCGCTTTTAACTCATTAATTTCGATCGGTTTACATAAAAAATCATCGGCCCCCGCATCCAATCCCTTCACCCGATCCTCCACCGATCCCAAAGAAGTTAAGAGGATAAAAAAAGTCGTTGACAGTTGGGGATTAAGCTTAATTTGCCGGCAAACTTGCAACCCATCGATCCCCGGCATCATCCAATCACAAATAATCATCGCTGGTTTTAGTTGCCCCGCTTGCTTTAATCCCTCTTCCCCATCACTGGCAACAAAAACCTCGTATTCCTTCTGCAAAGCTCGTCTCAGGAACGTTTGAATTACTCCATCATCATCAATTACTAGAATTCGTACCATCTTTTTTGTGACTTGACTACCTCAATCTTACTGCTTACCCCCAACCCTCTAACAGATGACTTTGCTTATACCTCAAGAGAGGATTAAATCCAGAATCGAGCTAATACATCAGTCATCGTTTTAGAAAAATGGTATAACTTCTAGCGTAAGGCATTGCAGAGGTAAACCGGGGGTGAAGATTTCTTTTCAGGTAGATAGCGATCTCAAGTCCTTAGATACCGTTTTAAACTATTTTGAGCAACTTAAACTGGCGGGCATTCCCCAAAAAGACTGGCTCCAGTGTCAGCTTGCCCTTGTCGAAGGTTTTACCAATGCTGTCCGTCACGCTCACCGACACCTACCCCCCGAAATTCCGATCGAGATCGAGATCGAGATTGTTCCCCACCAGATGGAAATTCGCATCTGGGATCGGGGTTCCGCCTTCGATTTAGAGAGCTTTATCGAGAAAAACGCCCATCTTGACGATGGTTTCTCCGGTCATGGGCAAGGACTGCCGATCCTCGAAAAAATCGCCGATCAACTGAGTTATACTCGCAGCGAAGATCAGCGCAACTGTCTATTAATTATTAAACAATTTTCCCGCCATGAATCCGATCGCACCCCTAGTTTCTCCTAGTTGGTTACTAACTAATCTCGATCGCCCCGATCTGATGGTTATTGACTGTCGTTTTCAATTAAACGATCCCGATCTCGGTTATCAAGAGTATTTAGCCAATCACATTGAAAATTCCTTCTATTTACACCTAGATCGCGATTTATCGGCTCCCGTTGCCCGTCATGGCGGCCGTCATCCTTTACCGAATCCGCAGACGATAGCCGCTAAATTAAGCTCTTTAGGGGTGATTTCTGGTGAAACCCATGTCATCGCCTACGATTCCTCCCGTTTTGCCTTTGCCAGTCGTCTCTGGTGGTTATTACGTTATCTCGGCCATGAAAGAGTTAGCATTCTCGATGGAGGTTGGCAAAATTGGTTAAATGCCGGTTATCCCGTCTCTAATCAGATACCTGTGCCGAAAACCGGCGCTTTTCTCCCCCAAGTTCAAGAGGATTGGGTGGTGACGATCGAGGAGGTAAAAAGGCAAAAAGAGCAAGGGGGAGTGGTGTTAATTGATGCCAGGGAAAGCGATCGCTATCGGGGTGAAAGGGAACCGATCGATCCGATCGCCGGTCACATCGAGGGGGCGCTTAATTATCCCTGGTTGGAAGTCACCGATAGTCAGGGTTTTTCTCAACCCCTGGCCCAGCAAACACAACGTTGGCAAGAGCGGCAAGGCGATCGAGAAATTATCCTCTACTGTGGTTCAGGAGTGACAGCCTGTGTTAATATCTTTTCCCTGACCCTAGCCGGATACGAGAATGTTAAGCTATATTCTGGAGGTTGGAGTGATTGGTGTTCCTATCTGATCTAACCAGCCTTGTTGATGCCCATTTATCGAGAAAGATTATCAAAATGACCTAATTACTGTACAATCCCCCTATTATCACTTTTAATTATTCCGAAACTATTATCTAATTTGTCTCCTCAGTGGGTGGGTGGAATTAAATATAAGATGAACGTAGGTTGGGTTGAAGCATGAAACCCAACGCCCGCATGGGTTACGCTACCGCTAACCCATCCTACAAATAATTGTGCCTCCCTATTTTTGCTCTCAAATCACCGCTATTCCCCAAAGAATAGTCGTTTTCCCCCGTAAAATTACTAAAAAGTAATTTTATAGTTAAACTCTATAAAAAATTAGGTATGTATTTTGTATGACAGAAGCCGGTCTTTGTCATTGTAATGGTGGCACCCGTCCGAAAGATCGCCTTTCGATTTTTGTGGATGGCAATAATATGTTTTATGCTCAACAAAAAAATGGTTGGTTTTTTGACCCGCGCAAGGTGTTAAATTACTTCACCAACGACCCGAATATTATGTTAATTAATGCCTTTTGGTACACGGGTTTAAAAGATTCCCAAGATCAAAGAGGTTTTCGCGATGCTTTAATTAGTTTGGGTTATACGGTGAGAACAAAAATTTTGAAAGAATATTATGATGATAGTTCCGGTCGTTTTTCCCAGAAAGCTAATTTAGATATCGAAATTGTCGTCGATATGTTTAATACTGTCGATCAATACGATCGAGTGATTTTATTTAGTGGTGATGGCGATTTTGAACGAGCGATCGAACTATTGCGCTCTAAAAATACTCATATTACCGTAGTTTCTACGGAAGGGATGATCGCTAGGGAATTACGCAACGCTACCGATCGCTATATTGACCTGAATGATATTCGCAAAGATATCGAAAAAAGTGATTATTAATCGGCCGTTGTATCTTTAAACCGACTATTTATCCCCTTTTTCTTTATTGGTAGTCCTCACCCCAATCCTTCTCCCAGAAGGGGATAGGTGAGGCAATTAACCATCTCTTGTTTATTTTTCCTTGAGTCGAAATAGTAAAAACTGATTGACCTGATTGGGATTAAAATTATCATCACTGACTAAAATCAAAGAGCGACTACCATCAGCTAATCTTGGACCGAGGGTCATTCCTTCCAAATTATCTAAATCAATCCCCAAAGTCCCTAAATCTAGTAATAATTTTTTCCGCAAGGGTTGCACCTGTAAAGCTTCTAATTCCCCCGGTATTCTGGCGATTTTCGAGGTATCAGTGGCACTCCCATTAACTACCTGAAATAGTTTCGCTCCAAAACCTTCTAAACCAAAAGTTCGCTCTAAACTGAGAAAATAACCCTCTTTTTCTAAAGCTAATAATTCCGTTAAACCGTAGGATCTCGCACCACTGGGTGGCTCATCTAACACATACAATTGTTCCGATACTAACACAGGCGCACCAATCGGATCAATCACATAATGAAGAAGTCGCACTCTGAGATTTTCTTCCCTTTTTCCCGTGGGACTATCTTGAATTAAAGCGCTTTCTGTGGCAGTAAACAAACGAAAAGGATCGTCTTTGAGGGTGCTGGTAATCCCTAAAGTTAAGGATTCAAACCCTAAATTATCCTGTATTCCTTTTTGATTGCTATCATCCGGTAAAAAGCGATTAGGAATTAACAAAGACTCCTTTAATTGTCCCTGCAAATCAAATTCAGCAATAAAAGGAGCAATTCCCTCTTTAACCGCACCTTCACTGGAAATAAACAAAGTTTGTCGGGGCGAAAAAGCGATACCTTCTGGGTCGATCGATCCCTTTGTAAACGTTTCTCCCTTGCCATCTTTTAGGAACGTGACTGCCTCTAAATTCACTTTTTCGATTTTTTCACCATTTATCTGCAAACTAGCCCGATAAAAGCGGGCTGGAGCTTTCTGAGAACGATCATCACTGAGGAGATAAAAGCGGTTATTGGTGCGATCATAGCTAATTGCCGATAATCCCCCCACCCTTGTCCCCTGATAATCCGCTTGTGGTAATTGATATTCTCCCAAAAACTCGATCGAGAGGGGTAGAAACATTCGTTGTTCTGCCAAAACTTGCGGGGAGACACCACAGGCAGCCAGACTAAAGGTTACAATTAAACTAGCAATTAAACCCAAAATTGGGAAACGCAAATTTTCGGCAGTCAGTCTCTTATAGAATCGATCGATCACAAAATATAACCCTCTACTACGCTCCTATCAATCTATTATGCTACGTTTTTCCCTCAGTTTATGGCTCTGTTTGATCGGTACTTCCCTTCCTCTCCTAGCACAAACAGAAACCCCTGCACCCAATCCCCTCGAAACTCCCCTAAAAAGTCCTTTATTACCCGCAATCGATCGCCCTTTAACTCCCTTAGAGCGTCGTCAACTGTTATTATACATCGATCAACGCGATGCCGAAGCTCAAGCTAAATACGATGCGGGATTAAATGAAGAAGCTTTTCCTATCTGGTATGAAGTGATTAAATTAAATCGTTATTTAGGAGCCAAAGAAGAAGTAAAATCTTTGGGAAAAGTGGGGTTAGCAGCTTGGAATCGAGATCGAACCGAGGATGTTAAATTAATTACTGCTCGTTTAAAAACTGTGCAGCAAACCGCAGAAACTAACCGGACAATGGACGGAGAATTATTAGCATTACTAGGTACATCCTATCAACAGGTACGAGCTTTTAATGAGGCGATAATCATCTATGATAAAATCCTAGCTACTGCCAGAAAATCTGGGGATAATCTGGCAGTAGAAGCAACTTTAAATCAACTTGGTCAAATTCATTTATCCCGTTTTGATTATCAAAAAGCCGCCCCAGTCTATGAGGAATTATTAACTATTTCTAAGGCGCAAAATAATTCTTTAACTCAAGGGATATATCTGCAAAGACTAGCAGAAATTTATCGAGAATCTCTGCAACCAGCTAACGCAGTAAAAATTAAAGAAGAAATAGCTGAAACCGAGATCAGAAATCAGCAAATACAGTTAATTCCCGATCTAAAAATTCAAATTGGTTTAGATTATCAAGCTTTAAAAGATGCAAATAAAGCCAGCCAAAACTTTCAAGAAGCCTATTCTCTCGCTTTTGCTTTACAACAGTACGGCACCGCAGGAGAAGCTTTAAATAAATTAGCAGAACTTTATAAAAGTTATCAACAGGTAGATTATGCTTTACAAATCTATCAAGAATTAATTAAAATCCATGAATTGGGTTATAATTACTACGGTTTAATGAACACCTACGATCAAATCGGTCAAATTTATCTAGAGAGAAAAAATTATCGCCAAGCTTTACTCGCTTTCCAAAAAGGTGCGGAATTAGCCCAAGCTATCCGTTATCGTGAACAATATTTTCAAACCCAAATCACCCAAATTAATCAAGCGATAAATAATCCTGAACAGTGATCTTTAAGTCTTTGAATAGTTAACTAATGGACAGGAAAATGGGGAAATGGGGAAATGGGGAAATGGGGAAATGGGGAAATGGGGAAATGGGGGAATGGGGGAATGGGGGAATGGGGGAATGGGGAAATTCAACTAAAACCCTAAAACCCCAACACCCTAAAACCCCAACACCCTAAAACCCCAACACCCTAAAACCCTAAAACCCTAAAACCCCAACACCCTAAAACCCCAACACCCTAAAACCCAAAACCAAACCCACCAATGGAAAATTCCTATTCTGAATTAACCGAAGACTTGCTGAAATTGCTGCAACATTTGCCCCACTTAAAAGATGGCAAATGGATTCAAAGATCTCTAGAAGCAATAGTCAGAATTGCCGAGGAGGAAATTGATCGCCTCGATTGGAAAATTTTAACCTACGCGATCGAAGATCTAGAAAAGGGATTTCAGATATTTTACCCCTACCGTCACATTCGTAAACTGACCATTTTTGGCTCGGCACGCATTAAACCCGAGAGCAGTGAATACCGTCTGGCAGTAGAGTTCGCACGTCGTATCAGTCAATACGGTTTTATGGTGTTAACCGGTGCCGGGGGGGGTATCATGCAAGCAGGGAATGAAGGCGCCGGACGGGAAAATTCCTTCGGATTAAATATTCAGCTACCCTTTGAACAGGGGGCTAATCCCTATATCATAAATGATGCCAAATTAATCGATTTTAAATATTTCTTTACCAGAAAACTATTTTTTCTGCGGGAAAGTGACGCAGTAGCTTTATTCCCCGGTGGTTTCGGCACCCAAGATGAAGCCTTTGAAACCCTTACCCTCTGTCAAACCGGTAAATACGGACCTGCACCCCTAGTATTAATTGATGAGCCTGATGGGGATTACTGGCAAACTTGGCAAGAACAAATTAGTGAAAATCTGCAAAAAAGAGGACTGATATCCGCCGAAGATCGGAATTTTTATACTATTACCAACGATCTAGACCACGCTTGTCAAACAATTCGCCACTTCTATCGGGTGTATCACTCCAGCCGTTTTGTGGGAGAATCCTTTGTTATTCGTCTTAATCACGAACTAAGCGGGGAACAGATCGAACAAATTAACCAAAACTTCGGCGATATCGTAGTTAAAGGGAAAATCGCACCCAGTCAAATTCTAGAAGGAGAGAATCGGGATTCCAGCCACCATTTACCCCGTCTAGTTTTTTACTTCAACGGCAAGAGTTACGGACGCTTGTATCAATTAATTGATCACATCAACGATTTAAGTCCTGTAGTTGCCCTAGAAGAGCATCCCGAGAGAAAATAAACCCTAGGCTAGAGTTTCCGGACAGTATCCTAAACCCTTAGTAAATTGTTGCCGAAAAGCCTCTATATCTTGCTGATCCGGGGTACCATGGGAGACGATCGCCACTTGGTAACGACGCATGACATCAATCGGGGATTGTCCTGTTTCCAAACTCCAAAAAACCATCTGGAGACGCATTTCCGGTTGATAGGGAATCCCTAACTCATTCATGTAGGCGCGAAAATCCCCGTGTTGGCAAGGAGTAAGCATTTGATTAAACTTTACCTTGACCACCCAACCGTTAATCTGATGAATAACCGTCATGACGGAGGAGGGTAGATGAGTCATCGATCGCAGGTATTCGGTGACTCGTAGCGTTAAACTAGCGTTAGCAAGAAAATAGAGATAGTCCATATTGGCCGCTGGGATGTTGGCTAACAGTCACGATTAGTGTTATATCTCTAGTCTGACGATAAACCGTTCCAGATACCAAGGGGAGAAATCCCCGATTTAGTGAAGTTCGCCTGGGTAGAATTACCCAACTTTTGCGAAGATCTTTATGATGATAACGACGATGATCCCTGACCAATCACTCTCCAGCTACGATTATCACCTTCCTCCGGAGTTAATTGCCCAAAATCCCGCAGAACCCCGAGACAGTTCCCGTCTTTTGGTGGTAGATTCTCCTAATAGTCATAATTTGGCTATTTTTCGGGATTTACCCACTTGGTTAGAGCCGGGGGATTTGTTGGTTCTCAACGATACCCGCGTGATTCCGGCCCGTTTATTTGGTCGTAAAACCACCGGCGCACCCATAGAAATATTACTATTGGAAGAACAAGATGACCATCGTTGGTTATCCCTAGTGAAACCAGGAAAACGCTTTAAAGTCGGTTCAGAAGTCCTTTTTTATCCGAAAACAGGGCGAACGGAAGACAAAGAAAAATTATGGTTAGCGAAAGTAATCGATCGAGATCTGAACACCAGTGGTCGTCTGCTGGAATTTCAACGTCATCCCGGACGCAGTTTTTGGGATATGTTGGAGGAGTACGGTCATATTCCTTTCCCCCCCTACGTCACCGAATCAGAGGCGGAAGAAGACCGTTATCAAACAGTTTACGGTAATAAACAGGGTTCTGTGGCCGCTCCCACGGCAGGACTACATTTTACTCCCGAATTATTCCATAAGCTCGCCCAGAAGGGTATAGATACCACCTATATCACCCTTCATGTGGGAGTGGGAACCTTTCGTCCCGTGGAAGTGGAAAATATTACAGAACACCTAATGCACCGGGAATTTTTAGAGATTTCCGCCGAAACTGCCGAAAAAATTGCCCAAACAAAGGCTAGAGGTGGCCGGGTTATCGCCGTGGGGACCACGGTAGCTCGCGCCTTGGAAGGGGCAATTAAAGAAACTAAGAGCGATAAATTAACCGCTTTTCAGGGAAAAACCAATTTATTTGTCTATCCGGGTTATCAATGGCGGGTTATCGACGGCATGATCACTAATTTTCACCTACCCAAGTCCAGTTTGATGATGTTAGTCAGTGCCTTAGTCGGACGGGAAAGACTACTGGCATTGTATCAAGCAGCTATCCAAGAGCGTTTCCGTTTCTATTCCTTCGGTGACGCTATGTTAATCCTACCCAGCGCTTGCAGCAGTAATCAGTAAGTAGTTGGACAAAATTACATCCACACCCTAGAAAGAAGGAGGGCCAGAACTGCGGAAAGGGCAACAGGAAAAAGGTAAAAATATGTGTAAGCGGCCCGCGCATCTAAATTGGTCTAGGTCGATTATCGAACCACCTTTAGCCTGTTGTCTATCCTAACCAAGAAATGAAAAGAAAAGACATTAAAATTGGTCGCCGCTATTCTAGCAAACCCCTGCAAATATTTTTAATTATTGCCTTCACCGTCGCCGCTCCCTTTGCTATTTTTTATCTTATTGCCTTGGCCTATCTCTGGCAAGGCGATCGACTTTTGGCCGCGGGGGAAAAGGAATCGGCTCTGTCTGCTTACCGAACAGTTTTATCTTTTGACGAAAATTCAGTCCAAGCCCATATAAAAATCGCTCAGGTCTTGCAAAGTCAAAAACGCTATTCTGAAGCCTTACAAGCCTATGATCGTGGCTTTATCGTTAATGATAAACCACCGATGGAACCCTCCCAAAGTAATTATTTAGTGGCTTTGGGGGATATCTTCGCGCAGGAGGAAAAATGGTCAGAGGCGATCGATGCTTACCGGAAAGCAATGATCATTAAACCAACTTTTAAAGCGCAATTTCAGCTAGGAAAAGCTCTCTATAGTTTACAACGTTGGGATGAGGCGGCGAAAGCTCTGCAAGCAGCGGTTTTTCTTGATCCTAGTCAGGGAAAAGCCTATTTTTATCTGGGAAAGGCCTACAGTGAACAGCAACTCTGGCCAGAGGCCAGTTATGCCTACCAGCAAGCTCTAGAATTGATACCTAATCAGGGTGAAACCTACAAAAAATTAGGAGAAACCCTAGCAAAACAGGGAAAATGGCAGGAAGCAGAGCAAATATATCGGCAGGCTTTAATTTACGCTCCTAAAGATGGGGATATTTATAATGATTTAGGTAAAGCTTTAGCGGAACAGGGAAAACTAGGGGAAGCCATGGCAGTTTTTCAACAGGCGCGCCAAATTAGCCCCAAGAATGCTAATATTTACGAAAATCTTTGTTATACCTATATCAATAGCGGTCAGATCGATGACGGTCTAAATTGGTGTCGGCAGGCCGTAGAAATTGATCCCAATTTATCAGAAGTTAGATTTATTTTACAGGAAATCCAACGGGGGCGATTAATTCACGACAATCCCGAATTATTAAAAATGCCAGAGATAATTCCCAGTGTTAAGAGTGATCCTCTGGTGAATTTAAAACGCTCAATTGTTAAAATTATCGTGCGCGGCAAAAATAACAATGGTATCGGCACTGGTTGGTTATTAAAGCGAGATAAAGATAGAGCTTGGATCGTGACTAACCGCCATGTGGTCACGAATTCCCGTCAAGAAATCGATGCAAAGTCCCGCATTTTTGTGGAATATTATAGCCAACCACCCCAGGGAAAAATTCGCAAGCGTTCAAAAGCTAAAATTCTCCACACTACCCCCGCTGACGACTGGCTCGATTTAGCAGTCTTAGAGGTAAAAAATCCCCCACCAGATTTAAAACCTTTAGCTTTAGCACCCCTACCAATTGCCCCTAATCAACCAGTAATCTCGATCGGTAATCCTTTTAATCAAAAAGATTGGACTGTCAGCAAAGGCACGGTTAATGATAATGATGAAAAATCCTTGAGTTTATCCATGTTTGTCGTTTCTGGACAGTCGGGAAGTCCAGTTTTAAACGATAAAAATCAAGTGGTGGGAGTGATTTCCCAAGCGAGTTTATTTTGTGATAATCCCTCCACTCCTAAACCCCTAGAAAATGCCGTTAGATTGGGCTGCGGTTTAGCGATTCCCATTGATAGAGTGCGAGAAAGGTTAAGAGAGTGGGGAACTTTTTCAGTAATCAGTAATCAGTAATCAGTGGATAGTAGTTAGTGGATAGTGGATAGTGATCGATCACTGTTTACTGGTCACTGGTCACTAATAACTAATAACTGATAACTGGTCACTGATAACTGATAACTGATAACTGATAACTGATAACTGATAACTGATAACTGATAACTGGTCACTGATAACTGGTCACTGATAACTGATAACTGCTATGCTACTCTAGGCAGAAAACCATTCGATCGAAATCACCGTGGCTAACCAAGAAGCAACTTCCCCCGCTATTCGTACCCCTTTATACGAGCTAATTGCCCAACAAACCAGCAAATTTACCCCTTTTGCGGGTTGGGAGATGCCGATACAGTTTAGCGGCCTAAAAATCGAACATAATGCTGTCCGCAACGGTGTCGGGATGTTTGACATTTCCCACATGGGCAAATTTATCTTAACTGGAGATAATCTGGTTCAATCTCTCCAAACCCTAGTTCCCTCTAATTTAGCCCGTTTAAGGGCAGGAAAAGCGCAATATAGCGTTTTACTTAACCCAGAAGGTGGCATAATCGATGATATTATCTTTTACTACCAAAGCGAAAGCCAAGGCGTATTAATTGTTAATGCCTCAACCACCGATAAAGATCGAGAATGGATTTTAGGCAATTTAGAGGGATCGGGTGTCAAATTAAAGGATTTATCGCGAGAAAGGGTCTTAATTGCCCTGCAAGGACCCAAAGCAGCCACAATTTTACAGCCCTTGATCGGGGAAAAATTAAGCGATTTTGGCCTATTTAATCACTGGGAAAGCCAGCTTTTCGGGGAAAAAGTTTTTATCGCTAGGACCGGTTACACGGGAGAAGATGGTTTTGAAATTATGGCCACCCCTGAAATCGGGCAGCAACTTTGGACAGAATTCTTAAATTTAGGGGTGACTCCCTGCGGTTTAGGGTCCCGGGATACCCTGCGTTTAGAGGCAGCTTTAGCCCTTTATGGACAGGATATCGACGATAGCACGAGTCCCCTAGAGGCTGGCTTAAATTGGTTGGTTCATCTGCCAGAAAAAGGCGATTTTATCGGTCGTGATGTCCTTGAAGACCAAAAACTTAATGGTGTCAATCGGCTCTTGGTGGGATTGCAGATGTCCGGCAAACATATCGCTCGTCACGATTATCCGGTAGTATTCGCCGGGGAAGTGGTGGGTAAAGTCACCAGTGGCACTTTATCACCAACTTTAAACACAGCGATCGCTTTAGCCTATCTTCCCACACCTTTCGCCTCGATCGGACAGGCGATCGAAGTGGAAATCCGCGGCAGCTCCTACCCCGCTACCGTCGTTAAAAAACCCTTTTATAAAAGTAAAAAGTAACGTAACTACCGAGGTCTTGACAAATTAGGAAAAAACCAGAACTTCCCCCTTGAGAACTCTTCAACTGGGAGCATCTCACCTTTGTAACCCCTAAATCAGGTTTTATGTCAAGCTATTTTGAAAGCCTTGCTAGAAACCAGTTTTAGGGACAAGTATAATTACTCACTTGCATAAATGAGATGCTCCCCTCTTCAACTCTTCAAATCCTTGCCGTCACCAAGACTCCTACGAATGATCAGCACTGATGATCACACAAAGTCGAGAAGAGCAGCTTATCTTCTCCCTTAACATCCTAAACTTCGAGAAGAGCAGCTTATCTTCTCCCTTAACATCCTAAACTTCGATTGTCACTGCTGAAACTTACCCATATACTTGTGAACAAGTTACAACTATAGAGTAAATGCTAAAGTTTTCCCTTTAACATTTCTCTGGAAAATCCTTTGAATAATTAAATAACTTGGCTTATATACCGTGATTTTATCAAGGTTGTTTTGAGTGCAAATGAGATAGTTGTAATTGCTAAACGACAATAAATCATAAGCTTTCGGGAAATACCGAAAAAAGACCTGGCTGGGTTCCCCCGCTCCTAGGATAACCAGATAGTTATCAAACACAATTATTGTCCTCAAAACAAGGAAAAAAATGACGAAAACTCAAAGCGATAAAATCGCCCATCCTATAGCCGTTGTCGGAATGGGTTGCCATTACCCTGGTGCCAAACAATTAAGCGAACTTTGGGAGAATATTTTGGCGCGTCGTTGTCAATTTCGCCAGTTTCCCGATCAACGTTTACCACTCTCGGAATATTATGATCCCGATCCCGCCACTCCCGATAAAACCTACGGAACACGCGGGGCCTTCATTGATGGCTTTCAATTCGACTGGATTAATCGTCGAGTTCCCAAAAAAACGGTCGATGGAACCGACATCGTGCATTGGTTAGCCTTAGAAGTAGCCGACAAAGCGATCGAAGATGCTGGGTATCGTCGAGATACCATTCCCACCCAGAAAACCGGGGTCATTCTCGGCAATTCCTTAACTGGAGAACATACTCGCTCGAATGTGATGCGGTTACGTTGGCCCTACGTACGAAGAGCCTTGCGAGCCGCTGCCGAAGTCAAAGGACTGTCTGGAACAATTGTGGAAGAACTTCTCGAAACAATGGAGAAATTCTATAAATCCGTTTTCCCACCCATTACCGAAGATAGCCTGGCTGGAGGACTGTCCAACACCATAGCCGGACGAATCTGTAACTTTTTTAATTTTGACGGTGGTGGTTATACCGTGGATGGTGCTTGTTCCTCCTCCCTAATCGCCGTTGTCACTGCCGCCAACGCTTTAAGTAATGGCGATTTAGACATGGCCTTAGCCGGTGGCATTGATATCAGTCTCGATACCTTTGAATTAATTGGTTTCGCCAAAACCGGCGCACTAACGGCTCAGGATATGAGGGTTTACGATCGCCGAGCCAGTGGTTTTGTTCCTGGAGAAGGATGTGGTTTTGTTGTCCTCAAACGCTTAGAAGATGCCAGAAAAGCGGGGGATTTTGTTTACGCCATCCTCAAAGGATGGGGAATTTCTTCTGATGGCAAAGGAGGGATTACTGCTCCTTCCAAATTTGGTCAGTCAAAAGCCTTGCTTCGCGCCTACCAAAAAGCTGGCTATAGCCCTCATACTTTGCATTTTATTGAGGGACATGGAACAGGAACTCCCGTTGGCGATCGCACTGAACTGGAAGGAATTGCCCTGGCAATGGCAGCAGAGGGAGAAATCGCTCCCCGCTCCTGCGGAGTCACTTCTTTTAAGTCCCTAGTTGGCCATACTAAAGCGGCTGCTGGAATCGGAGGTTTGATTAAAGCCGTAATGGCAGTTAATCAACGCATAGTTCCTCCCACTGTCGGTTGTCAAGAGCCTAATTCCATCTTTGAAACTCATGCACTCCCTCTCTATCCCATCTTACAAGGGGAAATTCATCAACCAACAACAATTCTCAAAGCTGGTGTATCGGCGATGGGATTTGGCGGCATTAACAGCCATGTAACCCTAATATCTGGTGATGCAGCTTCCCCCCGGTTAAAACCCAGTTTAGACCAGCGTTCGCTTTTAGTCTCCAACCAAGATAGCGAAATCTTTGTCTTCGGTGCTAATTCTCTTGCCCAACTGCTGGAATCTCTGCAAATTTTCTCAGAACAAGCCAAAGGGATGAGTTTAGCAGACATGGTGGATTTAGCAGCGCAGAATGCTCAAAAATTAGCCCCTCAGACTCCAATTCGCGCCGCCATTGTGGCAGAAAACCCCAGAGAATTACTGGAGCACTTGGAGCATTTAATCAACATTCTTCACTCTCAACCCCCAGCCGCGGGAGAAACATATATATCCCAGCGAAAAGACATCTGGCTTGCCCATCAAGTGCAGCGTTCTCGAGTAGCTTTTCTCTTTCCAGGACAAGGTTCACAAAAATTGAACATGGCCCGAACTTTAGTGGAGCGATATGCTTGGGCAAGAGAGTTAGTGCAACAGGCCGATTTATGGCTGATTGAATCTGGTTTTGAACCGATTAGTTCATTAATTTACCGTCCTCTTGACCGCGCTGTTAACCAACAACAAGTAGAACAATGGTTTAAGGCTCTCACCGATGTGGCACCCCAAGCAATCTGCTTGACTTCACTACTGTGGAAGCATTACCTGAAGCGACTTGGACTGGAACCAGTGGCACTAGGGGGTCATAGTTTGGGCGAATTGACTGCTTTTGAAGCAGCTGGTGCTTATGACGAAAAAACCCTCCTTTGCTTTGCCGCAATGCGGGGAAAAGCAATGACAGTTAAGGGCGATTCTATCGGGACAATGGCCAGTTTAGCTTGCTCGGATGCCACCGCGCAAAAGCTCTTACAAGGGATTTCTGGGTATGTAACAGTTGCTAATATCAATAGTCCTCAACAGACAGTTATTTCTGGAGAAAAAACCAGTGTTGCTGCTGTTTGTGACCTGGCATTAGCTCAAGAAATTCAAGTCCGCCAACTTCCGGTAGCGAACGCCTTTCACTCCCAGATGGTGGCGACAGCGGCTGAATATTTGCGACAAGAAGCTCCCATTCCTGAGATTTTAGCACAGGTTTCTCTGCCTCTATTCACCAGCGTTAACGGGCAGATAGTTAATTCAGGACTCAACTTAAAAGAACACTTTGCTGATCAGATTGTTGCTCAGGTAAATTTTGTTTCTCTTGTCGAAAATCTGAAGAATAAATGTGACTTGATAGTTGAAGTTGGAACGGGAAAAGTGCTTTCTGGTTTAGTGGGAGCAATAGTGACCTCTCCCCTCTGTTTTCCCCTAGAGTCAAAACCGGGTATCGCTCGCGATTTGCATACTTTTTTAGCCGCTTACTTTGTGCAAGGAGGTGAAGTCAACTGGCAAGCGTTGTATGAACAACGACTGGTTCGTCCTTTTGTTCCTGCTGCTGAACGTCTATTTGTTGATAATCCCTGCGAACGATCTTTTCCGGTATCTCTTGAAGAAATTGAGTCGAGTTCCTCCTTTTCTTGGGGAGAAATACAACAGTCATCACCCAATCTGGCTCTCGCTCATTCCTCGAATTTTTCCCAACCAGAAAGTTTTGTTGCAGATGATGAACTAACGACAGTCTTGGCAAATTACCTGCTGGAACGTGGTTCTTTTCTCTCTGAGTTAATCAGTGCCGATATCCAAAGCTTACCCTTTGTAAACACTCACAATCCCTAGAGGACATTATGACTTATTCTTCTGACTCCAAACAAGCCATTGGCAATCAAGAGATTGTCAAACTTCTCTCCCATTACTTCTCTAACCGAAGCCAGTTTTTGTCCCAAGTTATCAAAGCAGATCTTCAGTCTTATATTTTGCTTAAAAGTCCAAAAACTAATCTGATTCCTTTTCAAAGCAGTGATCAGGTAAATAAACCTGTTAATAGTAATGGTCATAGCACTGTTAATAGTAATGGTCATAGCACTGTTAATAGTAATGGTCATAGCACTGTTAATAGTAATAGTCATAGCACTGTTAATAGCACTGTTAATAGCAATGGTCATAGCACTGTTAATAGCAAGCGAATCCCAGAAACAACAGTAATCCCAACCAATTTAACTGTTGAAAAACGTTTAATTGAGTTAGTTGCAGAAAAAACTGGCTATCCAGTAGCCAGCATCAATCTTGATGCCAAACTACTAGATGATTTGAATTTAGATTCCATCAAAGCTGGCGAGTTAGTAGCGACAGCCGCCAAAACCTTTGGTGTGAGCGGAAAAATTGATCCTTCTGCTTTAGCTAATGCTACTTTACAAGAAGTGAAACAGGCTATTGATGCCATTGTTGCGGTGGGAATGCCGACTGAGATTCCTCAGCAAACAGAAATTGCGCCGGTGGCTTCCCCGTCTTCAGATTCCCTTGATGTTACCCAAAAATTACTGGAATTAGTCGAAGAAATGACTGGGTTTCCTAAAGATACCCTCAGCCTCGATCTTCGTCTTCTTGATGATTTAAACCTTGACTCTATTAAAGCAGCCGAGCTAATTGCTACAGCAGTCAAACAAGTGGGAGCAACTGGAAAACTGGATCCCTCAGCTTTAGCGAATGGAACTTTGGCGGATGTCATTGCGGCACTGGAGAAGGTATCAAACCAACTCTCTGTCAAAACTGCTACTTCAGAGAAAACACCAATCCCGCAAGCAAGCCAAAACAATTCTCCCCCGTTCGTCAACTGGGTTCGTAACTACGCCATTGAATATGTCCCTCAACCTCTGACTCCATCAACAATTGCCACTGATTGGTCACAAGCTCAAGTCTTAATTGTCTCTGATGTTTTAGACCTGGGGAATCTATCTAATGCTGGCACATCGATTGCTCAAACTCTTACCAAGCAATTAGAGCAATTGGGCGCTCAAGTCCAACAAAAGACCTACGCCGAAATTGCAGCGGCAGAACCCGCCAGTATCGGTTCATTCTCCCACTATCTAGGGATTTTACCCGATATTTCCCCCTTGCCATCGGAATTACCCCTCGCCGCCATGGTAACTCGCCTCAGCAGCGTTGCTACCATTAGCCACACCAATCCCTCGGCAACTTTAGCTTATATTCAATTTGGTGGGGGACGTTTTGGCACTGGTGAGGGAGAATACCATCCCGAAGTCGCTTCAGCCGCGGCCTTTGCCCGCAGTGTTCATCTAGAGCGCCAAGAAATACGAGTCCGGGTAATAGATTTGGCGGTAGAAATTGAACCAACTCAGGCCAGTAAGTTAGTAATTGAGGAACTAGCCGGCTCTGAGGCGATTACAACCGTTGGCTATGATGCGACGCAAGTAAGACTAATCCCCCAGGCCCAGTTACAGCAGCCGATTGATTATACGCCCCGTTCCCTCACCTGGTCAGCCTCAGACGTAATTCTGGTGACAGGTGGAGCCAAGGGAATTACCGCCGAATGCGCTCTGGCCTTAGGACAAAAAACGGGAGTGAAAATGGCTTTGGTGGGGCGAGCGCCAGCCCCAGAAACCGGAGACAGCAACAGCGAAATTGCCCAAACTCTCAAGCGCTTAGCGGACCTAGGACTCACCGGTGCTTACTATCGCTGCAATATTGCCAATCCTACCGAGGTCGAGCAGTTAGTTAACCAAGTGACCCAGGAATTAGGACCGATTACAGGGGTAGTTCACGGAGCCGGACTCAATCAACCCCGTCGCGTCGAACAAGTTAGCCCCCAAGATGCTCAAACAGAAGTCTCACCCAAACTTTTGGGAGCTTACAACCTATTGCAGGCCTTAGCCTCTAACCCACCCAAGCTCTTTATCGCTTTTAGTTCGATTATCGGCGTTACCGGAATGCCTGGTAATGCTTGGTATGCCTTTGCCAATGAATCCCTGTCCTTGCTGTTACAACAGTACCAACGGCAACACCCCCAAACTCAGGTACTTGCGCTTGCTTATAGCGTTTGGGATGAAATCGGTATGGGAGCGCGTCTTGGCAGTGTCAAACATCTAGAGCGCATGGGGATCAAGGCCATTGCTCCGAGTGAAGGAGTCAGCCGCTTTCTCAAGCTTTTCCAAAACGCACCCAGCACTTCACAGGTAGTAATCACTGCTCGCTTGGGTGGCTTAGATACCTGGTTACCAACCCCCTTACCCTCTCCCGCTGGACTGCGCTTTATCGAAAATGTCCAATATGTGGAACCACAGGTAGCCTTGACCGTGCGGACTCATCTGAGTTTAGGGAAGGATCTTTATGTCAAAGACCACCTTTGGCGCGGTTCTTATTTATTCCCCACCGTGTTTGGGTTATGTGCCATGGCCCAAGCTGTGGCTTACCTGACGGGAACCTCAACCCCCCCAATTGTTCGCCTGGAAGATATTTCTCTGCGACGACCAATAGTCGTTAATCCAGAGACTGGGGTTGAGATTCAAATTGAAGCAGAAATTGCCGAAGCTACCAACAATGGGGAACGTCGAGTTAAAGTTGGCATTTATACCGAGCAAACCGGCTTTTCTCTGGCTCATTTTTCTGCCAATCTCATTCTCGGAGAGTTGACTTCTGCTTCTCAGGAAAAACCCGAATTAGGCCAACCTCTCCCAATCGCTCCCAAAACTGATCTCTATGGGGATTTACTCTTCCAGGGAGAACGTTTTCAACGCCTGGGTGAAATTTACACCCTTAGTGAAAAACAGAGTGTTTTCCGTTCCCACGCTCAACTTTCTGGAGAAGATTTATCCAATCAAAGCTTTAGCCAGGGATTGAATCACTCCTTAATCCTCGGCGATCCCTATTTTCGCGATGTCTTGCTCCAATCGGTACAATTGACCATTCCCCAAGATATCTGTTTACCCGTAGAAATTGCCAAGATTGAGCGATTTAAACCGGCCAGCAGCGATCAAGGTCGCCGCCTTGTCACCGTTAACCTATTGGCGCGGGAAGAGCGGGAGTATATTAGTGAAGTGATTGCTACCGATGAGCAGGGGAACTTAATTGAACGCTTGAGCGGTTATCGCCTACGGATTCTCGAAGAACACCCAGAAAATCCTACGGCTGCTGAGTTAGGCAATCCCGAAACCCGTGATCGCCAACACTTGCGACAAGTGTTACAGACAACTTGTCAGGGATTCGAGATTCCACCGCCTACCGTTGCGCTTGGTTATGCGCCTAACCTGCAAGGGAAATCCTTAGAACAGCGCCGCCAACAGGAAAAACCCATTGTAGAACGGGCGCTGAAAACTAAGCTAGGACTCAAACCCGAGCAAAAACTTGTTTTCGAGCTTGAGTCTCTCCCCTCCGGTAAGCCTCAATTGAGCGGGACACAAGTGTCTGGGTTAAATGTTTCTTTATCTCACTGCGATCGCTATTGTCTCTGCACCGTCGCTGAAACCCCCCAAGGTTGTGATATCGAAGCAATTACCCCTCGCAGCACCGAGGACTGGGTCGCCCTCTTAAGCGATCGCCGCAGTCAACTGATGGAGCAATTAGTGCGCCAAGGAGACAATCAAGAGCGGGCCGGTATGAGGATTTGGTCAGCCACAGAAGCAGTTCGCAAAGCTTTTAATGGTAGTGATCCGCAGTTTTCTCTAGTGGCGAAACAAGGGGATGGGGTCTTGTTATCCACCTCAACCCCGGAGGGTGAGTCTCAAGTGCTGACTGTCCCTGTCAAGTTAACCCGTCCACCGGAACGGATGGTGGCGATTGTGGTTTCCCACACCCCAGGGTCTGTCCCCACAGAAGCTAATTTCCAGTCTCCTCAAGCAACGGAAGCGGCGATTATCCCAGCGACACCGGGGAAAATTGACAGCCATAGCTCTCGCTACACCCATGATGGCCCGCAAGGACAATTAGTCTATGAGCAACGCTATCAAGTCAGTTTCAAAGATAGTGGTAGCATTAGCCGTCACGTTTACTTTGCCCAATATTTTCGCTGGATTGGCAAAATTCGGGAATTGCCGATGGAAAGTATTGCCCAGCAAATGTTAGCCGACTTCCTAACTGGAGATTGGGGCATGGTTACCAATTCCGTTAGCCTGCGAGTTGTGGGAGAAGCCACTTCCTATGATGTGATTCAAGCACGAGCCTGGGTAGGCAATATTGTCGGCTCCTCCTTTGAGACTTACATCGAGTTTTGTAAGGTATTACCCGATAATTCCCTAGAACGTCTGGCGATTGCCGAAGTTAAAGCCACTTGGGTGCGGTTAGTCAGCTATGGAGTTCCCGCTCCCATGCCTTTCCCGCCCTATCTCCAAGACTATTTGGCTCGCTTTGCCGCTGACAAACCCGCCAGCCTTGATTTAAAACACCCAGAAACCCTGCCTCTGGCTCCCCTACCTGCGGGCCTTGCTTCCCTCAAGCCCGGCGCGGTCATTGATGACATTCCACAACAAGAAAGCCGCTATGGACGGTTATTACGGTCTGAGGTCTTCCAAACCACTCTGGAAGAATCGAATTTGGTCGGTAATGTTTACTACGGCAATTATTTCATCTGGCAAGGACGCATTCTCGACCTGTTTCTTTACTCAGTTGCTCCCGAATATTTGCGGATTTCTAATCCCTGTGGGGAAATGGTCTGTCTCTATACCCGCATGGACTATCTACGCGAAGCGATGCCTTTTGACCGCATTCGCACCCTTCTCTATGTGCGTTCAGTGTCCGAGTGTGGCGCATCCTTCAACTTTGAGTTCTTCCGGGAACAGCCTGATGGCACTTTGGAAAAACTCCATGTCGGTCAACAAGATGTGGCTTGGGTGGAGCGGCGAAAAGATGGAACGGCTGTAGCCGCACCCTGGCCCGAGGCGGTGAAGCAATCTTTAGTCGCAAGGGCGACCACCAGGGAAGCCGCTCTGTTAATGGTCTAGAAAAACCTGCTCTCTAGGATGGGGGGGGAAACCCATCCTCAGACCAACCTACTGACTAGATTCTGCTTTTTCACTTTTCTCCATCTACCCAGGAAAATTTGTCATGTACAAGCCGAATAAATCATTGAGAAGCCTACTCCGACTGATCCACATTTTGGCATCACTTCTGTTAGGGATTTTTATCTATTCCCCCTGGCGCAATCATCCAGGAATGCTGATAGCCGTCGGGATTGTTGTCTTTCCCCTCCTAAGCTTCACTGGACTTTGGATGTGGCAAGGGCGACGCATCGAAAAATGGTTAATGGAGAGCCGAACCATACTTTCCTCAGAGGATTCTCCCTCTTAATTGAACTAACTTAACGTAATTCTGGTTCTTCGGTTTGTGTTATGTAATAGACGGGGATTATACGCGATGAAAACCTTTGTGGTTGATCTAGAACGAACTAATCAATTAAGTCTCTTGTCAGATCAGGATTTAGTCGATTTATGCCCCCCGATCAAACCTTAGCAAGTAACGAAGAGCCGGATTGCATTGCATCTTTCATATTCTGATCTGACAACGCCGCAAGGATTGCATTGCATCTTTCATATTCTGATCTGACAACGCCAAATCCCGCGTTCCTTTTAAGCTGGATACCTTGGCACTGAAGGTAGCTACCCACACTGTTTTCGGTTTAGTTAAGTTGAGTTGAATTGAGGTTTTTTCGCTCGCTTTCCCCTAATAATCCTCCCAGGTAATGTCTAAAGCCTGTTTTTTGGGCTTTGGTTTTGAGGCAACCATCGAAGCGTTGACACCAGTTGTCAAAGCAGGGGGGCATAGCCGATGGAGTGTTCTCTCTCATAGGGGCAGTCTCGATGTGAAACGTTAATCTGTCAATGATTATACCCTGATTTGCCTTTTGTTGTCGTTTAAGTCCCACTAACTCAGCTTAACTTCTTCTTAAAATCCTAAACATCTCTGGTCTTATCTCAAGAGTTTAGAGAAACTAAGACTCAGAGACATTCCAAAACTAAAACAACAAGTACAAGGAGAAACCAATCATGGAAGAATTTTTGATCAATTACGTCAACGGAACCCCAGGAAATGACCTCTTATTAGGCAGTACAGGTAATGATGCTATTGATGGGGATGCTGGCAATGATATTTTAGTTGGTGGTTTGGGTGATGATGCTCTTAACGGCGGCGATGGCAATGATGCTCTCTTTGGCGGTGCTGGCACTGATGTTCTCAATGGCGGTCCCGGTGAGGACACAATGTTCGGAGAGGAGGGACTTGATGCCATGTTTGGCGGTGATGGTAACGATGCCATGTTTGGCGGAGCCGGTCAGGATGCCATGTTTGGCGAAGATGGTGACGATGCCATGTTTGGTGGGAGTGGGATTAACTCCATGGATGGAGGTAATGGTAACGATGCACTCTTTGGCGGTCAAGACAACGATATTCTCAATGGAGGTGCTGGAGACGATGGCTTGTTTGGGAATAAAGGCGATGACGTTCTCTTCGGCGAACTGAACAACGATGTCATGTTCGGCGGTGAGGGAAACGATCGTCTCAATGGAGGAGATAACAACGATGCGATGTATGGCGAAGCAGGAAACGACATCCTCATTGGTGGCAATCACAATGATATTCTGATCGGTGGAACAGGAGATGACATTTTGATTGGTGGTAATGGCACAGACGTTCTTACTGGTGGTAGTGGTGCTGATTTGTTTGGACTTTCTTCCGCAGGAGGAACTAAAATTACCGACTTTGTAGTCGCTGACGATACCCTCTTCGTTTCTGCTGCCGATCTCGGCGGTGGAATCTCCCCAGAAAATGTGGTGGCTGTCGCTCAGTTTGTCATTGGTACAACAGCTACTAATGCTAACGAACGCTTTATTTACGACAATACTAATGGGTCTCTTTACTTTGATGCTGATGGCATTGGTGCGACTCAGCAAATTCAGATAGCAAGTCTAGCCTCTGGTCTCACCTTGACTAACAATGACATCTTTGTTGTTGCCTAAAATAATCTTAACAGCAATAAGTTGTCGATTATTGCTGTTATTTTAGTACAATTCAAAACCACAAAGGAAATGGCAATGAAAATTTTCAGTCCGCGTGTGCATGGGTATCTAGACTATTTCGTAGTTATTGCTTTTTTGTTCGCCCCCATGCTTTTCAATTTTTCTGGCATACCAGCGAAGATTTCTTATGCAATTGCTGGCGTTCACCTATTGGTGACAATAAGCACGGATTTCCCCCTGGGATTAATCAAAGTAATTTCTTTCAAGTTACACAGCACCATTGAATTTATCGTGCCGTTCATTCTGATAGTCCTACCGTGGTTGCTTGGTTTTGCCTCTATTTCTTCAGCTCGTAATTTTTACTTGGCTGCTGGAATAACCATTTTTATAGTCTGGCTAATAACCGATTATAAAATTGCTAGATAGAACAAACTCGAAATACTCTAAGTCTTGATTAACCCCATCTCTCTCTCAAAGGAGTTTAAAATGTCCCCAACACAATCAAAATCTCTCGAATATGATGTAGTCATTATGGGTGCTGGTTTTGCTGGCCTATGTCAAGCGCGACACCTGATGCTCAAGATTCCCAATATCAAAGTTGCTCTAGTGGATCCTCGTCCCGAACAACGCACAGATAAGGACTTAAAAATTGGCGAGTCCACCATTGAAATTGCCGCTCTTTTTCTTGCCAAAGAATTGGGACTACATGATTACCTAATTGAAAATCATGCTCCCAAACAAGGGCTTAACTTTCACTGGCCCAAAAATCCAGCAAAAACTGAAACAATCGACGACTACTATCATGCTGGTTCGAACCGACAAGTTCCCATTCCCTCTTTTCAAATCAACCGCTCCAAGTTTGAACAAGACTTGCTAAAAATGGATAAAGCCATGGGAATCAACTTCTATAATGGGCAAGTTGTTGATGTTGATTTAACTCCTGGCGATGCCATTAAAACAGTTAAAATCAAGGTAGGCGATGAAAGAATGGAACTGCAAGCCAAGCACGTTATCGATGCAGCAGGACGCAAATTCATCATCGGACGCAAGACTGACAACCTCCTATTTGGTCCAGAAAACTTAATGGGATTAAACACAGGATCTGCCTGGGTGCGAGTGAAAAATGTAGATCGTACCATCTTCCACAGTGGCTACGATCCGCTTAATGCCTCAACCAGCCATTATTACTCAACTAATCACTATTTTGGCGAAGGACATTGGCTGTGGATGATTCCCATTGATACCCAAACGATGGAATTATCTATTGGAGTAATTCATCACCATGATGTGATTGATTCCACTCAAGTAAACAGCCGGGAAAAATTCCATAATTTCCTGCAAAATCATCACCAAGTTCTCGCCAATATCATTGATAGTGGAGAAGCAGTAGATTTCCACTATTGGCCGAGGATTTCTCACGCAAGCAAAACCCTATTTTCTCCCGACAATTGGTATGTCCTTGGCGACGCTGCTTACATCTTCGATGCTTTCTATTCCTACGGAACCACCACGATTGCTTTAGCTATTGAAGGGATAACGGAGATTGTACGGGCCAAACTCGCAGGTGAAGCTGATGCGGAACAAAAACGGGCTGCTTACAATGAGTTTAACTTAGCCTACTCCCGTAGTGTCAACTGTCTCTATCGGGGACACGCCAAACAGTTAGGACAAGCCAGTGTGATGAGTTGGCGCATTTACTTTGAGTATATGTGGTGGTTTGGGGTACAAGTTCCTATGTATGTAGGTAAATGGCATTTGGACCTCACCTATATTCCCATCTTTCTCAAAACTCTAAACAGCAATATTGATGGACTGTTTGCTGATTTAAATGAACAATTTACCGAACTAGCAGACAAGGATGTCAATATTGGGTTAATGGATTGTTACCGGGGCGATCAACTTTTCAAGGGTTATCACACTCTCAAACACTTTGATGACTTCTTAGAAAATACTAAGTTTGAACCGCGGCGGTGTAATGTCTTTGCTGGTTTAAAAGCTACCTGTTTTTATGCCGCCCTCTGGTATGCACTCTTTCAATGGAAAGGATTTGGTATCCAAGGTTGTCTCAATCCCCGCCATATTTACCATTTCTTGCGCCTATTAGGGTTATCAGGACAAGCAACTATCGGCGAGTTAATTTATAAGTTCAAAACCAAAGGACTGCCCGCCAACAGCGAAATTGAAGCGATGCGTCAAGAGTTTAAAACTTATCAATATCAACCAAAACTCCAGCCTTGGCTGGCAGAAGCTACCAATTCTTAAGGATTTTGGCTTGCATCAAATTCAACGCCCTTCTCTCAATCATCTGTGAGTGTCAATCACTTCATCAACCATCAAGGAGTTAACCATGAATTCTACCATTACTCAATCTCGAGAATACGATGTTGTCATTATGGGAGCAGGCTTTGCTGGACTGTGCCAAGCACGACATCTCATGCTCAACATCCCTAATATTCGGGTGGCGCTAATCGATCCCCGTCCCGTTGAACGCACAGACAAAGATTTAAAAATCGGTGAGTCTTTAATCGAAGTTGCCGCTTTGTTTCTCTGCAAAGAATTAGGACTACATGATTATTTAATCGAAAACCACCCCCCCAAATCTGGTCTCAATTTCCACTGGCCAAAAGATCCGGCAAAAACAGAAACCCTTGATGATTATTATCATGTCTGGGCAAACCGTCAAACTCCAATTGGGTCTTTTCATCTACAACGGGCTAAATTTGAGCAAGATTTACTGGCGATGAATTGTCAGATGGGAGCCGATTTTTACGAGGGACGGGTCAAAGATGTCGCTCTTGCTTCAGGGGATGAGCTAAAAACAGTTTACGCTAAAGTTGGCGAGGAAAATATTACCCTTCAAGCCAAGCACGTCATCGATGCCGCAGGCAAGAATTTCATTATTGGACGCAAAACTGATAATGTGCTTTCTGGTCCAGAGAATCTCCTGGGACTTAATAATGGTTCAGCGTGGCTGCGGGTGAAAAATATCGACCGCACGATTTTCCACAGTGGCTATCATCCCGAAGGTGCATCTACGAGCCATTATTATGCCACCAATCACTATTTTGGCCAGGGTCATTGGTTGTGGATGATTCCCATTGATAAGCACTCGATGGAACTATCTATTGGCATTATTCACCATCACGAGGTTATTCCTGCTCATAGCATAAATAACCTTGACAAATTTTCCAATTTTCTCAAGAGCAATCATACTATTCTCTCTCAATTGATTGAAAGTGGTGAAGTAGTTGATTTTCATTACTGGCCGAAAATTGCCCACAAAAGCAAAGTTCTTTTTTCTCCTGATAACTGGTATATTATTGGGGATGCTGCCCATATTTTTGATGCTTTTTATTCCTATGGAACGACAATGATCGCTTTTGAGGTAGAAAGTGTTACAGAAATTATCCGGGCTAAATTGGCTGAGGAAGCAGCAGCAGAACAAAAACGATCCGCTTACAATGATTTCAACCTAGCTTATGCTCGTACTGTTAACTGTCTCTACCGAGATCATGCCTATCAACTCGGTCATGCTAGTGTTATGAGTTGGCGGATTTATTTCGAGTATATGTGGTGGTTTGGTGTCCATGTTCCCACCTATATTGGTAAATGGCATCTGGACTTAAATTTTATCCCCCGCTATGTGAAAATTGCCGATGGCAATGTTAATGGAATTTTCGCTGATTTATGTCAGGAATTTCATCAATTAGTGTCACAGGGTGCTAATATTGGTTTAATGGATGCCTATCGAGCCGATCAATTGCTGGGCGGTTATGGAACCTTAAAACACTTCGACGATTTCTTGGAAAATACTAAATTCGAGCCTCGGCGCTGTAATGTTTTTGCCAGCATGAAAGCCGCTTACTTCTACATTGCTATTTGGTATGCTCTCTTTCAATGGAAAGCTTTTGGCATCGCCGGTTGGTTAAATCCGAAACATTGGTATTACTTTGGTCGGATGTTGAAGCTATCGATTCAAGCCACAATCGCCGAAGTAATTTATAAGCGCAAAACCCGAGGAATAGCTGACAACAGCCAAATTGAGAAGATGCGTGAGGAATTCAAAAACTATCACTATCAACCGCAGAAAAAATCACCTTCTGTTGTTCAAAATGTGATCAGTGAAAGAGTAAAAATTGAGTCTTTTCCTGCTTAGTAGGAGCGAATAGCTGTCACTGGCATCAACTTAAGCAAAGCCAAACTATAATCTGTTATGGCGAGACGGCATTTTTGTCAATCCCTCCCCTCGCTATGACAATCAAAAAATCATCATTTTTCCTTAATTTGAGACTAATGATCGCTGTTCACCCGTAAAATTCCTGCTCTTAGTTGAGGTAATTATCATGGAATTAGCCACCTTTGTCTCATCCCAATTCATCTTAGAGCCTAATGAATTGCGCCGGGGAATTAACCGCATTGGCTTGAATCTTTCCGAATCAGAATTCAATGCACTCGTGCAGGGGAACTCAGTTGACTTGGAAGGTAGAGGACTGAGTGAAATTGGCTCAATATTTATTATGGCAGCCGCTGTTGCTCCACTTAATTTGGGGAAGCCGAGAACCCTGCTCAAGTTTTCTGATTTACCGACTCTTGTTGAGCCAGACATTCCGCCTGAAAATGCTAGTTGTCCTGGAATTCCAATTTACTGTTGGCTCTCTGACTTAGACAAAAAATGTTGTGTCTATCTCACCTTAACCGATAGTAAACCAGTGCTAAAGATCGGTGCTTAGTAATCGGTCAGAAAACTGTATTCCAGTGAAGGCGACATCACTAACCTGCAATCAGTAATACGGGAGCTAAATCGGTGAAATATATATTAGGCGGACTACTTGGGTTGACACTCTTTTCAGTGCTATTTGGCATCATCTATCAAGCCATTGGCACGAAGAGGGATAAGACTAAATACTTGCCGCCAGGCAAGCTTGTAGAGGTAAAAGGTCGTCAGTTCCACCTTCATTGTACTGGAGAAGGAAGTATCACTGTTGTGATGGACTATGGCATTGGCGGATTATCTTTAGTCTGGAGTCTAGTTCAACCAGAAGTCGCCAAATTTGCGAGAGTATGTAGTTATGATCGCGCTGGTTATGGTTGGAGTGAGTCGAGTCAAAACCCTCGCACTAGCCAGCAGATGGTGGAGGAACTAAGCGCTTTGCTTGATGAGGCTGAAATAGAGGGGCCTTATGTCCTAGTCGGTCATTCGTTGGGGGGGCTCAATGCTCGCTTATTCGCCAGTAAATATCCAGAGAAGGTGATAGGAATGGTTTTGGTCGATGCTGTCCCAGCGGAGGTTTATTCTCGTCTCACTCCGGCTTGGCAAGAGGGTATGACTGGATTGAGAAAGAAATTTAGTTCTTTAGTCTGGATCGCTCGACTAGGATTATTACGGCTATCGCTCCAGTTAAAGGGAGCAGCAGCAGCACCAGATTTTATCCAAAAGTTGCCATTGGAGGTTCAACCGAAAATACTCTCCCAGTTTCTTCCTAAAACCTTTGCTACTGCCATAGCTGAAAATGAATTGATGCAAAGTAGTGCCGAGCAAGTTTGTCAAGTAGAATTAGCTAAAGATTTACCTTTGGCAGTGCTTTCCCACGGGGTCAATATGTTTGCTGATCTGTCTGTTCGAGAACCAGAGCAGGCTGAGTTGATCTGGCAAGAACTGCAAAAATCTATGGCTAATCTCTCTTCTGATAGCACTTTTCAAATCGCTAAATCCAGTGGACACAACATTCATATTTATCAGCCCCAACTGGTAGTTGAAGCGATTCGTCAAGTCGTCGAGAAATGCCTCGCAAAAGAGCATAGCGCAAGTTATTACTGACCCTTACACCGATCACTGTCCCAGAATCTTCTCCTGCTTTTGCGTCTATATTAGTTGGCGTTGCTATAATTTTGATGTTCTCGAAAAAATCAGGATCATAAGTCAGCAAATAATGTCTTGGCTACTCAATACAAAAGTATTACTTTTGGACAACCCTCACGAAGTATGTCATGAAATCTCAACTCTTTGTCAAACCCAATAACTGGCTACTTATTACCTGTCTCACCATCGGGACTATGGCAACTGGCGCTGTAGCGACCTATTCAATTTGGCGCTATCAATCTTTAAAAACAACATCCCCAACTGTCGCTGCCACTACTCCGAGAAAACTGAAGGCCGTAGCCGCTTTAGGTTATGTAGAACCAGCAGGAGAAGCAATCAAAATTTCTGCTCCTGCCTTTATGGAAGGGTCTCGCCTTGATAAACTGTTGGTAAAACAGGGAGACCAGGTTGAAACTGGACAAGTTTTGGCTATCCTCGACAGTCGGGATAGACTCCAAGCAGCACTGAAACAAGCACAAGACCAAGTTCGCATTGCTCAGTCTCTTTTAGCTCAGGTGAAAGCTGGTGCAAAACAGGGGGATATTATTGCCCAAAATGCGCGATTTCAAGGTACTCGCTCCGAATTAGAAGGACAGATTACTACCCAAAAAGCTACTATTGCCAGTTTAACGGCTCAATTACAAGGGGAAAAAATGGCTCAATACGCCACTATTGAGCGACTTAAAGCTGAGTTTCACAATGCACAAAAAGATTGTCAGCGTTATAATACTTTATACCAAGAAGGTGCGGTTTCAGATCAAGAACGCGATCGCTTCTGTCTGATAGCTCAAACTGGCCAAGAAAGTCTGCGAGAAGCCAACGCTAATTTAAATCGAATTGTCACCACTCTAAGCGCAAAAATTGATGAAGCTGAAGCTAATCTTCAGCGCACGGTAGCAACTCTAGATCAGAAAATCAAAGAAAATCAAGCGACCTTAGATGCGGTTGCGGAAGTCCGTCCCGTAGATGTTGAAGTTGCCGAAGCGCAATTAATCGCTGCTCAAAGTGCTGTCCAAAAAGCCAAAGCTGATTTAGATTTAGCTTTTGTTAAGGCTCCTAAAGCGGGACAAATTCTCAAAATTTATACTTGGCCCGGTGAATTAATTGGTGATAAAGGCATCCTCGCTCTCGGTCAAACCAGTCAAATGTACGTCACTAGCGAAGTTTATGAAACAGATGTGAGTCGGGTTAAACTAGGACAACGGGCAAAAATTACAACCGATGGATTGATTGGGGAACTAAGGGGAACCGTCGCTGAAATTGGCTTACAAATTGGCAAAAAAGATGTCTTAGGTACCGATCCAGTTGCTGATGCAGATGTGCGAGTGGTAGAAGTCAAAATTCGTCTCGACCCACCTTCTAGTAAGAAAGTGGCTAACTTGACTAATTTACAAGTCAATGTGGTGATTGATACGAACAAAACTAATCTTTAAAAGATCTATCGAAAAATTATAACCCAATCACAGCCTGCTTTTAGGTTGTGTGCTAACTAAATAGTTCTATATATGAAATGAATATCTATTTAGTTAAATTTCTTATCTAGAAAGACTTTTAGCCTTGAGATAATGTTAGGTCGAAGTCTTAAATAAGGAGTAGTATTTGTCAACAATTCAGCGGCGAGCAATCGAGAATCTTTAGGAGGATCAAAAGATGAAAATATTCCACGGGAAGTTACCGACAGCTTGGTTGCAATTAAGCTACCAAAAAACTAGGTTAATGGTGGCTCTATCGGGAGTTATTTTTGCGGTTGTAATTGTCTTTATGCAATTAGGGATTCGGGATGCTTTGTTTGATAGTGCTGTTCGGCTTCACGAAGCTCTACAAGGGGACTGTTTTTTAATTAGTCCTCGTACTACTTCACTGATTGGTATGGAAAGTTTTTCTCAACGGCGATTACTTCAAACCTTGGCTTTTGAAGAAGTAGATTTTGTCAGTCCGATTTATTTAGATTTTGCTCAGTGGAAAAACCCTGAAACTCGTAATTATTGGCGTAATATATTCGTGATCGGGTTCGATCTTAGAAATTTAGCATTTGATTTACCCGGTCTCGCGGAAAATATGGAGCTATTAAAACTTCCCGATCAAGTTTTATTCGATCAAGATTCTCGCTCTGAATTTGGTCCTATTGTTGCTGATTTTGAAAAAAATGGCTCAGTTATTACCGAGGTTAGCAATAAGGGTAACAACCGCAAAATAGAAGTCGCTGGCTTATTTAAACTGGGAACTTCTTTTGGTTCAGATGGGAATTTAATCATGAGCCATTTGAATTTTTTAAGAATTTTTAGCAACCGTTCTTATGGATTTATTAATATTGGCTTAATTCGCCTAAAGCCAGGAACTAATATCAATAAATTTATCGAAGATATTCAAGCATATTTACCTCGTGATATTAAAGTTTTATCAAAGCAACAGTTGATTCAATTTGAGAAGAACTATTGGCAAAGTAGTACGGCGATTGGCTTCATTTTTAATTTAGGTGTTATCCTGGGAATTATTGTTGGAATTGTCGTTGTCTATCAAATTCTCTATACAAATGTTTCGGAACATCTTTCAGAATACGCCACCCTAAAAGCGATGGGCTATCGTCATAGCTATCTCTTATCAATGGTTTTACAACAGGCTTTTTTAATTGCCATTCTCGGATATGTTCCAGGTTTTTTGATCGCTAATATTCAATATGAGTTTACTAAAAATGCCACCTTATTACCTGTCAATATGTCGCTTGATCGAGCGGTTTTTGTCTTTATCTTAACCTTAGTCATGGCCTTCGTTTCGGGAGCCACTGCTGTTAAAAAATTGCAAGATGCCGATCCAGCCGATATTTTTTAGAAAAAAGAAACAAATATCTATACCTCATCCCCAGGAAAGAAGCTGTCTATGGAAGTTATTGATATTCAAAACCTCAATCACTATTTCGGTCAAGGAACGCTGAAAAAACAAGTTCTTTTTCAGATCAACTTAAAAATCACAGAGGGAGAGATCGTTATTTTAACTGGCCCCTCTGGTTCCGGAAAAACAACCTTACTATCCTTAATCGGTGGCCTACGCTCTGTTCAAGAAGGAAGCTTACAGCATTTTGAAAAAGAATTACGGGGGACTAGCGAAGAACAATTAGTCCAAACCCGCCGTCAAATTGGTTATATTTTTCAAGCCCATAATTTGTTACCCTTTCTAACCGCAAGACAGAATGTACAAATGTCGATCGAGCTTCAGGAACATCTCGGCGGGCGGCAAACAGAAGAACGCGCTGCTTTGATATTAGAAGAAGTCGGCTTAGGACATCGGATCGACTATTATCCAGATAGCTTATCCGGGGGACAAAAACAAAGGGTAGCGATCGCGCGAGCTTTGGCCGGTAATCCCCCATTAGTTTTAGCCGATGAACCAACAGCCGCCCTCGATAGTAAAACGGGACGAGACGTGGTGAATTTGATGCAACGTTTAGCCAAAGAACAGCGCCGTACTATTGTACTCGTTACCCACGATAATCGGATTTTAGATATTGCTGATCGCATTGTTCACATGGAAGATGGACGCTTGTGCGGTTGCTAATGCCCATCTAGAGAAAACTCAGAAAAGGTACTCCTCAGCTTTTCGGCTAAGACTGGGATACCTCCACCGATAGATTCTGACACCAAATCTGTTTTTAATTGAGGAAACAACTTTTTTTGTCTTAGCCTTAGTGGGAAGCTATGATATTTTCATGCTTGGCGGTGCCAACTTTGGCATCGAGAAGATCTCCTGAATCCTGAAAATGCAATCCCTAGACTTTACCGCCCTCAGTGCCACTTGTGCCGAAATTGCCGCCGCTTGGCTACCAGCCAGATTAGAACAAGTGTATCAAATTGATCGCCAAACGATCGCCCTCCATTTACGAACCTTCGATCGCAAGGGATGGTTAATTATTTCTTGGCATCCCCAAGGAGCGCGGCTGCATATTGGTGATCCACCGCCAAAAGTCCCTGATACCTTCACTTTTAGCGATCAATTGCGTCATCAACTCAATGGTTTTGCCCTGACAAAATTAGCATTTGTTGCCCCGTGGGAAAGAGTCATCGATCTGCAATTTGCCCAACGTCCCGATGATCCGGCCCTGTGGCATTTGTATATAGAAATTATGGGCAAATATAGCAATGTGATTTTAACTGCGGCTGACAATCAAATTGTCACCGTTGCCCATCAAGTCAATGCCACTCAGTCTAGTGTTCGCACCGTACAAACGGGACAAATCTATCAACTACCCCCCGTTTTATTGGCAACAGATCCCAGTTTAGAAGAATCCTTGGGCAGTTGGCAAGCTAGGGTTAGTTTAATCCCTAAAACTATCGAAAAACAGTTAGTTAGTACCTATCGTGGGGTTAGTCCCGTCATCGCTCGATCGCTGTTACAAAAAGTCAAAATTAACCCGAAATTAAACACAGATCAGTTAGATAACAATGATTGGGAAAAGCTCTTTTCAGCTTGGCAAGAATGGTTAAAAATTCTTGAAAATAAAACCTTTCAACCGGGATGGACAAGCGAAGGTTATACAGTTATCGGTGGGGAGATACTGGTAGCGGCTAAAAATGTCCAAGAATTATTAAACCGTTATTATAGCGACCAAATTAATCAAGAAAACTTTCGACAACTACAGCAAAAGTTAAATCAAAAAATTACCTCTCTACTGACTAAACTGCAAACTAAAGCGGCAGGATTTCAAACAAGACTAGCAGAATCCGCTCATGCTGATCGCTATAAAGAGCAAGGGGATTTATTAATGGCCCATCTACAGCAAATACAGCAGGGAATGACTAGCATTACTTTGGCGGATTTCGAGACAGGAAACCCTGTTATTATTTCTCTCGATCCCGAAAGAAATCCCGTACAGAATGCCCAATATTTTTATAAACAACATCAGAAATTAAAAAGAGCGCGGTTAGCGGTGGAACCTTTATTAGAAGAAGTGGTCAGTGAAATTAATTATCTCGAACAAGTGCGATCGAGTTTAAGTCAACTAGAAAATTATAGCGGCAGCGAAGATTTACAGACCCTAGACGAGATACAAGAAGAATTAATCCAACAGAAGTATCTAGAAAGCAATTACCAGCGTAATCGGGCGAATAATAAAGAATCCGAACCCATGCGCTTTATTACTCCCTCTGGAATAGAATTATGGATTGGCAGAAATAACCGTCAAAATGATCGGCTAACTTTTCGTAGTGCCAGCGATTACGATATCTGGTTTCATAGTCAAGAAATCGCCGGTAGTCACGTTTTGCTCCGTTTAAGCCCCGGTACAGTTCCAGAAGCCGCAGATCTACAATTTGCCGCCGATTACGCCGCTTATTATAGCCGCGCTCGCCATAGTGAACAGGTTCCCGTCGTCTATACCCGTCCCAAATACGTCTATAAACCCAAAGGAGCCAAGCCCGGTATGGTGGTTTACAAACAGGAAACAGTAATCTGGGGGTGTCCTCAGAGGGTTGAGGATTACCGCAAAAAATAATTTTTTACCAAATTGTTTACTTTTTTTTACACAAAATGGGTATTGTCTGTTACAATTTTTACTAGAGAGACAAATGCAGTTCAGGCGCTTGGGAACGCAAGAACTATATTTCCTCAGATTACAACAACAAACAACAGCAAACCAGTGGTAGCAGCCGATAGTCTGGTGAAAGACACAAAAAACCGACTATTTAGGTGGTATTGAAGCAACCACTGGTATTTTATATTTATTAACCAGATTTAGTATGAACAGTAAACAGTAATCAGTCAACTGATAACTCACATCTGATAACTGATTCAAGGCTGTCTCCTGTTTCCTGACTTAGCCCTTCAGCAATAAATCGCCAATTTCCGACTGACAATGACCAATTAAACGGTTAAGGGCTTTTTTTCCTTGTTTACCTTGATAATCTGAGCGATCGCTCTCAGTAATTTCGTAGGGACGACCGATCGCCACTTTGACACGATGATAAAATACAACGGGATGCCAACCATCTTGATCGAATAAAGGTTCTGTGGTATCTAATAAGCGCAGCAAACGCACGGGAAAAGGACTAATAGCAGTTTCCGACTCGGAGAGAATAGCCACAGGTAAGACCGATAGATTCTCCACGGGACAACGCAGAGCTAAATGGGCAAATCCGCTTTGAAAACGGCTAATTTGACGAGGAGGAGTCAAATTTAACATCGGCGATCCACCTTCCGGAAATAAACCGATCCATCGTCCAGACTGTAAAAAATCCGTTGCTTGCCGAAAAAAAGTCCGGTGACGTTTTTCTGGGGTATCAAAGGGAAAACAGCCCAATTCTCCGATTAATTCCCGCAAAAGCGGCGTTTTTCCCATGTAGTGATGACAGGCGATCGGGAGAGTTTTGCCCAAAGCTTGAATTAAAATCGGCGCATCTAAAAAGCTACGATGGTTACTTACCACGATCGCCACTCCTTGGCCGGGTAGATTTTCTTGACCGACGGTAAACAGACTCGTGCGTGTGGTATCAAGAATTAAACGAGAGGTAGATAGGGGGGTAAGCAGCGTCATGGGAAAAAAAAATCGGCCTTAAGATTGTTTTTATTGACTTAGACCACAATTAAAGGATAAAAGGGAATTAGAGGATCATAAAATATGGACATTATGTCCCAATCATCTACGGATCAGCCTTGCGGCGGCCTCGTCTATTTAAGAAAATAAATTTCATGAATGATTTGAATGAGCGAAAAACATTTGCTTTGACAACACCCCTTTATTATGTCAACGATATCCCTCACATCGGTAGTGCTTACACGACGATCGTAGCGGATGTTATGGCACGATGGAAGCGGTTACAGGGCAATTCTGTCCTCCTAATTACAGGAACCGACGAACACGGACAGAAAATCGAACGGACTGCGGCAGCCAAAGGACTCAATCCCCAGGAACACTGCGATCGCATTGCCACCAGTTTTGCCAATCTCTGGGCAAAGCTACACATCCAGTATGATCGCTTTAGTCGCACCACTGCCCCCCGTCATCAGGCAATTGTTAACGAATTTTTTGAAAGAGTCTGGGAAAAGGGCGATATCTATCTCGATCGCCAACAGGGTTGGTATTGCGTCGCCTGTGAAGAATTTAAGGAAAAAAGAGAACTGTTAGATAATGGCTGTTGTCCCATTCATACTAACCTAGCCGCCGAATGGCGCGACGAGGAAAACTATTTTTTCCGTCTCTCTAAATACCAAGCACAACTAGAACAAATTTACCAAGAACAACCCAATTTTATTCAACCGGAAAGCCGACGTAATGAGGTTCTCAACTTCGTCAACCAAGGACTACAGGATTTCTCCATTTCTAGGGTTAATGTGGCTTGGGGGTTTCCCATTCCCCACAATGGTCAGCATACCATCTACGTTTGGTTTGATGCCCTTCTTGGCTATGTTACCGCCCTTCTCGACCCCGAAGACGAACCCACCCTAGAAAATGCCTTGGCCAAATGGTGGCCGATCGATCTGCATCTGATCGGTAAAGACATATTAAGATTCCATGCCATTTATTGGCCGGCTATGCTAATGTCGGCCGGCTTACCCTTGCCTAAAAGAGTATTCGGCCACGGCTTTTTGACGAAAGACGGGCGGAAAATGGGCAAAAGTCTCGGTAATACCCTCGATCCCTTCGATTTGGTTGATCGCTATGGGGCCGATGCCGTCCGTTACTATTTCGTTAAAGAGATTGAATTAGGACAGGATGGCGATTTTCAGGAAACCAGATTTGTTAATATTCTTAACGCGGATTTAGCCAACGATTTAGGCAACCTCCTCAATCGCACCCTAGGCATGGTCAAAAAATACTGCCAAAATATCCCTCCCCAGTTGACTGGCGTAGATATCCCCAACGACAATCATCTTAAGAATATGGGGATCAATCTAGGGGTTATTGTTGAACAGAAGTATGATGCGCTACAATTTAATCAAGCCTGTGAGGAAATATTGGCGTTAATTCGCGCTAGTAACAAGTTTATCGATGAGAGTGCGCCCTGGAGTTTATTTAAACAGAAACAACAAGCAGCAGTAGAACAAGTCCTCTATGCGGTTTTGGAATCAGTAAGACTCTCTGCCTACCTACTCTCACCGATAATACCGACCTTGAGCAGTAAAATTTATCAACAACTAGGTTTTGTTATTGATTTTAATACTTTCAGGTCGGAGGATGGGGAAAACTTCCCTGATGGTGTCTCTTTTTCCCAACACTGTCAATGGGGATTACCCACAAATCCACAACTAGGAACACCTGAACCGATCTTTTCTAAACTAGAACTGCCGTTAAACGATTCCTAAAGGAATTTTTTAATAACTCTATTTCTTAAGGTCTGTTGTCCTTTGGGATACAACTGGCAAACACCCAACACTAAACTTTTAACAAACGAGGAAAAATAAAATGTTTGATGATTATGACACGGCCCCAGTCTTCACCCCCGAACAAGTGCTAGAAAATCGCGGTCGTGTGGCGATTTTCATCGATGGTTCTAATTTATTCTATGCGGCTCTGCAATTAGGTATCGAAATTGACTATACCAAATTACTTTGTCGTTTAACTGCTGGTTCTCGTCTCTTGCGGGCCTTCTTTTATACTGGAGTTGATCGCACTAACGAAAAACAGCAGGGATTCCTCCTCTGGATGCGTCGCAACGGTTATCGAGTCATCGCTAAAGATCTAGTACAATTGCCCGATGGTTCCAAAAAAGCCAATCTCGACGTGGAAATTGCCGTGGATTTAATGGCGCTAGTGGGTTCCTATGATACCGCAGTCATTGTCAGTGGTGATGGGGATTTGGCCTATGCTGCCGATTCCGTCAGTTACCGTGGTGCGCGAGTGGAAGTGGTTAGTTTGCGATCGATGACCAGTGATAGTTTAATTAATGTAGCCGATCGCTATGTTGATCTAGATCAAATTAAAGAAGAAATTCAAAAAACTAGCAAACATCACGTCAGTTATAATAATTTCCCCGTCAGCGTCTTAGACCAAGATCGTAGCAGTCGCTAGACAAATTCCGCAAAAATCAAGTTTAAGGTGGGTAATTCCCACCTTTTTCAGTTATCAGTTATCAGTGACCAGTTATCAGTGACGTAAGCAGAGAAGAAGGCGGATGTTTCACAGAAGCACGAGAGTTATTTGAAGACATGGTAGAATGACGGCAACGAACTCCTAAGACGACTGCTACAAGGCTACCTAGACAGGCGCGGCAACGAAGAAATCGAAGGGGACTGTTGCGGAAGTGACGGCATCAAAAGAACCCATAAGCGGAAACAAACAAGGCAACTAACCACAATCCTTGGCACAGTAGTAGTCAGACGAATTGGTTACGGAGGTAGGAAAATGAGCAGTCTTCACCCCTTGGATGGGGAATTAAACCTACCACCAGAACAATACTCACATACAGTATCAGAAAGAGTAGCATCAGCCTCCGCCTTTAACGGATTCAATCAAACAGTAGAAATCATCAAGAAGACAACGGCAGCCCAAATAGCGAAGCGTCAAGTAGAAGAAATAGCACTCTCACAGCAATTCTCATTTTAAGGTTTCATGACATTAAAACCCTTGCACCTAGAGGGGTTAATAATTCTTAACGAATCTCTAGATCGCTGAAACAACGCAAAATCTTTTCAAAATGAGAATTGCTGGCACTCTCAAGTGCTTGTAACTATGGAGTCTCAAGGGTGCTGAGGCGGTTTTACCTCTTCGCTCCCTTCAGGTTAGCGGTGATTGGGGACTTGCGCTTTGATTTAGATGAGCTTACCCTGATGATAATAGAGGGAGAAATAAAATAAATATAAATGTAGTGGACTGTTTCAACTAATTTGGTGTATTAGAAAAATGCTATAAATTCTATAATCTAAGACTTTAAGCCGAAATCTATCGCCCTATTTTAGTTGAAACAGTCTAGTAGGGTGTGTTAGCGGAGTGTAACGCACCCAAAAGCATCCCAAAGAACTGACAAAAATTTGATTCCCCTAAATCCCCCTTAAAAAATTTGATCCCCCTAAATCCCCCCTTTTTAAGGGGGACTTAAATTTGATAAAAAGAAGGACTTAAATTTGATACAGTCCTTCTCATAATAGATTCTGTTTTGAATAATATGATAAACTCCCAATCGCACTTTAAAACCCATCTCCCCACTTCCCCTATGCCTTCCTCTTGCCTATTGCCTATTGCCTATTACCTAGCATTATTAGTATTCTATAATACCAATTCTTAGGAGACTATAAAGAAAATCCCAAGATTAGGCGAGTCCCTTGCCGAAAAACGCTATAGTAGCACAAAATGCGTAATTTTATCCACAAAATTGTTATGACAGTTACCAATAGACAAGAGCTAGAAGAACTGATTCAACAGGTAAAAAAAGCTCAACAACAATTTGCCAACTATAGCCAAGAACAAGTAGATCTTATCTTCAAAAAAGCGGCATTAGCAGCCAACAACGCTCGCATTCCCCTAGCTAAAATGGCCGTACAAGAGACAGAGATGGGAGTAATTGAGGATAAAGTGATTAAAAACCATTTTGCCTCAGAAATCATCTACAACAAATATAAACACAGCAAAACCTGCGGCATTATCGAAGAAGATAAATCCTTTGGATTGCAAAAAATCGCCGAACCCGTGGGCATTTTAGCGGGGATCGTACCCACCACAAATCCCACCTCTACAGCCATTTTTAAAGCCCTAATTGCCCTGAAAACCCGCAACGGCATCATTTTTTCCCCCCATCCGCGAGCCAAAGACTGCACCATCGCGGCGGCCAAAATTGTCTTGGAAGCGGCCGTGAAAGCGGGCGCACCGGCCGGTATTATTGGTTGGATTGATCAGCCATCGGTGGAACTTTCCCAAGCATTAATGCAACATCCCAGCATTAATTTAATCCTCGCTACCGGCGGTCCCGGTATGGTAAAAGCGGCCTATTCTTCGGGAAGACCTTCCCTAGGAGTTGGTGCCGGCAATACCCCCGCTTTAATTGACGAAACCGCTCACATAAAAATGGCTGTTTCCTCGATTATTCTCAGTAAAACCTTCGATAACGGCATGATTTGTGCTTCCGAACAATCGGTAATCGTTGTCGATAGCATCTATGAAGAAGTTCGACAGGAATTTATTGATCGCGGGGCCTATCTTCTTTCCCCCGAAGAAAGGGAAAAAGTCGTCGGGATTCTCCTAAAAGATGGTCATATTAACCCCGATATCGTCGGGCAACCGGTGGAAAAATTAGCCGCTATGGCAGGAATTTCCGTTCCCGAAGATACCCGCTTACTAATCGGAGAAGTGGAAAATATTGGCTTAGAAGAACCATTTTCCTACGAAAAACTCTCGCCAATTTTAGCCATGTACCGAGCGAAAGACTTTGAAGATGGGGTAAAAAAAGCCGAAAAACTCGTCTTATTTGCCGGTCGAGGTCATACGGCCGTGCTTTATACCGCACCCTCCAATCGGGAAAATATTAAGCGCTTTGAAGACAACGTACAAACGGCCCGGGTATTAATTAATACCCCTTCCTCCCAGGGTGCAATTGGTGATATCTATAACTTCCGTCTCGATCCTAGTTTAACCCTCGGTTGTGGCACTTGGGGCGGTAATTCCATCAGCGAAAACGTCGAACCTACCCACCTATTAAATATTAAAACCGTGGCCGAGCGCCGGGAAAATATGCTTTGGTTCCGAGTACCACCAAAAGTATATTTTAAATACGGGTCATTACCCGTTGCTATTCGGGAATTAGCCGGCAAAAAACGGGCTTTTATTGTCACCGATAAACCTCTTTTCGACCTAGGAGTTACCGCACCTTTACAGGAAATTTTAGAAGAAATCGGCATCACGGTTAATATCTTTTATGATGTGGAACCCGATCCTTCCCTAGAAACCGTCGAACGGGGGTTAAATGTCATTAATACCTTCAATCCCGATGTCATTATCGCTATCGGTGGTGGTTCCCCCATGGATGCCGCTAAAATCATGTGGCTACTCTACGAGCATCCAGAGATAGAATTCGAGAGCTTGGCCATGCGTTTTATGGATATTCGCAAACGAGTCTATGAATTGCCCCCTTTAGGCGAAAAAGCTCTGATGGTTTGTATTCCCACCACTTCGGGAACAGGATCAGAAGTGACTCCCTTCGCCGTCGTGACCGATCGCCGTAATAATATTAAGTATCCTTTGGCAGATTATGCCCTAACTCCCAGCATGGCCATTGTCGATCCGGAATTAGTGCTGAATATGCCGAAAAAATTGACAGCCTATGGCGGAATTGACGCTTTAACTCACGCTCTTGAGTCCTACGTCTCGGTTTTAGCCTCAGAATATACTAATGCTCTTGGTCAAGATGCCATCCGACTGCTGTTTAAATATCTGCCCAGTTCCTATCATAACGGAGCTAAAGACCCGAAAGCGCGGGAAAAAGTCCATTATGCGGCGACAATGGCAGGAATGGCCTTTGCTAATGGCTTTTTAGGCATCTGTCACTCCATGGCTCACCAATTGGGGGCAATTTTCCACATTCCCCACGGTCTGGCCAATGCTTTGATGATTTCCCACGTCATCCTCTATAATGCCACCGATGCCCCCTTTAAACAGGCCACCTTCTCTCAGTACAAATATCCTAACGTGAAGTGGCGCTATGCCAGGATCGCCCATTCCCTGGGATTGGGAGGAGAAAGTGAGACCGAAAGTGTGGAAAGATTGGTATTAGCGATCGAATGTTTAAAACGGGAAATCGGTATTCCGGCCAGTATTAAAGAGGTAATTCCCGAAAGTGAAGCCGAATTTATGGCCAAATTAGACCATTTAGCTGAACAAGCTTTCGATGATCAGTGTACCGGAGCCAATCCCCGTTATCCCCTGATTGAGGACTTAAAAACCCTGTTAATCCAAGCTTATCACGGCAATTTGCCCCTAGAGGTGGCGGTAAATGGTCACGGTGATGTCAGTCTTGCCGATTTGAAGTTAGATCCGCAACCCTTGAGCTTGTAGAGATAGATTTTGCCTTTGATTCCCCCCTACCCCCTAGTAGGGTTGATTCATGAATCAACCCTACCATCAATCAACCCTACCCCTTGCCTCTTGCCTGTCTTCATCAGTAGCCTATAATCAACGGATTTGTGCGAAACGTTTAGGCATGAAATAAGGCTGAAATGCCCGAAATAACCGCCTAGTAAGGTCTTCAGTCCTCCGACTGATTCCAACAGGTCAACCCTGACCAACCTTAT
>VYLK01000022.1_pt1 | contig 61509 bp, 59 predicted proteins | sample 5114321 | NCBI WGS metagenome assembly VYLK01 (sample SAMN12291792, study PRJNA351875) | freshwater metagenome | isolation source: freshwater lake | place: USA: Michigan, MSU2 Lake | collected 2011-08-16
GCGGCGTCCACCGCCGTCGCGGCGGCGGCGGCGGCCAGCGCCAGGGCGGTCTCCGGCTCCGGCTGTCCCGGCAGGCCGGTCCGGACCTCGCCGGTCGGCACGGCCCCCTTATTCTCCTCGGCCTTGAGGATGTTGGACGCCCGCTTGTACCCGGCCAGCAGATTGGCCCCGTCGTCCGTAGCAAGGAACCCGTCCAGCGCCTCCACCCGCCGCACGATGCGGACGAGGTCGTCGTCACCCAGCGCGAAGACGGCGTCGACGAGATCATGGCGCTTGCCCTGATCGCGCAGGAGAACCTTCAGGCGGTCGGCGAAGAAGGCGACCACTTCGGTGTCGATCGACAGTTTGTCGACGGCCCGGGCTACGCCCGAGAGACCCGCCAAAGCAGGAGCGACAGCTTGGTTGGACAGTCCGATGCGCGCGTGATTCTCCAGCACCAGCCGGATCACCCCCAGCGCCGCCCGCCGCAGCGCGAACGGGTCCTTCGACCCCGTCGGCTTCTCATCGATCGCGAAGAACCCGACCAGCGTGTCCAGCTTGTCGGCCAGCGCCACCGCCACCGTCAGCGGCGCGGTCGGCACGGAGTCCGCCGGGCCCTGCGGCTTGTAGTGGTCGCGCACGGCGTCGGCGACGCCCTCAACATAGCCCTCCCCCTCGACGGGGGAGGGTTGGGAGGGGGTGGAGGCAGGCGGCCGGTCGGCGGGCGCGGATGGGCTCGGGCGGTCAGACGACGACGCCTGCTGCGCCCTGTCCTGACGCGACGCGGCGCCACCCCATCCCCCGACCCCTTCCCCGTCGAGGGGAAGGGGAGAAGAAAGGGCACGGGCATAGTAGCCGCCCATGACCCCCTGCAGTTCCGGGAACTCCCCGACCATGGCCGAGGCCAGATCGGCCTTGGCCAACCGCGCGGCAACCTCCGCCTGATCCGGGTCCGCCCCGACCAGCGGCGCAATCTCCCGCGCCAGCGCCGCAATCCGCTCGACCCGCTCGGCCAGTGTCCCCAGTTTGGCGTGGAAGGTCACGCCTTCCAGCTTCTTCGACCAGACGTCGAAGCCGGTCTTCAGGTCCTCGTCCCAGAAGAAGCGGGCGTCATCCAGACGGGCCGACAGCACGCGGCTGTTGCCCGCGGCCAGCGCCTTGCCGCCGTCGGTCGCCTCGACATTGGCCACGACCACGAAATGCGGAGCCAGGCCGTGTTTCGCCGGATCACGCACCGCAAAGTATTTCTGGTGCACCTTCATCGACAGCCGGACCACCTCGGGCGGCAGGCTGAGGAAGGCCGGGTCCATGTCGCCCAGGATCGGCGTCGGCCATTCGGCCAGCCCCGCCACCTCGTCCAGCAGGCCGTCGTCATCGACGAGGGCCAGACCCCGGTCAGCACAGACCTGCTGCGCCGCCTCAAGGATCTTCAGCCGCCGGTCGGCCGCGTCCAGCAGGACGAAGTCGCTCTCCAGCTTGGCGCGATAGTCGGCGAAATCCTTCACCGCGAACGGCCGGCCGCAGCCGAGGAAGCGATGCCCCTCGGTCAGCTCGCCACTCTGGATCCCGTCGATCTCGAACGGCACGACATGGCCGTCGAACAGGGCGACGATCCGCTTCAGCGGCCGCACCCAGCGCAGCGTGCCCGAACCCCAGCGCATCGACTTGGGCCAGGGGAAGCCACGCACGATCTGGTCGACCATCTCAGGGATCAGGGCCGCCGTCGGCTGGCCCTTGCTGCTGAGGACGGCGAAAAAGACCCCGTCCCGCTCGACCAGCTGGTCCTTCGTCAGGCCGGTCTTCCTCAGGAAGCCCTCCAGCGCCTGCTCCGGCGCATTGGCCCGCGGCCCCTTGACCTCTTCCTCGCGGTCCGGCGTCGCCTTGGACAGCCCCTCGACCACCAGCGTCAGCCGCCGCGGGCCCGCAAAGGTCGTCAGCGCCTCATAGGTCAGCCCGGCGGCCTTCAGCCGCTCGGCGGCCATCCGCTCCAGATCACGCGCCGCCCCGCCCTGCATGCGGGCCGGGATCTCTTCGGAGAACAGTTCGATCAGCAGCTGGGCCATCAGACGCGCCCCCTTTCCTGCTCGACCCATTCGGTCGCACAGGCCTTGCAGAGATCGCGGATGCGCCCGATGTAGCTCTGGCGTTCGGCCACGGCGATCGCCCCGCGCGCGTCCATCAGATTGAACAGGTGACTAGCCTTCAGCACCTGGTCATAGGCCGGCAGCACCAGCGCCTGATCCTGCGGCCCCTTCATCGCCAGAAGGCGCGAAACCTCACCGACCATGTCCTCGAACCGCCGCTTCAGCCCGTCGACGTCATAACCATGGAAATTGGCCTCTGACTGCTGGCGCTCGTTCTCGAGGAAGACCTCCCCATAGGTCAGGCCCTCCTTGGTGAACTTCAGGTCGTAGACGTTGTCGACGCCCTGGACATACATCGCCAGCCGCTCCAGCCCGTAGGTCAGCTCGCCCGAGACCACATCGACCTCGATCCCGCCCACGCCCTGGAAATAGGTGAACTGGGTCACCTCCATCCCGTCGCACCAGACCTCCCAGCCCAGCCCCCAGGCCCCCACGGTCGGGTTCTCCCAGTCGTCCTCGACGAAGCGGATGTCGTGCAGTTTCGGATCGATCCCGATCGCCTCCAGCGACCCCAGATACAGGGCCTGAAGGTCGTCCGGGTTCGGCTTCAGGATCACCTGATACTGGTAATAGTGCTGTAATCTATTGGGATTTTCGCCATAGCGGCCATCGCCGGGCCGGCGCGACGGCTGCACATAGGCCGCCTTCCACGGACGCGGCCCCAGCGCCCTTAGCACCGTCGCAGGATGCAGGGTCCCCGCCCCGACCTCGATGTCATAGGGCTGCAGGATCGCGCAGCCCTGATCGCCCCAGTATTTGTGGAGCGTCAGGATGAGGTCCTGGAAGGCGAGCGGTTCGGAGGTCACGTCAGGCTGTTCGCAGTCGCAAAATGAGAGGCGCGGACCCTAGACGGGCGGCCCTTTGGCGGCAAGGAGCCCGGATGCAGGGTTCATCACAACGAACACGACGGACCCACGGCGGACACAACGGGGTCCGCGCCAGGCTCCAGCCCCGTTGTGCCCGTTGTGACATCGTCGTGCCCGTTGTGAAGAACCGGGCCTGCAGCCACCGATTCCGGCTTCGCCGGGAGGCACGGAGGACGGAATGTTAAGCGTCGACCGCTAACGTTTGCCCCATGAAGCAGATCGACCAGATGCGCCGGCGGGCCGCGCGCTATCTCGACATCGACCCGGTGACCATCGCGCCGGCGCGCGGCGTCTTTTCCCTGAGCTTCGACGACTTCCCCGCCAGCGCCTGGACCGAGGCCGGGCCGATCCTCGCCGACCACGGCGTGAAGGCCACCTACTATGTCTGCGGCGGCCTCGCGGAAGGGATCAACATGGACCGCGACCAGTTCCGGGTTCCGCACCTGCAGGCGCTGCACGCCGCCGGTCATGAGGTCGGCTGCCACACCTTCGGCCATACCAGCGCCCTGCGCATGGATACCGAGGCCCTCCGCCTCAGCCTCGACGCCAACGCCGCCTGGGTCGCCGAGCGGCTGGACGGCCACCGCATGACCACCTTCGCCTGGCCGTTCGGCGATGCCACGGTCGGGGCCAAGCGGGTCGTCCTACAGCGCTTCGCCATGGCCCGCGGCGTCCGCGACGGCGTCAACGCCGGCCCCGAGGACCGGGCCCTGATCAAGTCGATCGGCCTCGAGCGCCGCCGCCTGCCCGGCTACGACCTCGAAGACCTGATGGCGCAGACCGCCGCCTCAAGAGGCTGGCTGACCGCCTACGGTCACGACGTCTCGGATCGCCCCACGGACTACGGCTGCACGCCCGCCGATCTTGACCGGGTGCTGTGCGCGGCGAAAGCGGCCGAACTGGAGATCGCGCCGATCGGCGAGGCCTGGGCCAGCATCACCCGATAGCGAAAGAGAGCTAGGCCGCTTCGCGCTGCATCGCCGCCTTGCGCCCGTCCGCCCATTTGATCAGGGCGGCGCGCGGGAAGGCCACGATCCACGAACGGGCCGTGTATTCGCCTGCCTCGATCAGGGCGGCGCGGGTCGGCGAACTGGTTGCGGCGCGCTGGGTGTGAATCTCGCCCGGCCCCTGATGCACCAGAAAGGCCCCGTGCTTCAGCAGGTTGAGCCGCAGATAGCCCAGACGCGGGCTGATCTGCTCCAGCGGCGGATCATAGAACCAGCTGGAGCCCAGCATGCCCGCCATCTCGGGGCGGCGCTTGCAGATCTCGGCGGCTGTGGCCCAGGCGCGGTCCCAGCCGGCCTCGTTGAAATCGGACAGTTCGCGGCTCTCGGTATGGACCTCCAGCCACGGCTTCCAGGCCTGGGCGGCGGCATAGGCCGGGATCACCGACCAGCCCCAGCCCTCGCGGGCGTGGCGCAGCACCTGCCCCGGCCCCATCGGCGAGCTCAGGTCGATCATCTGGGTGCGGGCACCGGGCACGCTGAGGACCAGCGAGATGCGCACATCCTTGGCCCAGAAGTCGCGGTCATAGGGATCGTCGGCGGCCGTCAGGAAGTCGGCCAGACGGCCGATCCAATCCGGATAGAGCTCCAGCACAGCGTCCGGCAGGTCTGCGGTCTGAATGCGCGCCGGCATCTCCAGCGCCCAAAGCGCGACCAGCGCGCGACGGTGATCGTCGGTCAGCGCGGAGCCGAAGGCCTCGGTCAAGGCCTCTTCGGCACGATGGCCCGGCTGATCGAAATCCCAGTGCGGGGCCGAGGCGGCGGCCGCAGCGGCGGCGGCGTCCTTGAGGGCGTGAAGCCGAACGCGATCCTCGACCGGGACCTTGTTGAGCACGGCTTCAAAGGCGGCGATCCGAGCAGGCGAGAGCGTTTCCATACGACCAGTCTGCCAGAGACGCGTTTGCCTGTGGTTAAGGCGACGACCGGCGGCTATCGCAGCGTGGTCGCGCGGATCCACCAGCCCGGCTGAACCGCCGAAAGGGCCTCCCCAGCGGCCTTCGCGGCGGCGATCGTGTCGAACAGGGCGAAGACGGTGGCCCCCGAGCCCGACATCCGCGTAAGGCGCACGCCGGACAGGGCAGCGGTGACCGAAAGGGCCTCGCCGATGGCAGGAGCGAGGGTCACGGCCGGTGCCTGCAGGTCGTTTCGCTGGCCAGCCAGCCAGTCGATGACGGAGGAGAGCCGCCAGTCCGCGGGCGGCGCGGGGCGGCCGGCGCGGCCTGACGGTTCGGCGTCAAAGGCGCGATAGACCGCACCGGTCGCGGACGGAACGCCGGGATTGACCAGCAAGGCAGGTAGCGGCGGCAGGCCACTTTCGAAGGTCAGGACATCACCCCGACCCTCGGCCCAGGCGGCACGGGCATGCAGGCACATCGGGCCGTCGGCACCGATACCTGCGGCGATCCCCGCCAGCGCAGTATCGTCCAGCGCCAGGCCCAGCACATCGCGCGCCAGCTTCAGCGCGGCTCCGGCATCCGACGAGCCACCGCCCAGCCCGGCGGCGACGGGCAGTTGTTTGTCGAGAGTGATGGCCAGCCCCGGTTCCCCGATCCCGGCCGCGGTGCCCAGCGCCCGCAGCGCCCGCAGCACCAGATTGTCATCCGTGCCGTCGAGCGCCCCGGCGAAGGATCCGGCAACGGTCAGCGACAGCCGGTCCGCGCGCTCCACCGTCAACCCGTCGCCGACGTCCGCGAAGGCAACCAGACTGGCCAGTGGGTGATAGCCGTCCGCCTCAAGCGGCCCGACATGCAGGAACAGATTGACCTTGGCGGGCGCGAGCCTGCTGACCGCGACCATCCCTCAGAACTGGCCGGCGGCCACCGGCGGCGCGATCGACAGGCCGTTGGCCAGCTTCTGCTCGACCTCGGCCCGGCGCTCGGCGTCCGGCTCCAGGGTCAGGACCCGGTTCCACTGCCACTGGGCCTCACGGCGGCGACCGACCTGCCAGTAGGCATCGCCGAGGTGATCATTGATCTCGGCGCTGGCCGGCTCCTTGCTGACGGCACCCTCCAGCGTCTCGACGGCGATTTCGTACTGGCCCTGTCGGAACCGGGCCCAGCCGAGCGAATCCTGGATGCTGCCGTTTTCGGGCTCGGCGGCATGGGCGCGGGCGAGCATCTCGGCACCCTGTTCCACACGCCGCCCGGTATCGACCCACATATAGCCGAGAGAGTTGAGCAGGGAGGCATTGTCAGGGGCGGCCTGAAGCGCCGCCCACAGTTCAGCCTCGGCCTCTTCGATGCGTCCGAGCTCCTGCAGCGTCAGGCCGCGGATTTCCCGTATCTCCGGTTGGCCCCGGGCAGCGTTCGCGCTTGGGTCGTCGATGACGCCAAGGGCTTCCTCATGACGGCCGAGGCCTTTCAGCTGGATCGCCAACAGTCTGAGAACCTGCGCATCGCCCGGTGCCGCCCGGTTCGCACGCTGGAAGGCCGCGAGAGCCTCGATCGGTCGCTGCTCGCTCGCATGGCTCAACCCGATGCCGAACTGCGCCTCGGAATAGCGAACCGGGTTGTCCGGACTCACCCGTTCAAACGCCGCGCGAGCCTCGTCCTGCTGGGTTCCAGCAGCCAGCACCTGCCCAAGCTGAAGGGCGATCTCGTCGTCGTCGTGAAGAGCCTCCGCCATCCTGAGGTAGGCCACGACATGCGAACGGGCCTCGGGGTTGGGGCCGAGAAAGATCGCCGCGTATCTGAGGCCCTGGGCCGCCAGCTCCGTCGCCGTAGGCGCAGCCGGCGGGCGGGTCTGCAACAGCTCGCGGGCTTCCGCTGCCGTATCCGCCCCGGTCGGCGAGACGGAGTCCAACACACGCTGATAGTAGGCAAGCGCCTCGGCATTCCGGCCTCTGCGCTTCAGGAAGTCGGCATAGTCCCTTGCGAACAGCTGAGTGGCGATCGGAACCTCGAGCAGGTTCTGAAAGGCCGCCTCCGCCTCGGCGTAGCGGCGGCGTGTCTCCAGCAAACGGGCATGTTGATGTAGCAGGATCAGGGTGACCGGGTCGCTGGTCGACAGCGACACCGGCCGGAGGGCTGAGGTCCAGTCATTCGCCGCGGCGGCGACCGGTGCGCGCATCAGGCGCGCCGCCAAGGCGAATGCCGGATCAAAATCACCCGAGTCCAGGATCGCCAGACCGGACTTCGCATCGCCGCGTTGAACGGCGAAGACCGCGCCGGCCAGCCTGGACGCATCCGCGAGTTCCGGGTCGCTCAAAAGCTCGGGTGAAATCCGGACGATGACATCAAGATTACCGGCCAGCAGTCCGGCACGGAAAGTGTCGAATCCGACGCGCGGCTGCTCCGGGACCAGACTCTGGCTCTGCGCCAGCAGGTCCGTGCCCTGGGTGTAGTCGCCACGATAACTGGCCAGCAGACCTGACAGGTACAGACCATAGGCGGACTGCCCCGCCGCATCGACGGGCACCGGTGCCCAGACCGCAGGAATGGGCACCGTGGCGGGTTCGGCCGGCTCTTCCGCAGCAGGCCCGGCCGGACTCGCGAGGGGCACCGCATGCTGTGCATAAACAGGCGCGGCCAGAGCCGCCAGGGCGCAGGCGGTCAGGAGCAGGGTCAGGCGGGAAAGGCGCATGACCACGAACCTTCCCGCTTTATGAGGCGGCGACAAGGCCTCTCGCCCACCCCATGAAGTTTTGGGCTCACATATTCGGATAGTTCGGCCCGCCGCCGCCCTCGGGGGTCGTCCAGACGATGTTCTGCGACGGATCCTTGATGTCGCAGGTTTTGCAGTGGACGCAGTTCTGGGCGTTGATCTGGAAGCGCGGATTGGACTTGCCGTCCTCGTCGTACAGGACCTCGTAAACGCCCGCCGGGCAGTAGAGCCGCGCAGGCTCGCCATACTCCGGCAGATTGACCCGGATCGGGATGGACGGGTCCAGTAGCCTCAGGTGAGCCGGCTGTTCCTCGGCGTGGTTGGTGTTCGAGATGAACACCGACGAGAGCTTGTCGAACGACAGCTTCCCGTCCGGCTTCGGATAGGCGATCGGCTTGTGCTTCGAGGCCTTTTCGGTCGAAGCGGCGTCGGTCTTTCCGTGCTTCAGCGTCCACGGCAGGTTCACGCGGAAGATCGACGAGAACCACATGTCGATGAGGCCCGCGGCCCCGCCGAACGTGGTTCCCAGCTTCGACAGATAGGGTTTGGCGTTCCGGACCTGTTTCAGTTCCTTGTAGACCCAGCTGTTCTCATAGGCAGTCTGGTATTCGACCAGCTGGTCGCCCGCGCGCCCGGCCTGCACGGCGTCATAGGCGGCGTCAGCCGCCAGCATGCCGGTCTTCATGGCGTTGTGGCTGCCCTTGATGCGCGGCACGTTCACGAAGCCCGCCGAACAGCCGATCAGGACACCGCCGGGGAAGCTGAGCTTCGGCACCGACTGGAAACCGCCCTCGGTGATGGCGCGCGCGCCGTAGGAAATGCGGGTCCCGCCCTCCAGGTGCTCTGCGATGGCTGGGTGATGCTTGAACCGCTGGAACTCGTCAAACGGCGACAGATGCGGGTTCTTGTAGTTCAGGTGCACGACATAGCCGATGGCCACGTAGCGGTCGCCGAAATGGTACATGAAGCTGCCGCCGCCGGTGAACTCGTCCAGCGGCCAGCCGGTCGTGTGCTGGGCCAGGCCGGGCCGGTGCTGTTCGGCCGGGACCTGCCACAACTCCTTGAGGCCGATGCCGTATTTCTGCGGCTGGGCCTCATCACACAGCTTGTGGCGGGCCATGATGGTCTTGGCCAGCGAGCCACGAACACCCTCGGCGATGAAGACGTATTTGCCGTGCAGTTCGATGCCGGGCTGGAAATCGTCGGTGGGCTTGCCGTGGCGGTCGATGCCGAAGACGCCGGCGACGACGCCCTTCACCCGGCCGGAGGGCTCGTCCCAGACCACATGGCTGGCGGCCATGCCGGGATAGACCTCGACGCCCAGCGCCTCGGCCTGTTCGCCCAGCCAGCGCGCCACATTGCCCAGCGAGGCGATGTAGCAGCCGTCATTGTGCATGATCGGCGGCAGCAGGGGCATGGGCAGGGAGGCCTGACCCATCGGTCCCAGAATCATGAACCGGTCCTCGGTGACCGGCGTCTCCAGCGGCGCGCCGCGTTCCTTCCAGTCGGGGAACAGTTCGTTCAGCGCCTTCGGATCGATCACGGCACCGGACAGGATGTGTCCACCGACCTCAGCCGACTTCTCCAGCACGGCGACGGAGATCTCCTTGCCGTCCTTCTCCGCTCGCTGCTTCAGGCGGATGGCCGCGGAAAGGCCGGCCGGGCCACCACCGACGATAACGACGTCATATTCCATGACCTCGCGCTCGACCCCGGCCAGAGCCTCGGCCGGCGGCAGCTTGTCGATCACGGCTTCCTGCCAGGCGTTGGTTGCGCCGCCTTCGATGGCGTTATCGGCCATGACCAGAATCCTCGGTGCCGGCCATTCCTGCTTTCGATTTGATCAAATCAAATCCTGGGAATGGCCTCGTTGAACATGCTGGAGCGAAGATCTGACATCATCCGCGACGCGGATGATCCGATTTCGCTCCGGGGGTCTTGCTGTTTTCCGCTTATCCGAAGGTGACGCAAGGGTGGTCAAGGACTATCCCTGTGCTGATCACCATGAACCCTCATTCTCTCGACCTCGCAAAAGCTGAAAGCCTGCTCGCCTTCTGGCGCGACGCAGGGGTCGACGCCTGCTTCGAGGACGCCCCGGTCGACCGCACCCACGTCGCCCCGCCCCCGGCCGTAAAGGCTGTGGCAAAGGCTACGGCCTCGGTCACGCCGATCGTCGCAACCGGCGACGCCCTCTCCGAGGCGCGACACTTGGCGGCCGGGGCGAACACGCTGGAGGCGCTCGGCCTCGCCATCGCGGGCTTCGAGGGCTGCCCGCTACGCGGCATGGGCGCAAAGCAGGCGGTGTTTTGTCGCGGCAACCCCGAGGCCGAGGTGCTGATCATCGGCGAGGGCCCCGGCGCGGAAGAGGACGAGCGCGGTCAGCCCTTCATCGGCAAGGCGGGGCAGCTGCTGGACCGGATGCTGGCCGAAGCCGGTCTGGAAGGCCGGGTGTTCATCACCAACACCGTCTTCTGGCGTCCGCCCGGAAACCGCACGCCGACGGCGGCAGAACAGGCGGTATGCGCGCCCTTCGTCGAACGGGCCTTCGCCCTGCTGAAGCCGAAGGCGGTGCTGCTGCTGGGCGCGGCTGCGGCGAGGTCGGTCCTGACGACCGATGAAGGCATCATGCGGATGCGCGGACAGTGGCGCGAATGGCGGCTGGCGGAGGGCGCCGTCTCGGCCCCTGCCCTGCCGACCCTGCACCCCGCCTTCCTGCTGCGCCAACCCATCGCCAAGCGCGACGTTTGGGCCGATCTGCTATCATTGGCGTCGAGGATTGAGCCCTGACCGCCGGGCTCGCTCAACCGTCAGACTCAAAACCGCCCCAAAAGGGGTGAAATCTTGACTCGGGTCGAGGCCGTGGTGCCTTTCTGGCCTGACGACCAAATGACCAGCGCGGGCTGACCCGGTTCAAAACGGGTCGTTCGATGCTCTCAGGGGGGCCGCCTCAGGTGCGATTTTGTATTCGTCGCGCGATTTTTGCGCCGACCATCGCATTGGCAATGGCTGCCCTGGCCACCGCGGGTCACGCCGAAGACGGCCAACGCCGCGTTCCATCCACGCTCAGCGCAGCGGACCGGCTGAACTACACCACCGCCTTCGACGCCCTGCGCCGCGGTGATCTGGAAGTCGCACGCGAGTCGGCGCGGCAGGCCAATGACCACGTGCTGTTGGGACAGGTCGAGTTCGAGCGTCTTTTCCACGCCGACCATACCGCCACCTTTGAAGAGCTTGCCGCCTGGCTGGAGGAGTATTCCGATCTTCCGGTGGCGCAACGGGCCTGGAACCTGGCCATGCGCCGCCGGCCTGATGGGGCACCTGAGCCGCGCCACCCTTCCCGGACGGGCGGCGGTCTCTACTGGAACCGCCTTGAAGCCGCCGGCGGAAACACCGAAGCCGATCCGACCAAGGCGGCCCGCGTCGCCTTGAACCGCGACGACCTTGCCGGCGCAATCAGGATCGGCGAACAGATCGGCGACTGGTGGACGGTCGGCCTTGCCCAATACCGGCTTGGCGACCTTGCTGCGGCCAGGGTCGCCTTTGGACGTGTTCTGGATGATCCGACCGAAGACGGCTGGGTCCGCTCGGGTGCAGCCTTCTGGGCCGCCCGTTCGGCGGGCGGTTCAGGCCAGCAGGACCAGGTGCAGCCTCTGCTGCGTCGCGCAGCCTCCTGGCCGGCAACCTTCTACGGCCAGATCGCCATGCGCCAACTGGGCGAGGAGCCCGCAATCGAGAACATGGGGCCAACACCCTATGCTTCCAGCGGGAGCACACGCGTCCCTTCCCACGTCGAGGAGCCCATCGGCGTCGACGCGGCCGAGCTGGACGATTTCATCCGCTCGGAGCCTCGCGCGCGTCGAACCGTGGCCTTTTTCGAGGTCGGTCGTCGCGCCGACGCCCGCGACGAGCTGCGCACCGGTCTTCGGGGTGCCGTCACCGATCGAGGCCGACAGCTATGGGCGGCACTGGGCCGGGCCCTGGGTCCGCGGGTCATTGGTTCGGGCGACGACCTGCGCCGCATCGACGCTACCCATTATGCCCAGCCCGTGATCGAGCCGGAGGGTGGCTTCACCATTGAGCGGTCACTGGTCTATGCCATCGCGCGCAAGGAAACCGGGTTCAACGCCCGCGCCCGGTCGGGGGCCGGTGCCTATGGCCTGATGCAGGTGATGCCGACGACCGCCGCCGAACTGACCGGCGACCCGGCCTTCGTGAGCGAGCCCGAGCGGCTTTTCGAGGCCAACCTCAACGCCCGTCTGGGACAGGCCTATGTGAACCGCGTGCTGGCCATGCCGGCGATCAATGGCGACCTGCTGCGCGCCACGGCGTCCTACAATGCGGGGCCGGGCCCCATGGTCAGCGCCGTGCGCAAGCTCGGCCCGGATGCCGATCCGCTGCTGCTGATAGAGACGATCGACGTGCCACAGGCCCGGGAATATGTGGAGAAGGTCGTAGCGGCCTACTGGATCTACCAGCGCATGAACGGTCGTCCGCTGAACACCCTGGACGCCGTGGCCTCGGGTGCCGCCGTGATCCCGCTGTCGCTGGACTATGTCCCGCCGCCGCCACCACCGACAGAGACACCCGCCATCGAGGTAGCCTCGACCGTGGCAGAAGGCTCCCGCTAGATATTGACGAGCAGCAGCGCCGGCAGGCAGCAGGCGATCACGATCATCAGGCCGTAGACCAGCAGGCTTGGACGGCGTGCACCGGGTTGTTCGACGGGCATGGACATCGGCGGTCCCCTGGGCGCTTCTGCGTTCCTTGACGAAGACGCATACCGTCGTTGTCTTAAGACCGGGTTCCGCCGGGCGGTTAACGGTCCGACAGCGCCTGCGCAGACCATTCGCGGAAATCCGGCTGGGCCAGCAGGGCGTCGCGATAGGCTGCAGCCGTCCCGTCGTCCCCATGGGCGGCCAGGTCGATCTGATAATGCCGGAACCGCGCGGCCACCGGGGTGAAAAAGGCGTCTGGCACGGACCACTCGCCGAACAGCCAGGGACCACCGGCCCCGAAGCGGCGGCGCATCTCCTGCCACAGGCTGACGATCCGCCGGATGTCACGGGCGACGGCCTCTCCAGACGGCGGCGATGAACGGTCCGGTCCGACCATGGTGTGATCGGGTCCCATGCCGCATTCCGTCCTGAGCGCCATGAAGCCCCCATGCATCTCGCAGGCGGCTGAACGGGCAAGCCAACGGGCATGCGGATCCGCGGGCCATAGCCGGGCTTCCGGATAGCGTTCAGCGCACCAGACCGAGATGGCCATGGAGTCCCAGATCGTCTCGCCTTCGACCTTGAGCAGCGGCACCAGCCCCGAGGGCGAGATCAGCGCAAGCTCTGCCTGACCTTCGGGCGAATAGATGTCGATCTCGCGCACGCTGAAATCGGCCTTGCAGTGTTTCAGCACCAACCAGGGCCGCAGCGACCAGGTCGAATACAGCCGGGGGCCAATGATCAGTTCCATGGCAAATACTCTCGAGCTCAGACGGGGGCGAAGATCGACGAGCGATCGCGCCAGCTGCCTTCGGTGAAGTCAGGGAAATCGACGGTCCTGTTCCCTGCGGCGATGGAGGCCTCGGACAGCGGCGTGATGACGCTCCAGGTCACGGCGTCATAGATGTCGATCGGCATCGGAGCGTCAGCCTTCAGCGCCTCGATAAAGGCGTGGATGACAAAGAAATCCATGCCGCCATGGCCCGCCCCCTCGGCATCGGCGGCATGCGCCTTCCAGAGCGGGTGGTCGTACCGGTCCAGCCAGGCCTGCGCCTCCTCCCACCGGTGCGCCCTCGGACTTTGCCCTTCGACATAGATGGACTTGTTGACGTCCATCCACAGACCCTTCTCTCCCTGGACCCGAAAACCGAGGGAGTAGGGCCGCGGCAGGTTGGTGTCGTGGCTGAGCAGAACGGTCTCCCCATTCTCACAGCCGATCATCGTCTGGACCACGTCGCCGAGACGGAAATCCACCCGCGCGTTCGGGTGATCCGGACCGCCCTTCGCCACGACGTGATTGTGCAGGCCCCGCGCCTTCGAGGCATAGCTGGTCAAATGGGTGAAGCGGTTGCCGCGATTGATGTTGGCCCACATGGCGCAGGGCCCGATGCCATGGCTGGGGTAGAGGTCGCCGTTGCGGTCAACCGAATGCTGGGTGCGCCAGCGCGCCTCGGACCAGCCGTTCCGGCCGAACTCAACCCCGCCGCCGTAGGCTTCCCCGGGGATTCCGGCATTGAACTTCACGTCACGCAGATCGTGCTGATAGCCGCCTTCCAGATGGATCATCTCGCCGAACACACCCTGGCGGACCATGTTCAGGACCGCCATCACATCCCGACGGAAGCAGACGTTCTCCAGCAGCATATAGGGCGTGCCGGTCTCCTGCTGGGTCCGTAACACCCGCCAGTGGTCATCCATCGTGATTCCGGCCACGACCTCGCAGGCCACGGCGACACGCGCACGCATGGCACCGATGGCCATCGGTGCGTGAAGCTCCCACGGGGTGGCGATGATGACACCGTCGAGATCCGCCGTGGCCAGCATCTCACGCCAGGCCTCGTTCGACCCGGTGTAGAGACGCGGGGTCGGACGGCCGGCCTCGGTGAACTGCGTCAGCGCCTCATTGAGGGTGAAGGCCTCAATATCGCACAGGCCCACGACCTCGACGTCGTCGCGGCGCACCAGTTCGCGCAGCAGGACCCGGCCCCGCATACCGACACCGATCATGCCCAGCCGCAGGCGACCCGAGGCCCGCGTCGCTCCGATAGCCCCCGTGGGGAGGGTCAGGGCCCCACCGGTCACGGCGGTGGCAGTGGCGATCAATTCGCGCCGATTCATCGAGTCCTCCGGGCGGTCTGGGCCCTCGGACCAGACCTGAATTCACGCACCCGGACAAGCCGCCGGTTGACTCAGGGCCGCTTGAGACCGACACCCCGCGCCCATGATCAGCCGCTATTCCCGCCCCGCCGCCGTCGCCATCTGGTCGCAGGAGACCAAATACCGGATCTGGTTCGAGATCGAGGCGCACGCCGCCACCAAAATGGCCGAACTGGGAACCATCCCGGCCAGCGCCGCCGAGGCGATCTGGGCCAAGGGCAAGGATGTCGTGTTCGACGCCGACCGCATCGACGAGATCGAGCGCACCACCAAACACGACGTCATCGCCTTCCTGACCCATGTGTCGGAAATCGTCGGCGAGCAAGCCCGCTTCCTGCACCAGGGCATGACCTCTTCCGACGTGCTCGACACCTGTTTCGCGGTCCAGCTGGCGCGCGCGTCAGACCTGCTCATCGAAGGCGTCGACCGCGTTCTGGTCGCACTCGAGACCCGGGCGAAGGAACACAAGTTCACGCCGTGCGTGGGCCGCAGCCACGGTATCCATGCCGAGCCGGTGACCTTCGGCCTTAAACTGGCGGGCTATCATGCCGAGTTCCAGCGTGCGCGACGCCGTCTGGTTACGGCGAAGGAAGAAATCGCCACCTGCGCCATCTCGGGTGCCGTCGGCACCTTCGCCAATGTCGATCCCGCGGTGGAGGCCTATGTCGCCGGGCAGATGGGACTTCAGGTCGAGCCGGTCTCGACCCAGGTGATTCCGCGCGACCGCCACGCCGCCTTCTTCGCAGCACTCGGAATCGTCGCCTCGTCGATCGAGCGTCTGGCGACCGAAATCCGCCACCTGCAGCGCACCGAGGTGCTGGAGGCCGAGGAATTCTTCGACAAGGGCCAGAAAGGCTCGTCGGCCATGCCGCACAAGCGCAACCCGATCCTGACCGAGAACCTGACCGGCCTCGCCCGGCTGGTCCGCTCGGCCGTGGTCCCGGCAATGGAGAATGTCGCCCTCTGGCACGAGCGCGACATCAGCCATTCCTCGGTCGAGCGCGGCATCGGCCCGGACGCCACCATCCACCTCGACTTTGCCCTGCACCGGCTGGCTGGCGTGGTCGAGCGGCTGAACGTCTATCCGGCCAATATGGAAAAGAACCTCAACCTGCTGGGCGGTCTGGTGCATTCCCAGCGGGTGATGCTGGCCCTGACCCAGGCGGGGGTGTCGCGCGAGGACGCCTATGCCGCGGTGCAGGAGAACGCCATGAAGGTCTGGCGCGGCGAGGGCCGGTTCCTCGACTTCCTCAAGGCTGACGCCCGGGTCACCCTGCCGGAACCGCAGCTCGAGGCGCTGTTCGATCTGGGCTACCACACCAAACACGTGGACACGGTGTTCGCGCGGGTGTTTGGAGCCACGTGAGCCTCAAACGCGCCTTCGATCCGGTCGTCGACGCGCACACGCGACTCCTGATCCTCGGCAGCCTGCCCGGTGACGCCTCGCTGAGGGCCGGCCAATACTATGGCCATCCGCAGAACGGCTTCTGGCGACTGATCGGCGGCGTGATCGGGCTCGATCTTGTGGCCCTGCCCTACCCCGACCGGCTGGAAGCCCTGAAGACGGCGGGCGTCGGTCTCTGGGATGTGATTGCCAGCGCCGAGCGGCCGGGCAGTCTGGACGGATCCATTCGCAGGGCCGAGGCCGCCGATCTGAACCGGCTCATCGACGACCTGCCGTCCCTTCGGGCTGTGGCCTTCAACGGTGGAACCGCCGCCCGCCGCGGCAGGCTGACCCTGACACCCCGCCCCGGACTCGCCCTCATCGACCTGCCGTCATCAAGCCCGGCCTATACGCGCCCCCTGATCGAAAAGGCCGTCGCATGGGCCGTGCTCGGCACATTCACCCTTCGCCCCTGACCGGGGTGCGGTCACCTGTCGCAGCGAAATACGCCGCGAGGCTGCATCCTTTCCGGCGTTGAGCAGTAACTCCCCCTGGAACCGCCCGCACGGCGGTCGCCCAGGAGAGTCAAAGCCATGAAAACTGCCAGAACTGCCACGTTTGCCGGCGTATCTCTCGCCGCCCTGCTGGCCCTCACGGCCTGCAACAGCGCCGAGGAAGCCGCCCCGGCCGATGCAGCGGCAACCGAAGCTGCCGCCACGACGCCGGATGCCGCCGGCACCGTTGTCGCCGTCGCCCAGGGCAACCCTGACTTCAGCACCCTCGTCTCCGCTGTAGTCGCCGCCGATCTCGCCGGCACCCTCGGGGGCACCGGACCCTTCACGGTCTTCGCCCCCACCAACGCCGCCTTCGCCAAGCTCCCGGCGGCCACGCTGTCGACCCTGCTGACCCCGGCCGGCAAGGCCGACCTGACCGGGATCCTGACCTATCACGTGGTTGCGGGTCGGGTGGATGCTGCGGCCCTGACACAGCAGATTCAGGCCGGTGGCGGCAGCGCCGCCCTGACCACTGTCCAGGGCGGTACGCTCACGGCCCGGATTGGCACCGACGGTGCCGTGACGCTGACCGATAGCAAGGGCGGCGTCTCGCGCGTCGTTCAGGCCGACGTCCCCGCCTCAAATGGCGTCATCCACGCCATCGACACGGTGGTGATGCCCTGATTTTCTGACCTGCCGGTGAGAAATCCAAGAGGGCCGCAGCTGGCGACAGCTGCGGCCTTCGTTTTGTTTAATCGATTGTTTTTTAACGTTTTTTAATGTTGCGCATCTCATCCGTCGCGCCGGTCAGGCCGTAGATTGAAGGCCGCTCATCGGGAGCGGACCCAGCCCAGAGAGCCCTGACCATGACACGCCTCAATTCCGGATTCTGCCTTCTTGCCGCGACGCTCGCCATCACGGCGGGAACAGCCACTGTCGCCGCCGCTCACGACCGCCAACATTCCCCCGCCCGGGCCGACCATCACCACCGTGCCGCCCAGACTCTCGTGGGCGTTGCCTCCGGCAATGCCGACTTCTCCACCCTCGTTACCGCGGTGCAGACAGCCGGACTGGTAGACACCCTGAACAGCACAGGTCCGTTTACGGTCTTCGCACCGACCAATGACGCCTTTGCCGAACTCCCGGCCGGGACGGTGGACAGCCTGCTTCGCCCGTCTCAGCGAGCGGCGTTTTCACGAATCCTGACCTATCATGTGGTGCCCGGCCAGATCACGGCGGCAGACCTGACCACTGCCGTGCGCGTCGGCGGGGGCTCCGCGACCCTGACCACGGTAGAAGGGGGCCGACTTGTGGCCACGGTCAGGCGTGGGAGGCTGACCCTCACCGACGCCGCGGGCAACCGTATCGGCGTCACGGCCGCCGACATTCCGGCCTCGAATGGCCTGATCCATGTTCTTGACGGCGTGTTGACGCCGCACTGACCGGTGCAGCCCCGGGGTCGCAGACCTGCGGCCCCGGCGGCTTATCCGTCGTTGCGGATCTGCTCGCGCGCCACCGAGGACAGCTCGTCCATCTTGCGGCGGATTTCCCCTTCGGAGACGGTCAGGCCGGCCCCTTCGAGATCCTGGGCGATCTTGCGGTAAACGTCTTCCTCGCCAGGCTGTTCGAAGTCAGCCTTGACGATGGCCCGGCCGTATTCCTCAGCGCGATCAGCGTTCAGGCCCATCTTCTCCGCGGCCCAGAGGCCCAGCAGCTTGTTGCGCCGGGCGACCGCCTTGAACTCCTGCTCCTGATCGAGGGCGTATTTGGACTCGAAGCCTTTTTCCCGATCGTCAAAGGTCGTCATGGGCTTGGCAGGGCTCCGTTTGGGCGGCCGGAACGCTCGGCCGCAGTCGAGCTGGTCTATAGCCGCCCCATGGACGAACGCAACTGCAACTCGCGGGGTTGCGACACCGAGACGACAGGCACTGTCGCAACGCCAGCGGTTTGTGTCGCGGTGTCGCATCCGCTAAGGGTTCGCGCGACTTTTTCCAGCCCGCCCGATTCCGGATTGAGCCGCCCAGATCTCCGTCTGGTCGAGCGATAGCCGTTTCCGTCGCCCCCGCCCGGACCAACCATCATGAACGTCAAGCGCAAGAAGATTTACGAGGGCAAGGCCAAGATCCTCTACGAAGGACCCGAGCCCGGCACCTTGATCCAGTATTTCAAGGACGACGCCACCGCCTTCAACGGCGAGAAAAAGGCCCAGCTGGAAGGCAAGGGCGTCATCAACAACCGCATCAGCGAGTTCATCATGTCGCGCCTGAACGGCATCGGCGTGACCAACCATTTCATCAAGCGGCTGAACCTGCGCGAACAGCTGATCCGCGAGGTCGAGATCATTCCGCTTGAGGTCGTTTGCCGCAACATCGTCGCCGGTTCGATGAGCCAGCGGCTCGGCATCGACGAGGGCACGCCCCTGCCCCGCTCGATCATCGAATTCTATCTGAAGAAGGATGAGCTCAACGACCCCATGGTCACCGAAGAGCACATTACTGCCTTCAACTGGGCCACGACCCAGGAGCTTGACGACATGCTGGCCATGACCGTGCGGGTGAACGACTATCTGTCGGGCATGTTCGGCGCCGTCGGGATCACCCTCGTGGACTTCAAGATCGAGTTCGGCCGAGTCTGGGAGAACGATTTCTCGCGCGTGCTGCTGGCCGACGAGATCAGCCCGGATTCCTGCCGCCTTTGGGACACCAATACGGGCGAGAAGCTGGACAAGGACCGCTTCCGTCGCGATCTGGGCAATGTCATCGAGAGCTACACCGAGGTGGCCCGCCGCCTCGGCATCATGAAGGATATGCCGACCGTGATTCAGGGGGGATTGCACTGATGGCGAAGGTCAGGGTTCACGTCTTCCTCAAACCCGGCGTGCTCGACGTCCAGGGCAAGGCCGTCGAAGGGGCCCTGCACGGCCTCGGCTGGACTGATGTTTCGAACGCCCGCGTCGGCAAATTGATCGAGTTCGACCTCGGCGACGGCGTCGAGGACAAGGCCGCCGAGGTCAAGCGCATGTGCGAGACCCTGCTGGCCAACACCGTGATCGAAAGCTACCGCATCGAGGTCGCATGAAGCGGCTGATCCGATTCTCGGTCGCGGCCTTCGTTCTGGTCGGTGTGCTGATCTTCGCCGCCGCGCTGGCGGGGGGGCTGACGGACGATTCGGCCTTTACGCCTGCAGCCAAGGAAGCGGCCCACTAGCGACGCAGGCCGCGATTGTTCGCCCGGGCCCGCCCAGCCCCATCGAGGAACACGCCATGACCTTCACCGTCACCTCAGCCAGCTTCACAGACGGCGATGCCCTGCCCGATGCCCAGGTTTACGCAAAAGGCAACCGCTCGCCGCAGCTGAGCTGGTTCGGCGCGCCGGAGGGAACCCGAAGCTTCGCCGTCACCTGTTTCGACCCCGATGCGCCGACCGGCTCGGGTTTCTGGCACTGGACGGTCGCCAATATCCCCGCCGATGTGACCGCACTGGCCGAAGGCGCATCGTCCGCCGGCCTGCCTAATGCCGCGGTCGAAGGCCGCACCGATTTCGGACCTCCGGGCTTCGGAGGGGCTGCCCCGCCGCTGGGCCATGGCCCACACCGTTACATTTTCACGGTCTTCGCGGTCGATGCGGAAAGGCTTGATGTGACGCCCGATAGCTCGGGAGCCATCTTCGGCTTCAACCTGCATTTCCACACCCTGGCCCGAGCCTCGATCACCGGGATTTACGAGAACAGGGGCTGAGTCGGCCGCCACCGCCTGACAAGCCGTCCGAACGCTGCTAGAGGCCCCCGCCATGAGCGCCGCCGTCATCGTCTTTCCGGGTTCCAACTGCGACCGTGACTGCAAGGTCGCCGTCGAACGCTCCACCGGCGAGCGGGTCGACATGGTCTGGCATCAAGAGACGGAACTCCCGTCGGGCCTCGACCTGATCGTCCTGCCGGGTGGCTTCTCCTACGGTGACTATCTGCGCTGCGGAGCCATGGCGGCGCAGTCGCCGGTCATGCAGGCCGTGAAGAAGGCCGCCGACGACGGTGTGGCCGTGGTCGGCATCTGCAACGGCTTCCAGATCCTGTGCGAGGCCGGAATGCTGCCCGGTGCCCTGTTGCGGAACGCGGGGCTGAAATATGTCTGCAAGCCCATCGCCCTGACCGTCGCCAACGGCCAGACCCGGTTCACCGCCGGCTATCAGGGCCAGCGCGAGGTGGTCATGACCCAGGGCAATGGCGACGGAAACTATTTCGCTGACGCAGAAACCCTGGCCCGGATTGAGGGCGAGGGACAGGTGGTGTTCCGCTATGTCGACAATCCGAACGGTTCGGTCGCAGACATCGCCGGCCTCCAGAATGCGCGCGGCAATGTGCTGGGCCTGATGCCCCACCCCGACCGGGCGTTCGAGGAAGAGCTGGGCTCCGCCGACGGTGCGACCCTGTTCCGCAGCATCTTCGCCGCCGCCTAGGTCGACTGCGGGCTTGACCCGCGCTGTCCGAACGTTCGATCTCACCTCACCGGGGCGGGGACAGACCGATGTTCATGAGCGAACGCCAGAAGATGATTTCGGGCCTGCCGTACGATCCCGGCGATCCCGAGCTTCAGGCCGACCAGACCGCCGCCCGGCAATGGATGGCCCGCTACAACGCCGCCATGGGGGCCAGCCCCGCTGAACGACGCGACCTGTTACGTCAGAGGATGGGCGAAGTCGGCGAGGGCGCGATCATCCGCCCGCCGTTCCACTGCGACTATGGCTACAATATTCGGCTGGGCCGCGGCGTCTTCCTGAATTTCAACTGCATCATCCTCGACGTCTGTGAGGTCGGGATCGGCGATCAGACGCAGATCGGTCCGGCGGTGCAGATCCTCACGGCCGACCACCCGCGCGACGCCGTCGAGCGGGCCGCTGGCATTGAGTTCGGCCGGCCCGTCACCATCGGCCGGAACGTCTGGATCGGCGGCGGAGCCATCATCCTGCCCGGCGTCACCATCGGCGATGATGCGGTGATCGGTGCCGGCTCGGTCGTGACCCGCGACGTGCCCGAGGGCGCGACCGCCGTGGGCAATCCGGCCCGGGTGAGGACCTAGACCCCCCAGGCCTGACCGCCCGCGCCGTAGCCGTCGACGGCCTGGAACAGGGCCGAGACGAGCGCCCGCTCCTCCTCACTCATCTCCGGTTTCCAGACATCGAAGATCAGGATGGTGCGATCCTGACCGCTGTCATTGGCAGCCTCATGCTCGATCGTGTCATCAAAGGCCCAGGCCTGGCCCTCGCGCCAGTCGCGGACGTCATTGCCGACCCGGAAGCGGCTGCCGGGCGGCGCTATCAGGGGCAGGTGGCAGATCAGCCGGGTATTGATCAGCCCGTGGTGCGGCGGGATGCGGGCCCCCGGCGTCAGCTTTGAGAACAGGATCGACGGCGTCCGCCCCGGCACCCGGCACAGCGGCACCTCGGCGAGCGCGGCCAAGGTGCGTGGGCAGCGTCGGGCGAGCTCCGGCTGTTCCACCCCGTCCTTCCACAGAAACAGGGCGCTCCAGTCGGGGTTGGCCAACATGCCCGAGGCGTCAGTGTTGGGTCGGTCGGCGCGCGGTTCGACATAGGGACGGAACAGCGCCGGCTCGGCCAGCAGGCCGTCAAGTTCAGCACGGATCTCCCCCGTCGCCGCCTCGATCGCCGCCAGCCAGGGCAGGGTCTCGCGCGGCTGGAACTGGACCTGCGGCAGGCCGGGGAACAGATAGAAGCGCGGTTCCTGCTGATAAAGCCGCTTTCGCCCCGCCATCAGGTCCAGCGAAAGGGCGAACCGGTCGCTTGAGGTTGCCGCATCAAAGCCGGCCGCGGCGAGACTCGTCGCCAGATGCGCCTCAAACCGCTGCGCCTGGGCCTGGACGGCGGCCTGGGCGCGCCGCAGCTCGGTGATGACCGAAGGCGCCAGTCCCTTGCCGTCCCCCGCTACGCGCAGGGCCGAACTATAGAAGCTGGCGGCGGCGCGGCCATCCCCCAGGCCGGCAAGGGCGTCCCCCTTGGCGATCAAGGCCGCAAGATTCCGCGGATCAGCGACCAGCGCGCGGTCTGCCGCTTCGAGGTCGGCGCGGTGGCCCTGTTCGGTTTTCGACATGGGGTGATCGGAAGCGGTCAAGACGGCGTCCGTCAAGCCGAAAGCGCCAAACCCGGTCGACGCATTTTCGACGCCATGTAACCGGGTGGAGTTGAACCTTTGCCGTTCCGATGCGTAGTCATGGTCATCAGCTGTGGAGCCGCCATGTCCATCGTCCGTCCGAACGCTTCCCAGAAGGCCCGTCGCCTGATGGTGCTGGCCGCCACCGTCTTCGCCATCGTGATCGGCCAGGCCCAGGTGCTGCTCGGCTGGGGCCAGTCCCCCGCCGAATTCTCTGCCGACAGCGACGCCACACTGCGGGTCGCGGGCTACGCCTTCGCCATCTGGGGCGTGATCTATCTCTGGCTGCTGGTTTATGCCGTGCGTCAGGCGCTGCCGCAGACCGGCGAAAGCCGGTTGCTCAACCGGCTTGGCTGGCCCTCGCTCGCCGCCCTGCTGGGCATCGGCGCATGGGTCGTCGCGGCAGCCTATGACTGGGAGGCAGCGACGGTTGTCCTGATTTTCGGCTCGCTGCTGGTCCTGCTGATTCCCCTGCTGGCCAACGCCGGTGCTATCCGGGCGCTCCCCCGCGGGGACCGCGACCGTTGGATGACGGTCTGGCCGCTCAGCCTGTTGGCAGGGTGGCTGACCGTGGCCTCTCCCCTGAACCTGATTACCGTGGTTACCGGTGACGGCCTCCTTCCGGACATGCTGCCTCCGACGGCCTGGGCGATCCTCGCCGTCATCGTGATTGTCGCGGTGGCGCTGGCCGTCACCCAGAAACTCCGGACCCTCGCCTACAGCCTTCCGATTGCCTGGGGTCTTGCAGGGGCGTTTGTGGCCGAGCAGACCCGCAATCCGACCCTGTCCTATGCCGCTCTTGTGGCGGCGGTGACCGTACTGGTCGGTGCCACCATCCTGACCTTCACCGCGCGACGCCCGGCTCCGCAGGCCTTCGGCATCGATGATATGTCCGCCAGTGGCTGACACGACTCTGTTCAGGGGCTAGAAGGCGCGCCCATGACCGCGCCCCAGAACACCGCCCCGAAGACCATGGCCGAACTGGCCGCCGAATACGGCCTGGCTCCCAATGAATACCAGGTCGTCCTCGACCGGCTGGGGCGAGAGCCCAACCACGTCGAGCTGGGCGTCTTCTCGGTGATGTGGTCCGAGCACTGCTCCTACAAGTCATCGAAGATCCACCTCGGCAAATTCCCGACCAAGGGCCCGCGCGTCATCTGCGGGCCGGGCGAGAACGCCGGGGTCATCGACATCGACGACGGCGACGCCTGCATCTTCAAGATGGAGAGCCACAACCATCCCAGCTTCATCGAGCCCTACCAGGGCGCGGCGACCGGCGTGGGCGGGATCATGCGCGATGTCTTCACCATGGGTGCCCGCCCCGTGGCCCTGCTGAACGCCCTGCGCTTCGGCGATCCGTCGCACGAGAAGACCCGGCGGCTGGTCAAGGGGGTGGTCTCCGGCATCGGCGGTTACGGCAATTGCGTCGGTGTGCCGACCGTGGCCGGCGAGACCAATTTTCATCGGGGTTACAACGGCAACATTCTGGTCAACGCCATGTGCGTCGGCATCGCCAAGGCCGACGCCCTGTTCTATTCGGCCGCGCCCGCCCCGGGCCTGTCGGTGGTCTATTTCGGCTCCAAGACCGGCCGCGACGGCATCCACGGCGCGACCATGTCCTCGGCCGAGTTTGACGACGAATCGGACTCGAAACGCCCCACCGTCCAGGTCGGCGATCCCTTCGCCGAGAAGCTGCTGATCGAGGCGACCCTGGAGCTGATGGCCTCCGGTGCCGTCGCCGCCATCCAGGACATGGGGGCGGCGGGCCTGACCTCTTCGTCGGTGGAAATGGCCGGCAAGGGCGGGGTCGGCATCGAGCTGATCATGGACCAGGTGCCCCAGCGCGAAACCGGCATGACGGCCTATGAGATGATGCTGTCGGAAAGCCAGGAGCGGATGCTGGCCGTGCTGAAGCCGGGCCGCGAGGAAGACGGCCACCGGATCTTCAAGAAGTGGGGACTGGATGCCGCCGTCATCGGCCAGACCACCGACACCGGCCGGCTAGTGCTGAAGCATCACGGCGAGACGGTCTGCGACGTGCCGCTGGCCCCGCTGTTCGACGATGCACCGCTGTATGACCGGCCCTGGGTTCAGCCTGCCTTGCAGCCGCGTCTGGCCCCGGCCGATGTGCCCGCGCCGGAAAGCTGGGTCGATGCGGTGATCAAGGTCCTGACCTGCCCGGACATGGCCTCCAAGCGCTGGATCTGGGAGCAGTACGATCGCCACGTCATGGCCGACACCCTGCACGACTCGGCCACCGCCGCCGACGCCGGCGTGGTGCGGGTGCACGGTACGGACAAGGGTCTGGCCATGACCTCTGACTGCACTCCCCGCTATGTGCTGGCCGATCCCTATGAGGGCGGCAAACAGGCGGTGGCAGAGGCCTGGCGCAACCTGACCGCCGTGGGTTCACGGCCCATCGCCATCACCGACAACCTGAATTTCGGCAACCCTCAGCGGCCCGAGATCATGGGCCAGATCGTCCGCGCCATCGACGGCATGGCCGAGGCCTGCCGGGTGCTGGACTTCCCGGTCGTGAGCGGCAACGTCAGCCTCTACAACGAGACCAATGGCGCGGCCATTCCGCCGACCCCGACGGTCGGGGCGGTCGGCCTGCTGACCAACTATGACGTCGTCGTCGGCTTCGGCGGCATGGTCGAGGGCGATGTGCTGGTCCTGATCGGCGAGACCAGGGGCGAACTGGGCTCTTCCCTCTATCTGCGCGAAGTGCTGGGCCGCGAGGATGGTGCCCCGCCACCGGTCGATCTGGTGCTGGAGCGGAAGACGGGTGACTTCGTGCGCGAACAGATCGAGGCGGGTGCCCTGACCTGTGTGCACGACCTGTCCGATGGCGGCCTGATCGGGGCGGCGGCGGATATCGCCCTGGCCTCGGACTGCGGCGTCGAGCTGGACGGCGGCCCGGACGCCCATGCCCACGCCCGGCTCTTCGGCGAGGATCAGGCCCGCTATCTGGTCGCCGTGGCCGATGCGACCGAGGTCATCGCCGCCGCCCAGGCGGCCGGCCTGAGCGCCTCGGTAGTCGGCCGCGCGAGGGGCCGCGACTTCGCCTCGGTTGGCCCGGCCGGCGATCTCTTCCGCCTGCCGCTGGATCATCTGCGCGAGATGCACGAAAGCTGGATGCCGACCTGGATTGAAGGACACAGCTGATGCGCCTCGCACCCATCGCCCTGACCGCCCTCGCCCTGACCCTCGCGGCCTGTGAAGGCGGCGGTGATCCGGTCGAACAGGCCCTGCGCGACGCCGCGTCCAAGAACCACGCCGCGAGGGTGCAGGAGGGCGTCGTCTCGGCCCCGGCCCACACCGGCGCTCATGGTACGGGCACCACCACTCCGGGCGACGCAGCCTTCGCCGCCTCCGAGGCCGCAATGCACACCGGCATGGCCCGGGCGTCCGGCCAGACGGTCGATGAGGCCTATATCGCCAAGATGATCGAACACCACCGCGGGGCCGTGGCCATGGCGGAGGTGGCGCTGAAGGAGTCTCGCGATCCGGAGGTCCGACGCATGGCTCAGGTCGTGGTCGACACCCAGACGCGCGAGATCGCGGAAATGCAGGCCTGGAAGCCGGCCCCGGCGAACTGAATCAGGCCGCCGACGCGGGTCCACCGCGGGGGACAGGCCTCTGGTCCTGCCGTGCGCGTGGAACGGGGTGACGCGCGTCACAATTCCGGTCTAGTTCGGGTTATCCAGTCTGGAGGTCTTGATGCGCCCGTTCGAAACCCTGTCCCGTCGCGGTCTGCTGCTGACCCTCGGCGCGGGCGGTGCCCTTGCCGGCTCGGGCCGTCAGGCGCTCGCCGATCCGGTGTTCGCCGAATATCCCTTCCAGCTCGGGATCGCGGCCGGTGACCCGACCCCCGACGGTTTCGTCATCTGGACCCGCCTCGCGCCCCGTCCGATGGAAATCGGCCACGGCATGCCCTCCGCCCCGGTGCCGGTGAAATGGGAGGTCGCGACCTCGCGCGGCTTCGGCGACACCGTGGTTCGCTCCGGCGAGACCGTGGCCCGCCCCGAACTGGCCCATGCGGTCCATGTCGAGGTCGAGGGGCTGGAGCCCGCCCGTGAGTATTTCTACCGCTTCAGTGCCGGCCGCGAACGCACCCCCAGCGGGCGGGCGAAGACCGCGCCGGCCGCCGGTGCCGCGACCGCACAGGCGCGCTTCGGCGTGGTGGGCTGTCAGGCCTATGAGCAGGGCTTCTACACCGCTCACCGCAAGGCGGCGGAGGAGAACCTCGACTTCATCTACTGCTACGGCGACTACATCTATGAGGGCCGTGGCAACCGCACCTACACCGGCTCCGGCGGCACGATGGAAAACCCGCGCCAGCATGTCGGCGGCGAGATCTACAGCCTCGACGACTATCGTCGGCGCTATGCCCAGTACAAACTCGACGCCGACCTGCAGTCCAGCCACGCCTCCACGGCCTGGTTCTGCACCTGGGACGATCACGAGATCGACAACAACTGGGTCCAGGCGCTGGATCAGGACGGTACGCCGCCCGAAATCTTCATGCTGCGCCAGCAGGCGGCGATGCAGGCCTGGTACGAGAATATGCCGGTCCGGCGCTCGGCCTTCCCCCGGGGCGCGGTCACCCAGGTCTATCGGCATGCCGCCTGGGGAGACCTGCTGGACCTGAATTTCCTCGATACGCGCCAGTATCGTTCGAACCAGCCCTGCAACGAGGCCTGGGCATCGACCTGCCCCGGTGTTTCGGCCGCCGATGCCCAGGTTCTCGGCCAGGCACAGGAGACCTGGCTCTACCAGAACCTCGACCGGTCGCAGGCGCACTGGAAGGTGCTGGCGCAGCAGATCATGGTGATGGACCTCGACCGGAAGGAAGGGCCCGAGCCCGGCTTCAACCTCGACAGCTGGGCCGGCTATGCGATCCCGCGCCAGCGCCTGCTCGACCGGCTGCGCGAACGCCGCATCGGCAACACCGTCATCCTGACCGGCGACGAGCATCAGAACTATGCCGGGGAACTCTACCGCGACAGCCGCAATCCCGAGGGCCCGCCGATCGCCACCGAGTTCGTCGCCACCTCGATCAGTTCGTCGGGCGACGGTCAGGATCAGCGGGCCGACGGGCGGCGCTACCTCGCCGACAATCCATTCCTGAAATTCAACAATGCCCAGCGCGGCTATGTCGTCTGCGACGTGACGCCGGAGCGGTGGCAGACCGAGTTCAAGGTACTGGACAAGGTGTCGGACCGAGGCGGGACCCTGAGCACCCGGGCGAAATTCGCGGTGGCCAGCGGTGACGCACGGGTGGTGCCGGCCTGATCACAGGTCGAGCCGGTCCGCCAGCAGGGCGACAAGGCGGTCCGGCTTGCCGTCAAACAGCCGGTCCAGCAGGTCCTGGACCTCGCCCTCCACATAGGCCTGACGGTCGAACACAGCGTGATAGCGCAGGCGGCCGTCGTCCTTCTGTGAACGGACGGCTCCCTTCTGCATCAGGCGATGCAGAAGGGTCTTGATGGTCGCGTCGCCCCACGGCTGACAGGACCGGACCTCTTCCATCAACGAGGCGGACGACAGCGGCCCACGTCGCCACAGTGCTGCGAGGACGGCGCTCTCCGCCTCGGTGACGGCGATCCGGGTCAGGGCCGCAGCCCCGCGCGGTCAATACGCGCCTCGACGACCCACATGAAATGAAGATCCGACACGTCAGCCTTTTGATTACATATGTAATCTGAAAATACTACAGCCGTAAACTCTTCCGTCAACCCGTCATACGACCGGAATCGCCTGGCTCAACCGTCCGCCGACCCGGATCGGCTCGACCCGCGTGGCCAGACCGGTCCGGTCGTCGGTCTCGACATAGACGCCGCAGATGGTCGCCGGACCATGCGCCGGGACATAGCGACCGCCCGACAGCCGGGTGGTGAAGCGCCGCAGGGGCTCTTCCTTCTCGTTGCCTATGACGCTGTCGTAGTCACAGCAGCCACCGGCATCGGTCTGGTACGCCGTGCCGCCGGGCAGGATCTGGCAGTCGGCGGTCGGCACATGGGTGTGGGTTCCGACCACCAGCGAGGCACGCCCGTCGCAGAAATGACCCATGGCCATCTTCTCGGAGGTGGCCTCACAATGCATGTCGACGATGATGGCGTCGGCGGCCATCCCCATCGGACAGGCGGCCAGTTCCCTTTCGACGGCGCTGAACGGGCAGTCCATCGGGTCCATGTGGATGCGGCCCAGCACATTCATTACCAGCACCGTCTTGCCCGACTGGGTCTCGAACAGATTGGCCCCGGCGCCGGGGGCGTCCATCAGGCGCGGATAGTTGGCCGGGCGGATCAGGCGCGGCTCGCGCACGATATAGGTCAGGGCCTCGCGCTGGTCCCAGCTGTGATTGCCGAGCGTCAGACAGTCGGCACCGGCCATGAACAGCTCACGCGCCGTGTTCTCGGTAATGCCGAAACCGCCCGCCGCGTTCTCGGCATTGACCACCACAAAATCGAGTTTCAGGTCGCGCTTCAGGCCCGGGAGGTGATCGCTCAGCCCGTCCCGTCCGGACTTGCCGACGACATCACCGAAAAAAGCCAGTCTCATGCGAAGGGTCTATAGCCGGTCTCGGTCAGAACGCCATGCAGACGGATGTCGTGGGGCTCGGCCGGCAGGTCAGCGACCTCCTGGCCCGCATAGGCGAATCCGATCCGGGCAACATCGGGCCGCGCGGCAAAGGTCCGGTCGTAATAGCCGCCGCCCTGCCCCAGCCGGCCGCCCCGGGCGTCAAAAGCCAGCAATGGGGCAAGGATCAGGTGAGGATCGACGACCTCGGCCAGCGGGAAGGGCGCGGGAACCCCCGCCTCGTCCAGCTCGAGCGGCTCGCCGGGAGACCACCGCCGGAAGATCATCGGCGCGTCCCGCTCGATGACGACCGGCAGGCAGAGTTCGCGACCGGCCTCGATAAGCGCCCGGGAAAGGGCCTCAACGTCCAGTTCCGAGCCGATCGCGCGATAGACCGCCACGATCGGGCCGGGCGGCAGGGCGTCGGCCTGTCCGGCGGCGCGGTCGGCCGCGCCGGCATCGAGCCCGGCCAGACGCTTGCGCGTCGCCCGCATGACCGATCTGAGTTCGCGCTTATCGATCATGGGAGAGAAAAATGTTGGCGGCGCCACAAGAGCCGTGAAGGGCGTTTAAATCCTCTCGACCTGGGTAGCCAGGTGGGCGCCGTGTGCCCAGGCCCACGGGCCTGATCAGGGACAGCTCCCTTCGAGTGAATTAAGGTCGCGAGGAAATGTTGCCTTCGACGAGAGCCGCAGCAGGACCCGCCGCGGAGAAAGATAGTCCCTAAGCCCGGGCGGAACAATGGCCGGAGGTCAAAGACCCTGTGCGATCTTCTCCAGTCGGGCCGCCACAGCATTCAGCGCCTCGGCCACGCCATCGGTCGAGGTGGAGGCGGCAACCGGTGAGGCCACCGGATTGCCGAGCCGGACCTCATGCAGTTCGTCGGCCAGCATCAGGCCGGCCATCAGGAACAGCCGAAGGTCGCCGACATGGCCGACCTCCGCCGAAACCTGGCGCACATGGCCATCGAACTGTTTTGCCAGGATGCGGACCCGCTCCTCCTGGCCGTCGGCACAACCGACAGCATAGGAGCGGCCGTTGATCTCGACGGTCACGGTCGCCATCAGCGCGCCTCCTGTTCCGCCAGGGCGGCGCGGATGGCGTCGGCGGCGTGGGACAGGGTCTCGGCGGCATCGCGGCCCGCGGCCTCCAGCTCGTGGATGCGCGCGCGGTCGGTCTCGGTCGAGGGTTCAGGCGCGAACAGGTCGTCGTCCGGCACCCGGCTGGCCCCGGCCGCCCGGCTCTTGAGATCGAGCAGGCGGCGTTCCAGCAGCGCCAGCGCGCGGTCGACACGGTCCTTGGCGGCCGATGCAGCGTCCATTCCGGTCACTTCCTCCAGAATCCGTATAGAACCCGCCGACGCGTCGGGGTAAAGCGGCGCGCCTCCCTTTTTCCGCCTCTCGACGAAAGTGCCGCCCGTGGCCGACAGCAAGACCGTATCCGAAAAAGCCACGCCCAGGCAGATGGCCGACGCCATCCGGGTGCTCTCGATGGACGGTGTCGAAAAGGCAAAAAGCGGCCACCCCGGCATGCCCATGGGCATGGCCGATGTGGCTACGGTGCTGTTCTCGAAATTTCTCAAGTTCGACGCCAGCCGCCCGGACTGGGCCGACCGCGATCGCTTCATACTGTCGGCCGGCCACGGCTCGATGCTGATCTACAGCCTGTTGCACCTGACCGGCTACAAGGCCGCGACGAAGGACGAGCTGTCCAATTTCCGCCAGTGGGGTTCAAAGACCGCCGGCCACCCCGAGTTCGGCCATATGCCGGGCGTCGAGACCACCACCGGGCCGCTGGGTCAGGGCCTGGCCAACAGCGTCGGTTTCGCCATGGCCGAGCGCCATCTGGCGGCCAAATACGGGGCTGAGCTCGTCGACCACCGCACCTGGGTCATCGCCGGCGACGGCTGCCTGATGGAGGGCGTGTCGCAGGAAGCCATCGCCCTCGCCGGGCGCTATCAGCTCAACAAGCTGACCGTGCTGTGGGACGACAATGCCATCACCATCGACGGGGCCGTGTCCCTGTCGGACGCCACCGACCAGAAGGCGCGCTTCAAGGCCGCCGGCTGGGCGGTCAAGGTCATCGACGGCCACGACATGAAGGCCATCAAATCGGCCCTGCAGTGGGCGACCCGTCAGGACAGGCCGACCCTGATCGCCTGCAAGACCAAGATCGGCCGTGGTGCCGCCACCATGGAAGGCAGTCACAAGACCCACGGCGCGGCCCTCGGCGCGGCGGAAGTCGCCGCCACGCGGCTGGGTCTGGCATGGACGCACGCACCGTTCGAACTGCCCGAGGCGATCGACAAGGCCTGGAAGAAGGTCGGCCGACGCGGCGCGAAAGAGCGGAAGGCCTGGGAGGCCCGGTTGAAAGCCTCGTCACAGGCGGCGGACTTCACCCGCGCCATGAAGGGCGACCTGCCCGCCGGTGCTTTCGACGCCCTGAATGCGAAGATCGCCGAACTGGTCGAGACGAAGCCGGCCCAGGCCACGCGACAGTCGTCGGGTGCGGCGCTGGACGAACTGTTCGCCGCCATCCCCGAACTGGTCGGCGGCTCGGCCGACCTGACCGGCTCGAACAACACCTTCGTCAAGGGCACGCCGATCTTCGACGCCCCGACCTATGAGGGCCGTTACGTCAACTGGGGCATCCGCGAGTTCGGCATGGCCGCAGCCATGAACGGCATGGCCCTGCACGGCGGGATCATCCCCTACGGCGGCACCTTCATGGTGTTCTCGGACTACAGCCGCCCGGCGATCCGCCTCGGTGCCCTGATGGGCGTGCGGGCCGTCCACGTCCTGACCCATGACAGCATCGGCCTCGGCGAAGACGGACCGACCCACCAGCCGGTCGAACATCTGGCTGCCCTGCGCGCCATCCCGAACCTGCTCGTCTTCCGCCCCGCCGATACGGTCGAGGCGATGGAGTGCTGGCAGGCGGCGCTGGAGCATAAGCATGCCCCCTCGGCCCTGGCCCTTTCACGCCAGAAGACCCCGGCGGTTCGCACCGTGGCCTCGGACGGCAACCTGTCGGCCAAGGGTGCCTATGAGATCCGTGCCGCAAAGGGCGCGGCGAAGGTCACCCTGTTCGGCACCGGCACGGAACTGGCGCTGGCGCTGGCCGCCGCCGATGTTCTGGAGTCCGAAGGCGTGCCGACCCGCGTCGTCTCGGTCCCCTGTTTCGAGCTCTTCTTCCAGCAGCCGAAGACATACCAGGACAGCGTCATCGGCCGCGGCACCGTCCGCGTCGCCATCGAGGCCGCCGTCCAGCAGGGCTGGGAGCGGTTCATCGGCGAGGACGGTGCCTTCGTCGGCATGACCGGCTTCGGGGCCAGCGCCCCGGCCGAGGTCCTGTACGAAAAATTCGGCATCACGACGGACGCGGTGGTCGCGGCGGTGAAGGGGCGGCTCTGACCATGCGCCTCGGCACCCCCCTCTCCGACTCGGCCGTCCGCGTCATGCTTCTCGGCGCGGGGGAGCTCGGCAAGGAAGTCGCTATCGAGCTGCAGCGGCTGGGGGCCGAGGTCATCGCCGTCGACCGCTATCCCAACGCCCCGGCCATGCAGGTGGCGCACCGCAGCCACGTCATTCCGATGACCGATCCGCATATCCTCAATGGCGTCATCATGGCCGAGGCCCCGCACATCATAGTGCCGGAAATCGAGGCCATCGCCACGGATGTGCTGGCGCAGATCGAGGCGGCGGGGCTGGCGACGGTCATACCCACCGCGCGGGCCACACAGCTGACCATGAACCGCGAGGGCATCCGCCGGCTGGCGGCCGAGGCGCTGGGCCTGCCGACCAGCCCCTATGCCTTCGCCACGTCCGCCGCCGAACTGGCCGAGGCCGCGCACCGCATCGGCCTGCCTGTCTTCATCAAGCCGGTCATGTCGTCCTCGGGCAAGGGCCAGTCGATGATCGATGCGATCGAGGACGCCGCCAACGCCTGGGCCTATGCCCAGTCCGGCGGACGGGTCGAGACGGCGACCGTGATCGTCGAAGGCCGTATCGATTTCGACTTCGAGATCACCCTGCTGACCGTGCGTTCGCTGCGGGACGGTGCCGTGTGCACCGACTTCTGCGCCCCCATCGGCCACCGTCAGGTCAAGGGCGACTATGTCGAGAGCTGGCAGCCGCAGGCCATGACGCCCGCAGCCCTCGCCTCGGCCCGGGACATTGCCCGCAAGGTCACCGATGCGCTGGGCGGACTCGGCGTATTCGGGGTCGAACTGTTCGTGAAGGGCGACCAGGTCTGGTTCTCGGAGGTGTCGCCTCGCCCGCACGACACCGGTCTGGTGACCCTGGCCACCCAGACCATGAGCGAGTTTGCCCTGCACGCCCGCGCCATCCTCGGCCTGCCCGTCGATGTCAGTCAGCGCGACAACGGCGCCAGCGCGGTCATCTATGGCGGCATGGACGCGGTCGGGGTGGCCTATGAGGGCGTGGCTGAGGCCCTGTCGGTGCCGACAGCCGACCTGCGCCTGTTCGGCAAGCCCGAAAGCTTTGTCACCCGCCGCATGGGCGTGGCCACGGCGCGCGGCGAGACGGTGGAGCAGGCCCGCGAGCGGGCGCGCGAGGCGGCATCCCGCATCAGGGTCGTCGCGGGCTAGAGCGCCGGGGCGGCCTGAAGCGCCATCGCGGGCTGGGAACGGGGCTCGGCCAAGGCCGCCAGGGCGGCGTCCAGACCGGGATCCCGACCGGCAAGCCGATCCTCCGGAGTCACGGGCGCGGCCACATCGGGCGTGACGCCGCGCTTTTCCAGCCGGACCCCGCCCGAGGTGACGAAGTCGGCACGGCTGAGGCTCAGGCGTCCGCCGTCCGGCAGCCGCGTTTCCTGCGAAATCAGCACAGCCCCTGCGGTCGGGGCTCCGACAACGACCGCCCGGCGCGCCTCCTGAAGGGCAGCGGGGGTCAGTTCAGCGGCGCTGCGGCTGTTGCCGTCGACGAGCACGGCCACGTCATTCGGGACCGGCACCTGTAGCGCCCCGCATCCACCCGCCGTGCGCAGCTCCATGCGCCGACCCGACCGCCCCGTCCGGGCGGCCCACGGCCGGTCAAGCGGCAGGAAGCAGCTGAGCACCGCATCAGCCTCGGCCAGCCGTCCGCCGGGATTGCCCCGCAGGTCGATGACGACATCCGTCTCAGGCGACAGGTCTTGCAGCTGCTCACCCATCCAGCGGCCCAGCCCCAGCTCAAAGCCTTCCACCGTCAGCACCAGTACCCCCGATCTTGAACGGTCGGCAACGAAGGCGGGGGTCGGCTCCATCATGCGAGGGGTCAGGGCGAGGGGCCGCGCGGCACCGTCGCCGTCGATCAGCGACAGGGTCACGGACTGGCCCTCGGCGATATCCTGATCCGGCGTCCAAAGCGCCCCCTCGCCGGTCATCAGCCTCCAGCCCGCCTCCACGCCGGCCTCGGCGGCCGGCGAGCCCGGCCGAACCGCCTCAATCAGCCAGGTCTCGCCCGAGGGTTCCGCCCGCAGGGAGAGGCCGATGGCCGGGCGGCGCTTGCGCAGGGTGTCCTGACGGCGGGCCACAGCCGGCGAAGCGGCACCGGCATGATCGTCATCCAACAGGTCCAGCATGTCGCCGATCGCCTGATACAGGGTCCGGTCGTCCGGGGCTGCGAGCGCGACCGGCCGCCAGGTTCGGCGTGCGGCGTTCCAGTCCACTCCATGCAGGCCGGGATCGTAATACTGGCTGCGCACCTCGTTCCAGACCCGGTCGAAGACCCGCTGGTTCATCCGGGCCCGCTCAGGGCTGACGGCGGCAGGGGTGGTCGAGACAACAGTGGGCACCCCCGGGCCGGCCGCAGAAACGGGCGCGGCGATGAGCGCAAGACTCATCGCCGCCGGGACCGTCAGCATCCGAAAGAGGCGTCGCAGGATCATGACGCCATTAGAAGGCACCCGGCCCTTGGTTCAATCCACCAGGCCGCCGTACGGATCAGTCTTCACTATTCTGTCGCATTTCGAAGCGGTGCACGAAGACCTCGGTGCCATTACCGGAGCCGCGCTCGCCCGGCTCGATGAAGCCCGAACGATCCGCGTCCATCCGCGCGAACGCCTCACGCACAGGCGCACTGAACTCGGCCTCGCTGACCTTGCCGTCGTTGTCGGAGTCCATGTCATTCTCACCGCCGGGGCCACCGACGCGCATGATCTCGATCCTTTGGACGGGCCCGCCCTCGCCCGGGGTCCCTATGAGCTCAGCCAGACCCTCGGGGCCCGAGAAGACCATCACCCGGGGCTCACCGCCCGGCCCGTCTGCCCGGCGCAGTTCGATCCGTGGCGGCGCGCCGGCGGGACCGTGACCACCGCCCGGCTGGTGACCCCTGCGGGCCGACCATTCTCCCCAGGTCTCGCGGCGCCGCTCTGCACCGGGGTGGCCTTCCGGACCGCCAGGTCCGCTGTGGATCACGATCTCACGCCGGCCTTCTGCACCGGGCTCGCCATCGACGAAGATTGTCTGGGTTACCACCCGCTCGACGCGGGAACCCGGTTCGCCACCATCGACACGACGCATTTCGATATGCCGTTCGCCCGGGCCACCCGGACCATGCATCATCATGATGTCGTGACCCTCGCCTGCCATCCCCACATGACCGGCTGAAAGCTCATCGGTCGACAGGCGACCGTCGCTGTTCGCGTCCATACGGGCGAAATGGTCGTTCATCGGCGCAGCGAACTCCTCGCGCGTGATCTGGCCGTCGCCGTCCTTGTCGAGGGTGCCGGGTCCGTCAGCGCCCATCAGCATGATCCGGGTACGGACCTCAGGCGGTGCCGGTGGAGCCGGCGGGGCCGGTGTTTGCTGCATCAGGGCGGCGGAAAGGGCGATCAGGGTCAGCATGAGCGGTCGGCTCCCGTTGTTGGTCTGCCCCTGTTCGACCACAGCCGGCTTGCCGGAGTGTTTCAGCCGTCGCGCGGATTGTTTCAAAGCTGAAATGACGGCGAGCGTCGGATTCGTCACAATGGGTCCATGTCAGCCGACACCGCCCCTTGTATTCTCGTCGTCGACGACGACCCCGGCATCCGCGAGGTGCTGTGCGACTATCTGGTCCTGCATGGCTATGACGCCGTCGGCGCGGCCTCCGCCGCCGAGATGGACCGCGCCCTGGCGCAACAGACACCCGACCTGATCGTGCTGGATCTGATGATGCCCGGCGAGGACGGGCTGTCGGTCTGCCGTCGCCTGGCCGGCAAGGGTCCCCCGATCGTCATGCTGTCGGCCATGGGGGAGGACACCGACCGGATCATCGGGCTGGAACTCGGCGCCGACGACTATCTGGCCAAGCCCTGCAACCCCCGCGAACTGCTGGCCCGCGTCAGGGCCGTGCTGCGGCGACCGCGCGAGGACGAGGTCGCCGAAGGGCCGGCCCTCACCTTTGCCGGCTGGCGGCTGGACCTTCTGCGTCGCGACCTGACCCGGCCGGATGGCCGCACCGTCGCCTTGTCGGCCGGGGAGTTCGCCCTGTTGCACGCCTTCGCCGAGCGCCCGGGCCGGTTGCTGACACGCGACCAGTTGCTGGAACGGGCACGCGGTGCCGACGCCGATGTCTTCGATCGCGCCATGGACGTGCAGATCAGCCGCCTGCGCAAGAAGCTCGACGACGGCTCGGGCCTGGCGATGATCCAGACCCTGCGCGGCGAGGGCTATATGTTCGATGTGCGGGTGGAGCGCCACAACGGCGCGATCCGGGGTGCCGCATGAGGCGGCCGTCATCCTTCCCGGTCATGGTTCAGGTGGCGGCCCTGGCCGTGCTGGCGGTGATCATGTCCCAGGCGGTGGCCTTCGGCGTGGTGGTCCTGGCCCCCGAGCCGCGCCCCGCCGGCTTCAGCATCGGGGCTGCGGCAGACGCCCTGAAGGGCGAGCCGGCCGAGACGGCCGACGGCCGCGCCCTGCGCCGCCGGATCGTCGACCGCCCGCCGGAGCCGGAGATCGACAACGGACTGGACCCCATGGCCCTGGCGATCCGCGCCGGGCTCGCGCAGCGGCTGGGGGTGGAGCCGGAGGCGGTCAGGGTCACGGTCGACCACGGCCAGGGTCGCCGGCGCGCGCCGGGTCCGGCTGAGGACGTATCCGTCAACCGGCGCGTGGACTTCGTCCTGGTGCGCCCGGAATTCCGCCCCGACGAAGGTCCGGACACGGCCGGGCGGGAGGTGCCACCCGCCCCGTCGGCCGCAGCGCCCGCTGTCGTGATCCCTGTTCCGCCACCCTCGTCCGAACCGACGGTGATCGTGCGACGCGGTCCCGACATCGAGGCCCGGCTGCAGATGCACCACAACGGGCCGCCCGGTCCGGAGGGTGAGGCCTTCGTCATCGACCGGGAGACCCGTCAGTTCACCGTCCGGGCCGACCGCCTGACCTTCGCCCCCTTCTCCGCCTCGGTCCGTCAGCCGGATGGTCGCTGGGCCACCGTCGAGCCGCCGCGCGGCCTGCTGTCGCCCTGGCAGCAGCGGATTCTGCTGGCCCTGGCCATCTCCCTGCTGCTGCTGGCTCCGCTGGTGTGGTGGATGGCGCGACGGCTGACCCGGCCGATCCGGGTGTTCGCCGAGGCTGCCGAGCGTCTGGGTGCCGACCCCGAGGCCGAGCCCCTGACCCCGTCCGGCCCGTCCGAGGTGCGCACCGCCATCCATGCCTTCAACGACATGCAGGCGTCCCTGCGCGACCACATGCGTCGGCGGACCCAGACCGTCGCCGCCATCGCCCACGACCTGCGCACCCCCCTGACCCGTCTCCGCTTCCGCGCCGAACAGGCCCCCGGGGCCGTGCGCGACCGCATGGCCGCCGATATCGAGGAGATGGACGCCCTGATCGGCCAGGCCATGGCCTATGTCCGCGGCGAGGCGACGCCGGACCGGTCCGAGGCCTTCGACCTCGACGCCCTGGCCGCCGACTGTGCGGCCGGCTTCGCTGAAACCGGCGGTGCCGTGACCTTCGACGGCGGCGGCGAATTGCCGGTCGAGGCCGATCCCGCCGCCCTGCGACGCGCCCTCGCCAATCTGATCGCCAACGCCGTCAAATACGGCGGCGCGGCCCGGGTGAAGGCCTTCGCACAGGACGACCGCGCCGTGGTCACGGTCGAGGATGACGGCCCCGGCCTGCCCGAAGACGAACTCGAGGCCGTGTTCGAACCCTTCCACCGCGCCGAACGCTCGCGCAGTCGCGAGACCGGCGGGGCGGGCCTCGGCCTGACCGTCGCCCGTCAGGCGGTACGCGCCCACGGCGGCGATGTGACCCTTGCGAACCGGAGCGAAGGCGGCCTCGTCGCGCGGCTGGAACTGCCCCTCCGCCCCGGCGACTGAGCGCCGAAAGCGTTACAGTCGATCACGCCTTGTTACAGGCGCGGGGTTGATCACCGCGCCCGTCGGCTTCATTGAAGCGCCAACCCTGACACCGCTTCTTCCGGAGACCGCCCCATGACCGTCCGCGTCGCCATCAATGGTTTCGGCCGCATCGGCCGCCTCGTCCTGCGCTCGATCGTCGAGCATGGCCGTCGCGACATCGAGGTGGTGGCGATCAACGATCTGGGCCCGGTCGAGACCAACGCCCATCTGCTGAAGTATGACTCCGTCCACGGCCGCTTCCCCGGCACGATCGAACACGGCGACGGCTGGATCGATGTGGGTATGGGCAAGATCAGGGTCACCGCCGAGCGCGACCCGGCCAAGCTTCCGCACAAGGAGCTGGACGTCGACATCGCCTTCGAATGCACCGGCATCTTCACGACCAAGGAAAAGGCCTCGGCCCACCTGACCGCCGGCGCGAAGCGGGTTCTGGTCTCCGCCCCTTGCGACGGTGCCGACAAGACCATCGTCTACAAGGTCAACCATGAGACCCTGACCGCCGACGACATCATCGTCTCCAACGGCTCCTGCACCACCAACGCCCTGGCCCCGGTGGCCAAGGTCCTGCACGACCTGTTCGGCATCGAGCGCGGCTATATGACCACCATCCACGCCTACACCGGCGACCAGCCGACGCTGGATACGATGCACAAGGACCTCTACCGCGGCCGTGCTGCCGCGCTGTCCATGATCCCGACCTCGACCGGTGCCGCCAAGGCCCTGGGCCTCGTCCTGCCGGCCCTGAAGGGCAAGCTGGACGGCTCCTCGATCCGCGTCCCGACCCCCAACGTCTCGGTCGTCGACCTGAAGGTCGTCGCCGGCCGCGAGGTCACGGTCGAAGAGATCAACGCCGCCATCCAGGCCGCCGCTGACGGCCCGATGAAGGGCGTTCTGGCCACCACCGACGAGGCCCTGGTCTCCACCGACCTCAACCACATCGCCGCCTCCTCCACCGCCGCCCTGCCCCAGACCCAGGTCGTCGACGGCAAGCTGGCCCGGGTGCTCACCTGGTACGACAACGAATGGGGCTTCGCGACGCGGATGGCCGACACGGCGCTGGTGATGAGCAAGCTGATCTGATGGGCCGCATCGGCCCGAATGGCCGACGCGTTCTCGATGCCGTCATCCTTGCGATGGCCGGCCTTATTGCGAGCATGGGCGTTACGTTCGGCTGCCTGATCCGCAACGTTATCCTTTGGCCGGCGGAGTTTGCGCACATTTTCGGCGCGTCTGACCCGGCCGGGTCCCGCGCCTTACTGCATGGACGCATGCCTGGCACGAGTTTGTTCGACATGGGGATGACGCTTGTCTTCGCCCTGCTGATGCTGGTCTGGATCTGGGCCTTCGTATCGTTCGTGCGCCGTGAACCTCGGTCGCCCGTCACCTGGGTTTCCGGGTCTTTGATTGGCGCTGGCTTTGTCTGGTTCTGCTGGCAGAACTGGCTCATGGCCTATCCCGTCTGCAATGCCTTTTGATTGACCACCGGCGGTGCCGGACGAATCTCGAGAAATATGATGACCTTCCGCACCCTCGACGACGCCCGACTACAAAGCCCTTCCCCTCGACGGGGAAGGGTTGGGATGGGGTGGAGGCAGGATGGTTGTCGTGTTGCTCCGATGGGCTCGATCCAAGGAACCGACGACGCCTCCCGCGCCCTGTCCTGAAACACACTGCCACCACCCCATCCCCGACCCTTCCCCATCGAGGGGAAGGTAGAAGGAACGAAACACCCATGACCTTCCGCACCCTCGACGACGCCCGTGATCTCGCCGGCAAGACCGCCCTCGTCCGCGTGGACTTCAACGTCCCGATGGAGGGTGGCAAGGTCACCGAAGACACGCGCCTCCGTGTCGCCATTCCGACCATCAACCGGCTGCGCGACGCGGGCGCGCGGGTCGCCTTGCTGGCCCATTTCGACCGGCCCAAGGGCAAGGTCGTCCCGTCCATGAGCCTGCAGCCCGTGGTCGACGACCTCGAACACCTGCTCGGCGCCCCGGTCCGCTTCGCGACCGACTGCGTGGGGGAAGAGGCCAGGGCGATGATCGCCGACATCGACATCGGCGGCGTGGTCCTGCTCGAGAACGTCCGCTTCCACCCCGGCGAGGAAGCCAACGACCCCGCCTTCGCCGCGCAACTGGCCGAGCTCGGCGACGTCTACGTCAATGACGCCTTCTCCGCCGCCCACCGCGCCCACGCCTCGACCGAGGGCCTCGCCCGCCTGCTGCCCGCCTATGCCGGCGAGTCGATGCGCCGTGAGCTGGACGCCCTCGACGCCGCCCTGGGCCGGCCGCAGAAGCCGGTCATCGGCATCGTCGGCGGGGCCAAGGTCTCGACCAAGCTGGACCTGCTCAAGAACCTCGTCGGCAAGCTGGACCGCCTCGCCATCGGCGGCGGCATGGCCAACACCTTCCTGTTCGCCCAAGGCATCGACATCGGCGGCTCCCTGGCCGAGCGCGACATGGCCGACACTGCCCTCGAAATCCTCGCCGAGGCGAAAGCCCGCGGCTGCGAAATTCTGCTGCCCGTCGATTTCGTCGTGGCCACTGAGGTCAAGCCGGGTGCCGCCGCCCGCGCCGTTGCAGCAGGCCAGCCACTGTCGGCCGAAGACAAGATCCTCGACGCCGGCCCGGCCACGGTCGCCCGCCTGACCGCTGCCATCGACGCCTCGAAGACCCTGATCTGGAACGGCCCGCTGGGCGTGTTCGAGGTCCCGCCCTTTGACGCTGCAACGGTCGCCGTGGCCCACCATGTGGCGGCGCGTGCCCGGAGCGGACATCTCGTCGCAGTCGGCGGCGGCGGCGACACGGTCGCGGCCCTGCACCATGCGGGCGTGGCCGACGACATGACCTTCGTCTCCACCGCCGGCGGGGCCTTCCTGGAGTGGATGGAGGGCAAGCCCCTGCCCGGCGTCGAGGCCCTGCGGGCCTGACATGGGCTGGAACCAAAAGTACTGGGACTTGATCGACCAACTCTACTGGACGCCCGGCTACATGGGCCTTCAATCGATCAACCGACGTGAATGGCGGCTCGAAGGTGATCGCATCAGCGTGCCGGCTTCGCTGGTCAACCGGTCTGGTCCTCTCTACTCGCGAGGCCTTCGGATTGATGCCCTTGTTGGCGATCTCCACCGCATGGAGGAGCCGCTCAATCAGATTTTCAACCTCACATTCGCTCTGGCACCGGACGCGCTGATTCAGCGGATGTTTGTCCAGAGTTTGGGCTTTTCTGATTCGGGGCCGTTCGAAAGCATCGGCCGCGAAACCCATGTCCGTTACGGCTGGAATCCCAATGAGAACATCACTCAGCATGATGCGTTGTTTGTCAGTGCGACCTCGGCAATTGCGGTCGAGTTGAAGCTCGGCTCGTCGACCTGGCCCGGCCAGGTGATGAAATACGCCGCCTTGCTCGCATGGGAGGAAATGGTCTGTGGTCCAAAATCCAACCTAGGTCTGCTCTTTGTCGCACCTGAACGAGCGCGATCGAGCCATTGGAAGAAGTGCGGACTGTCATCATCCGCAATCGACCGGTCTTTCATGGACCAAAGCTGGGCCAAGCCGCTCCCCGCGCCCATTCGGGGCTTGATGCTGGATCACCGTGAACGAGTAGCTTCTGTCCTTGATCGTTTGCAGTTGGGATTCATGAGTTGGCCAGAAGCTGCCGCGCGAATGAGCGCCTTTTCCAATGAAATCTCGTCAGAAAGCCCCGGCGACCAAACCCTAAGGAAACTCATCGCTGGTTTCTTGGATCAGTTGATCCGGCATGAGATGACTGGTTACGACAAAGCCTCGGCCCTGTAACAATGCGTGACTTCACGCGCCTGTGACGCTAGACCACCCGCAAAACTCACGGGCTCAGGAGACACCCCATGGCGCGCATCACGCTGCGACAGCTTCTCGATCACGCGGCTGAAAACGACTACGGCCTGCCCGCCTACAACATCAACAATATGGAACAGGGCCTGGCCATCATGGAGGCCGCCGAGGCGGTCAACGCCCCGGTCATCATCCAGGCCAGCCGCGGCGCGCGCTCCTATGCCAATGACATCGTCCTGGCCAAGCTGATCGACGCCCTGGCCGAACTGTATCCGCACATCCCGGTCTGCATGCACCAGGACCACGGCAACGGCCCCGCCACCTGCGCCACCGCCATCCAGTACGGCTTCACCTCGGTGATGATGGACGGCTCGCTGGAAGAGGACGCCAAGACCCCCGCCAGCTACGAATACAATGTCGACGTCACCCGCCGTGTGGTTCAGATGGCCCACGCCTGCGGCGTCTCGGTCGAGGGCGAACTGGGTGTGCTCGGCTCGCTGGAAACCGGCATGGGCGAGGCCGAGGACGGCCACGGCTTCGAGGGCAAGCTGGATCACTCCGCCCTGCTGACCGACCCGGACCAGGCCGTGGACTTCGTCGGCCAGACCAAGGTCGATGCCCTCGCCATCGCCATGGGTACCAGCCACGGGGCCTACAAATTCAGCCGCAAGCCGGACGGCGCCGTCCTCGCCATGAATGTGATCGAGGAAATCCACCGCCGTCTGCCGGACACCCATCTGGTCATGCACGGCTCGTCCTCGGTGCCGCAGGACCTGCAGGACATCATCAACGCCTATGGCGGCCAGATGCCCCAGACCTGGGGCGTGCCGGTCGAGGAGATCCAGCGCGGCATCAAGCACGGCGTGCGCAAGATCAACATCGACACCGACAACCGCATGGCAATGACCGGCGCGGTGCGCAAACTGCTGGCGGAAAAGCCGGGCGAGTTCGATCCGCGCGCCTGGCTGAAGCCCGCCAAGGAGGCGATGCGCAAGGTCTGCCAGCAGCGCTTCCAGGAGTTCGGCTGCGAGGGCCAGGCCTCAAAAATCCGGCCGCTCTCCACCGCCCAGATGGCCAAACGCTATGCCAGCGGTGAGCTGAACCCGCATTTCGGCGCCTCGGCCACAAAGGCCGCCTGAAGCCAAAGGGCGTTCGCTTGTAAGCAGCGACGGACTATGATTATCTCGTAACCCGCTGTTATTTTGATCTGTTCGCCGTCATGAGGGGTGGGGGAATTGTCAGACCAGAAGCGACCGGATCGCCGATCCTTCCTTGCACGCATCCTCGGCGGAGTGGTGGTGGCCGGCGGTGCCATGGGTGCCGTGACCGGCACCGCGTCGGCCCAGTCCTATACGGGCCGGACAGACTCTGACAGTCGCGACGCCGCCAACTATGGCCGCGGATGGACAGGCCGGACCGACTCGGACTCGAGCGACGCGTCCGGCAGTGGCCGGGGCGGCAGAACCGGCCTGACAGACTCGGATTCGAGTGACACCGCCGGCAACGGCAGGGGCGGCCGCACCGGCCTGACCGACTCGGATTCCGGGGACACCGCCGGCAACGGCAGGGGCGGCCGCACCGGCCTGACCGACTCGGATTCCGGTGACACCGCCGGCAACGGCAGGGGCAACCGTACCGGCCTGACCGACTCGGATTCGAGTGATTCCGCCGGCAACGGCAGGGGTAACCGCACCGGCCTGACTGACTCGGATTCGGGTGACACCGCCGGCAACGGCAGAGGCAACCGCACCGGCCTGACCGATTCGGACTCCAGCGACGCTGTGGGCAATGGCCGAGGCAGGCGGACCGGTCTGACGGACGCAGATACGTCCGATACCAGCGGTAACGGACGTGGCACCGGCCTGACCGACTCTGACGCAACCGACGCGGCCGGCAATGGACGCGGTGGTCGACGGTCGCCCAAATGATCGCCATCAAGGCGTGACGGTCGCGGGGCAACACCATCTCGAAGACCCGCTTGGATGGCTCCTCGGTCCGGCGGCGAGGGGATTTCTCGGCGGCGCATTCGAGCACGAACCGGTCATCGTTCACCACGATGATCCCCTGCGTTTCCGGTCGCTCCTGTCCGTCGCAGCGGTGGATCGAAAGGTTGCTGAACAGGACCTGCGCGAAGGCATGCTCGCCATGGTCGACGCATCCCGATCCGTGGATGCCTCAGATTTCGTGGCGAGTTCGGGTGCGATCGACCGGGTCGCCGTTGCGCGACTCTACAGTCGCGGCGCCACGATCATCCTGAACCAGGTGCACCAGTCCGACATCGCACTGGCTGCGTTCTGCCGGTCTGTGGAGCGGGTTTTTTCCTGTCACGTCCAGACCAACATCTATCTCACCCCCCCGGGCTCCCAGGGGTTCCATACCCACTATGACAACCATGACGTCTTCGTCCTGCAGATCGAGGGCGAAAAAACCTGGCGGCTCTACGATCAGGCGATCGAGGCACCCTACCGCGGCGAGCGGTTCGAGCCGGGCAGACATTCCATCGGCGAACCCAGTCACAGCTTCGTTCTGAAAGCGGGCGATTGCGCCTATGTGCCTCGCGGCCTGATGCATGATGCCTCTGCATCCGGCGACTCGGCTTCGCTGCACGTCACATGCGGCCTGTTGGCCCGCACCTGGGCGGACCTGGTGCTGGAGGCGATTTCGGAGGTCTGTGTCAATGATCCGGCGTTCCGAAGAAGCCTGCCTCCGGGGTTTGCCAATCGCGATTATGATCGGGCCGGGGCACGGGAACATTTTCGGGCGCTTGTCGCGGATATTCCGATGCGCGCGCGGCTCGACGGTGCGCTCGACCTGTTGACCGATCAGTTCATCCGGTCGCGCGAACCGGATGTTCTGGGCGCTGTGGAAAGCGGGTCGGGTCAGCGCGGACTCCGCTATCAGGCCCGCCCCTCGCTCTGGCGACTTCTGGATGAGGACGGCGGCCTGCGCCTGATCGCGCCCGGCGGCGACATGACCTTCAGTCGTGCGCCGCGCGCAGTGATTGAACGCGCCCTGTCAGGCCAACCCTTCAGTCACGAGGACATGGGTCCTGACCAGGCCGACGAATTGATCCGCCGGCTGACCGTAGCCGGCCTGATCGAACGGATCGAATAAGCGCGCAATCCGTCTCTACCAGGGGCCGTACTGCCCCTGAAACCGCCGACGCACATCGCGCACGCCGAATTCGGCTTCATCGACCGCATCCTGCGCCCGGCGCCAATCGCGTTCGGTGTCCGCGCGCTCGCGGCGGATTTCCTGAATCCGGTCGCGGATCGCGCCGCGCTGTTCGTCGGTCAGGCCTTCAGCGCGCGCTTCGGCCTGTTTGGCCCTGATCTTGTCGTCCAGCTCTTCGAGCCGGGAGCCAAGACCGGAGACACTGCTACGGGCGCTGCTCAGCGCCTGCTCGGCCGCATGGACGATCTGGCCGTCGCGATAGGCGGGCAGGAATTCATCCTCCTGCGCGGGTGTGCAGACCCCATGATAGGTGTCGCCGTTGCGTCCCTCCTCGAAGCCGCGCTCCCAACGGCAATAGCCGTTCAGCCCGTCCGCGCGGGCCGAGCGATAGGCCACCGGATCCGGTGCCACGCCATATTCCGCACAGGCCCGCTCATGGTCCGCCAGCACGCTCATCGGCCGGCCTTCAGAGCCGTCCCGGTAGCCGACCTCGCCCCAGGCACCGGCCAGGCACTGGTCCTTGGACATGGTGGCGCAGCTGGCGACGGCGAGCGCCGCGCCACCGGCGGCGGCAAGAAGCAAAAGTCTCATGGCTGGCTCATCCTCGTCATCGTGGTGTGACCATGGCCCAGCCTGGGCGTTCCGCCAAGCTCGTCGATTGCCCGCAGGGGCTCGCGCCGTGCTAGACCGCCCTGCCGCCCGACCTGAGCGGCGGAGCGCCCCGTGTCCGACGACCCCCTGATCGAAGATTTCGCCGTCGACGAAGACGTCCCATCGGTTCTGGAGGCCCGTCTCGAGACCGGCGGTGCCCGGCTCGACAAGGCCCTGTCAGACCTTTTCCCGTCCCTGTCCCGCGCCCGCGTCCAGGCCCTGCTGAGCGAGGGCGTCGTGACCCGCGACGGCCAGCCCGTGTCGACCGCATCGGGCAAGGCCCTGCCGGGCCTCTATGCCGTGGCCCTGCCGGCCGTCATCTCCGCCATCCCCCAGCCGGAAGACATCTCCCTCACCGTCCTGTTCGAGGACGCCCATCTGATCGTGATCGACAAGCCGGCCGGCATGGCCGTGCATCCCGCGCCGGGCAGCGAGACCGGCACCCTGGTCAATGCCCTGCTGCACCATTGCGCCGCGTCTCTGTCCGGCATCGGCGGCGTCGCCCGGCCCGGGATCGTTCACCGGCTCGACAAACACACCTCCGGCGTCATGGTCGCGGCCAAGTCAGACGCCGCCCACGCCGGCCTCTCGGCCCTTTTCGCCGCCCACGACATCGAGCGGACCTACATCGCCCTGGTCCGTGGCGCGCCCCAGCCGGAACGAGGCCGCATCATCTCCAACCTCGGCCGCTCGACCGGCGACCGCAAGAAGATGGCGGTGCTTCGGGTCGGCGGTCGCGAAGCCATCACCGACTATGTTGTCGACGCCACGTTCGGCGCGGCACCCAGGAAAGGCAGCCGGCCGGCCGCTCCACCGCTCGCCGCCCGCGTTGCCTGCACCCTGCACACCGGCCGCACCCACCAGATCCGGGTTCACATGGCATCGAAGGGGTCGCCGCTGCTGGGTGACCCGGTCTATGGCACGGGCAGTCCCGCGCAATCCGTGCGGGAGGCCATCACCGCCGCCGGCCTGACACGGCAGGCGCTGCATGCGGCGATTTTGGGCTTCGTGCATCCGGTCACAGGTGAAGCGCTGCGGTTCGAGACGGCCCCGCCGGAAGACATGCGCCTGCTCGAAGAGGGCCTTGCCGGACTTTAGAAACAGGGTCCGTCTTGATTAAGGACTGACCATTCGGTAAGGTGTCATCATCTGGTGCCGTGGCGCCGGGGCCACGGTCACGCTTTCGTGTGACCATCCGCCACTGACAAGTGCGGAAACCCGACCCTATGTCACCCGTTAAGGGGTGAGGCGGCGGTGCACATTGGGTGGCCGTTTCCGAAGGACCCGCTCGTTTACGCGGTCGGAGGGACCAAATGGCTGTTGCTAGATCACTCGCGGTTATGTCGCCTGAACAGGGGCTGTCGCGATACCTGACGGAAATCCGCAAGTTTCCCATGCTTGCGAAAGACGAAGAATTCATGCTCGCCAAACGCTGGACCGAGCACCAGGACCCCGAGGCCGCGCATCGCCTCGTCACCTCGCACCTGCGCCTCGTGGCCAAGATCGCCATGGGCTATCGCGGCTACGGCCTGCCGATCGGCGAAGTGATTTCCGAGGGCAACGTCGGCCTCATGCAGGCCGTCAAGAAATTCGATCCCGACAAGGGCTTCCGCCTGGCCACCTACGCCATGTGGTGGATCCGCGCCTCGATCCAGGAATACATCCTGCGCAGCTGGTCGCTCGTGAAGATGGGCACCACCGCCGCGCAGAAGAAGCTGTTCTTCAACCTGCGCAAGGCCAAGAGCCAGATCTCGGCCTTCGAGGAAGGCGACCTGCGACCCGAACATCTCTCAGCCATCGCCACCAAACTGGGCGTGTCGGAGGAGGAGGTCACCAATATGAACCGCCGCCTCGGCGGCGACGCCTCCCTGAACGCGCCCCTGCGCGCCGACGGCGAGAGCGAGTGGCAAGACTGGCTGGCCGACGACACGGCGGTCTCCCAGGAGACCCATCTGGCCGAAAGCGAGGAAAAGTCGATCCGCATGGGCCTGCTTCAGGAAGCCATGGAAGAACTGACGGACCGCGAAAAACACATCCTGACGGAGCGTCGCCTCAAGGACGATCCCGTCACGCTTGAGGAACTGGCCGGCCAGTACGGCGTGTCGCGCGAACGCGTCCGCCAGATCGAGGTCCGCGCCTTCGAGAAACTGCAAAAGGCCATGCGGGCTGCGGCAGAAGAGCGGAACCTGGTCGACGCCTGATCCCCGGGCCGGGCGATCCTGACGGGTCGCCCGGACTCAGGTCACCGCTGCGACGGTCTGGTAGCGCAGGTCACGCCAGCTCTCGGCATCCAGAATCTCGCCCAGCACCTCGACGGCATCCCAGACGTCGACCCTGCGCACATAGAGCGGCGCGAAGCCGAACCGGATCACGTCCGGACTGCGGAAATCGCCGATGACCCCGCGCGCAATCAGATTCTGCATCACCGCCCACCCCTGCGGGTGCCGGAACGAGACCTGCCCCCCTCTCGCCGTCGCATCTCGTGGACTGGCCAGCGCCAGACCCTTGCCGGCGCATCGCGCCCCGACCCGTTCGATGAACAGATCGCCCAGCGCCCCCGCCTTGGCCCGAACCGCCGCCATATCCACGCCGCTGAAGGCATCCAGCGCAGCGTCGAGCGCGGTCAGGCTCAGAATCGGCGGCGTCCCGCACAGCCAGCGATCGATCCCCGGTGCCGGTGCATAGTCATCCACGAAATCAAACGGCCGTGCATGACCCATCCAGCCTGACAGGGGATTGCGCAGCGCCGCCTGATGCCGCCTCGCCACAAACAGATACGCCGGTGCCCCCGGACCGCCGCTGAGATATTTGTAGCCGCAACCGGCTGCAAGATCGGCCCCGTCGCGGTTCAGATCGACGTCCAGAACGCCGGCACTGTGGCTCAGGTCCCAGAGGCTCAGCGCGCCGGCGGCCCGGATTGCCGTGCTCAATCCCGCCATGTCGCGCACCGCGCCGCTGCGATAGTGAACATGGCTCAGCAGGACCACGGCCACCCGGTCGTCAAGGGCCGCCTCGATTCCGCCCGGCTCAACCACCCTCAACTCGACCTCCGGCATCATCCCGGCGAGGCCCTGGAGGATGTACAGGTCCGTCGGAAAGTCTCCGCCTTCGGTCAGCACCACCCGCCGCCCGCCCCGGGCACCCACCGCCGCTGCCGCCAGCTTGAACAGGTTCACGGATACAGAGTCCGCCGCCACGACCTCGTCCGCCCCGGCACCGATCAGGGGCGCGATCCTGCCCCCGACCTTTTGCGGCAGGCCGATCCAGCCATGCTTGTTCCAGCTGGCGATCAGGTCTTCGCCCCACTGCCGCCTGACGGCCTCGTCCACGGCCATCGCAGCCGCAACCGGCAGGGCCCCCAGCGAATTGCCGTCCAGATAGATCACCCCGTCCGGCAGGCTGAACCGTTCCCGCACCGCGCCAAGCGGATCAACGGCGTCCAGTTCGACACAGTCCTGTCGGGTCGTCATTCTCTCTGGCTCCGGTTGCCGAACGGCCCCTGCTCTCTACAGTGAGCCGCCGCGCCGGTGAAACGGTGACTTCGACAGGACCGCCTGATGCGCCTGATGACTGCCGCCCTTGCCGGCCTTCTGGCATCCACCGCCTGCGCGCCCTCGCCGGCGCTGATCGCCCCTGTCGAGACCCGCACGCCCATCACCTTCAGCCAGTTGCTGGCCCGTCCCCGCACCGTCCCCGACGAACGCATCGCCTACGGCCCGGACGCCCTCCAGTTCGGCGAGCTCTGGCTGCCGCGCCGACAGGGTCCTCATCCCGTCATTGTCCTGATCCACGGCGGCTGCTGGCGCGCCGACCTGCCGGGCCTCGAGCTGATGGACTATATGGCCGCCGACCTGCGCGACCACGGCTATGCGGTCTGGAACCTCGAATACCGTCGCATCGGTCACCCCGGTGGCGGCTATCCGGGAACCTTCCGGGATGTTGCTGCGGGCGTCGACCATCTGCGCACGATCGCCTCACAACACAGCCTCGACCTGCACCGGGTCGCCCTCGCGGGCCATTCCGCCGGCGGCCATCTGGCGCTCTGGGCAGCCGCGCGGGATCGCCTGCCGGCGGGGAGTCCTCTGCGCACGGCGCGCCCCCTGCCGATCCGGGGCGTCGTTTCCCTCGCGGGGATCGCCGACCTCGACGCCTACCGGCAGACGGGGCCCGATGCCTGCGGGGGGCCTTCAGTCATCGACGGTCTTGTCGGGGTTCAACAGCCCGGAGGCCGGAACGTCTTCGCGGACACCTCACCTCCCGCCCTCCTGCCGCTGGGGGATCGTCAGGTGGTCATCTCCGGCGAACTGGATGCGATCGTTCCGCCCCGCTTCGGCCAGGACTACGCGGCTGCGGCGGCCCAAACGGGCGATCGCGCCGACTCGATCCTGCTGGAGGGGGCCGGACATTTCGAGCTCATCGACCCGACGTCTGCGGTCTGGCCCCGCGTGCGGGACGCCTTCGCAGGGCTTCTTCGCTAGCGGCTTCCGCCCGCCTTCGCGAGGGGCTCGACCTTGTGCATGGCCAGAAGGGCTTCAATCGGAGCGGCCAGCGCCGCCCTTGTAAGCGGCGCACCCGCCATCGACATTTCCAGGGCATCGACCGCCACGGCAAGGCCCGGGTCCGCAGGCCTCATGGCCAGCGCCTTCAGCGTTGCCGCCTGCTCGCGGATAGCGCGAGCCGCCTGCATCGGATCGCTGTCGAAGCGTTCCAGCGCCGTCGCCAGAATCCGCATCGCCTGATCCTTGACACCGGCCTGTCCTCCGAAATCCATCTCGAACCGATCGGCCTTGCGCTTTTTCGTGCCCGAGAACTCGCCGGAGTTGAACCGCCGGCGGTCTGGACCAACATAGCCCATCGCCTCGACCCAGCCGCGCGGCTTCAGCGCCACGTTCGAAATCCGCTTGTACAAATCCGTGCTGGTGAATGGCTTGCGCAGGAACTCGTGCACCCCCGAATCCCGGGCACCCCGGATCGCGCGCTCGGTGGCATCGGCTGTCACCATGATGATCGCGGCGCGTCGGCACTGCATGTGCGAGCGCCGCAGCGCCCTCGCCAGGGCTTCGCCGTCCAGACCCTCACCGCTGCGTTCGATAAAGATGATGCCGGGTTCCATTTCCTCCGCCGCCATCAGAGCCAGGGTCTGATCCGGCTGAACCACGACATCGCGCGAGCCCAGACCCTTCATGATCTCTGTCAGCAGGCGTGCGGCGTGCATATTGGGGTCGACAACCAGCACCCGCTGGACCACGGGTTCCAGCTTCGCCAGCGAACGACGATCAACTGCGAACAAGACACACCTCATCCCAAATCGGGAGGATGTTCCTAACCCAGGCCGGTTAAGGTCGTTTGAACAACGACATCGATGCTTGGTTAACGGTGAGCCCTAGCCGCGGAACGGGTCGTGCATCATGATCGTGTCGTCCCGCTCGGGGCTGGTCGACAGGAGCGCCACCGGAGCTCCGATCAATTCTTCGATCCGGCGGACATATTTGACCGCATTGGCGTTCAGGTCGCGGAAACTGCGCGCGCCGGCGGTGCTTTCGCTCCAGCCCTCCATTTCCTCAAAGACCGGCTCGGCGGCTGCCTGCGCCTTGAGGCTCGACGGCAGATAGTCCAGCACCTGTCCGTCAATCCGGTATCCGGTGCAGATCTTCAGCGTCTTCAAACCGTCCAGCACATCCAGCTTGGTCAGGGCGATGCCGTCGATACCGTTGATGGCCACCGACTGGCGCACCAGCACCGCATCGAACCAGCCGCAGCGGCGCGCCCGGCCTGTATTGACCCCGACCTCACGTCCCACGGTCGCCAGATGGATTCCGACCGCGTCACTCAGCTCACAGGCAAACGGCCCCTCGCCGACGCGCGTGGTGTAGGCCTTGACGATCCCCAGCACATAGCCGACGCCGCGCGGGCCGATACCCGAGCCGGCCGCAGCCTGACCCGCAACGGTGTTCGAGCTGGTCACATAGGGATAGGTGCCGTGGTCCACGTCCAGGAAGGCCCCCTGGGCCCCCTCGAACAGCACCCGTTTGCCGTCCCGTCTTGCCTGCTCCAGCACCCGCCAGGCCGGTTGCACATAGGGCAGGATCTTCGGCGCGATCTCAAGCAGTTGCGCCAGTAACGCCTCGGGGTCGATCGGCTCCAGCCCCAGGCCGGCGCGCAGGGGATCATGGTGCGAACGCAGCCGGTCAATCTTGACCTTCAGGTCGTCCTCATTCGCCAGATCGCAGACCCGGATCGCGCGCCGCCCCACCTTGTCTTCATAGGCGGGACCAATCCCGCGTCCGGTCGTGCCGATCCGCGCGCCGGGGGCGCTCGCGGCGGCTTCCCGCGCGACGTCCAGCGCCGGATGGATAGGCAGGATCAGACAGGCATTGTCGGCCACGATCAGCACGTCCGGACTGATCCGGATGCCCTGCGCCTCGATCTTCTCGATCTCGCCGACCAGATGCCAGGGATCGACAACCACGCCATTGCCGATGATCGAGGGCTTGCCCTGCACCACGCCCGACGGCAGCAGCGCCAGCTTGTAGACCTTGCCGTCGACCACCAGCGTATGGCCGGCGTTGTGCCCGCCCTGGAACCGCACGACCATATCGGCCCGGTTCGACAGCCAGTCGACAATCTTGCCCTTGCCCTCGTCGCCCCACTGGGCACCGACCACTGCAACGTTCGCCAAGACTGTTCTCCGCTGTCCGGGATTTCGGAATGCGGGCGCAGCCTATAACCGGGGAATCAGCGGGTGTCCCGCGATCGGACGATTATTCCGCCAGCGCCGTCTCGAAGGCCCAGTCCAGCCACGGCGTCAGTGCCTCGATATCGGCAACCTCGACGGTACAGCCGCACCAGATACGCAGGCCCGCAGGCGCATTGCGGTGCGCCTCAATGTCAAACGCCGCACCCTCGCCTTCGACCAGGGCCTTCATCCGCATCACCAGCGCCTGACGCGCCTCATCGGTCATGGCGGTGACGCGCGGATCGACAATCCTGAGACAGACCGACGTCGTCGACCGCGTCGCCGGGTCCACCGCGAGATAGTCGATCCAGGGGGTCCGCCCGACCCAGGCCTCGACCGCCGCAGCATTGGCGTTGGTCCGCGCGATCAGGGTCTCCAGCCCGCCGACCGACAGTCCCCACTCGACCGCATCGATCCAGTCCTCGATCGTCCAGACCGAAAAGGTGTTCAGCATCGACCCGGTGGCCAGCAGCCGGTCGAAACCGTTGGCGTCGCGCAGCCGCAGCACCTTGGGCACCGGCCTTGGCGGCACATATCGGTCCAACCGCTCGACGGCGCGCGGCGAAAGGGCAGCGACACCGAGACCGGCCTCCCCGCCCAGCGCCTTCTGGAAGCTGAAGGTCACCACATCCAGCTTGTTCCAGGGCAGGGGCATGGCAAAGGCCGCCGAGGTCGCGTCGCAGATCACGATCCCCTCACGGTCGTCCGCGATGAAGTCCGCATTGGGTGCGCGCACGCCCGAAGTCGTCCCGTTCCAGGGAAACACCAGATCCTTCGCCGGATCGACCGCCGACGTTGCGGGCCATTCGCCCCAGGGGGCCGCGATCACCTCGGGGTCCAGTTTCAGATGCTCGACCGCATCCGTCGCCCACACCTTGCCGAAATTCTCGAATGCCAGAACCTGAACCGGCCGCTCGCCCAGCATCGACCACATGGCGGCCTCGACCGCCCCGGTGTCGGATCCCGGTACATAGACCAGCACCCAGTCGGTCGGGACCTGCAGCAGCGCCTGCGTCTGTCTCAGTCCGTGGGCGAACCGCTCCACCACCTCGGGCGCGCGGATACCACGGCCCAGCAGATCCTGCGGGATCGCCTGTGAGGACCAACCCGGCCGTTTCGCCGTCGGCCCCGCCGAGAACCAGGGCCGTTCCGGCTTGATGTCCGGCTTGTTCGCCATCAGTCGCGAAACGGCCTGATCGGCCCCCTGTCGCGTGCGCCTTGCGCCAGCTTCACCAACGCCGCGCTGTCCTCCGGCAGGATGATCATGAGCTTCGCCAGCAGGTCGCCGCGCCGGCCGTCGGCAAACGCGCCCCGTCCCTTAAGCCGCAACACCTTGCCCGAGTTGGAACCGGCCGGGATGGTCATGCTGACCGTCCCCTCCGGCGTGCGCACCGGAACCTTGCCGCCCAGTACGGCGTCATACAGCGCCACGGGCTGATCCATGGTCAGGTCCGCGCCGTCCTGGGTGAAGACCGGATGTTTCGCCAACTTCAACTCGATCAGGGCGTCCCCGGGCGGGCCACCCCGCCCCGGCGCGCCCTGGCCCTTGAGCCGTATCGTCTGGCCGTCGCCGGCCCCCTTCGGGATCGCCACATCCAGCATCCGCCCATCCGAAAATTGGATGCGTCGCGTGGCACCCGAGATCGAGTCTTCCAGACTGATTTCCAGCGTCGCCTTGACGTCCTGGCCCTTAGCCGCAAAGCCCCCGGGCCGGGTGCCACCCGGCCGCGCGCCGCCGCCGAACATGCCGCCGAACAGCTCGTCCAGATCGATATTCTCGAAGCCCTGCTGCCGGGCACCGCCCTGGCCGAACGGATTCCCGCCCGGACCACCTCGCGCACCGCCGGGGCCGCCGCCGCCGAAACCGCGGAATTGCTCACGCCCGTCCGCGTCGATCTCGCCCCGGTCGAATTTCGCCCGCTTGTCCTTGTCCCCCAGCAGGTCGAAAGCGGCCGTGATCCGCTTGAACCGCTCGTCGGCGACCGTATTGCCGGGGTTCTTGTCAGGATGCAGTTCCTTGGCGAGCTTGCGGAACGCCTTCTTGATTTCGTCCGCGCTTGCGCCCCTCGAAACGCCCAGTTCCTTGTAGGGATCGCCCGCCACGTCGAATACCGCTCCATCAAAGGCCGAGATCGTCAGTTAGGGCATCGCGTGCGCCGCGCAAAGGGCGATGCGCAAATCAGGCCCTGAGAGCAACAGACGCCTCACGCCCCCAGCCGTAGCCGTCGCCCCATTGCGTCACGGCTATGCGAGACTCCGCGTCCAGTCCGGCCGGAAAGTCCACGGCCCGGTCGGCGGCGGTATAGATGGCCGCGTCCGTCCCGACCTCGAACGTCCGTTTCTCGTCCGCTCCGTCCAGCACCCGAATGCGAAAGCGCGGCGACCCGGAAGCCAATGCCTCGTCATCCCAGCGATCCCCGTCAATCCGGGACCGCGCGATCCAGCCGAGGTCGAAGCCCCCGTCCGCTCGCCCCCTCGCCCGCAGGTGCGCCGGCGACCAGGGCCGCTCATTCAGCCCGGTGACTGTGAACCCGACCTCGCTCACACCCCTTCCCCCGGCGGGTCCGCCCGCGGGCCCGGCCCGCCAGATCAACGGCAGGCCCCGCTCGGCCCGGGACGAGTCCGCCCGGGCCGAGGCCTGATCCAGGACCACCACGACCGCCCCACGCGCCGCGCCCCGGGCCTCCGTTCCCTGCTGCCCCCGCAACAGGCCGGTCAGCTGCCAGACCCCGTCCCCGACCAGGGTCGCCGACCGGAACTGCACCAGCTCCCAACCCGCAGCGGTCTCGATCGCCAAAGCATTGCCACCGGCGAATATCGCAGCGTCCGAACGGCTCTCCGGTGCCCGCCCCTCGATCCGGACCAGCAGGGTATTCACCGTGTCCCAACGATGCCGCACACCGGCCCCCAGCGCCTCGACCAGCACCCCGACGGTGGCCGGCCGGGCGACATCTGCCCGCACCGTCAGCGCCGTTGCATCCACCCCGGCGAACACACGCATGGGCCGCCAGGGATCGCTCGCCACGACCACAATCGGCCGACCATCGCCCTCGGTGCCGATCAGCGGCGGCAGTTCCATCATCCGCAGGAAAGGCGCACCGGAAATGCGCGACGCCTCGCCCGAGGCCGGGCGTCCGTGATCCTCGCCGACCCGAACCACCGAAACCGGCTCCAGCACCGCCGACGGCGTCTCATCCCTGTCCAGCCGCATGATCCGCCAGTCGCCGCTCCGACCCTCGACCGTCACCGCATCACCCGGCTCCAGCGCCAGGGCCTGCAAAGGACCCGGCGTCACCACCAGTCGGTCCTTTCCCCCGGCCACGAGGGCGCGCTCGGCGGCCGCCTGCGCCAGCGCACCCGAACACACCGCCGGCAGGTCAAGATCGACGCAGCCGCCCTCACCCGCCGTCCGCACGACCGCCGCACCGGTCTCATACCCCGCGTCACCGTCGATATAGCGCACCCGGGCCGTGCCCGGCTTCCGCTCCAGGACCCGCTCGGCCCTCAGGCTCTCACCTTCATCCGGCAAGGCCAGAGCTTCCACCGTCAGCGCAGCGCTGGCCGCGGTGCCGTCATCCATGACCGCAACCCGGCCGTCCCGTTCCGCCGCGATCAGGCCCAGTCCGGCCAGCAGCGGCTCAAGCGCATCCCTTGTCCGCATGGGCCGATCGATGATGTAGCCCTGCACTGCATCCACGGTGGCCCAGACCTCGAACTCATCCTCGCCCAGTCCGCCACGCCCCAGGACCGCTGCGATCAGGTCACGCGTCTCCCCGGCCAGTCGCCCGTTCAGCCAATGGCCGGTCCGCCAGGCGCCCGCATCCGCCCAGACGTCCCCCCGCGCGGGAAACGCCGGCCAGGGTCGCGCATCCCAGCACCAGACATCCGCCGCCTCGACCATGGGCCCGCCATAGACCGGCGAGACCGGATTGTTGTCGGCCTCGGCGAAATGCCCCAGCACCGCCTCCAGTGCCCGCCGCTGCATCCGGTCGTCCCGCGCGCCGGTCGAGAAGGGCGGCAGGGCATTTTCAGCGCTCTTCGGGTCCTGGAACAGGTTCGGGGCATTGCCGCCCCGGTCCACCGCCGCGCAACCGAACTCCGTCAACCGGACCGGCTTCATCCCGGCGACCCAGGCCGTCGGCAACGGCCTCCGCACGCCGCCCGGCCGGTCATGGTGCGCATTGGCCCACCAGCCCTTCAGATCCTTGATCCGGAAGACCCGGTCCTCGCCGTGCGCCGTGTCCGCGATCAGAGTCCGGACCTGCGCCGACCGGTCCGCGTCGGTGGCGTAGAACCAGTCATAGCCCTCGCCGCCCGCCACCTGCATGGCCAGATAGGCGGGATCGTCCGGCCCGGCGAAGGCGGCGCCGTCCAGGCCCCCGTCACCCGCCCGCCAGTCTCCAAGCGGCGGGTACCAGTCGATCCCCACGTAGTCGATATCCGGATCGGCCCACAGCGGATCGAGATGGAACAACACCTCGCCCCCGCGCCGCACCCCCGCATACTCCGACCAGTCCGCCGCATAGCTGAGCGCGACATCGGGCCCGACGACCGCCCGGCATTCCGCCGCCAGCGCCCGGAACCCGGCCACCGCGGGAAACCCGCCGCCGGCATCCCGCATCATCGTCAGCCCACACATCTCGGAGCCGATCAACAGCCCGTCGGCCCCTGTTTCCGCCGCCAGGGCTGCATAATGCAGCGCGAACCGCCGCAGGCCCCAGCCGCCGGCCGTTCCGAACAGGGCGGCCACCTGCGCCGCGGCGCTCTCGCCGTCAGGACCCGTAACGCGCCCCCGCCAGGGATAGGCCGCCTGCTCCGGCCCTCCATACGGATCCGGCAAGCCGTTCCTCGCCGGCACATCCATGAACAGGAACGGATAAAGGGTGACCTCCAGCCCGCGCGACTTCAGCTCTGCCACGGCCTGGCGCACGGTCTCGTCGGATGGCGTTCCGCCATAGGCCGGGCCGCCATGGCTCTGCGAGATCAGATGCGCCCCGGTCCGTCCCAGTCCCGCCACCGACCAGCGCAGGGGCTCCGTCGCCTTGTCGATCCGCTCGACCCCGGGCCGGATGGTGCAATACCCGGGCCGCAGATCATTGCCGAACCAGCCGACCACCAGACTGACCCGCTTGAGGTTCGGGCACTGCGCCTGAAGTTGATCCAGCGAGGCCGCCAGGTCCGTCCGCCCCTCACCCGTATGCAGGTTCTCCGCCGTGGTCCGGGTCAGTCCGTCGCGCCGCATGACCGCTTCGGTCGCGAGGACGAACTCTCCGGCCCCCGGTATCAGACAGACCCCCTCCAGCCGGTCCTCCAGCCGGGGCACCGTCCCGCGCGCCCGGCGAAACACCTCGAACCCCAGTTGCGGCACCCGGTTGCCATAGGGTCCCAGCGGCAAGTCCTCGAACACCACATAGGCCGTGCCCCGATAGGCCGGTGCGGCCCCCTCCACCGCCTCGATCAGCGGATCCGGCGTCTGCCCGGCCCCGCCCCTGTGCAACCGCATCGTCACGCCCGACAGATCCATCGGTTGCCCGTCCGCCCAGACCCGGCCAATCCCGTCGACCTCGCCCTCGCACAGGGCCGCCGCGAAGCTCAGCGAATAGTCGTATTCCACCGTCCGCGGTCCGCCCTTGCCGGCAGAGGACGTCCGGCGCCCCTCGAGGAAGCGCGCGGCCCAGATCACCTGACCGGTCACCCGCGCCCGCCCGAATACACAGGCCATGGGCGCGCCCTCCGCCGAGCCCTGCACCCTCAGCGTTTCCAGCCGCGGCCCCCGCTGTCGCGCGGGCTCAAGACCGGAAACCACCCGCTGATCGACGACCCGTCCAAGGCTCGCCCCGATGACGGCCCCGACCGGGCCTCCGATCGCCTGGCCGACCGTGCCCAGAACCATCTGCGCCATGGTCAGGCCTCTCCCACAGGTTCAACGCCGGGCAGGCGAAAGGCCGCGACCAGCCTTCGACGCCACCACGAGCCCAGCCAGCTCTCCACCACCGACCGCCCCCAATAGGCGTGGATCATCCTCGGCTCGGCACCGGTCATGTCGCTCAGGATCGCGCAATGCTTGGCCGGACAGCCGGGGGCCATGCGGAACAGCAGCACGTCCCCCGCAAACGCAGTCTCCACAGGTATCTCCTTGAGCCACCGCCGCGCCGCCGCCAGCAGGGTCTCCTCGCCGCCGACCTCGGCCCAGTCGGGCCGGTAGGGCGGCGGGGCCTCAGGCTCGGCCCCGATCAGCTCGCGCCACACCCCGCGGACCAGACCCAGACAATCCGCCCCCTCGCCCCGCAGACTCGCCTGATGCCGGTAGGGTGTGCCCAGCCATCCGCGCGCCGCCGCCACGATCGCGGCCCTCATCGCCGGCTCCCGCCGTCATGGCGTCCCCCCTCGACCGGCGTTGCGGTCAGGAAGGCATCGCCGGGCGTATCCGGAAAGCCCTGGAAATTGACCCCATTGGCAAAGGTCCCGACACAGGTCGCCCAGCGCTTGTCACAGGTCAGGCCGGGAAAGGCGTCCGGATCAACGCCACATCGCCGGTCCCCGAAGATCGCATCGCACGCCCGGCCATAGGTTCGGCCGACAACCCGCTCCAGCTTCGCCAGGGGGCCTTCCAGTTCAGCACGGAACTGGCCCCCCTCGCACAGGATCCGGGCCAGTGTCGCCGTCCACAGCCTCACCCGCAGATCCGGCCGATCCCAGTCCACCCGCCACAGCGCCACCGACGCCCCGTCATAGAGCCCAGCCTCGATATCCGCCCCGGTTATGGCCGCATCATCCAGCCCGCCCGCGACCGCCGCTGATCCGGCACCCAGCCCCACGGCGCTGTCCGCCGCCCCCGTCGTCCAGCCGCTGCTCGCCCGGCACAGGACGCCCTCAATGGTCAGGTCCCGGTCATGATCGGTGAACCCCAGGTCCAGCCCGTCGGTCCGTCGCAGCACCCAGGCATGACAAAGCATCGCCGCCCCGCTTTCGATGCGGGCGGCCAGTTCGTTCGGTATCGTTCTCATGGCCTAGACCCGCACCTCGATCAGCGGCACGGCCGCCATCCGTCCTGCGTCGAAACTCTCCAGCGTGACCTCGATCCGGTCGGCGTCGAACCGCACCGGGGTGTCGAACTCGAACCCGGCCGTCACGACAGCGCCCCTGCCGGGCGCGGCCGCCAGGCGGGCCTCACCCGTCGTCGTATCGACCACGAACCCCGACACCGGCAGCTCAACCCCTGCCACCGCAATCCGCACCGTTCCCCCGACCGGCTTGGTGATCCGCCGCTCGGGCGCATCGATCCCGGCACTGTAGCGTTTGATCAGGGGGAACACCGTCCGCGTCCCGTCACCCTCGCCCAGAACCTGATCCCGCGGACCGATCGCTGCCCCCGGCGCGCAGGATTTGCAGTCCGCAAAATCCCGGAACCGAAAGCCGTACAACCGCCCCCTCCGCGCCTCGAAGAACCCGGTCAGCGCCGCCATATCGTCCAGCGACCGCAGATTGGTTCCGATCAGATAGCGCCGCCGTCCCTGGGCCCAGGGCGTCGACCGCCGCTCGAACCCGGAGCCCAGCGTCACAATCTCCGTCCGCCGCTCCACCCCGCCGGTCGATCCAAACGCCAGCCGCGCGGGCAACCGCACCTCGTGAAAACTCATCCGTCCCTCCCGCACACCGCCCTGTCATCTCCGCGAAAGCGGGGACCTCACCTCATGATTGGCCATCGGCCTCCGCCCTGTGCTGCAGGCCAGCCGACATCGGCTTTCGCTTGTCGGGCGAGCAGCGTTCGGTCATCCTCCAGGATACGGACGCGATGTCCGGCGCGCGGGAGGACGACATGACGACGGAAAATTCCCACCAGATTCAGAGTTTTGACTGGCAGAAGCTGCTGTTTTCGTTCGAGGGCCGGACACGACGCTCGCATTTCTGGATCGGCTGGCTGATCTGCCTCGGCGTCGGCGTCGTCGCGGGCTGGCTTCCCCTGATCGGCTTCTTCATCTCGCTCGCGCTGATCTGGCCCAACCTGGCCATCGCCGTGAAACGTCTGCACGACATGGGTCAGAGCGGCTGGCTGATCGCCCTGCCCTGGGTGGTCAGCATCGTCGGCATCGTCGTCGCCATCGGCATGATCGGCATTGCGGCCATCGGCAATATCGCAGCACTCGAACGCGAGGACCCGGCCGCCATCCTGGCGCTCATCGCACCCGTGCTGGGTCTTTTCGGGCTGCTGACGCTGGTCAATCTGGGCTTCCTGCTCTGGATCGGTCTTGCCGACAGCCAGCGGGGTGAGAACCGCTTCGGACCCAATCCCAAGGGCTACTGACCGCCCAACCGCCGCCACGGCTCAGAGCCGGCGCGCGCCCAGCGATACGGCGCGCGCCAGCATCTGGGCGATCTGCGCCTCGGAGCGCAGCAGCCCCGGCGCCCCGCCGTCCACCCGCACATTGACGGTGACGCCGCCACCGCCCCCGGTGGGCTCGATCACGCCGGCGCCGGCAGGCCGGAACACCTCCGGCCCGCGCTCACCGACCAGATAGGCCCCGCCGCCCAGCACGGCACCACCGTCAGCCCGGGACCCGGAAAAGGCCGACTGCACCACCCGGGCGATCGCCTCGCCCAGCCCGCCCCCGCCGCTCGAGCCTGAGGCCGCATTCACCGCCGCCAGCACCGCCCGCGCCAGCTCGGCCAGGCTGACCTCACCGTCCGCCGCCGCCCGCGC
>VYLK01000023.1_pt1 | contig 60594 bp, 54 predicted proteins | sample 5114321 | NCBI WGS metagenome assembly VYLK01 (sample SAMN12291792, study PRJNA351875) | freshwater metagenome | isolation source: freshwater lake | place: USA: Michigan, MSU2 Lake | collected 2011-08-16
GCGCTGAAGGGCGCGGCCCGGGCCGCTGTCAGCCGGCCGCGGTGCGGCGGCGCTGGCGCACTGCTTCGGCCAGCGCCTGCAGCAAGCCCGCCGTGTCGTCCCAGCCGATGCAGGCGTCGGTGATGGACACGCCCTCGCGCAGCGGCTGCCCGGGTTGCAGCTGCTGCTGGCCTTCGTGCAGGTGGCTTTCGATCATCACGCCGCTGATGCCCTGCTCGCCGGCGGCGATGCGCTGCGCGATCTCTTGCGTGATGTGAATCTGGCGCCGGTGCTGCTTCTCGCTGTTGCCGTGCGAGACATCCACCATCACATGCCCGCGCAGGCCCGCGGCCTGCAGGCTGTCGCAGGCCGCAGCCACCGAGGCGGTGTCGTAGTTCGGCCGCTTGCCGCCGCGCAAGATGACGTGGCAGTCGGCGTTGCCGTGGGTCTCGAAGATGGCGGCCTGGCCCATCTTCGTCATGCCCATGAAGGCGTGCGGCGAGGCGGCGGCGACGATGGCGTCCACCGCCACCTTCACGCCGCCGTCGGTGCCGTTCTTGAAGCCCACCGGGCAGCTCAGGCCCGAGGCCAGCTGGCGGTGGCTCTGGCTTTCGGTGGTGCGCGCGCCGATGGCGCCCCAGGCCACCAGGTCGCTGATGAACTGCGGGCTCAGCAGGTCGAGGAACTCGGTGCCCACCGGCAGGCCGCGCTCGACGATGGCCAGCAGCAGGCGGCGCGCACGCTCCAGGCCTTCATTGATGGCGAAGCTGCCGTCGAGGTGCGGGTCGTTGATGTAGCCCTTCCAGCCCACCGTGGTGCGGGGCTTCTCGAAGTAGGTGCGCATCACCACCAGCAGCGCGTCGGCCAGCGGCGCGGCGGCGGCCTGCAGGCGTTCGGCATAGGCCAGGGCCTGGCCGTGGTCGTGGATGGAGCAGGGGCCGACGACGACGAGCAGCCGGTCGTCGTGGCCGTCCAGCACACGCGCGATCTCGGCGCGGTGGCGCTCCACCTGCGTGAGCGTGGCGTCGCTGGCGGGCAGCTTCTCCAGCAGCAGCGCCGGGGTGATGAGCGGGCGCACGGCGTCGATGCGGGTGTCGTCGGTGCGGGTGCTGTCGCGGGTGGGTTCGCGGGTGCTGGGGCGCGAAACGTTGTGGGTGGAAGTCATGCCGGGATTGTGGCAAGCCCTGCAAGGCACCGGGGCCGGCGCGGGCCGGCGGCACAATCGCGCCCCGCCGGGCCCGTGCCCGGCCGCAAAGCCCGCCGATGACCTTGAACGACGACTGGCGCCAACGCAGCCTGGCTGCGGTGTGGCACCCCTGCACGCAGATGCGCCTGCACGCGCCTGATGGCGCGGCGCAGCCGCTGCTGCCCATCGCGCGCGCCGAAGGCGTGTGGCTGCACGATGCCGACGGTGCACGTTATCTCGACGCCATCAGCAGCTGGTGGGTCAACCTCTTCGGCCACAACCACCCGCACATCCGCGCCGCGCTGGTCGACCAGCTGCAGCGGCTCGACCACGTCATGCTCGCCGGCTTCACGCACGCGCCGGTGGTGGAGCTCAGCGAGATGCTCGCCGCCCTCACCGGCCTGGGCCATGCCTTCTACGGCAGCGACGGCGCCTCGGCCACCGAGATCGCGCTGAAAATGAGCGCGCACTTCTGGCGCAACGCGGGGCGCCCGCGCAAGAGCCGTTATGTCGGCGTGGCCGGCGGTTACCACGGCGAGACGGTCGGCGCACTGGCCGTCACCGACATCGCGCTTTTCCGCGAGGCCTACGCGCCGCTGCTGCGCCTGGCCGCCACCGTGCCCAGCCCAGATGCGCGCGACGCCCTGCCCGGTGAAGACGCCATGGCCGTGGCCGAACGCGCGGCGCTGGCGCTGGAGCACTGGCTGGCCGAGCACCACGAAGACACCGCCGCGGTGATAGCCGAACCGCTGGTGCAATGCGCCAGCTGTATGGCCATGCACCACCCGCACTACCTGCAGCGCCTGCGCGCGCTGTGCACGCGCTTCGACGTGCACCTGGTGCTGGACGAGATCGCGGTGGGCTTCGGCCGCACCGGCACGATGTTCGCGCACCAGCAGGCCGGCATCCGCCCCGACTTCCTGTGCCTGAGCAAGGGCCTGACGGGCGGCACCCTGGCGCTTTCGGCCGTGCTGTGCACCGACGCCATCTACGCCGCCTTCTACGACGACGAGGTGGCGCGCGGTTTCCTGCATTCGCACAGCTACACCGGCAACCCGCTGGCCTGCCGCGCCGCACTGGCCACGCTGGAGCTCTTCGAGCAGACCAACGCGATCAACGCCAACCGCGCCACCGCCGCGCGCCTGGCAGCGCAGTTCGCAGCGCTGAACACCCACCCGCGTGTGCAGCACGCGCGCCAGTGCGGGCTGATCTTCGCGTGGGACGTGCCCAACCACCTGCCTGACTTTGCGCGGCGCTTTGCGCGCCACGCGCTGGCGCAAGGCGTGGTGCTGCGGCCCATCGGCCACACGGTCTACGCGATGCCGCCCTACGTCATCAGCGAAGCCGAGGGCGAACACCTGGCGCGCGGCGCACTGGCCGCGCTGCAGGCCACTTTGAACGATGAACCTGCGGCCCCGGCGGCCGCCCTGTCCCGAGGTGAGATCCGCGATGGCGTCTGAAGCCCCCACCCGCAGCCTTTTCGTCACCGGCACCGACACCGGTGTCGGCAAGACCTTCGCCAGCGCCGTGCTGCTGCACATGCTGGCGCGCCGCCATGCCCGCGTGGTGGGCATGAAGCCCGTGGCCGCCGGCCTGGTGCAACACGAAGGCCGCTGGGTGAGTGAAGACGCGATGGCCCTGCGCGCGGCCAGCAGCGTGGCCGTGCCCGACGATCTCGACAACCCCGTGCAACTGCCCGACCCGCTCTCGCCCCACCTGGCCGCCGAGCGCGCCGGCCGGCGCGTGACGGTGGCCGAACTGCAGGCGGCGCATACGGCGCTGTGCGCGCACGCCGACGTGGTGCTGGTGGAAGGCGCCGGCGGCTGGCGCGTGCCGCTGAACGAGAGCGAATACCTCAGCGACCTGGCGCGCGCGCTGCAGGCCCCCGTGGTGCTGGTGGTGGGCCTGCGCCTGGGCTGCCTGAACCACGCGCTGCTGACGGCCGAGGCCATCCGTGCCGATGGCTTGCAGCTGGCCGGCTGGGTGGCCAACCGCATCGACCCCGAGATGGCCTGCGCCGACGAGAACATCGCCACGCTGCAGGCCCGCCTGGGCGCCCCGCTGCTGGGCGTGCTGCCCTGGCAGGCCGTGCCCGATGCGCGGCAGGGTGCGCTGGCGGTGCCGGCGGGGTTCTAGCGTTCCTGCCGCCGGTGGCGGTGGATGGAATCGAACACGCTTCGCCCGCCGTCGCGCTGGCCGGGTCGGCCGGAGGAGGCCTTGGCGGTGCTGCGGATGTTTGTTGGCGGAGCCTGTTCTGCGGTCAGGCGGCGCGCACTGTCCGCCGGGCGCTGCGCGACTCGGCCACCTTCTTGAGCGACTGCATCGCATGCGGCTGCGACTTGCGCATGCCCGAGCCGATGAGCAGGCCGAAGAGTGGTGCCAGCAAGCCTTCGAACACCACCCGGTGCGTGACGTCCGTGGCGTCGCCCTGAGCGCGCAGTTCGTGTTCAAAGCGCATCCGGCACAACGGCAGCTTGCACTCGACATGGAAGCCGCGGTTGGGGACGACGTTGGTGAACACCACGTTCGACTTCGGCCCGCCGTTGGGCACGATGACACCCGTGCTGCCGCTGGCAAAGGCGCCGTTGATCGACGCGGACTTCACATCCGGGTCCCAGTCGGTCCAGTTGGCGACATCGGCGTAGAGCGCATAGACGCTGGTGGCGGGGGCTTCGATCCGGAGGCTCGACTCGATCTTCATGTCAGGCTTTGCTTGGGGATGGTGGATGGGGCTGGGGTGGGGCCGTGGCGGTGTGGCGCTCAGATCGGCGCGTAGACGATCTCGCGGACCTCGATGGCACCGAACTGCGCGATCGGGCACTTGGCGGCCCAACCGGTGGCTTCGGGCGAGCCCGGCACGTCGATCACATAGAAGCCGCCGATCTGGGTGTCGCCCGCCAGCGCAGGACCATCCTGGGTCTTGATGCGGCCGGCTTCGGCGTACACCTTCTGCGCGGTGTCAGGCATGGCCAGCTGGCCGGCCGCGAGCAGCACGCCCGCCTGCGTCAGCTGGTGGTTGTAGGCCGTCATGGCTTCCATCATGCGTTGCTCGTCTTCGGCGCTCACCTGGGCAAAGGCCTCGGGCTGGATCTGGCACAGGAGCAGGTATCTCATGGTCATCTTCCTTTCGGGTTGCGGTGGCCTTGCGGGTTCAAGGTGAGTGAACTCTAGGAACCCGGAGACCACCGCACAACAAGACCAATGGTGAATACATTGCAAAGCAATACTTTGTAATCGCGAGGCTCGCTCTAACATCGGCCCATGCAGGCGCTTCGAGGCATCCTCAACTTCACCCGAACCGCAGAGCTCGGCAGCTTCGCGGCCGCAGCGCGCGAGCTGGGCATCTCTGCCGTTGCCGTGAGCCAGAACGTGAGCCGGCTGGAAGCGAAGCTCGGTGTTCGTCTGCTCGCCCGCAGCACGCGGGCGCTGACGCTGACCCCGGAAGGCCAGTCCTTTCTGGACCAGTGCCGCGAGCCGCTGGCCCAGCTGGATGCGGCCTGCCAGGAGGCCGCCAGCGATGTCCGCTCGGCCAGTGGCCGGGTGCGCGCCAGTGTGGTGTCGCCACTGGCCTTCCAGTACCTCGTGCCGCTGCTGCCGAAGTTCTACAAGCGGTACCCGAACATCCAGCTCGATCTGGAGTTGAGCGAGGACTCGACGCCGCTCATCCCGAGGCGAATGGATGTGGGCATCCGCGTCGGCGGCCTTGACGACGCGGCCTTCGTGGCGCGCCCGCTAGGGCCGATCCGGCTGCTGGTTTGTGCGGCGCCCAGTTACCTGCAGGCGCGTGGCGTGCCTCGCAGCGTCGAGGCACTGCGACAGCACGACGCGCTGATGCTGCGCATCACGGGCCGCGAGCACAACCAGCCCATGATCCTGCAGCAACGCAGCGACGGCGCGCGCAGCGTGCAAATGGTGCAGCTCCCGGGGCGCCTGGCCTGCAACGACTTCCGCAGCCTGCTGCAGGCCTGCATCGACGGGCTGGGCATCGCGCAGCTGCCGCAACCCATGGTGCTGCCCGCTTTGCAATCGGGGCAGCTCAAGGTGCTGCTGCACGACCACCAGCTCGACGGCTGGCAGCTCTTCATCCACTACCCCAACCGCAAACAGCTGCCCGCGCGCGTGCGGGCCTTCGTCGACTTCTGCATCGAGCATCTGGGTGGCCATGCCGACCTGCTGGTCGATCCAGCCCGCTGGCGCGCAAGTTGATCAACCCCGCAGACCGACGCGACCGAACCGGCCCCCCCCCGCCATGCCCTTCCTGCCCCACACCGCGCTCACGACCGCCTGCCTGGCCTTGATGCTGTTTGCGCTCTCTGCGCGCGTGCTGTACTTGCGCGTCCGTTTGCGCCAGCCCTTGGGCGACGGCGGGCATGCCCGGCTGGCGCGCGCGGTGCGCGTGCAGGGCAACTTCACCGAGCATGTGCCCATGGCGCTGCTGCTGCTGTTGCTGCTGGAGTGGCAGGGCTTCCCGGCCATCGCGCTGCAGGCTTATGCGGTGCTGCTGGTGCTGGCGCGCACGGTGCACGCGCTCGGTGTGAGCCAGGTCCAGGAGCGCCTGGTCTGGCGCGCCTTGAGCACCACCGTGACGCTGGCGCTGCTGAGCTTGGGCGCGGTGGCTTTGCTGGTCTGGACGGGACTGCGTTGGGGGTGAGCCTGTCGAGGTGGGCAGGCTAGACGTGGGCCGACAGCACCCGGTTCCGCCCCTCGGTCTTGGCGCGGTAAAGGGCAGCATCGGCCTGGGCCAACAGCTCTTCGATGCGCTGACACGACGGACCCACGACGGCCCAGCCCCCGCTCAGGCGCACCGTCAGGTCCTGCCCTTCGAAGGGCATCACGGTCTGCTCGACCGCCGCACGCACGCGCTCCAGCACCACGGCTGCGCCTGGCCCATCGGTGTCGTGCATCAGCACCGCGAACTCTTCGCCGCCGATGCGGGCCAGTACATCGGTGCTGCGCAGCGCAGCGCTGGCCAGGACGGCAAAGTGCCTCAGGACCGCATCGCCACCGGCGTGCCCGTAGCGATCGTTGACCTGCTTGAAATGATCCAGATCCAGCAGGGCCAGCGTCAGCGGCAGCTTGTCGCGGTCAGCACGGGAAAGGGCCGCGCGGGCCTGCTCGAAGAAATATCTGCGGTTGACCAGGCCGGTCAGTTCATCGGTGGTGGCCAGGCGCTCCAGCTCCGCGGCGGCCTGCTGCCTTTGCGACTCGAGTTCCCGCGCGTGGATCAGCGCGGCCAGGGCAACGCTCAGGGGCTGCAGCGCAGCGACCAAGTCCGCGTCGTAGCCCTCAGGCGCATTCGCCAGGCCGATCATGCCGGTCACCTGGCCATTGAAGTTGATGGGCATGCCGAGGAAGTTCTCCAGCGGCGGATGGCCGGTCGGCACGCCCTTGCTGGCCCGATGGGAACCAGGGTCGTTCGTGCACACCACCTGACCGTGGGTGACCACGTAGCCGAACAGATTGTCCAGGTCGTAGAAGCGCATGCTCTTGCGCCCATCAGCCATCTCGGCATACATCTGGCGCGTGCGCTCGTTCCAACTCAGGTCGCTGGTGGCCGGCAGATCCAGGTATTGGCGGCCATCCGGATCACGCCCCACGATGCCGATGAAGCCGAAGCGGCTGTCGGTGAGCTTGAGCAGCGGCTGGAACAGGGAGTTGAACGCCTCGTACATGTTCCGGGTCAGCAGAAAGCTCGACTGCGCTTGATTCAGCACGTCCAGCAAGCCGCGCTGCCGGTTGCGTGTCAGCTCTTCGCGCTTGCGCTGGGTGATGTCCAGCAAGGTTCCGACCACACGCAGGTGCTCACCCGCAGGCGACATCTGGCTGACCCGGGAGAACGACTGGACCCAGATGTAGTGGCCGTCACGGTGCCGCACCCGGTACTCCATGCTGTTCAGGCCAGCACGCAGGCCACCGAGCTTGTGGCGTTCGATCTGTACTTCCACGTCAGCCAGGTCGGTCGGATGGATGCGGCTGGTCCAGAAGTCGAAGTGCGTGTCTGTTTCCTCGGGTCGGAAACCGATCATTTCCGCAGCCCGGGGGTTCATCACACGCTGTTGATTGACCAGGTCCAGCTCGAACGTGCCCAACTGCGCCGACTCCACGGCCAGCATCAAGCGCTCGCGGGCGGCGGCCGTCCGGCTCTCCAGTTGTTTGGAGCGGGTCTCGTCGAACAGGTAGCCACGAATCTGCAGTTCGCCGTCCCTCAGCCTGGGCTCGCCCCAGCTGATCTGGCGAACCCAGCGTTCCGGACCTCGGTCAGGGGTCAGGCGATAGCTCAACTCGACCCGTCGCACAGGGTGCTCCACATGGCTGCGCATCACCGCCCGAAAGTCATGCCGATCAGCGATGTGGATGATCTGTTCGAAAGGTATGCCGCGTGCCACTTCCGCAGCGGCCGACTGGCCAATCGCCTCGCTCAAGTTTGCCGAATGAAAAGTCAGGTGGCGCTTTTCAGGCTCCCACAACACTGCGGCCAGCGGTCCTTGGGCGAACAGTTCCCGCTCGATGAGCAATGCGCGCCGGCGCACCCGCAGATGGAGTTCGCGTCCAATCATCTGGCCCCATTGCTGAAGCAGACGCATAGACCCATCGCTGAAATCCGGGCGTGTCTTCGTGTCAAGCAGGCACAAGGTACCAACCGCAACGCCGTCGTTAGCGCGCAGCGGCACGCCGGCATAAAAGCGCACACCCAGGCTCCCGGTGACATTCGGGTTGTCCGCCCAGCACGGTTCGGCCAGCGTGTCCGGAATCAGCAAGGCCTCGTTGTTGAGCACCGCCGTCCGACAAAAACTGTGCTCAGCTGGAAGTTCGGTGGCTGTGATGCCGTGACTGCCCAGCACCCGCAAGGTGCTTTCTTCCAGCGCGGACACCATGGTCACCGGCATCTTGAAGGCCACCGCAGCCAGGTCGGCGAAGCGTTTCAGCTCGGCCTGGAAATCGGCCTCGATCTCCTCCGACAACAACAAACCGTGAAGCGCCTTCAAGCGACGGGCGTCATCACTGTGGGGCGTGGTCATCGCTGGGCGTGAGGTCATGGACAGCCTTGTGCTGGTGCCTGAACGTGGCGACGCGCCTCTCGCAGTGCGCCGTTCATGGGTATCGGCACGACGCTGCGGCACTTGAGCGTTTGCCCACAAACAAGGCAGTCCCCGCGATGGGCTGCTTCGCCCGCATCACTGACCGCGGGCCGTGCGCCCCTGTATTCGCCGCTCAGTGTTTGGAGGTTCTTGGGGCGAAGCTGCCAATGGCGCAGACAGCATCCAGCCTGCGCCGTGCAATGGCCGCCCGTGGGGGTTACTTCAGCATCGTCTGGTTCATGAACAGCACCATGGCCCAGCTCATGTAGTCGCTGTTCTCCTTGCGCGCGAAGCCGTGGCCTTCGTTCTCGCCGCGCAGGTACCACACGGGCGTGCCCAGTTCGCGCACCTTGGCCACGATCTGCTCGGCCTCGGTGTAGGGCACGCGCGGGTCGTTCTTGCCCTGGATGACGAAGAGCGGCTTCTTGATCTTGCTGGCGTTGGTCAGCGGCGAGATCCTGTCGAGGAAGGCCCGCATCTCCGGGATGCGCTCGTCGCCGTATTCCACGCGGCGCAGGTCGCGGCGGTAGCTCTCGGTGTTGTTCAGGAAGGTGACGAAGTGCGAGATGCCCACGATGTCGATGGCGCCGGCAATCCTGTCGCTGTAATGTGTGGCCACCGCCAGGCTCATGTAGCCCCCGTAGCTGCCACCTGAGACGATGACGCGCTCGGCGTCCAGGTCGGGCTGGGTCTTGATCCAGTCCAGCAAGGCGCCGATGTCCTTCACCGCGTCTTCACGCTTGAAGCCGTTGTCCAGCGTGACGAAGGTCTTGCCGAAGCCGGTGGAGCCGCGCACGTTGGGCTGGATCACCGTGATGCCCATCTCCTGGATGTAGTACTGCCAGCGCCCCAGGAAGCCCACCGTGGCCTGCGCCTCGGGGCCGCCGTGGATGCTGATCAGCACCGGCCGCTTGCCCTTGAAGCTGGCCGGCGGGCGGTTGATCAGGCCGCTGATGGTGCGGCCGTCGAAGCTCTTCCAGCGGATGATCTCGGTGTCGCTGAAGGTGCTGGTGTCGATGCTGGCGGGCACGGCCGCACGGGTCCATTGCTGGCTGGTGCCGCGCTGATCGAGCAGGTGAATCTGGCTCGGGCCCTGCGTGCTGTTCACGCTGTAGGCCAGCAGGGGCAGCTGAGGGTGGTACTGCGTGGTGCCCACCGAGCCGGCGGCCATCTTGGGCGTGGGCAGTTCCTTCCAGGTCCTGGTGTCGAGGAAGCGCACCTCGTCGCGCCCGTCAACGTTGGCCTGGATCACCATGGTCTTGCCGTCGGCGCTGGTGCTGCCGCCGCTGATGTCCCAGGGAATGTGCGCGGTGATGCGCTGGAGTTCCTGCGTCTTCAGGTCCAGCTTCATGATTTCGCGGAACTCGCCGAAGCGGTCGCTGGCCACCATCAGCCCGCTGCCGTCCTTGCTGAAGGCGCCACCGAAGTAAACGGCCGGGGCCTCCTGGCTGCCGGGCTTGGGCAGGATCTGCACCGGCTTGCCCGCGTTCTCGCCTTCCAGGTCCATCAGGAAGAGCTGGGATTCGTTGACGCTGATGTAGCGCGTCAAGGCCATGCGCTTGCCGTCTTCGCTGATGGAGCCGCCAAACCAGCCGCCGCCTTCCAGCGTGGCGATCTTGCGCCGCTCGGTCAGCGGGTCTTTCGCTTCAGGGTTCACGGCCCAGAAGGTCGTCATCACCTGTGCGCGCGTGCCGCCTTGCGCTGTGCGGTCGATGGGCACGCTGCCGTAGACCATCTCGCCCTGCGGCTTGCGCCAGCCGTTCAAGGCGTGGCGTTCGTCGGGCGGCGTCAGCCGCACGGCGGCGCTGCCGTCGAAGCCCTGGCGGAAGATCTGGGTGACCTCGTTGCCGCCGCTGGCGCGGCTGAAGACGATGTAGCGGCCTTGCTTGGGCTCGTAGCTGCCACCGCCGGCGGGCTCAGGGCCTTGCGTCACGGGCTTGAGCTCGCCCAGGGCGGTGTTCAGCCGGAACAGCTGCGCTGTGCTGGCGCCGGCTGCACGGTGGCTGACCAGCATCTCGGCCTGGGTGGGGTGCCAGTCGGAGAAGGCGTGGCCCCGGAACTCGGTGTAGGCCGCCATCTTGTCCACCAGGCTCTGCGGTACGGGCGGGATGTTCTGCACCAGCAGCGAGGCAGGAATGGGCGCTGTTGCAGCGGCGGGGGTCTGCGCCTGCAGGCCTGTTGCTGCGGTCAGGCCCGTCAGAGCCACCAAAGCCAGGGCATGTTGCGCAAAGGCGCGGCGTGAAGGCAGTGTCATGGGCAGAGCGGGTGGGGAAGAAGGGTCTTCATTGTGGCGCGGCGGCGCAAGCAGGCGTTCTCCGCTGCGCACGGCACCGCGCCTGGGCGGCCCATCAGCCCAGCCCGTGCCGCGCCCGCGCGCGCAGGCACTGCGCATCGCCCGGCTGCACCTCGCGGCAGGTGCTGGAGCGCTGCGTGTACAGGCTGCAGGCCACGCCCTGCCCCACTTCACCTTGCAGGCCCACGCAGCGCACCGGGTGGGCTTCGGTGCCCGCCATGCAGCGGTGCCAGGCGCTGACCTGCCGCGTCAGCGCGGCGGGCACGGTGCCGCCGGGCGCGTCATCGGCCTCGGCCCAGTAGAACGAGACGCGGTAGGTGGCGCAGCAGGCGCCACAGCGCTGGCAATCCAGTGCGGGCCCGGTGGGTTCGATGGCAGCTGACACGCCGCACATTCTGCGCGGCGGCCCGCGCCGGGCACCGTGGTCAGGCCATCGCCGGCAGCTTGAAGACCGCCACCGCCTGCGCCAGGCGCTCGGCCTGCTGGCGCATGGTGCCGGAGGCTGCGGCAGTCTGTTCCACCAGCGCAGCGTTCTGCTGCGTCATGCGGTCGAGGTCGTGGATGGCCTTGCCCACCTGGCCGATGCCCAGCGCCTGCTCGCGCGCCCCGGCGGCGATGGTGCGCAACAGCTCGCCCACCTTGGCTGTGCTGTCGACGATGTCGTGGATGGTGCGGCCGGCGTCGTTGACGATGCGCGTGCCGGTCTCCACCCGTTCGCCGCTGGCGTGGATGAGCTGCTTGATCTCGCGCGCGGCCGCGGCGCTGCGCTGGGCCAGGCTGCGCACCTCGCTGGCCACCACCGCGAAACCGCGGCCCTGTTCGCCGGCGCGGGCGGCTTCCACGGCGGCGTTCAGCGCCAGGATGTTGGTCTGGAAGGCGATGCCGTCGATGGTGCCGATGATCTCGCCGATGCGTTGGCTGGAGCCCTGGATCTGGCCCATCGTGCCCACAACGTTGCCGATGACGCGGCCGCCTTCGTTGGCGAGATTGACGTTCTGCGCGGCCACGCTGGCGGCTTCGGCCGCGCCGTCGGTGGTGGCGGCCACGGTGGTGCCGATCTGCTCCATCGCCGAGGCCGTTTCTTCCAGGTTGGCGGCGGCCTGCTCCGTGCGCGCCGACAGGTCGAGGCTGCCCGCAGCCACCTCGGCCGCCGAGAGGCCGATGGCGTCGGCCGCCTGCCGCACTTCCGCCACGGTGCGGCGCAGGGCGGTCTGCATGTGGCCGAGCGCATCGATGAGCTGGGCCATCTCGTCGCTGCCCTTGGGCTCGAGCTTGCCCCTCAGGTCGCCTTCGGCCATGGCCTGCATGCGCTGCAGCAGCACCTGGATGCCCGACTGCATGACGCGGTAGAAGCAGTAGAAGAAGTACAGGCCGGCCATCAGCAGCAGGCCGGCGATGGACGCGCCCGTCACGCTGTTGTCGACCAGGCGGGTCTCGCGCGCTGTCAGCAACACGTCGAGCTGGCGGGCCGTCTTCGCCTGCAGCGCGCCGAGATCGGCGATGGCCGCGCTGGCCTGCTTCACCACCGCCGCCGAGCCGCCGCTGAGCTGCGCGACGTTGGCGGGGTCGGCGGCCAGCAGGGCCTGCTGCTGCTTCACGAAGGCCTGGGCCGAGGCGAGCTGCCCCACCATCGCCGCGGTGTCCAGCTGCTCGTTGAAGCTGCGCGCGTGATCGAAGTTCTCAACCAGGCGGTTGAGCGCGGCGGCATCGAGCGCCAGGCGCCCGGCGGCTTGTACCAGCGTGGTGCTGGAAGGTTTGTCGACATAGGTTGCCACCGCCGCACGGGTGAGGCCCATGTTCTCCATCAAGGCGGGCAGGTTCACGGTGCTGGCCAGCATCAGGTAGTAGCTGTCGCCTTCGGGGTCGAGCGCCAGGCCGCTGCCGTCCACCATGTACTCGATCAACTCCGCCAGCGCGTTGCTGAGTTCTACGTAGGGCTTGCGCACTTCGGCGGCCGGCAGGCCGGTGCTGGGGTTGGCTGCGGCGCGGCGGGCGTCCTCGATGCGCTTCCACACGGCGCTGGTGTCGATGTTGAAGCCTTCCGCCAGCGGCCGGCCTTCCTTGAGCAAGGCGTCCATGGCGCCTGCAAAGCGCGTCTCCAGCGCCGAAAGATCGGGCCGGTCGACGCCGTTAGCGCGGTCGACGAGGGCGCGGCGCAGCAGCTGCGTGGCGTCCAGCGCCGGCATCACGAGCTGGATGGCCGCCACACCGTGGCGCTCGGCACGGGTGCTCTGCCAGGCGGTTTGCCGGTCGCCGATCAACACCCACAGGGCCGCCAGCAGGGGCAGCACCAGCAGCAGCAGGATGACGGCCGCCTTGGCCGTGAAGCGCATGCGCCGGAACCAGCGCACACCGGGCTGGGCCCAGGCGGGGGTGCGACTGGCGGTCTGGTGCGGGGCGTGAAGTTCAAGGTTCATCGGATGGGCTCTTCTGATCTCGTGGTGGACTGCAGGCCGGGCAATCGATGGCTCCGGCGGTCATAAATGCGTTCACCAGCCTTTTCGGCAGGCCTTGGTACGCCTTGAGAGAGAATCCGCCGTCCCTGCCTGTCCGGGCAGGACGTTCTTTCACTTTGGAATCAACCGCCCATGGCAACCAAGAAGACCGCTCCCCAAGCCGCCCCCAAGGCCGCTGCCAAGCCCGCCGCCAAGCCTGCCGCCAAGAAGGCCGCTGCTGCACCCGCCAAGGCTGTGAAGGCCGCTGCCCCGGCCAAGCCCGTGGCCGCCCCGAAGCCCATCAAGACCGCGCTGAACAAGACCGGCCTGGTGGCGCACCTGGCCGAGCAGACCGGCGCCGAGCCGAAGGTCGTGAAGGCCGTCGTCGCCGCGCTGGAAAGCACCGTGCTGATGTCGGTGCACAAGAAGGGTCTGGGCGAGTTCACGATGCCCGGCCTGTTCAAGGTCAGCGTCGTCAACGTGCCGGCCAAGAAGAAGCGCACCGGCATCGACCCCTTCACCAAGCAGGAGCGCGTGTTCGCCGCCAAGCCCGCCACCGTGAAGATCAAGGTCCGCGCGCTGAAGAAGCTGAAGGACGCAGCACTCTGATGAAGCCACCGCCGCCTCGTGCGGCGATGGTCAGAAGTGCTCGATGAAGAAGGCGCCTGCGGGCGCCTTTTTTCATGGCGGGCTGGCGTGGGCCATCAGGTGGGCCTCGAAAGCCTGCACCAGCGGCGAAGCCTGGCGCGTGCGACGGCGCACCAGGTGCCACTTCGAGGCGATGGGAAAGCCCTGCACGGCCAGCACCGCCAGGCCCTGGTCTTGCGGCCGATCGCCCAGCGCGTGGCGTGACAGCACCGACAAGCCCAGGTGCCCGGCCACCGAGGCGCGCAGGGCCTCGTTGCTGCCCAGTTCCATGCGCACCTGTGGCGTGAAGCGTTGGCGGCGGAAGTGCGCCTCCACCGCGATGCGCGTGCCCGAGCCGCGTTCGCGCAGCACGAAGGGCTCGTCTTTCAGATCAGCCAGGCGCAGCCGGGTGCGTGCGCTCAGCGCGTGGCCCAGCGGCGCCACCACCACCAGCGGGTTGTCCATGAAGACGCGGTCTTCCAGGTTCAGGTCGGGCGGCGGCATCGACATGATGTAGAGGTCGTCGAGGTTGTCGCGCAGCCGCGCGACGACACCGTCGCGGTTGAGCACCTGCAGCGCCACATCGATGCCCGGGTGGCGCTCGCAAAAGCCGCCCAGCAGCCGCGGCATGAAGCTCTCGGCCGTGCTCACCACCGACACCGACAGCCGGCCCCGCGTGAGGCCGCGCATGGCGTCGATGCGCTGCGCGTAGGCCTGCCACTCGCCCAGCATTGCGCGCGCTGTGCGGGCGAGCTCCACCCCGGCCTCGGTGAGGTGCACACGGCGCGACACCACTTCGTACAGCGGCACACCCACGGCCTGCGTCACCTCGCGCAGCTGCATCGAGGCCGTGGGCTGCGTCACGTGCATCACGCGCGCCGCGGCACTGACGCTGCCGGTCTCGGCCAGGGCCAGGAAGAGCCGCAACTGGCGGAAGGTCACATGCATCGACATTTATCTATGAATACAGCCTAAAGAATCGAGTTTACCCAGGAACCCGGCCTGCCTAGCATGCGCCACCTTCACACGGTCACCGCCAGAAAAACATGCAAAGTCTGCTCGACCCGGCCATCCTCTTCTTCGTCTTCGGCGTGCTGGCCGGCGCGCTGAAATCCAACCTCGAGGTGCCGCCGGCGATCTCGAAATTCCTTTCGCTGTACCTGCTGATGGCCCTGGGCATGAAGGGCGGCTTTGCGCTGGCGCAGACGCCTTTCAGCGCGCAGCTCTTCGCCAGCCTGGGCGCAGCGTTGCTGATGGCCTTCCTGGTGCCGGCCCTGGGCTACCAGCTGCTCAAGCGGCACGTGGCCGGCTTCGACGCCGCGGCCATCGCGGCGGCCTACGGTTCGGTGAGCGCGGTGACCTTCGTCACCGCCACGCAGGTGCTGGAAGCGCAGGGCATCACCGCGCCCGGCCACATGACGGTGGCCATGGTGCTGATGGAGTCGCCCGCCATCGTGATGGCCGTGCTGCTGGCCAGCCTGCTGCGGCATGGCACCGCGGCCAGCCGCGCCGGCACCAGCGCGCCCGTGGCATTGCCGATGCGGCGTGTGCTGCACGAGGCCTTTACCGACGGCACGCACCTGCTGCTGCTGGGCTCGCTGGCGGTGGGCTACCTCAGCGGCGAGGCCGGCAAGGCCATGATGCAGCCCTTCACCGGCGACCTCTTCAAGGGCATGCTGGCCTTCTTCCTGCTGGACATGGGCCTGCTCGTGGCGCGCCACTTCCAGGCCGCGCGTCAGCAGTCGCCGGTGCTCATCGCCTACGCGGTGCTGGGGCCTGCGCTGCATGCGGCACTCGCGCTCGGCCTGGCGGTGCTGCTGGCGCTGCCGGTGGCCGACACGGCGCTGCTGATGGTGCTGTCGGCCAGCGCCTCGTACATCGTGGTGCCGGCGGTGCTGCGCCACGCCATCCCCGAGGCCAACCCCTCGCTGTACTTCGGGCTGTCTCTGGGCATCACCTTCCCGATGAACATCCTGCTGGGCATACCGCTGTACGTGCAGGTGGCGCAGTGGGTGCGCGGTTGAGAACGGCCTCCGCGGTAGGCGGCGTTTCGCTACAGTGCCGGCGATGAGCCGTTTGCACCAGGAATTCGCCCGCCTCTTCCTGCCCGCCGCGCCGATCGAAGCCGCGGAACTCGCCGCGCTGGAGCCCGCCGCCGACACCACCGGCCACGTGCGCGCACTGGTGCTCGAAGTTGCACGGCCGGCCCAGTGGGCGCCGCTGGCCCAGCTGTGGCGCGGCGTGCAGGCCGATTTCGGCTGGCCGGCACCGGCCATCGCCGTCAACGGGGTGGATGGGCTGCAGCTGTGGTTCTCGGTGGCCCAGGCTGTGCCGCCGTCTCAGGCCCAGGCCTGCGTGGGGGGCCTGCGGCGACGCTACCTGGCCGAGCTGCGTGATGCGCAGGTGGCGGCCTGGCCGCCGGTGGCGCCACTGGCGCAGCCTTCATGGCTCTCGGTGCCGGTGCTGCGCGAGGCCAGCGGGGCCTGGTCGGCCTTCGTCGCACCTGACCTTGCTGCCATCTTCGAAGACACGCCCTGGCTCGATCTGCCCCCTGGCGCCGAAGGCCAGGCCAGCCTGCTGGCCCGCTGTGCCAGCGTGACGCCTGGGCAATGGCAACTGGCGATGTCGAGCCTGGGCCCTGCCGCCAGTGACGCGCCTTCGGCCGCCGCGCCGGCGCACGGCCTTGTGCCCGCTGCAGGGGCCATCCCTGCGGCCAGCCCGGCAGCGGCCCAGGCGCGCGCCTTCCTGCTGCGCGTGATGGAAGACGAAACCCTGCCCTGGGCGCAGCGCATCGAGGCCGCCAAGGCGCTGCTGGCCGCGGGCTGAGGGCGGCCGCGCCGCCCTGCCCTTCAGGCAGCGGCCTGCGCCCGCGCCCGCCAGAAGTTCGCGTCGATCAATTGCTCGGCCCCGCTGCGTTCGTTCACCAGCCACAGCTGCCCACCGCAGGCGCTGACGCGCACCACCTCGCCCACGTGGCGCCCCGCGCTCACGCGCCGGCCCAGCGCGTTGGCGGGGAAATCGGCAGCCGCAGCCAACTGCTGCAGCGGCAGCACCTCGCGTGCATCATCGGCCAGGCGCAGGCGCTGCACCAGCGGGGCCAGCAGCGGGTTGGCGGCATCGGCCGGTGAGAGCAGCACCACCAGCTTGGCCATCGCGCGGCTGAAGGCCACGTTGAGCAGGCGCTGCGCGTCTTCGGTCTGCAGGAAGGGCTGCGCGCCGTCGGCGGGGTCGAAGAGCACCACGGGCGCCTCGCTGCCCTGGGCGCGGTGCACGGTGCTCACCTTCACCGCCTCGGGCACGCCGCGCGCCTGCAGGCAGCGGCGGATGAGGGCACGCTGCGCGCGAAAAGGCGTGAGCACGATGAGCTCCTGCGGCTGCCAGGCGTCGCTGTCGAGCGCCGCGGCCACGAGGGTGGCGATGGTCTCGGCCGACTCCCGCCGCACCGGCCCGCGCTCGTGCGCCGACCAGCCGCCGTCGCGCTGCACCGGCAGCACCTGCACGTGGGTCTCTGCGGCGATGTCGCCCAGCGCACGCTCGCGCACCGTGCGCCATGCGGGCGAGGCCTGCGCATCGGCCGCCACGCGCAGCAGGCCGCCGTAGAAGCACTGGCTGACCAGCTCGCCGATGGGCGCGGCCATGCGCGATTGCTCGTCGAGCAGGGCCACCTGAGGCGTCTGCGCGGCAGGGCCGCGGGGCATCTCGGCGAATGGCGAACGGCCCAGCCAGCGGCGAGCCTCGCGCTCGGGCGCGCGTTGCACCGGGCCCAACTGTTGCGGGTCGCCCGCGAACAGCCATTGCCGGGCCAGCGGCATCAGCACCAGCGCTTGCGCCAGGCTCACCTGGCTGGCTTCGTCGAAGACCAGCAGGTCGAAGGGCGGCTCGTCACCGTCTTCGCGCGGCCCCAGCTCGCGCAGCGTCTTCAGCGTGAAGACGGCGCGCGTGGTGGTCATGGCCGCCAGTCGGCAGCGGCGCAGCACCTGCAGCGAGACAGCGCGCAGCTCGTCGCGCAGTGCGGCCACGCGGTCGGCCCAGGCCTTGAGCGCCTGCGCGTCGCGCGCGTTGGGCCGCGCAGCCTCGGCCCGCGCCAGGCGTGCGATGAGGCCGGTGTCGTCGGTGGGCAGCAGGTGTTCGCGGCCGGCGTAGGCGGCGGCATCGAAGCGCGTGCCCAGGCGCTGCACCTGTGGGCGCAGCGCCTCGCGCCGGCCCTTCTGCAAGGCCTTGTCGACGGCCAGCGTCGCGATGTCCACCGCGTGGTTGGTGGTGGACATCAGCAGCACACGCGCCTGCGGCCGTGTGGCAATGAACTCGGCCAGCAGCACGCCCAGGGTGGTGGTCTTGCCGGTGCCCGGCGGGCCCCACAGGAAGCCGCATCGCTGGCCCACCAGGCCGAGCGCCGCGCGCTGCGCGGGGCGCAACCAGCGGAAGGGCTCGCCGCTCAACGCGGGGCCGTTTGGCACCGCGTGAGGCTGGGCCAGCGCCGCGCGGTGGGCCCAGGCGCGTTCGGCCCAGGCGGTGTCCCACCAGGCATCGGCCACCGCCTGCAGGAAACGCGGCGGGTACAGGCGGATCAGCAGGCCCGGGGCGGGCGGCGGCGCGCTGGCGTTCTGCAGCACGAGCTCGTCGTCTTCGGGCCGCACCGCCAGGACGCTGGCGCCGCCGCCGCGCGCCGTGGTGCGCAGCTCGCCGGGGGGCACGCCCCACCAGGCCGAGGCGCCGTCGAGGCTGTCGTCCAGCAGCGCCTGGGCCGAGGCCGCGCCGGGCCGCTGCCCTTCGGCGAACACGTAACCCGGCTCCAGCCGCACACGCCACAGCGCGCCTTCGGGCTCGCGTTGCAGCACCTTGAAGTCGTAGTAGGCGGGGGTGGCGGCCAGTTCGGCGTCGACGGCGGCGCGCAGTTCGGCCAGGCTCATGCGGGAGAACTTGCAGGGGCAGCCTGTTGCGCAGGCCCCGGAGCGTTTGCAAAAAGAGGCCGCGACTGTAGCGGCAGCCCCGGCGCCGCGCTGCCGCCCGGCTTCAGGCGGCGGCGGCGCTGGGCCAGCCTGCGGCCGGCGGCCTGGCGAGCGCGCCCGTGCGCGCCGTGAGGGGCGAGAGAGGTGATGTTGGCGACAGCGGCGTGATCACAGGCCGCAGCCTCTGCGCCTGCGCCGTGGGTGCCGCCTCGGCCGTGCGGGTGGCGGCCAGCACCTGCGTCAGCGTGGCCTGCCAGGGCAGCGCGTGCGCCACCCGGTTGGCCGAGACGATGGCATCGAGTTCGTCCAGCGGCGCCAAGGCCTGGTCGAGGAACTGCAGGTTCGTCGCGACGTAGTTGGGGTCTTTCAGCATGAAGACGCCGCGCCGCAGTTCGATCCACTCCCAGCCCAGGCCCACGATCGCCGTGCCCAGCTGGCCCACCCACACCGTGTCGCCCTGTCGCAGTTCTTCCCGGCCCCCTACGGCCTGCGGCTTGACCGACGATTGCACGTGAACGAATGCCGGCCATTGCGCACAATCGTCCGGAACCCGCCATCGGCAGGGGGGCCACGAACACAATTGCCATGCGGTGATGCTCATGGGACAGTCCTTTCGCCGTGCAGTCGGTTGTATTGACAGGGGGTTGATCGTGCGCAGTGGTTCGGATGTCCGCAACCTACAAACCTTGGTGGCGGCCTGCGTGAGGGCCCCCGGCCCATGAGGCAGCAGGACTACATGGACGTGCGCGAGTCCACCGACCGCGCCACGTTCGAGAGCCGCCTCGTCCGCTTCGCGCAGGCGATGGACTTCGGCATCGTCACGGCCGCGCTGGCCATTGAGCGCCCGGGCCGCAGTGCGACCTTCGAGGTGGTGGGCAACGTGCCGCAAGGGTTCATTGAGGCCTCGCGCAGCTTCGAGCGCACCGAGCGCGACCCGGTGCACAAGCGCCTGAAGAGCTGGCACGTGCCTTTCAGCTACGACCAGAACCTCTACGTGGAAGAGAACGCGGCCGACCTGTGGGAAAGCCAGGCGCCCTGGGGCTACCGCACCGGCATCGCCATGGCGCTGCACCTGCCGGGCGGGCGGCACTTCCTGCTGGGCGTGGACCGCCCCGAACCCCTGCCCACCGACGATGCGCAGCTCACGCGCATGGTGGCCGATCTGCAGCTGCTGGCCGTGTACGCGCAGGAAACCGCCAACCGCGTGCTGGCCGAGCCCGAAACGCTTGCCGAGCCGCTGGAAAAGCTGAGCCCGCGCGAACGCGAAGTGCTGCAGTGGACGCGCGACGGCAAGTCGTCGTGGGCCGTGGGGCAGATCCTCGGCCTGTCCGAGCATTCGGTGAACTTCCACCTGCGCAACGCCTGCCGCAAGCTGGGCGTGGCGGGCAAACACATGGCCGTGCTCAAGGCCATTTCGCTGCGCCTGATCTGAGCTAGCACTGCCGCGCTGCCGGTGTCAAGCTACAAGCGTAGGTAGCTTACGGGCCGAGAGGCCCCTTGCTTCAATGCCCCCAAGGTCACTTTCGACCGAAAGGCGAGTTGGAGCAGCACCATGCAAGACGGCTACGGCAGCGAATCCGCCAGCTTCCCCACCACCGGTGGATGGCTGACGTTTTTCAGCTGGATCTTCGGCTGACGCAGGCGTGTGAAAACCCGGTAGGTCATCCGCCGGTCACACGCCCAGCCGGGCACTTTCTCAGGGAGCAGGCCTGCCAGACCAGGCCGCCATCAGGGCGCAAAGATCGCCCTTCCAGGAACGCACCGTGGTCGCCACCACGGTGCGTTTTTTGTTTTCAGGGCGCGAACTCCACCACCACCTCGCGTGTGCTGCTGGCGCCTTCGCTGTCCACCGCGGCCAGGGTGTAGCGGCCGGCGGCAGGCGGGCGCCAGCGCAGGTCTTGGCCGGGCGCGCTGCGGCCGAGAAAAGCCTCGTCGGCAAACCAGAACAGCGCACCTTCGCGCCGCGTGTGTGCACGCAGGCTCAGGCCGGCTTCTTCGGCGCGGCCCAGGCGCAGTACGTAACGCGCGCCTTGCAGCGGCGAAGCGATCAAGGGCCCTTCGTCACCCGGCACGGTGGCGCCGCTGCCGGCGCTTTCGCCCAGGTCACGCCCCGTGGCCGCGTTGCCGCAGCGCGGTGGGGCGGGGGGCACACGCCGCGGCATGCCGGCCTGCGCGAAGAGCTGCAGCATGTCGGGGCCCCAGTGCTCGTAGACCTCGCGCTCCACGCCCGGCCCGGGGCCGCAGACGGCGCGCCCGCTCGGCCGGTGCACCCACAGCGCGCGGTGCAGCGTGCTCACGCGGATGGGCGAGACGCCGGGGATGAACCAGGTGGGCACACGCTCGGGGCAGGCTTCGTTGGGCAGCTCGCCGCTGGCCTTGCAGACCTGCACTTGCGCGAGGTTCAGGCCGCGCGGCTCCGCGCTCGCGGGCGGCGCCAGGCCTTGGTGGCGCAGGCTGTCGACGATCTGGAAAAACAGCGGCGCCGCCGTCTGCACGCCCACGAAAGCCGCGTTGCTGCGGCCGTCGAAATGCCCCACCCACACCACCAGCACCTGGCGGCCGAAGACACCGGCCGTCCACGCATCACGAAAGCCCCAGGAGGTGCCCGTCTTCCAGGCCACGGGCGGGAAGGCGGGCTGGCCGGTGTCGGGCCGTGGGTTGCGCGCCAGCATTTGCAGCGTGATCCACGCGGCTTCGGGGCTGAGCAGGCGGCGCGGGGTGGTGCTGGTGTCGTCTGAGGCTAGCGTGCGCAGTGCCGGGTGCCCCGGGTGCTGGCCACCGCGCGCCAGCAGCAGGTAGAGCTGCGCCAGCTCTTCCATCGTGACCTCGCCGCCGCCCAGGGTGAGCGCCAGGCCGTAGTGCTGCTCGCTCGCCAGCCGCGAAACGCCAGCGGCTTTCAGGAAGCCATGCAGTGTGGGCTGCTGCAGGCGTGACGAAACCGCCACCGCTGGCACGTTGCGGCTGCGCACCAGCGCGTCTTGCGCGGTGATGGGCCCCTCGAAGCGGCCGTCGAAGTTCTCGGGGTGGTAGGTGCCGAAGGCCGAGGGCGCGTCTTTCAGCACCGTGTGCGGGTGCAGCAGGCCCTGGTCCAGCCCCAGCGCGTAGATGAAGGGCTTGAGCGTGGAGCCCGGCGAGCGTTTGGCGGTGGTGGCGTTGACCTGGCCGTCGATGTTGTCGTCATGCCAGTCGGCCGAGCCCACCCAGGCGCGCACGGCGCGCGTTTCGGTGTCGACCAGCAGCGCCGCAGCATTGCTCACGCCCAGGCCGCGGCGCGTCTGGATGAACTGCGCGATGGCGCGTTCCAGCACCGCCTGCGTGGGGCCGTGCAGCGTGAGCGTGGTCTCGGGCGCGGTGACGCGCTGCTGCATCAGCGTCTGCACCGCGTGCGGCGCGGCGAAGGGCAGCTGGCGCGGGCTGCGCAGCACCAGGGGCAGCGCCATCGCGGCGGCGTCGGCGCTGTTCGTGGCGGACGGATGGCGCTGCTGCCAGGTGGCCCACAGCCGCGCGCGCGCGGCGGCCAGGGCTTGCGGCCAGGGCGGGGCGGTGCTGTCGCCCTGCCCTGCAGCCAAACTGCCGCGCCGGTTCGGGTTCTGCGGGATGACGGCCAGCGCCAAGGCCTCGGGCAGCAGCAGGTGCTGCGCACGTTTGCCGAAGTAGACGAGGCTGGCCGCGCCCACGCCTTCGATGTTGCCGCCGTAGGGCGCGAGGTTGAGGTAGGCCTCCAGGATCTCGGCCTTGCCGTGGCGCAGTTCCAGCCACACCGCTGCGGCCACCTGCTGCAGCTTGCCGGCCGGCGTGCGCGTGTCCAGGCCATACAGGCGCCGCGCCAGCTGCATGGTGAGCGTGCTGCCGCCGCGGCGCACCGGCCCGCGCCAGGTGCCCCAGGCCGCGCGCACCAGGCTCACGGGGTTGAAGCCCGGGTGCTGGAGGAACCAGCGGTCTTCGTACAGCAGCACGGCCTGCACCAGCTTCGGGTCGATCTGCGCCAGCGGCGTCCACACGCGGTACTGCTCGTCGTGCGCCAGCGTCAGGCGCAGCAAGGTGCCATCGCTGCTGTAGAAGGCGCGCGAGGTGCTGGCGTGGTCGCGCAGCGGTGCGTGTGGCCACAGGCGCAGCAGCACGAGCGCCAGCGCCAGCAAGGCCAGCGCCGCCAGCACGCGCCGCGCACGCGGCCCAAGCCGCTGCAGTGTTCGCAGCCGTGCAATCAAGACTGCCTCATCCGCAGGTCATGGGCATCTCACAGCCCGGTCACGGCGCACCCACCGTCACCTTGCCGGGCAGCGAACGCGCCTGGCGCTGCGTCTCGTACAGGCCCTGCGCATAGGCCGGCGGCACCGTGAACTCGCCCGCGTTGGTGGCGCGGATGCGGTAGGTGTAGGTCTGCACCTGGTTGCTGGCCGAGGCGTAGACCACGACGCGGTCTTCGCGCACCTCGGCATGCGCCAGCGCCGGGCCGGTGACGGTGCTGCTGGCGCCGGTTTCGTTGCGCTGCTGAACAGGCTCGAAGCCGCCGGGCAGCAGGTCGGTCAGCGCCACCTCGCCCACCTGCGCGGCGCCGCCGCCCTGCCCGTCCAGCGCCAACGCGCGCAGGCTCAGGCGCACGGTGAGTTCGTCGCCCACCTTCACGCTGGTGGCCGGTTTGCCATCGGCGCCTACGTACTCGCGCAGCACCTCCAGCCCCGCCTTCAAGCCCGCGGCCGGCGGTACGCGGTCGAAGCCGCTTTGCGTGACGGCGTACCAGCCCACCGCATCACCCGCGTTCGCCAGCTGCAGCTTCACGGTGCCGCCGTCGAAAGCCACGCGCGGCAGCAGGTTGGCCGGCAGCTTCAGCGGCGTGGCCTGGCCTTGCGCGTTGACCTGCGCGGCGCTGAGCTGGCCTTCGGCCTGCGGCCCGACCTGCCGCGCCATGCCTTCGAAGGCCAGCACCGTCCACGCGGCCGAGAGCGTGTTCATGCCGCCGCCGCCCATCGGCACGATGTGCCGTTGCAGCGCCTCGGGCGCCAGCGTCTTCAAGCGCACCGGGAAGTGGCGCGCCAGCACGTAGAGCAGCTGGCCGCCGGCGATGGTGGGGTCGGTGTAGCTGGCGTAAGCCTGCTTCGCAAAGCCCGCCTCGAAACGCTGCACCAGCGGCGTGATGAGTTCGGCCGCGGCGCGCTCTTGCTTCAGCAGCTGGTAGGTGGCGGCCATGAAGGCGGCGGTGGGGTCCTGCTTCCACGTGGCGGCGTGCTGCGTATCCAGCGCCTGGCGCAGGCTGGCCAGCTGCGGCGTGCTGATGGCGCCCTGGCGTGTCAGCAGGTACAGCGCATAGGCGCGGTGGCGCGCAGCGGCCAGGTCGGCCGGCGGGCTGGCGGCCAGCTGCTGCAGGTAGCGCAGGCCCTGCTGCAGCAGATCGGCCGGCACGGTGGCGCCGGGCACTTCCAGCTCACGCGCTTCCAGCATCAGGTGCAGCGCGTAGACCGAGGCGAACTCGTCGGCCTGCACCGAGGCGCCCCAGAGCCCGAAACCGCCCTGCGCGTTCTGCCGCGTGCGCAAGGTGCGCAGCGTGCTTTCCAGCGTGCGCGCGGCAGCCGCGGGTGTGCGCTCGGCCGAGAACTCCGGCCGGCGTGCCAGCACCAGCGCCGGCAGCGCGCGGCTCACCAGCTGTTCGGTGCAGGCGTGCTCGAACTCGTCGAGGTAGCGCATCAGCCCCGGCGCCACGGCCAGCGGCAGCACCGAGACGGCCAGCTCCTGGCGGCGGAACTCGGGCACCAGGTCGCGCGGCGTGGGCACCTCGGTGCGGCCCTTGAAGTGGCCCAAGGCGAGCGTGGTGGCGCGCGGCGTGGCCGGGCGCACGCTCACGTCCATCCGCCTTGTGCTGTTGATCGCCGCGTTGCTGCCCAAACTGCTGGTGAACTGCAGCGTGGCCGAGCCCAGCGTGGCAGTGGCGGTGTCTTTCACCTTCAGCCGGTAGCGGGCCACGCCTTCCCGGCCGGCGCCGATCTTCAGCGCCTGCGTGGTTGGGCCTTGCACCTCGAAGGTGGGCGCGGCCTTCAGCGTCAATTGCACGGGCGCATCAGCCCCTGAATTCGCCACGTTGTTGGCCACACCCACCGAGACCTCGAACACATCGCCCGGCGCCACCGCCAGTGGCAGGTTGGGCGAGATCACGAAGTCGCCGCGCACCAGCGCTTGCGTTTGCGCCACGCCCACGGCGCCGTCGTTCACGGCCACGGCCATCACGCGCATCGCGCCGTTGAAGTGCTCGGGCACGGTGTAGCTGAACTCGCGCTCGCCCTGCACATCGACGATGCCCGACCAGTACACCGCCGGCGCCTCGCCGCGGCGCTTGAAGGGGTTGAGGAAACGCGCGTTGCCGCCGGCCTCGTCACCGCCCGGTGCCGAGGCCGCCATCAGGCGCTTGAACTCGGGCAGCAGCAGGTCGAGGATCTGCGCGCTGCGCACTTCCAGCGCGCGCTTCTGGAAGAAGTGGCCCAGCGGGTCGGCCGTCTGGTAACGCGCCACCTGCAGGATGCCTTCGTCCACCGCGAACACCACCGCACGGGCCGGCTTGTTGCTGGCCAGGCGGAACTTCATCACCTGCCCCGGTTTGCTGAGAGCTGGCGCTTGCAGTTGCAGCGCCAGCGTGCGCGGCGCCAGGCTGGTGGCAAAGGGCACCACGCCGTAGCTGAGCGGGCTCATGAAGATCTCGTCGGACGTGGGGTCGCGCAGGAACTGCACGTTCACGTAGCCGTTGCCTTCGAAGTCTTTCGGCACACGGATCTTCTGCACCGAGGCCGTGGTGCTGCTCTTGAACCAGGTCTGCGCATAGACCTTGTCGCGCTCGATGGTGATGAGCCCGGCGCCCACGTAAGGCGCGCGGATGCTGAGCTCGATCTCCTCACCCGGCTGGTAGTCCTTCTTGTTCAGCGTGATCTGCAGCTCGGCGTTGCGCTCCAGCGAGCGCGAGACGTTGCCCTGGCCGGCCACGCTGTAGTCGATGCGGTTGAGCTCCAGGCCTGCGGCGTCGCGCAGCACGTAGCTGTAGTTGCCGGGTGTGCGTGTGTCCAGCGCCAGCGCCAGGCCGGCGGCGGGCAACGCCACGCGCTTTTCTTCCACCAGCGTGTCTTTGCGCCGCGATTCGTAGCGGTAGGTCTCGTTGGCCTGGCGCATCAGCACCGAGACCATCTTGCGTTCCACGCGCTGCAGCGTCAGGCCTTCGGCAGCCAGCGCCTTGCCGCTGGGCGCGATGGCCAGCAAGCGGCTGATGCGTGTGCTGCCGCGCGAGACATAGCCCAGGTCGCCATCGTGCTTCACGCCCACCAGGAAGGGCAGCTCCGACACCAGCACGCCGGCCTCGGCCGCCACGCTGCGCCCGCCCTCGGGCTCGAACACCTGCGCCAGCAGGCCCAGGCGGTAGGTGGCGCGGGCGTAGCGCGAGAGTTGCAGGTCGAAGCTGGCGCGGCCTTGTGCGTCGGTGCGGCCTTCGGGCAGGGTTTCGTTGAAGCCCTCTTTCGCGCGCTGCGGGTCGTAGAACTGGTAACCCGCGTGCTGGCGGAAGCTGGGGTAGGCCGGGCTGAGCGTGAGCGCCACCGCGACGCGCCGGCCTTCGGCCGCGGTGCCGAAGAGGTTCATCGCCTCGATGCGCGCCTGCAGTTCGCGCGGGTGCACCCAGCCCTCGCCCACGGCGGGCACGGGCGCTTCACCCGCGCCCAGCAGCCTGGCGGCCACCTTCATGCGGTCGGGCTGGAACTCCTGCACCTTCACGCTGGTGCTGCCGATCTGGCGCAGCGCCTGGCCGTCTTTCGTCACGTGCAGGTTCACGGCGTAGGTGCCGGTGGGTGAACTCTCCTGCGTGGTGTGGCTGATCTCGAAGAAGCCCCCCGCGCCCACGCGCACACGCTCGCGCTTGACGACCAGGCCGCGCGCGTCCAGCACCTCGGCTTCCAGTGGCACGCCGGCCAGCGGGCGCGCCCAGTCGGCGTTCTTGACGATCATGCCGATCTGCATGGTCTCGCCGGGGCGGTAGATGCCGCGGTCGGAGAAGAGGTAGGCGCTGAGCTGCTCGGCCGAGCGCGCATTGAGCGCACCGCCCACATCGAAGCGCGAGAAATCGAGCTGGCGGTCGACGCGGTTCAGCGGCATGAAGCTCATGTCGCCGCCCTTGCGCGCCAGCAGCAGCAAAGGCGCCCGTTCGCGCTGCAGGCCATCGAGCTTTTCGAAGCGCGCGCGGCCGCTGGCATCGGTGGTCTGCGTGAAGAGCGTGCTGCCGTTCTTGGCCACAACGTCCACCGTCACGCCGGCCACGGGCTCGCCGCTGAAGAGCGATTGCACGTAGACATCGCGTGTGCCGTCCAGCGACTGTTTCACCAGCAGGCCGAGATCGGTGACGAGCAGAAGCCGGCGTTCCTGCAGCTGCGTGGGGTCGGTGACTTCGCCGCCGCTTTCGTCGTACTCGGGTTCGGCTTCGCTGTTCTCGGGCGCGGGCTGCGTGAGGCGGTTCGGGTCCAGCGCGGCCAGGCGTTCACGTTCGGCGCGCGCTTCGGCCACCGGGTCGTAGCCCTGCACCTGCAGCAGGAAGAGCCCGCGCCGCGGCTCGCCGGCCGGGGCCAGGTAGGCAGCGAGGTCCAGCGCCTCGTAATGCGGCTTGCCGCGTGCCAGGCCGGGCAGCGGGATGCGTTTCTCGAAACGCTCGCTCAGGTTGTCGGGCCCGAAGTTGCCCAGGAACTCGGGGGTGGCAAAACTGCCCTGCGATTGCGAGACCAGGTGCTGCAGTTGCGAGGGCTGCACCCGCGCCAGCTCCACGCGCAGGCCGGGCAGGTCGCGCACCAGCACGGCCACCTTCTTCTCGCCGCTCATCGGCAGCAGCGCGCCCTGGCTGAGGATGCGCAACTCGGCCGGGTAAGGCGGCACGCCGACGAGGGCCTGCGCGTTCTCGCGCATCAGGTAGCCGCCAAAGCTCTTGAGCTTGCCGTCCACGCGCAGGTAGACGGTGCGGCCCACCTCGACGCGCAGCTTGAAGGCGTGGATCTGCGTGTGTTCCTGCTCGGCCGGCACGGGCGCCAGGGGCAGCCTGGTGGCGAGCTTGAGCACCTGCTCGGTGACCTCGGCCGGGTCGGCCCAGGCATAGGGCTCTTCGCCCTGCTCTTCCTTGCGCACGGCGGGGTTCTGCAGCGGCAGCACCCAGGCGCTGAGCGCCTGCGCCATCTCGCGCTCGTGCACGAGCTGCGAGGTCTGCAGCGTGAGCACCTGTTCGGGTTCGTACTGCTCGTTGGTGACGATGCTGATGCCTTGCGCTTGCACGCTCAGGCTGTAGAGCCCTGGCACCTGCACGCTGCCTTTCAGCGCCGCGGCGCTGGGTGTGCCACCGGCCTGCGCCGTGGCGCCCGCGGCCAGCGTGAGCTGCAGCGCGGTGGCTTCTTTCGGGATGGGCAGCGGCACCGAGTGCACGTAGGCGTTGAGGTAGAGCTTGTCGTAGCTGACGGTGAAACGCGTGCTCTCGCGGCCCACGCCCAGCACGCCTTCAGACTGGCCGGCCAAACGCAATTCGAGCCGGCGTTCGAATTCGGCGGCGTTCACCGGGTGGCTGAAACCGATCTCGAAGATGGCCTTCTTCAGCGCCGGGTTCAGCGGGTCTTGGTGGAAGCTGGCGGTGTTGAGCTTGGGCACGAAGGGCGCGCTGTCGAATTCGAAAGCTTCGCGCGCCAGCCTGATCTGCGGCGCGATGCCCTGCTTGGGCAGCGTGACCTGGAAACGCTGGCCCACGGGCCAATCGGCCCGCGGGCGGAATTCGAGCTGGCGGTCGCTGGCCCAGCGCCAGGTGCCGGCCAGGGCGGGGCTCATCGCCGGTGTCATCGCAGACAGCACAGCGGTGGTGGGTGTGGCGCTGGGGGCGGCGGCGGGAGCGCCCTGTGCGGCGGGCGCGTTCGGCACGGCCGCCGGCAACTCCTTGCCTACCAGTTCCAGCGGCGCCACCGACTGTTCGAACTGCAGCACCAGCGCCTGCGGCAAACCTTGGTTGGCGAAGTCAGTGAGCGGCGGGTTCGTGACGCTGAAATCCACCTGCACCGGCTGCGGCCGGGCTTGCCACCAGCGGTAGCTCGCGTAGCCGGCAGCGCCCACGGCCAGCAGGCCGATCAGCAGGGCCGCACTGGCGCGCGGCTGCGCGCGCACGCGGCCGGCGAGTTGGGTGCTGCCGCCGTGCACCTTGGCTGTCAGCCAGCGCAACCAGGGCGGTGCTGACCAGGTGCCGAGCAGCGCGGCGAAGAAGGCGGCAAGGCGTTGGGAGAGCGCAGGCTTGGGTTGCGCAGCGTCGGCCGCCAGCTCCCTTTCGGGCGCAGCCGCCGGCGCCGGCGCAGGGCCGTTGGATTGCGGTTCGGGGCCGGTGCTGGGGACCTCGTTCATCGCCTCTCCCTGCCGGTTGGGCCCGGCTTGTGTCGACGATGGTATCCAGACAGGCCGGGCTACCGTCCCTTGCCCTGGGCCGCGCGTCTAGCGGCCCGAGTGCAACCCCGGCCTGCTGCGACAGGCGCATGAGCAGACTCGGTTTGATTCGTTGTTGCCTGGCTCGCTGCTTCCTACGATGCCTGTCGACTTCCACCCGCCCGCATCTCATGAACAGACACGCCCTGCCCTCCTTCGCCCGCCGCGGCGTTCTTGCCGCCGCAGCCGCCACCGCCGCCACCCTGCTGGCCCCTGCCGCGCTGGCGCAGAAGACGGTGACCTTGCTCAACGTCAGCTACGACCCCACACGCGAGCTGTATGTCGATTTCAACAAGGCCTTCGCCGCGCACTGGCAGAAGAAGACCGGCGACATCGTCACCGTCAAGCAAAGCCACGGTGGCTCGGGCCGCCAGGGGCGCTCGGTGATCGACGGGCTGGATGCCGACGTGGTGACGCTGGCCCTGGCCTACGACATCGACGAGCTGCACAACAAGGCCAAGCTCATCCCGGCCGATTGGCAGAAGCGCCTGCCGAACAACAGCAGCCCCTACACCAGCACCATCGTCTTCCTGGTGCGCAAGGGCAACCCGAAGAACATCAAGGACTGGGACGACCTCGTCAAGCCCGGTGTCTCGGTCGTCACGCCCAACCCCAAGACCAGCGGCGGTGCGCGCTGGAACTATCTGGCCGCCTGGGGTTACGCGTTGAAGAAGAACGGCAACAACGCGGCCGCAGCCGAGAAGTTCGTCGGCGACCTCTTCAAGAACGTGCCCGTGCTCGATTCGGGCGCGCGCGGCGCGCTCACCACCTTCGCCGAACGCGGCGTGGGCGATGTCTTCCTCAGCTGGGAGAACGAGGCCTACCTGGCCGTGAAGGAGCTGGGGCCGACCAAGTTCGACATCGTGGTGCCGTCCCTCAGCATCCTGGCCGAGCCGCCCGTGGCGGTGGTGGACAAGAACGTCGACCGCAAGGGCACACGTGCGGTGGCACAGGCCTACCTGGAGTACCTCTACACCCCCGAAGGCCAGGACATCGCGGCGCAGAACTACTACCGCCCGCGTGATGCCAAGGTGGCGGCCAAGTACGCCAACGTGCTGAACCTGAAGGTGAACCTCTTCACCATCGACGAGGTTTTCGGCGGCTGGACCAAGGCGCAGGCCGAGCACTTCAACGACGGCGGGTCCTTCGACCGCATCTACACGAAGAAGTGAGGGGAGCGCGGCGCCGCGCGGCTTTAGGCCTCGGTCTGAAGCAGCAGGCGCTGCGCGAGCGCCGCGGCGTGCTGGCGCAGCTCGGGGATGGCCGTGGCTTCCCAGTCGCGCGCTTTCAGCAGGGGGCCCACGTAGTGCAACCAGTCGGCCGCTGCGCCGTCACGGCCGATGACGCGGCCGAGGTCGTCCACCTGGAGGCCGAGCTCCAGCGCATCCGGCTGCACCAGGCCTTCGGCCAGCATCGCCGCTACCAGCACCGAGGGGCTGCGTGCCAGGCGCCCTGAGGGTGAGGTGCAATTGACGACGTGGTCGACACCGCGTTCGTGCAGCACCGCGATGCCGCGCGGCCGCAGCACGAGCGTGTAGCCGCCAGCCGGCGCGGCCTGCAGGCCCTGGATGCGCCCGGCCTCCACACTGAGGCGGCCTTCGCGGCGCCAGCGCTCGAACACCGCGTGGGCCGAGGGCGCACAGCGGTGGCGCAGCGTGTCCCAGTGCGGCTGCAGGTGGCGCAGGAAGCGGCGCCGGTCGGCCTCGCTCAGCGCCTGCCACCAGGCGCGCGTGTGCGGGCGCAGCGCGGCGATCCAGTCGCGCCAGTCACCGCCCGCGGCCATGGCTGCTGCCACCGTCTCGCGCAGGGCGCGCAACTGGCCGCGCAGCTGCGGCCCCATGTCCTTCAGCAGGGCTTGCACGGCCTGCGCATCGGGCCCGGCGGGGCGGCCCGCGGTGGCGCCTTGTTCGCGGTGCGGCTGCGGCGCCAGGCCGCGGCGCGAGAGCATGTGCACCGGGCCGCGGTGGCCGGCGCGGTCCAGCGAGATCAGCATGTCCAGCGCCGTGAGGCCGGCGCCGACGAGCAGCAGGCGGTCATCGCGTTGCACCCGTTCGCTGAGGGGCTGGCGCCAGGGGTCGGCGGTGTAGGCCGCGCCCAGCAAGCTGCGTTGCGCTTCGCTGAGCGGGTGCTCGGGCGCCACGTGGCCGAAGGCCAGCACCACATGGTCGGCGGCCAGCGTGCGGCCGTCTTCCAGCTGCACCCGGGCGCGGCTGTCGCCGTGGGCAGACCCTGGCGGCAGCACACGCAGCGCGCGCCCCACCAGGCGCTGCAGGCGCGCGCCTTGCGGGCCGGCGGCGCTTTCGGCAGCGGCCAGCAAGGATTCAAGGTAAGCGCCGTACAGCCGCCGCGGCACGAAGGAGCCGGCGTGCCAGCGCGCATCCACCCAGCGGCCGTAGCGCAGGAAGTTCTCGGGGTCGTCGGCCAGCGCGCTCATGTTGCCGGCGGGCACGTTGAGCACATGGTCGAGGCTGTCGGTGCCGTAGGCCAGGCCGCGCGCCATGCGGCCCGATTCGTTGAGCAGCAGCACCTGCAGCGGTGCTTGTGCGCCACGCAGCAACTGCACCGCGGTGGCCGTGCCGCTGAAGCCGGCGCCGACGATGAGGATGCAGGGTGGGGTGGGCGGCATGCGCTGGGCATTCTGGGCCTTCATCGCTGGTTCGCCCCCATGAGCACATATGATGGTGGCAAGAGGCAGAAAAAGGTGCTTTACGTGAGCCTGATAGGTCAAGAGGCTGGAAAGTGCCGATTAACAATCAGATCAGGGTGAATCTACAATCTGCTCTAAAAGCACAAAAAGGGTGCTTGAGCCAGCGTTACCGATTTAAAGGCACATTCAGGGCGCTTGCAGAAAAGCAAATCAAGGCATTGCAGATGATCACCCACCCGACCCTGGAAGACCTGGAGTTCAGCCTGGGCGAGCAGCTCAAGCGGCTGCGGCTCAACAAGAACCAGGACCAGAAGACGCTCGCGGCCCGGGCCGGCGTGAGCGTGCGTGCGCTGCGCAACCTGGAGGGCGGCAGTGGCTCCACCGTGAAGACGCTGCTGAGCGTGGTGCGCGCGCTGGGCCGTGAAGCCTGGCTGGAGACCGTGGCACCGGTGCCCACCGTCAACGCGCTGACGCTCACGCGCCGCGCCGCCACGCGCCAACGCGCCACCAGCCCCGCCGTGAAGGCCAAGGCGGCCCAGAGCCGCCTGCAAGCCGCCGCCACCCCGGCCGCCACCCCGCCCACCAGCAGCCCCCGCCATGGCGACGAAGCGGCCTAGCCCGGCCGGCGGCACGGCCCGCGCGCCACGTGCGAGCCGGGGCTTCACGCATGTCGACGTCGTCGAGGTGCACCTGTGGAACGAGCACATCGGCTCGGTGACGCTCGACCCCGCCTACGGCTACTACGTCTTCAACTACACGCCCGAGTTCGTGCGCGGCGGCATCGAGCCCGCGCCGCTGCAGATGCCGCTGTCGGAAGACGGCTACCTCTTCACCGATCTGCCCGAGGCCACCTACAAGCGCCTGCCCGCGCTGCTGAGCGATGCCCTGCCTGACGACTTCGGCAACGCGCTCATCAACCGCTACATGGCCGACCGCGGCGTGGCCGCCGCCGATGTCACCCCGCTGGACCGCCTGGCCTACATGGGCCCGCGCGCGATGGGCGCGCTCGTGTTCAAGCCCGCGCGCGGCCCGGCCACGCGCCTGCCCTCGGCCATCGAGCTGGGCACGCTGGTGGCGCAGGCCCGCCAGGCCGTGCAGGGCCTGATGGATGACGACGACCACGCCAGCGCCGCGCTGCGCAGCATCATCGAGGTGGGCACCTCGGCCGGCGGTGCACGCGCCAAGGCCGTGATCGCGTGGAACCCGAGCACCGACGAAATCCGTTCCGGGCAGCTGGAAGCCCCGCCCGGTTTCGAGCACTGGCTGCTGAAATTCGACGGCATGGGGGCCGACCAGGAACTCGGCGCTTCGCAGCACTACGGCCGCGTGGAGTACGCCTACCACCTGATGGCGCGCGCTGCGGGCATCACGATGAGCGACTGCCGCCTGCTGCAGGAAAACGGCCGCGCCCATTTCATGACGCGGCGCTTCGACCGCGAAGGCCCGCGCGCCCGCCACCACATGCAGACCCTGTGTGCCATGGCCCACCTCGACTACAAGAAGAAGAGCACTAACGCCTACTCGCAGCTGTTCTCCACGATGGCGCGGCTGCAGCTGCCTTACGAGCAGATGGAAGAGGCCTTCCGGCGCATGGTGTTCAACGTGATGGGCCGCAACTGCGACGACCACACGAAGAACTTCTCCTTCCTGCTGCGCGAAGGCAGCACCACCTGGGCGCTGGCGCCGGCCTACGACATCACCTTCGCGCACAACCCGCAGGGCGAGTGGACGAACCAGCACCTGATGTCGGTGAACGGCCGCTTCAAGGGCCACACCGTGGCCGACCTGCTGGCCGAGGCCGACCGCTACAAGATCGGCACCGCCAAGCGCGTGATCGAGCAGGTGCGCAACGCCCTGCGCCGGTGGCCGCAGTTCGCCGAGGCTGCGGGCCTGCCAGAGGCCGAGATGGCCGATCGCCAGCGGCAGCTGTTGTTGCTGGATTGAGGCTGGGCCGAGACGCGGGCTTTGGCGCACGAACGCCAAGGAGTCCTCTGCGTCAGGCCTGTCTCCGCGTCGCCATGAAAGAGGAGGCCTGACGGAGATCAGATTGCCAGGAAGCCGCCGTTGCGCTGTGCCGGCAAGCGGCCACAAGGCGACATCGACCGATTTGCCCGACAAGAGACATTCGACGCCGGAGTTCGTGCACCTTGCCGTCGCGTCCGCGCTGTCCGCGATCATCTATTTCAGGATTGCGGACTGCTCATGCAATGCCCTGCTCATCGATCCTGTGGGGCGTTAGGGAACCACTGTGAAGCGGCGATCGCTTGGATGCACCCGTGGCGGATAGTCCCGCGGCCGCCACGGCTGTCCACTCGCAGCCTGGCTTTGGCGCTTGAGTTCGAGGCGCGGCGTCCTGAAGACCGGGCTGTTCCCGCCCCTGTGATCTTTCGATGAGGCCTTGATGAGATCCTGTTCCTAGGATGGTTGAAGCGGGGTCGGACAGCCGAACCGCCTTCCTCAACCAACCACCGCCAGGAGCCTCACCATGCCTCATCCGCTTCACGCCCGCCTCCGCGCCGCCGCCTGCGCTGCCGCGCTCATGGCCACCGGCGCCGCCTCTCAGGCCGCCCTCGTCGACGTCACCGTGACGGTGCAAAACCTCGCACCGATCAACAGCATTGCCTTCGCACCGCTGCACGTCGGCTTCAACAGCGGAACCTTCGATGCCTTCAATCTGGGCGGTATCGCCACGAGCCCCATCATCTCCGTGGCCGAAGGCGGTGCTGGTGACCTGTGGCAGGCCGCGTTTGCATCGACCGACCCTGATGCCGTGCGCGGCACCATCGGCGGCCTGCTGCTGCCGGGTGCGACCAGCAGCCTGACCTTCCGCGTCGACACCACCGCGAATCCGTTCTTCACCTTCGCGGCGATGGCGGTGCCGAGCAACGACTTCTTCATCGGCAACGACAGCCCGACGGAGTACCGATTGTTCGATGCCGGTGGCAACCTGCTGTTGCCGAGCATCACCGTGGGTGCCGCCGAGATCTGGGACGCCGGCTCCGAAGTCTTCGACCCGGCCGCAGCGGCCTTTGTCGGCAACAACGGCCTGCGCCGCAACCAGAACTCGGTGGTGGCCTTGAACTTCGCCGAACTGGCCGGCTTCAACGGGCTGACCACCGGCGCCGGCTACACCTTCAACAGTGCGCTGACCGCCGACAGCGAGGTCTACCGCATCGGCTTCAGCGTGACGGCAGTGCCGGAACCCGGCAGCTATGCGTTGATGGCAGCTGGCCTGATGGCGGTCGGTTTCGTGGCACGCCGTCGCCGCACGGGCGCGGCGCAGGGCGCCAGCGCCACGGCCTGAGACACCTTGCCGCGCCTCTGGTCAAATCGGCCACCGCTGTCACACCCAGGTGGCAGCGGCCGCCCATGAACGAGCACCTGCTGCTGGTCGAAGACGACGACGCCATTGCCGTGGCCTTGCGCCTGCATCTGGAGGGCGCGGGCTACCGCCTGCACCGCGAGGCCGATGGCCAGCAGGCCATGGCCGTCATCGACCGCCAGCGCTTTGACCTGGTGCTGCTCGACCTGATGCTGCCCGGTGCCGACGGGTGGGAGGTCTGCCGCCACTTGCGTGCGCGGCATGCCGACACGCCGGTCATCATGCTCAGTGCGCGCTCGGCCGAGGCGCATCGCGTGCTGGGGCTGGAACTGGGCGCCGACGACTACGTGGCCAAGCCGTTCTCGATGCTCGAACTGGTGGCGCGCATCCGCGCCCTGCTGCGGCGCGTCGAGCAGCTGCGCACGACGACGGCATCGCGCCAGGAGTTCACCTTCGGCCCCTTCAAGCTCGACACCGTCAGGCGCGAGTTGCTATGCGGCGACACGCCCGTGCCGCTGACGCTGCGCGAGTTCGACCTGCTGCACTTCCTGCTGAAACATCCAGGCCGCCCGTTCAGTCGCGCCGAGTTGCTGCAGCGCGTCTGGGGCGATGGCTTTGACGGCTACGAACACACCGTCAATTCGCACATCAACCGCCTGCGCAGCCGCATCGAGGACAACCCGCGCGAGCCCAGGCGCGTGGTCACCGTCTGGGGCGTCGGCTACCGCTTCGACCCCGAACCCTTGTCCTGAACTTGTGATGAACCAGCGTTCTTTCACCACCCGCCTGTCACTAGCCCTGGCCTTGCTGCTGTTGGCATACGGTGCCTTCGTGGCGCTGCTCGGGCGGCAGGTCGCGGCAGAACAGGAGCAGGAGTTGCAGCAGCGGCTGTCCCACGGCCTGGCCCGGCACATCGTCGGCCATTGGCCCGAGATCGCCGCCCCCGATCGCGACGAAGCCGAACGCTCCGCGCGCAGCGCGCTGCTGGCCATGCTGATGACGGTGAACCCCGGCGTGCAGGTTTACCTGCTGGACGCCGAGGGTCGTGTGCAGCACTACATCGGCGAGCCTGGCATGGTGCGGCAGCACCAGGTGGACCTGGCGGCGGTGCGCGCCTTCCTTGCCGGCGACGAACTGCCGCTGCGTGGCACCGACCCAATGGGCTCGGGTGTTCCGCGCGTGTTCAGTGCGGCGATGTTCCCGGTGCGCGCCGGTGATCTGCGCCCGCCCGGCTACCTGTACATCGTGCTCGACAGCCCGGCGCGCGGCGCCGTGGCGGCGCAGGTCGGGGTCGGGCGGCTGTGGGGCGGAGCCGCCGTGGCGGCGGCTCTCGGGCTGGCGGTGACCTTCCTGCTGGGCTGGTTCACCTTCAGGCGCCTGACGCTGCCGCTGCACAGGCTGGCGCAGAGGCTGCGCAGCTACCAGCGCAGCGGCGCAGCCCGGGCCGCCGCCGACGGCGCTCTCGAAGATGAAGCCGGCCTGGCTGCCGTGCCCCAGCCCGCAGGCGGCGACGAAGTGCGCGCGCTGGCGGATGCCTTTGCCGGCATGACGCAGCGCATCGAATCGCAGGCCGCGCGCGAGCAGCGGCAGGTGGCGGATCACCGCGAAATGATGGCCAGCGTGGCCCACGACCTGCGCACGCCGCTGACAGCCCTGCACGGCCACCTGGAGGTGCTGGCGGGCGAGGTGGCGCCGGACCTCGGCCGCCGCGGTGCGGTGCTGCAGGCGGCGTTGGCGCAAAGCCGCAAGGTCAGCCGCCTGTCGCAGCAGCTCTTCGAGTTGGCGGCGCTGCAGTCGACCGAGCAGGTGCTGCACCGCGAACGTTTCAGCCTCGACGACCTCGTCACCGATGCGGTGCAGAAGTTCGAGCTCAGCGACACGCCGGCGCTCGTCACCCTGCACGGCGTGCCACCGGGCCGCCTGGAGCTCGACGGCGATCTGCAGTTGATCGAACGTGCACTGACGAACCTGATCGATAACGCGGTGCGCCACGCGCCCGGCAACCAGGCGGTGCGGGTGAGCCTGCGCCGTGAAGGCGAGCGGGCCGAGATCGTGATCGAAGACGCGGGGCCTGGCCTGCCGGAAGAACTGCACCAGCGCCTGGACCGCGGTTTGTCGCTGCGCGACCCGCCGATCAAGCGCAGCAGCGGCGGCATCGGCGGCCTGGGTCTGGCGATTGCGCAGCGCGTGGCCGTGTTGCACGGCGGCAGCCTGCGGCCACTGCCGGCACCGCGCGGCGGCACGCGCCTGTGCCTGGCGCTGCCGCTGGCGGCTTGAGGCCGCTGACCCGGTTCAGGCGTCGGCCTGAGCGTCGCTTGAAGACCTTCTAAGTGCCGACGCGCACGACCCGGCCATCGGCCAGCAGCACGGCCACGCCCGACCCATCTTCCAGCGCTGCCGTCATCGTGGCACGGCCAGGGAGCTCGACGGTGAACAGCTCGGCCCAGTCCGCCGCCGGGTCCAGCACCCACAGCAGGCGGCCATCCTGGCTGGGCAACACGAGCCGCCCTCGCACCCAGGCCGCAAGGTCGGTTTCGCGCGAGCCGATGGCGTGCGTACTGACGTCGGTCATCCGGCGGCGTCGGCTCAGGCGCTGCCCTTCGAGCCGGTAGACGTGCAGCACGCCGCCGATGTGCGGCGTGTGCACCGCCACCAGGTGCGTGCCCTGCGTGGTGGGCGCCAGCCAGCGGTGGAAGCCGCCCACCGTGTCGCCCAGCGCCGCCACAAGCAGGCCCTGCGGCTGCGCCGGGTCGGCCGTCACCAGCGCCAGCTGCCCGCCATCGGGACCCGAGCGCACGGTCAGCAGGCCCGTCGCGCCGCGCGCATTCGACGCCTGTGCCAGACCCTGCACCAGCACTGGGCGGGGCTCGATGTCCTCGAAGACGTGGGGCGCTGCCAGCGTCAGCGAGCGCAGCGTTTGCAAACTGTGACGCTCGAGCCAGAGCACACGCGTGGCCTCGATGCCATCACCCAGCACGCCGTGCGCGTAACGACGGTCATCCGGGCCGGCCAGCACGGCGATGTGGCCGCCATCGCCGCGGCCGTCGAGGTCGACTTGCACCGGTCGCGCGTCGGGCAGCACCGCTTCCTGCGAACGTGCCACTTCGTGCCAGGTCGTGCCCTGCGTGGGCTCGAAACGCGCCACGCGGTGGCGTGCGCCCACGCCCTCGCCTGGGCCTTCGCTGACGATGGTCATCACGGCCAGTGGCAAGACCAGCAGCCCGGCATGCGGCGCGAGCTGCGCCGACGCCAAGGTGCTGGCGCGGCCGTCTTCCCAGACCCAGAGGCCGCCCCGCGCAGTGCGCGCCGCGATGCGGCCATGGCCGGTGGCGATCCGCGATGCCGGGTCGAGTTCGCTGGCCAGGCGGCGCGGCGCCTGGCCAGCCAGAGACAAGGCCCACAGGCTGCCACCGGCACCGATGCCCAGCAAGCCCGTCGGTCCGCCGGCGTGGACCCCGCGCATGGGCTCCCCCACCGCCAGGCTGCGTGCCGCCCAGGGCGCGGGCGCCGCGATGGCGCGCGTGGGGCCGAACAGGCCAGCCCAGACGGAGGAAGCCGCCAGCAACACGCGGCGTCGGGAGCAGCGCCAGCCGTTCATCCAGAGGCCCGGCACGCTCACACCGGCCCGGCGTACTCGCCGCGGGCCGGGTAGTTCTTGTCGAGCGCGAAGTCCAGGGCCGCCAGCAGTTCGTCGAAATGCGGGCGGGCAAAGGGCATGGTCTGCACCGCGCCGTAGTACAGCGTGCCGTCGGGCCGTACGATGAAGACCCCGGGCTCGCTGAACAGCGGCGGCTCTTCGATGCCGATGGAAGTGGTGCCGCGGGAGGTGCTGATGTACAGGCCCCAGGCCCGCGCTTGGGCCAGGTCGAGGCCGTGGCCTAGGCGCAGGGCAGGGGCGCGCAGCTTGTCGGCCATGGCCTGCGCCCGGTCGCGCACGTCGCTGGAGATCGCGATGAGCTTCACGCCTCGTTTCTCGAACTCTGGCTGCAGCCGGCCGAGTTCCAGCAGGTACTTCAGGCAGATCGGGCAATGCAGGCCGCGGTAGAAGACCACCAGCGTGAAGTTCGGCGCTGCGTCTTCGCCGAGCGTGAAGACGCCGTGGTCGAGCGTCGGCACGCTCAGCGCCGGCACGGCCTGGCGCGGCATCAACAAGGCAGGGGTGGACAGCGGCGCGGAAGAGGAGGTTTGTGTGCTCATGCGGTGGCCCGGAAGTCGATCGGCATCGGCACTGTAGTGGCTGAACTGAGATGATCGGGCACTCATCGTCTCCGAGTTCGCACTTTTCATCTCATGGCTGACCGCTTGTCGGCGCTGCTCCAGCGCTTCGAACTGCGCGCCCGCGTCTTCCACAGCGGCGCCCTGTGCGGCGTGGCCCGGTTCGACGGGGCCGCTGGCATCGGTCATCTTCACCTGCTGCGACGCGGCCCACTGCGCGTGACGGACCCTGCGGGACAGCGCAGCACGGTCCGTGAGCCCAGCGTGCTGTTCTTCCCGCAAGGCAGCGCCCACCGGCTCGATGGCGGCAAGGGCGAAGGCGCCGATCTCGTGTGCGCCTCGGTGGATTTCGGCTCGGGCGACGAAAACCCGCTGCTGCGCGGCCTGCCGCCGCTGCTGTGCGTGCCGCTGGCGCAACTGCCCGGCCTGGACCTCGCGCAGCAACTGCTGTTCAGCGAAGCGCAAGCCGGCCGCTGCGGGCACAACGCCGTGGTCGACCGGCTGACCGAGGTGCTCGTGATCCAGTTGTTGCGCCATGCCCTGGCGCACCACCTGGTCGACGGCGGCGTCATGGCCGGCTTGTCGGACCCCCGCCTGGCCAAGAGCCTCAGCGCGGTGCATGCCGACCCGGAGCAAGCCTGGAACCTGGACTCGATGGCCGCCCTAGCCGGCATGTCCAGGGCGCGATTTGCGGCGCATTTCAACCGAACGGTCGGTGTGCCGCCGGGTGAGTATCTGACCGGCTGGCGCATGGGCGTGGCCCGCCAGCTGCTGCGCAAGGGGCTGACGGTGAAGCAGGTCGCTGCAGAGATCGGCTACGCCAGCCCGGGCGCCTTCGGGCGCGCCTTCCTGCAGCGTGTGGGTTCCACACCCACACAGTGGCAGCAAAGCGATGCGGCCCACCGGGAAGCCAGCGGACCCACCACCTCTCACCTCCAGGAGAAGACCCAGTGAAAATCAGCCCGCACGACTTGGCCTCGCACTGCACACGACATCGCGCTGCTCGGGGCCTCAGCCGCCGGGCTCTGGCCGCATTGCCGATGCTGGTGGCGGTGCTGTGGTCGAGCGGCTGCACGACCTTGCAGCCGCCTACCGGCCCTGGCCAGACTTCGGTACCCGTGCTGAGTGGCTGGTTCGACGGTGAAGAGGTCTTCTACATCACCACCGACGTCTCGCATGCCGACGTCGCCGAGGCCAAGGGAGCGAATTTCGCACCCCGGCTGGCTTGGGCTCTGCCCGAGGGTCGAACCGCTCCCGGCCGTTCGTCGGTCGACAAGGTTTACGCCGTGACCAACTTCAAGCAGCCCAGCGTGTTCGCGTCGGCGCCGTACCCGATGGGCTCGACCAGCCGCGACACCGCCTACAGCCCGCTGTGGCAGATGGTCAAGGTGACGTGGACCGCCGGCGCGACGCCGCAGGTCCTCAAGTCCGAGGACGACGTGCTGGCGGCGGTCGAGCGTGGCGCGGCCGCTCTGGAGGTCACTCGCGTGGTCTTGAACTGCCCCATCGTGCATCGCGGTGCCAAGGGCGCGCTGCCCGGGGTCTCGATCACGCACCCGCCACGCTGAGAGCGCCACGCACACAGTTCACCGCGTCGGGATGTTTGGCGCTGACGGTGCACGTAAGCTTTCGCCGCATGCACCAAGGTCTTACTCCCAAGCCGCACGCTCTGCCGCGAAGGACGCTCGTCGGCCTGGGCGCTGCGTGGCTGATGGCGTTGGCACCCGCCATGGCCCAAGGCCCGGTTTTCTTGCCCACGGCTGTGCCCGCAGCGATCGGGGTTCCTGCCAACTTGAGTGGCACAAGCCTCGAGGGCAAGACCTTCGACCTGGCCGCGCAGCGCGGCCGCGTGGTGATGGTGGTCTTGTGGCGCACCGACTGCGCGATCTGCCTGAGCAAGATGCCCGAGCTGCGTGCCAACGCGCTGGGCTGGAGGAACAAGCCCTTCGATCTGGTGACGCTCAGCCTGGATGCCCAGCGCGCTGACGCGCAGGCTTACGACAGCGTTCGCCGCCTGGTCGCGGGTGCCGAGGGGCCGCTATGGAGCTTCTGGCATGGCGATGTGGTGTGGTCGGCCGCCTGGGCCGCGCGATCACGGCTGCCGGTCACTCTGGTCTTTGATGAAAACGGCCTGCTGAAGGCACGACACGAGGGGCGGGTGCCCGCTGACCTCTGGGACGCCCTGGCTGACCTGCTGCCCTGATGCCGTCCGTAAGGATCACCAGCAGCTTATCGACGATCTCGAATCATCTGCATCCTGCAGTTGACCCCGCCGCATCGGCATGTTCCCGTCATCACCTCTTCAAGGAGTCCCACCGATGAAACCCCAGACCGTCGTGTCCTCTGCCTTCGCCGCCGTCCTCGCCTTGGGTCTGTTGAGTCCGGCAGCAGCCCAGGAGAAGGGCGCCAAGGAAAAGTGCTACGGCATCGCCAAAGCCGGGCAAAACGATTGCGCCAACCTCAGCGGCACCCATTCCTGTGCCGGTCAGGCCAAGGTCGACAGGGCTCCTGACGAGTGGAAGTACGTCGCCAAAGGCAGCTGCGCCAAAGAAGGCGGCATGAGCGCCGACGAGGCCAAGGCGAAGATGAAGAAGTGAGCGCCATGCACCTCGCTCCGAATGCCGTGGGCATCGGCTGGCGGCAAGCCCACTACCAGAGCCTGCTGGAGCAGCGCCCGAGCCTGGGTTTCATCGAGGTGCATGCCGAAAACTTCTTTGCAGAAGGCGGGGCCGCGCTGGCTGTGCTGGAAGACGGCCGCGCGGCTTACGCCTTGAGCCTGCATGGCGTGGGACTGGGCCTGGGCTCGGCCGCTGGGTTGGATGGCTGGCATGTCGAGCGGCTGGCCGGCCTGGTTGAACGCTTCGAGCCGGCCCGCGTGTCGGACCACGCCTGCTTCGCCCGGGTGGGCTCGGGCCACCATGCCAGCGACCTGCTGCCCATTCCTTTCAATGAAGCCATGCTGGCTTTGATGGTGAAGCATGTGGATCAGGTGCAGCAGCGTTTGCGGCGGCCTTTGTTGGTGGAGAACATCAGCAGCTACCTGGCCTGGGACTCGGACACGCTGGCAGAGCCGCAGTTCTTCAATGAACTTTGCCGCCGCAGCGGCTGTGGCTTGCTGCTCGATCTCAACAACCTGATAGTCAACGGTCGCAACCGCGGCGAAAGCGCGGCCGCAGCTGCGCAGAGCGCTCGGGCCTGGGTAGCGGCTCTGTGCCCCGGCATCGTCGGCGAGATCCATGTCGCCGGTCATTGCGACCTCGGCGATGTCGTGATCGACGATCACGGCAGCCGGGTCAGCGCCGAGCTCTGGCAGCTCTACCAGCACACCCTGGAGTTGCTGGGCCCGGTCCCCACGCTGATCGAATGGGACACCGATGTGCCTGAACTTAACGTGCTGCTGAGCGAAGTCGCCCTGGCCCGCCAGCAACAGGTGAGCCGCGAGACCGGGGCTTCCGGGTGAGCGATCCGCTCGGCCGGCAGCAGCAAGCCTTGTTCAACGCCCTGCTGGGCTCGGGAGCCGTACCGCAAGGCCTCACGCCCTTGCCCGGCGTGGCTTTGGAGCGCGGCCTGGAGGCCTACCAGGGACACTTGCGAAGTCTCAGCGCACGCGCGCTGGCGCCGGTGTTTACGCGGCTGGCCGCACAGTTGGGCGAGGCCGACTTCGCTGCGCTGGCGTGGAGCTTCTGGCGCCACGATGCACCTGTGTGCGGCGACCTGGCGCAGTGGGGCGATCGGCTCGAGGCTTTTCTGATGGCGCGTGCCGGCGCTGCTTCAGGCCTGCCGGGTTTGGCCCGGCTGGACTGGGCGTTGCATCAAGCTGAACGCGCGATCGACGCTTCACTCGATGCCAACAGCCTGCAGTGCCTGGCCACTGAAGCGCCCAATGCCTTGCAGCTCAGGCTGCGCCCCGGTCTTGCCATTCTGGATATCGAAGCCGAAGCCTTGGCGCTGTTGCCGAACGCCGACGCGGCAGCGACGTCGTTGCTGGTGTGGCGCAGGGCTTGGCGGGCTGAGTGGCAGCCAATGTCGGCACCTCAGGCAGCCTTCTTTCGCGCCTTGCTCGCCGGCCAATCCTTGCAGCTGGCCCTGGATTCGGCGGCAAGGCAGAACTGCCTGCACGCTGAGCACTTCGACTTTGGTGCCTGGCTGCAAAGCGCATTGCGTCAGGAATGGTTGCTGGGCGCCGGCCCTCTTTCAAGACTTGAATGAGCCCCAGCGAGGTTTCATCAGCACAGCACCCTGGGCCCGATGACCGCGTCCACCGCGCCGGTCAACGCGATGCCGAGCGAGGACCACACCGCCACGAAGGCGGAAGAAGCTTCGGGGCAGGACAGCGAGTAACCCAGCGCCCCCAGCGAGTCGGCCATCAACCCGGCCGCGAAGCCCGCTGCGGCCAGGCGCATCCTGATTGACAGACATCTGGGTGTTGCCCGGGGCTGATTGCCTCTCTTCAACTTAGTCGTACTCGCATCGCGGTAGCGCCGGGTACCCCTCCGATTTCGGCCACCGCGATCTGGAACGACCGTTTACCTCTTCTCCGAACGACTGCACTGGGTCGATAGCGCTCCCACACCCACAAAGTTGAACCGCCGCAGAGCTGCCGTCGATCGCGCACCGGCGCTCGCTCATTCGGTTTTCGCATGAGCAAAGCCGATCTCCTTCGTTGGAAGCGGCACCCGTCCTGCCTAGAGTCGCGGCCTCTCGCTACTGCAAGCCTGGACCCTGCCCGTGCCTTCCCGCCGCCTTCTGCTGTCTGCCGCTGCCCTTCTCGTGGCGGCCACCGCCCCCGTTGCCTGGGCCCAGGCGCCCGCGCCGCAGACCTTGCTGAACGTCAGCTACGACGTCAGCCGTGAGTTCTACAAGGCCTACAACGAGGCCTTCGCCGCGCACTGGCTCAAGACCACCGGTCAGAAGGTGACGCTGAACCAGAGCCACGGCGGCAGCAGCCGCCAGGCGCGCAGCGTGGCCGATGGGCTGGAAGCCGATGTCATCACGATGAACCAGCACAACGACATCGACATCCTGCACACGCGCGGCGGCCTGGTGCCGGCGAACTGGGCGCAGCGGCTGCCGAACAACGCCTCGCCCACCACCAGCGTGAGCGTGATCCTGGTGCGCAAGGGCAACCCGAAGAACATCCGTGACTGGAGCGACCTCGGCCGCGCCGGCCTGGGGGTGATCATCCCCAACCCCAAGACCAGCGGCAACGGCCGCTACACCTACCTGGCGGCCTGGGGCGCGGCCGTGAAGGGCGGCGCCGGGCCCGAGGCGGCGCGGGCGCTCGTCACACGCATCTTCGCCAACGTGCCGGTGCTCGACGGCGGCGGCCGTGGCGCCACCACCACCTTCGCGCAGCGCAACCTGGGTGATGCGCTGGTCACCTTCGAGAGCGAAGTGCCGCTCATCGTGCGCGAGTTCGGCGATCACTTCGAGACCATCTACCCCAGCCGCACCATCCTGGCGGAGAACCCGGTGAGCGTGGTCGACAAGGTGGTCGACCGCAAGGGCACGCGCAAGCTGGCCGAAGCCTACCTGCAGTACCTCTACAGCGAGCCCGGCCAGACCATCGCCGCGCAATTCGCACTGCGCCCGCGCTCGCCGCAGGTGCTGGCGAAGTTTGCGAAGAGCTTCCCGAAGCTGAACACCTTCACGGTGGACGAGGTCTTCGGCGGCTGGACGAAGGCGCAGAAGGACCACTTCAACGACGGCGCGCTCTACGACCAGATCATCAGCGCTGCCAAGCCGCGCTGAAGCGGCTCACTTCCGGACGGGCCCGCCATGTTCCTGCGCAAGACGCTGCTCAAGCGCCACAGCGTGCTGCCGGGTTTCGACCTGGCGCTCGGCTTCGCTTTGCTCTACATCAGCCTGATCGTGCTGATCCCGCTCTCGGCGGCCTTCCTCAAGACCTTCACACTGACCTGGCAGCAGTTTCTGGACGCCACCACCACGCCGCGCGTGATGGCCAGCTACCGGCTGACCTTCGGCGCCAGCTTCCTGGCGGCGCTGCTGAACGCGGTGTTCGGGCTCATCGTGGCCTGGGTGCTGGTGCGCTATGAGTTCCCGTTCAAGCGCGTCATCGACGCGATGGTCGACCTGCCCTTCGCGCTGCCCACGGCGGTGGCCGGCATTGCGCTGACAGCGCTGTACGCCGGCAACGGCCTCATCGGCCAGTGGCTGCCTTTCAAGGTGAGCTTCACGCCACTGGGTGTGTGGGTGGCGCTCGTCTTCATCGGCCTGCCTTTCGTGGTGCGCACGGTGCAGCCGGTGCTGGAAGACGTGAACCGTGAACTGGAAGAAGCTGCGGCCACGTTGGGCGCCGGGCGCTGGCTCACCTTCCGCCGCGTGATCTTCCCCATCGTGATGCCGGCGCTGCTGACCGGTTTTGCGCTCGCTTTCGCGCGCGCGCTGGGTGAGTACGGCAGCGTCATCTTCATCGCCGGCAACATGCCCATGGTCAGCGAGATCACACCGCTCTTGATCATTACCAAGCTGGAGCAGTACGACTACGCCGGTGCCACCGCTATTGCGGTGGTGATGCTGGTGGCGGCGTTTGCCTTGCTGTTGCTGATCAACCTCTTGCAAAGCTGGGCGCGCAAGCGCCAGGGAGGCCTGGCATGAGCACCGCCCTCGCCCCCCGCGAGATGCCTGCCAGCCCCGCCGCCACGGCAGGCGCGGCCCCGCGCCGCCTGCGCAGCGCCACCGCCGAAGCCCCCTGGGTGCGCGTGCTGCTCATCACGCTGGCGCTGGCCTTCATGACGCTCTTCCTCTTCGTGCCGCTGGCCACGGTGTTCTATGAGGCACTGAAGAAAGGCTGGGACGTCTACCTCGCCGCCATCACCGAGCCCGATGCGCTCAGCGCGATCCAGCTCACCTTGCTGGCCGCGGTGATCAGCGTGCCGCTGAACCTGGTGTTCGGCGTGGCCGCGGCCTGGGCGATTGCCAAGTTCGAGTTCCATGGCAAGAACGTCCTGCTGACGCTGATCGACCTGCCCTTCTCCGTGAGCCCGGTGATCGCCGGCCTGATCTACGTGCTGGTCTTCGGCCTGCAGGGCTGGTTCGGGCACTGGCTGCTGGACAACGACATGAAGGTCATCTTCGCGGTGCCCGGCATCGTGCTGGCCACCGTGTTCGTCACCTTCCCTTTCGTGGCGCGTGAGCTCATTCCGCTGATGCAGGCGCAAGGCATCGAGCAGGAAGAAGCCGCTCGCGTGCTGGGCGCCAGCGGCTGGCAGATGTTCTGGCGCGTGACGCTGCCCAACGTGAAGTGGGCGCTGCTCTACGGCGTGATTCTTTGCAACGCCCGTGCGATGGGCGAGTTCGGCGCGGTCAGCGTGGTGTCGGGCCACATCCGCGGGCAGACCAACACGATGCCGCTGCACATCGAGATCGTCTACAACGAGTACCAGTTCGCGGCGGCCTTCGCGGTGGCCTCGCTGCTGGCGCTGCTGGCGCTGGTGACCCTGGTGCTGAAGTACGTGGTGGAACAGCGCGTGAAGCACCAGATGCGCGGCAAGCACCAGGCTGGCGAATGAAAGAAGCCCATGAGCATTGAAGTCAGAAACCTGCAGAAGGCCTTCGGCAAGACGGTGGTCTGCGACCACCTCAACCTCGACATCCCCGCCGGCGAGCTGGTGGCTTTGCTCGGGCCCTCGGGCTCGGGCAAGACCACGCTGCTGCGCATCCTGGCCGGGCTGGAAGTGCCCGATGCCGGCAGCGTGCACTTCAACGGCGAAGAAGCCACCGGCACCGACGTGCGCGACCGCAATGTCGGTTTCGTCTTCCAGCACTACGCGCTCTTCGGCCACATGTCGATCTTCGAGAACGTGGCTTTCGGCTTGCGGGTGCGCCCGAAGGCCACGCGGCCGAGCGAGGCCGAGATCAAGAGCAAGGTGATGCAGCTGCTCAAGCTCGTGCAGCTGGATTGGCTGGCCGACCGCTACCCGCACCAGTTGAGCGGCGGGCAGCGCCAGCGCATCGCCCTGGCGCGTGCGCTGGCGGTGGAGCCGAAAGTTCTGCTGCTGGACGAACCCTTCGGTGCGCTGGATGCCAAGGTGCGCAAAGAGCTGCGCCGCTGGCTGCGCCGCCTGCACGACGAAGTGCATGTCACCAGCGTCTTCGTCACGCACGACCAGGAAGAGGCCATGGAAGTGGCCGACCGCATCGTGGTGATGAACGAGGGCCGCATCGAGCAGGTGGGCACGCCCGACGAGGTGTATGACCGTCCGGCCACGCCCTTCGTGCTGCAGTTCCTGGGCGATGTGAACCTCTTCCACGGCCGCACCGAGCACACGCCCGGTGCCGCGGCCGTGAAGGGTGAAACCGTCTACGTGCGCCCGCACGAGCTGGAGATCCTGGGCGAGGCGCCGGCACAAGGCGAAGCGGGCGAAGCCTGGCCGGCCACGCTGTCGCAGACGCTCACCGTGGGCCCGCACACGCGCATCGAGTTCCAGCGTGAAGGCAGCGGCGGTGAAGCCGGCAGCTACCTGGACGTGGAACTGCTGCGCAGCGAGTACACCGCGCTGCGCGAGCGCCTGAACCTGCAGCGCGGCAGCCGCGTGTGGCTGCGCGCGCGGCGTGTCACGCGTTTCGAGGTGGGGCAGCGCGCCGCCTAAGCAGCGCCGCCACGCCGGCCAGCATCAGCAGCGCTGCCGCGGGCTCGGGCACGGCGCTCACGCCGAAATCGAGCTGGTAGCTGGCCACGCCGGTGCCGGTGTCCTGCACCCAGAAGCTGTAGGTGCCCGCCGGCAACGGTGACTGGAAGCCGCTGGCGCCGAAGCCGATGCCCATCAGGCCCAGGATGTCGGTGCCGATGTCGTTCGCGCCGAAGTGCACCCAGCCCAGCAGGCCTGCAGCGCTGCCGCCGGTGGGGTTGACGGTGACCTGCGGCCCGGCCTGCACGCCGATGAAGCTGAGGCCCGATACGCCAAGAAAGCTGCCGCCCACCACCGTGAGCGTGTCGAGCTGCATGCCCGCGGGCAGTGTGAAGCTGAAGTAGTCGCGGTCGACCACGCCGTTCTGGCGGCCGGTGGTGCCGCGCACCGGGTTGCTGCCGAGCTCCAGCGTGATGGCCGTGGGGGCGGTGCCCAGGTTGGCAAAGTCACCCTGCACGGCTTCGTCCCAGCCGCCGGCGGCGTGGGCGGCGGGCAGCGTGGCGGCCAGCGCGCAGGCCGCCAGCCAGGTGCGTGCGGTGCAGGTGGGGCGGGTCAGCAGGCGCATGGCAACTCCAGAGGGGCGCGGCGCGCCGGTCACCCCATGCTAGTGCGGGGGTGGGCCGGGCCGCACCACCGGCTCAGGCGGGTTCTACACTGGGGCCATGGCCTTGCCTGACCCGCCATTCCATCTGCGCCCCGCCGTGCCCGACGACGCGCTGTGCCTCTCGGTGCTGGCCATGCAGGTCTTCCTGGACACCTACGCCACCGAAGGCATACGCCCGGCCATCGCGCGCGAGGTGCTGGCCGGCTACAGCGCCGAGGTCTTCGCCGCCGACATCGCCGCGCCCCACACCCGCCTCACCGTGGCCGAGCGCGCCGGGCACCTCATCGGCTTTGCACATCTCACGCTGGGCGCCACCGAGCCGCTGGCGCCCCCCGGTGTGCAGGCCGAGCTGCTGCGCCTGTACGTGCAGGAGCCCTTCACCGCCCGCGGCGTGGGCACGGCTCTGCTGGCGCAGGCCGAAGCCCAGGCCGCAGCGGCCGGGGCCACGGTGCTGTGGCTCACGCCCTGGGTGCACAACCACCGCGCGCGGGGCTTCTACAGCGCCCGCGGCTACGCCGACTTCGGCGCCACGTGGTTTCGCTTCGAAGGCGAAGCACACGAGAACCGCGTCGTCGCCAAACACCTGTTGCACCAGGAGGCTTGAATGCTCGAAGGAAGCTGCCATTGCGGACGTGTGCGCTGGGCCTGGCGCCACGACGAACTGCCCGCGGGCGCCACCGCCTGCAACTGCACCGTGTGCCGCCGTTACGGCACGCTGTGGGCCTACGACCACGAGGGCGAGGGCATCACCGTCAGCGGGCCCACCCGCGCCTACATCCGCGGCGGCTCGGTGGAGTTCCACTTCTGCCCGGAATGCGGCTGCGTGGCCTACTGGCGCGGTCAGCAGGTGCAGGCCGATGGACGAAGGCGCATCGCGGTGAACCTGCGCATGACCGAGCCAGGGCCCATTGCGCGCATACCCATCGATCACTTCGACGGGCTGGAGGCGTTCGACGATTTGCCGCGGGATGGGCGCTGTGTCGCCGATCTCTGGTTCTAGCGTCTGGTTCGAGCCATAGGCGCTGGGCGCAGCGCCTGGATCCTGCGCTGTGCGGTCACGCCTTGGGTGCGGCCAAGGCCAGGTTGACGTTTTCGATCAACCAGTCGACACGGCTGTTGTCCCACCCGCTCAGGGTGGCCAGGCTGCGGCCGTCGCGGGCGATGATGGTGGTGAAGGGCACGCTGTTCGGTGCACCGAAGGCCTTGCGCGACAGGCCGTCGGTGTCGTGGGTCAACTGGCTCTGCATCTGCCCTTCCAGCTTGCGGCGCACCTGCCGCCAATCCGACGAGGGCTCGGTGTTCACCAGCAGCACCCGCACCAGATCTGGGCTGGCCGACTGCTGCAGACGCTCCAGCACCTGCAGCTCGGCGCGGCAATGCGGGCACCAAGAAGCCCAGAAGCACACCACCAGGGCGCGGCCCGGCAGCTGCTCGATCGTCAGCACCTTGCCGTCTCTGTCGCGGCCCAGTGGCGTGGCGGCGTCGAAGCGCGCCGGCGGTACGGGCTCGTCGCGCGCGCCAGCCTCGGCCTGTGCCCAGGCGGCCGCAGGCGTCAGCGACCACAAGGGCAGCAGCCCCGCGGCCAGCATCTCGCGGCGGCGCAGGGCCGAAGGCGGAGGGAAAGATTGCGGGCGCGACATCTTGGGCTCCTGCCAGTGCAGTGAATGACGCCGCGGAGCTTGCCACAGGCGGCGCGCATGGCGCGCGCGGAGGGCCGGTTGCACGTCAAGGCTGAGCTTGCATGACGCGAGGCGGAGAGCCCTTGAGGAAGGACCCTGACGTTGGGCGAAACGCAGGGTGACCTTGCCCACACTTGCGAGATGCGGGCCGTGCAGAATGGCGTGAAGCCGACATCCTGGAGCCGTCGATGACCGAAGATCCGCGCTGCTGTGGCAGCGGCACTTGCATCATTGACGCAGCAGGCCGGTGCTGGTGTGGCCAGCAATGGGACGGCGAGAAGATGTGCCATGCCCCGCTGACGCCGGTCGAAGGCCATGAGGCCCTGTCAGCGGCTGCGGCGCCCGAGCCGCGTGATGACGACCGCCGGTAGAGCCTGCAGCGTTGCGACCTTCGGTGAGATCGAACCCCGTCGATGACCGGGTGAAGGTGGATGGCGTCTGCATGCTCTTGAACGCCATGGGCGATCAGAGGGCTCCGGTACGCACGCGCATCGGCGTGTTCAGGCGCCGACGCAGCTCGGGCAGCGCGCGCTGCGCGGCCTCGTAGCCGACCTGGATCATTTCCCGCCGTGCGTTGAAGTTCGTGCTGGCGTAGGCCGAGGTGTCGGGTTGCAGCAGCAGTTCGGCGGTCTTGGCTTCCTGCAGCGCGAGGGAGCGGCCCATGATCTCGAAGGACTGCAGCATCACCTCGTAAAGGCCCGAAAGCGCCGCCCGGTTCGGGCGCGAACCGACATCCACGGCCAGCACGATGTCGCAGCCGAGTTGGCGCGCCGTGCCCACGGGCAGCGGCGAAACCAGCGCACCGTCGACGAGTTCGCGCCCGCCGATCTCACGCGGCAGGAACACGCCGGGCACGGCGCACGATGCGCACACCGCCTCGGCCACCAGGCCGGTGCGCAGCACCACCAGTTCGCCGCTGCGCAGGTCGGTGCTCACAGCGGCAAATCGGGTGGGCAGGGCTTCGATGCGCGCGCCCTTGAGCAGATCGTTGATGAAGCGGAACAGCGTGTCGCCGGCGAGCATGCCGCGCTTGCCGGCGCTGGTGAAGTCGGCGATGTCGCTGTCGCGCACGCGCAGTGCCACCTCTTCCAACTGCCAGGGCGTGAAGCCGGCGGCATGGAAGGCGCCGACCAGTGCGCCGGCGCTGCAGCCGGCCACGACATCGGGCTGAATGCCGGCCTGCACGAGCGACTTGAGCACGCCGATGTGCGCAAAGCCGCGTGCCGTGCCACCCCCGAGGGCCAGGCCCAGGCGCGGCAAGCGCCGGGCAGGCACGGGTGCGCTCCTGTTCACGTTCGAAGCGGCAGCAGGGGGCACCGCCGCAGCGTCGCGGCCCTGCGCCAACGCGGGTAGCGCTGACAGCGCCGGCAGGGCGGCCAGCCCGCCCAGCGCCAGCCTGGCCAGATCACGCCGCTGCACGCCGGGCTGCGGCGGCGGGCTGTGTATCGCGTCTGCGTGCTGCTGCGCGTGGTGACGGGAGCTCATGGCCGGGCCGCCTCGACCGGACGCACCTGGCCGCTGTCGACCAGCTGCTTGAGCCGCGCGAACGCCGACTCGAAGGCGCCCGCGGGTTCACCGCCGGTGATGTTGGCCACGGTTTCGTCGAGCACGATCATCTCGACGCGGCGGTTCAGCCGCTTGCCCTCGTCGGTGGCGTTCGACGCCACCGGCCGGTTGAACGAGTAGCCGGCAATGTCGATGCGCTCGCGCTGGACGCCGCGGGCGACCATGGCCTCGGCCACCGCCGTGGCGCGCGCCTTCGACAGCGCGTCGTTCAGCGCCGCGCTGCCATCGGCGTCGGTGTGTCCTTCGATGGCGACGCGCTTGGCGGATTTGCGCGTCACCAGGTCGGCCAGGCGGTCGAGGTAGGGACGCGCCGCGGCTTCTCTGAAGGACGACTGGTTGACCTCGAACAGCACCGTGCTGGGTAGCACCAGCAGCACGCCGCGCTCGGTCTGTTCGATCTCCAGCACCGGCCCGGTGTAGACAGGCGGCAGAGGCGAAGGCGGGGCCGGGGGCGTCGCGCAGGCACCCAGGATCAGGGCGCAGGCCAGCGCCGCCAGCCGAAGACCGGCAGGCAGGAATGAAGAGGGCGAGGGAGCGTTCATGGTCGTTTCGAGATGAGGGTGATGGGTCAGATGCCCTGTTGCGAACCGCAGTCTGGCGTCGGGGGCCACGACCACGCACCAGACTTTCGGATGGGCAGGCGCCCGCGCCACCCGCCCCAGGGGGGGCGCGGGGCGGGCACGCCGGCGCCCGACCTGGGGATGGGTCGGCGCGAGGCGAAGCTTCGTAAGATCGGGGCGGAAAGGGTGCGGGCGTGGCCACGCGCGCCAACGGAGGGCTCGATGGACGGATGGGACGGTTTGCTGCAGGCGCTGGGGCCGGGTCTGGGGTCTTACCTGCCACGTGTGCTGGGCGCGGTGGCGCTGTTGCTGGCGGCCTGGGTGCTGTCGCGCCTGGCGCGCGCGGCGGTGCAACGCGTCGGCCAGGCGCGTGGTCTCGACGAGCGGCTGCGCACACCGGGCATCACGGCGCTGCTGGCCAACATCGCGCACTGGATGGTCTGGCTGCTGGCCCTGCCCGCCCTGCTGGGTGCGCTCGAACTCGAAGGTCTGATGGCGCCGGTCAACGCGACGATGGCGCGGCTGCTGGGCGTGTTGCCCAATCTGCTGGGCGCCGCGGTGGTGCTGGGCATCGGCCTGCTGGCGGCGCGCATCCTGCGTGAGCTCGTCACCGGTGTCCTGACGGCCGCCGGTTCTGAACGCCTGGCTGCACGCATCGGCCTGACCCCCGCGCTGGGCGAGCGCACGCTGGCCGGCGTGGCCGGCTACGGGGTCTTCGTGCTCGTGCTGCTGCCCACGCTGACCGCTGCGCTGCAGGCGCTGGGGCTGGAGGTCGTGGCCAAGCCGGTCGGTCTGCTGCTCGACGCGGTGGTCGCGCTCATCCCGCGGCTGATCTCGGCGGCGATCATCGTCGTCATCGGCGTCATCCTCGGCCGCATCCTGGCCGGGCTGGTGACGGCGCTGCTGGCCGGTCTGGGCCTGAACCGCCTGCCGGGGCAGATCGGCCTGGGCGCGGACTTCCGCGTCGGCGGGCGCGACCTGGCTGAACTGGCCGGCGGCATCGCCATGCTGGCAGCGGTGCTGCTGGCGGTGACGCAGGCTTGCGAGGTGCTCGGCTTCGCGGTGCTGACCGAGGCCGTGGCAGTGCTCGGCGGCGTGCTGGCGCGGCTGGTGGTGGCGCTGGTCGTCTTCGGCGTCGGCCTGTGGCTGGCCACGCTGGGCGCACGCGCCGTGGCCAACAGCGCGGTGGCCAATGCCCGCGTGCTGGGCCACGTGGTGCGCGCGGTGGTGCTGTTTTTCACCGGCGCGCTGGCGCTGCGCCAGGCCGGGCTGCCGGGCGACATCGTCGCCATCGCGTTTGCCTCGGTCTTCGGTGCGGCGGCGCTGGCCGTGGCGATCGCCGTCGGTGTCGGCGGCCGCCACGTCGCGGCGCGTCTGCTCGAGGCCGCTGAGGCGTCGTTCCGCACGCCCAAGGACGAGCACGATGCCCGCGGCGGCTGAGCGGCACCGCGGCCCATGGCGCTGATCGCCGGCAGCGTGCGGCTGCTCAACGAGCGCAGCCTGCCGGCGCAGATCGGCGGCGCGGGCGTGATGGTCGCGCTGGCCGGGGCGGGTGTGGTGTGGGCGACGGCACCGGCCTGGCCGCTGGCGATGGCCGCTGCGGGTGGCGCCATCGGCGCGTCGCTGCTGGGCGCCTTGCTGGCGCAACGTTCGCGGCGCGCACTGACAGGCATCGCCGATGCCGCGCACGTGCTGCGCCGTGACGATGCCCCCGAGTCGCTGGAGATGCCCTTGCACGACTGCAGCGACGAACTGCGCCACGCCAGCGTCAACCTGCGTCGCATGGTCGAGGCGGCGCGCCGGCGCCAGCGTGCGCTGGAGGACCGCAACGCCGCGCTGGAGAAACGCCTGGCGGTGCGCACGCACGAACTGTCGACGCTGCAGGACTTGTCGATCGGGCTGGCGACGAAATCCGACGTGGTCGGCCTCGTCGACGAGGCGCTCGGCGCCCTGGGGCAGACGATGGACTACGCCAGCGCCTCGCTGTGGGCGCGCAGCGACCGCGCCGCCGGCGGCCATGTGCTGCTGCTGGGCTACCGCACCGGGGCCGACGCCGCGCCACCCGACACGCAGGACCTCACCGGCATGCGCCTGTCGCGTGCCAACCTGCAGCGCTACGAGCAGATCGAACGAGACCGCGAGCCGCTGATCGAGAACCGCGCCCGCCAGAGCCTGTTCTCGTGGCTGTGGTCCAAGGTCACCGACGACGCACGCTCGTCGGAGCTCTACCGCGCCAGCCGCTCATGGATGGCGGTGCCGCTGTGTTACCGCGACGACGTGCTCGGCGTGATGCGTGTCGACCACCAGGAAGCCGACTACTTCGACCCCGAACGCGCCCGGTTGCTCACCGCCGTCAGCAGCCAGACGGCGCTGGCGATGCGCCACGCCCGGCTGCAGGAACAGCAGCGCGAAGTGGCCGTGGCGGCAGAACGCAACCGCATCGCGCGCGACCTGCACGACGCGGTATCGCAGACCTTGTTCGCTGCCAATGTGCTGGCTGGCACGCTGGCGCGCAGCGCCGGCCGCGAACCGCCGCCCACGCCGCAGGCGGTGGCCGCGCAGGCCCAGGCGCTGGAGAAGCTCAACCGCGGCGCGCTGGCCGAGATGCGGCTGTTGATGTTCGAGCTTCGCCCCGACGCGCTGCCCAAGACGCCGCTGTCCGAGCTGCTGCGTCACGCGGTGGAGGCGCTGGCCAGCCGCGGCGACATCAGCGTCGACGCGCAGCTTGCCGAGCGCGACACGCTGGCCCCCGAGGCGCGCGTGCAGCTCTACCGCATCGCCCAGGAAGCGCTGTCCAACGTGGCGCGCCACAGCGGCGCGCAACACTGCCGCATCGAATGGGTGGCGGGTGGCGAGCGGCAGGCGCTGCTGCGCATCAGCGACGACGGCCAGGGCTTCGACGTGGACGTGGCGCGGCCCGGCCACTTCGGGCTGGAGAACATGCGCAGCCGCGCGCAGGACATCGGCGCCACGCTGACGCTGACCAGCACACCGGGGCAGGGCAGCGAGGTGCGGGTCGAATTCAAGGAAGACCCGGCATGAGTGCGGCACCGATACGCGTTTTCATCGTCGACGACCACCCGATGATCCGCACCGGCCTGGCCGCGATGATCGACGGCGAGAGCGACCTGTTGCGTGTCGGCGAGGCCGCGCATGGCCAGGACGCGGTGCGCCTGATTCCCGCGGCCGCGCCCGATGTCGTGCTGATGGACCTGGTGATACCGCAGATGGACGGCGTGGCCGCCACGGCGCAGCTGCGGCCGCTGCTGCCCGCCACGCGTTTCATCATCCTCACCAGCCTGGTCGACCCCGGCGAGGCCGAACGGGCCTTCGCCGCCGGCGCTGACGGCTACGTGCTGAAAAACGCCTCGGCGCAGGAACTGGTTTCGGTGATCCGCAGCGCGCACACCGGTCGGCGCACGCTGGCGCCAGAAGTGACCGATGCGCTGATCGCGCGTCGCCAGCAGCGCCAGCCGGGCGGTGACCTCACGGCACGCGAACGTGAGCTGCTCGCGCTGATGGCGCGTGGGTTGAACAACCAGGAAATCGTGGCCGAACTCGGCATCGCGATGCCGACGGTGAAGTTCCACATCACCAACATCCTGGGCAAGCTGCAGGCCGACAACCGCACCGAGGCCGTGCTCACGGCGCTCAAGCACAAGCTGGTGCCGGCGCCCTGAACGGGCGTCCTCAGTCAGCACCCTGATCGGCGCCTGGCGCTGCGCATCGGCGCTGGCGAAGCCCGCCGTGCGCTGCCGCCCCCTACTGCGGTATGGGCCGGCCCCCGACCGCAGGCCCGTGTGCCGGCGTGAACGAATTCCTACGATGCGCCAGCGCTTGCGGCAGAGGTTCGCACGACACAACCGACACAACCATCCCAGGAGAAACACATGAGCATCGGCAGTGAATTCAAGGAATTTGCCGTCAAGGGCAACGTCATCGACCTCGCGGTCGGCGTCATCATCGGCGGCGCCTTCGGCAAGATCGTCGACTCGCTGGTCAAGGACCTGATCATGCCGATCGTCGGCCGCATCTTCGGTGGCCTGGACTTCTCGAACTACTTCGTGAAGCTGGCCGACGTGCCGGCCAACTTCACCGGCCCGCAGACGCTGGAAGCGCTCACCAAGGCCGGCGTGCCGGTGTTCGCCTACGGCAACTTCATCACCGTGGCGGTGAACTTCACGATCCTGGCTTTCATCATCTTCATGATGGTGCGCCAGATCAACCGCATGAAGAAGGAAACGCCCCCGCCGCCGGCCGCCGCGCCCGCGACGCCGGAAGACGTGCTGCTGCTGCGCCAGATCCGCGACGCACTGGCCAAGTAAACCCGCCTGCGGGCCTGCGCACCGGCGCCGCGCCTGGCGCCGGCTGCCGGTGTGCCCGCCGGCCTCGAACTCCCCTCTCTCCTCATCAGAACCCGTCCATGAACAAGACTTCCTTCTGCAAGGCATCACTCGTGGCCCTCGCCGGTCTGTCCGGCGTGGCCGCGATGGCGCAGACCAAGACCGACGGCCTGTGGCGTGGCGCCGGCGGCGCCGCGTTGTCGGCGACCTCGGGCAACACCCGCACCACCAGCCTGCTGATCAACGCCGAGGCCGCGCGCGCCACGGCCGCCGACAAGCTGACGCTGGGCGGCGCCGTCAATCACGCCAAGAGCAAGACCGGCGGCGTCGACCAGACCACGGCCGAGAAGTGGGCCGGCAACGCGCAGTACGACTACAACCTGTCGTCGCAGCTCTTCGTCTTCGGCAAGCTCGGCCTGGAATCCGACAAGTTGGTCGACCTGAGCCTGCGCACCTCACTGGCCGCCGGCCTGGGCTACAAGCTCATCAACACCGAGCAGACCAGCTTCGAGATCTTCGGCGGCCTGGGCTACACGACCGACAAGTACGACATCGCGCGCACCATCGCCGGCAAGACCGACACCACGTTCTCGCGTGCCAGCATCTACCTGGGCGAAGCGTCGTCGCACCAGCTGTCGCCCACGGTGTCGTTCAAGCAGCGGCTGGATCTCTACCCTGGCGTCAGCGGCGACAAGGCCGTGCTGGCCAAGTTCAGCGCCGGCCTGGCCGTGGCCATGAGCAGCACGCTGAACCTGACGGTGGGGCTGACCAGCACCTACAACAGCAAGCCGCCGGCGGGCACGAAGTCGAACGACGTCGGGCTCTTCACCGGCATCAACGTCAAGTTCGGCGCCGTCTGAGCGGGTCGGGCCTGTCGCTGACCACCGCCCTCGGGGAGCAGGCATGCAACACACCGTGATCCAGGCGCTGGCGAGCATGCTCGCCGTCGTCGCCGTCGCCTTGGCCTTCCTGCTCTGGCGTGCCTACCGCCGCTCCGCTTGGCGGCAGCGTTGGCAGGCTGTGATGGGCTGGACGCGCGATTCATCGCGGTCCAGCGATCTGCCCGCCGCGCCGCCGGCGCAGCCCCCCGCGCCGGAGCTGCCCTTGTCGGGCAAGGGTGGGTCCTCGGGACGATCGCTGCGCGCCACCCTGTAGGGTGCCGGCACCGCGACGGAGGCGACCTTGCGCTGAGGGCCGGCAGCTCCAGTGCGGCTGATCGGACGGCGGATCTGCGGCCCTCATCCGGCGTCAACAAGCGCCACCTGCCATGCTGCGCGAAAGGCGGCGCGATGGCCTGCCCCGCGCCGGCCCGCCCCGCGCCGCGCGATACTGCGCCCCATCCTGACCCCGGGCACTGCCCCACCTCCATGGAAAAGATCCTGGCCAGCATCGGCTCGCTGCTCTACGGCATGCGTTTCACGATGCTCTTCTTCTACGTCGGGCTGGTGGCCATCATCTTCGGCATCCTCGGCAAGTTCGTCTTCGAGACCTACAAGCTGATGAACACGCTGCTCACGGGCAGCATCGAGAAGATCGACCTCATCATCAAGGTGCTGGAACTGGTCGACATGACCATGGTGGCGCAGCTGGTGTGGGTGGTGGCGCTGGCGGGGGTGTCGCTGTTCGTGACCACCGGGCACTTCGACAACAAGGACATCAAGAAGCCCGACTGGCTGGACCACGTCAACACCTACAACCTGAAGCTCAAGCTGGCCTTTGCCATCATCTCGATCTCGGGTGTGCACGCGCTGAAGACCTACCTCAGCGGCGACCTGACGCTGGAGAACGTGCAGATCGTGGCCATCATTGCGGTGATCCACTTCTCCTTCGTGCTCGCGGCCATCGGCATCTCGTTTGCGGAGCGGCTCACGCGAGAGCAGCACTAGGCGCATCAGGCGCGCGCGGGCTCAGATGCTGTGCGCCTCGGGGTGGGCGCCATCCAGCGCCGCCTGCACCGCCGCCCGCGTGAGCGTGGGCGCGAAGGTGTGGATGAAGTCGAAGACGTAGCCACGCAGGTAGGCGCCGCGCTTGATGGCCACGCGCGTGGTGTTGGTGGCGAAGAGGTGCCGCGCGTCCAGCGCCACCAGGTGCCCGTCGCGCGTTTCGTCGAAGGCCACCGAGGCGATCACGCCCACGCCGATGCCCAGCTCCACGTAGGTCTTGATGACGTCGGCGTCCATGGCCTGCAGCACGATGTCGGCCTTCAGCCCTTCGCGCTGGAAAGCGTGGTCGATGTGGCTGCGGCCGGTGTAGCCGGTCTCGTAGGTGATCAGCGGGCACTGCGCCAGCCGCGCCAGCGTGAGCTTCTGCCCCGCCGCGGCCTCTTGCGCCAGCGCGTGGCCGGGCGGCACCACCACGGTGTGCGTCCAGCGGTAGCAGGGCAGCGTGACGAGATCGGGAAAGTCGGCCAGCGCCTCGGTGGCGATGCCCAGGTCGGCCTGGCCGTCCAGCACCATCTGCGCGATCTGCCGCGGTGAGCCCTGCTGCAGGTGCAGCACCACGCCCTGGTGTTGCGCGCGGAAGTCGCGCACCGCGGTGGGCAGCGCGTAGCGGGCCTGCGTGTGCGTGGCCGCCACTGTCAGCAGGCCTTGTTCGGCGCTGGCGAAATCAGCGCCGGCGCGGCGCAGGTTCTCGGCCTCCTGCAGCAGGCGCTCGATGATGGGCAGCATGGCCTGGCCCGGCGGCGTCAGCCCCAGCAGGCGGCGGCCGGCGCGCACGAAGAGTTCGATGCCGAGTTCGTCTTCCAGCTCCTTGAGCTGGCGGCTCACGCCGGGCTGCGAGGTGTGCAGCGCCTCGGCCACTAGCGTGAGGTTGAAGCCCTGGCGCACCGTTTCGCGCACCGAGCGCAGTTGCTGGAAGTTCATGGGGTCGGTTTCATGGCAGCGCGCAACCTTCCATTATTCGGAAGCCGCGGCCGCGGCGGCCACAAAGGTTTTCGAGACTGCTGATGCGTTTTCCGCAGCAGGGCCCAGGCCCCACCAGGGCGGCAGCAGCGCCACCACCTCGGGCCGGGCGTAGCGCTCGTCCAGCAGCCACAGCCAGCCGCGGTCTTCCGGCGTGCGCAGCACGCGGCCGGCGGCCTGCACCACCTTCTGCATGGCCGGCACCAGCTCGGGCGGGCCCACGGGCGTTTCGTCTTCATCGGGCCCCAGCAACTGCTGCAGCCGCGCCTGCATCGCGTCTTGCTGGGGTGAGACAGGCGGCAGCGCCAGCGTGGCGATGAAGGCGCCGATGAGCAGCGGGCCGGGCAGATCCACGCCCTCGGCGAACACGCCGCCCAGCACGGCAAAGCCGATGCCCTGCCCCTGCGGTTGGAAGCGCGCGAGAAAGCCCTCGCGCGCGGCCGTGCCCATGCGGCGGTCTTGCCGCCACTGCGGGATGTCGGGGCGCAGCGCGGCCAGGCGGTCGGCGGCCTGCGCGAGGTAGTCGAAGCTGCTGAAGAAGGCCAGGTAGTTGCCGGGGTGGGCGTCGAACTGCCGCGCCAGCACGCCCACCAGGCGCTGCAGCGAGGCCGGGCGGTCGGCATAGCGCGTGGACAGGCCCGCGGCCACGCGCACCTGCAGGTGCTCGGGCGGGAAGGCGGGCGGCACGTCGAGCCAGCCGGTGTCGTCAGGCAGGCCCAGCAGGCGCTGCGCGTAGGCCGGCGGGGCGATGGTGGCGGAGAAGAGCACCGTGCTGTGCAGCACCGCGAAACGCGGGCGCAGGAAGGGCGCCGGCGCCACGTTGTGCAGGGCGATGGTGGCACTGCCTTCTCGGCTGACTTCTCCCGCGCTCTGCAACGCCAGCAACGTGTGCGGGCCCAGCGTTTCCAGCAGCCTGGCGTGGCGCTGCAGCTCGAAGTGGAAGTTCAGCAGCGGGCCCGTGGCCAGGGGCAGCTGCTGGAAGTGGTCGGCCAATGCGCCAGTGGCTTGCTGCAGCGCCTGCACGTAATCGTCGGGCGGCTCCTTGCACACCTCGTAGGGGGTGCTCGCGCTGGCCAGCCATTCGCGCGCGGCGGCGGC
>VYLK01000041.1_pt1 | contig 59569 bp, 56 predicted proteins | sample 5114321 | NCBI WGS metagenome assembly VYLK01 (sample SAMN12291792, study PRJNA351875) | freshwater metagenome | isolation source: freshwater lake | place: USA: Michigan, MSU2 Lake | collected 2011-08-16
GCCGGCGGCGCGCGGCCGGCCGACGCGACCTCAACACCCGCGCCCTGGGCTGGCTGGCCGCGGCGCAATCCTTCGTCACCCCTGGGGCCCGCCCACGATGAGCACCCGCCATCTCGATCTGGGCTGCGGCCCCATCCCGCGCAACCCTTATGGCCGCGACGAACTCTGCGGGGTCGATCTTTCGGGTGACGACAGCGGCCCCATCCGCCTCGCCAACCTGGCCACGCAGCCCATCCCCTTCGAGAGCAACAGCTTCGATTCGGCCTCGGCCTACGATTTTCTCGAGCACATCCCGCGCGTGCTGCCCACGGCCGACGGCCAGGGCACACGCTTTCCCTTCATCGAGCTGATGAACGAGGTGTGGCGCGTGCTGAAGCCGGGCGGGCTGCTCTACGCCATCACGCCGGTGTTCCCCAGCGCGGCCGCCTTCATGGACCCGACGCACGTGAACATCATGACCAAAGACACCCACACCTACTTCACGCGGCCGCAGCGGCTGGCGGCGATGTACGGCTTCCAGGGTGATTTCGAGGTTCGCCGCGTGCAGCTGACCAAGCCCGATGCACAGCGCGCCTTCATCCCGCCGCCGCAAGGCTGGTGGGAGCGGGTGCGCCTGGCGCACCGCATCCGTCGCGGGGCCTGCGGGCACTTGATCTGGGAGTTCGAGGCGAAGAAGTGAAGCTGCTCGCGCTGGCAGGCGACATCACGGCGCTGGTCGCGCAGATCCGCGTGGCTTCGCCGCTGCAGGCGCTGGCCGATGCCGACGGGCACACGCTGGTGCTGCGCAGCTTCCACGACTGCACGCGCGCCGATCTGGCGGCGGCCGACGTGCTGGTGGTTCAGCGCGGCCTGAACGCCCGCGCCTGGCGGCTGCAGCGCTGGATGCGCCAGCGCGGCGGCGCGGTGGTCTACGACATCGACGACCTGCTCACCGAACTGCCGCCGCACATCAGCAACCGCGCGGCGGTGGCCGCGCAGTTGCGCTGGCTGCCGCGCTGCCTGGCCGAGGCCGACGCGCTGAGCGTGAGCACCGCCAGGCTGCAGCAGATGCTGGCCGAGCGGCTGGCCTTGCCGCCTGCCGTGGTGGTGCCCAACCACGCGCTGCCGCCGGATGGGCGGCCCTTGCCGGGGCAGACGGCCGGGCCGGTGAGCCTGCTCTTCGCGTCCACCGAGAACCTCGCCGTCGAGGTGATGTTCCCGGCGCTGCGCGCCTTGCAGCAGGCGCAGCCGGCTTTGCAGATCGTGGTGGTGGGCCCGCCCGGTGCAGCCTTCGAAGCCGCCGGCCTGCAGGTGCAACGCCAACCCTTGATGCCGCGCGCGGCCTTCCTCGACTTTGCACGCAGCCTGCCCAACCCGGTGGGTGTGGTGCCGCTGGAAGACAGCCGCTTTGCTGCCGGCAAGAGCGCGGTGAAGTGGCTCTACTACGCCGGCATCGGCGTGCCGACGCTGTGTTCGGCCGTCAGCCCGTATGCCGAGGTGCTGGCCCACGGCCACAACGGCTGGCTGGTGCCCAACACCGCGGCAGCCTGGGAAGCCGCATTGCGGCAGGTGATGGCCGACCCCGCCGCCCGCCAGCGCGTGGCGCAGACGGCTTGTACCGAGGTGCAGCAGCGGCATGGCCTGGGCCTGACGCTCGTGGCCTGGCGCCAGGTGATCGCGCTGGCCCGGCAGCAGCGTGATGAGCAACCGCCGCGCGCGCCCACGCTCCGTGAACGACTGAACGACTGGGGCGCCGCGCTGGCCGAAAGCAGCCTGGGCCGCTTGCGGGCCTTCAACCGCGCCCGCCTGGCGCAACGCCAGCTGAAGAAGCAGGGCCGTTCTAGGGCGCCTTGACCGGGGCCGGCGCCTTCACCGGCGCGGGCAGGGCGCCCGCATCCACCCAGGCCCATTGCCCCGGCGCCAGCGTCTCGGGCAGCACCCAGGGCCCGAAGCGGCTGCGGTGCAGGCGCTCCACGCGGTTGCTCACCGCGGCCAGCATGCGCTTGACCTGGTGGTACTTGCCTTCACCCAGCGTCAGCCGCAGGTGGCGCTCGTCCACGGCCTCGGCCGCCACGGCGCGCACCGGGGCCGGGTCGTCGTCGAGCACCACGCCTTCGCGCAGGCGCTGCAACTGCGTCTCGTCCAGCGGGTGCTTGGTGAAGACCTCGTAGACCTTGTCGACGTGGTGCTTGGGGCTGGTGAGGCGGTGGATGAGCGCGCCGTCGTCGGTGAAGAGCAGCAGGCCGGTGGTGTCTTCGTCCAGCCGGCCCACGGGCTGCACGCCGCGGGTGCGCAGCGGTGCGGGCAGCAGGCTCATCACGCTGGGGTGGTGGCGGGGCTTCTGGCTGCACTCGTAGCCGGCGGGCTTGTGCAGCATCAGCAGGGCCTGGGCGTGGAAGGCCCAGGGCTGGCCATCGACCTCGAAGACGAGACCCGCCGTATCGAAGGGCTCTGTGGGGTCGTCGAGCACGCGGCCTGCGATGCGCACGTGCCCGAGCTGCACCAGGCCCGCACAGACGCGCCGGTTGCCGAAGCCCTGGCTGAAGAGGATCTGCGCAATGCTGGGCTGGGCCATGGCTTCAGGCTCGGAAATCGCAGGCCGCGGGCACGGCGGGCGAGCCGCCCACCGCTGGCAGAGAACGCGCCGCCAGCACGGCATTGCGGATGGCGCGGGCCACGGCCTCGGCGGCCAGCAGGCCCAGCGCGTTGAGGTCGCCTGGCGTGCCGCTGCTGCCCGTGGCCACGGCAAAGAGCGTGTCGCCGTCGTGCGCGGTGACCGGGTTGAGGGCGCGCGAGAGCCCGTGGTGCGCCAGGCCGGCCAGCGCCGTGGCCTGGGCCTTGGTGAGCGCCGCGTCGGTGGCCACGATGCCCAGCGTGGTGGCCATGCCGGCCATCATCGCGGCCGGGCCGGCGCCGGCCAGCACCGCGCCCGTGCTGCTGATCAGGCGCGTGCCGTCTTCGCTGCGCGCGCCGGCGATCACGCGGCCGTGTTCGTCGATCACATCGCCCAAGGCATTCACCGCCACCAGCGCGCCCACGGTGTGGCGGCCCAGCTTCAATGAGGCGGTGCCGATGCCGCCTTTCATGGCGCGTGCAATGCCGAAGAGCTTGCCCACCGTGGCGCCCAGGCCCGCTCCGGCGTTGCCTTGCACGGGGGCGGCGGTGCTCGCCGCTTCACAGGCCGCGTAGCCGGTGTCGGCGCCGGGCCGGATGCGGGCATCGCCCAGCCACAGGTCGAAGAGCACCGCGGCCGGCACGATGGGCACACGCGCCACCGCGCCCACCGGGAAACCGTGGCCGCGTTCTTCCAGCCAGCGCATCACGCCGCCGGCGGCATCCAACCCGAAGGCGCTGCCGCCGGTCAGCAGCAGGGCGTGCACCTGCTGCACGGTGTTCTCGGGGCGCAGCAGGTCGGTTTCGCGCGTGCCAGGCGCGCCGCCGCGCTGCGCCACGCCGGCCACCGCGCCTGCAGGGCACAGCAGCACGGTGCAGCCGGTCTCGCGGCCCGATGCCGCGGCGTGGCCGACGCTCAGGCCGGCGACATCGGTGATGGCGCCGGGGGCCAGCGTCATCGTGGGCTCAGGCAAACACCCCGGCGGTGTCTTGCATGCGCGCAGACACCTCGCCCAGGTGGTGCAGCGTGTCGCCGTAAGTCATCTCCAGCATCGTCAGGCGCTTGAAATAGTGGCTGGCGATGTACTCGTCGGTACAGCCGATGCCACCGTGCAACTGGATGCACTGCTGACCCACGTAACGCATGCTCTGGCCCAGCTGCACCCGCGCCTGGCTGATGGCGCGGCGGCGCTGCGCCGGCGCCTCGCCGAGCTTCAGGCTCGCGTAGTAGCTCATCGAGCGGCCCAGTTCCAGCTGCATCTTCACGTCGGCGATGCGGTGGCGCAGCGCCTGGAAGCTGGCCAGCGTGGTGCCGAACTGCTTGCGCGTGTTCATGTAGTCCACGGTGATGGCCACCAGGCGGTCCATCAGGCCCACGCCTTCGGCGCATTGCGCGGCCAATGCGGCATCTACCGCGGCTTCCAGCACGGCGTGGCCGTCGGCGGTGATCAGCTGCGCAGCCGCGGCCTGCAGCGTGACATCGCCCGCGCGAGCGCCGTCCTGCGTGGGGTAGGGCGCCACTATCGCAGCGCCGGCTTCCACCAGGAAGAGGCCGATGCCGGCGGTGTCGCCATCGGCGCCGCTCAGGCGCGCCGGCACGATGAAAGCGTCGGCCTCGTCGGCCGCGGGCACCACGAGTTTCTGCCCCGTCACCACCCAGGCGCCGCCTTCCTGGCGCGCGGTGGTGCTGATCTTCGTGAGCCTGTAGCGCGCGCCGCGCTCGTGCAGCGCCGGCACCACCAGCGCCTCGCCGCCCGCGATGCGCGGCAGCCAAGCGGCTTGCAGCGCCTCGGGCGCGGCCGAGAGCAGTGCCGGGGCCATCAGTGCGGCCTCGGCGTAGGGCGCGTTCACGAGGCCACGGCCCAGCTCTTCGCACACCACCATCACGTCCATCGGGCCTTGGCCCAGGCCGCCGTGGGCCTCAGGCACCACCAGCCCGGCCAGGCCCAGCTCGGCCAGTTCGCCGTACACGGCGCGGCTGGCGCCGCCGGCCTTGGCCAGGCCGTGACGGCGGTCGAAGGAAAAGCCCTTGTCGACCCAGCGGCGCACGGCGTCGCGCAGCGATTCCTGGTCTTCGGTGAAGTCGAAATCCATGGTCTTGTCTCCTCAGCTGCCGAGCACGGTTTGCGCCACGATGTTGCGCTGCACTTCGTTGCTGCCGCCGTAGATGGTGGTCTTGCGCATGTTGAAGAAGGTGCCAGCCAGCGGCAGGATGTCACCGGGCACGGCGATCTGGTCGCCTTGCCAGCCGGCCTCCATGGCCTCGTAGATGTAGGCGCGGCTCAAGGGGCCGGCGGCCAGCATCATCAGCTCGGCATAACGCTGCTGGATCTCGCTGCCGCGGATCTTCAGCAGGCCCGCCACATCCAGGCTCTGCTTGCCGCTTTTCTCGGCACTCAGCACGCGCAGGACCATCATCTCCAGCGCCACCACGTCCACCTCCAGCAGCGCGATCTGGTCGCGGAAGCGGGCGTCGTCGTACACGCCTTCGGCCTTGGCCACGCGCTTCACGCGCTCGAGCTCGCGCTTGGCGCGGTTCACGTCTGCGATGTTGGTGCGCTCGTGGCTGAGCAGGTGCTTGGCGTAGGTCCAGCCCTTGTTCTCTTCGCCGATCAGGTTCTCGGCCGGCACCTCGACGTTGTCGAACCAGACCTCATTAACCTCGGGCTCGCCGTCCATCAGCACGATGGGGCGCACCGTGATGCCGGGGCTCTTCATGTCGATGAGCAGGAAGCTGATGCCGGTCTGCGGCTTGCCTTCGCTGCTGGTGCGCACCAGGCAGAAGATCCACTCGCCGTACTGGCCCAGCGTCGTCCAGGTCTTCTGGCCGTTGACGATGTACTTGTCACCCCGGCGCTCTGCTTTGCACTTCAGCGAAGCGAGGTCGCTGCCCGAGCCCGGCTCGCTGTAGCCCTGGCTCCACCACACCTCGCCGCTGGCGATGCCGGGGAGGAAGCGCTTTTGCTGCTCGGCGTTGCCGAAGGCCATGATGACCGGCGCCACCATCACCGGGCCGAAAGGGATGACGCGCGGCGCGCAGGCCAGCGCCAGCTCTTCTTCGAACAGGTGCTTCTGGATGGCGTTCCAGCCCGGGCCGCCGAACTCCTTCGGCCAGCCCCAGCCCAGCCAGCCCTTCTTGCCCAGGATCTTGGCCCAGCGCTGGTGGTCGTCGCGGCTCAGCCGCAAGGAATGCCGCACCTGGTGCGCGATGTCGGCCGGCAGGTTCTCGGCCACCCAGGCACGGATCTCGTGCCGGAAGGCCAGTTCGTCGGGGGTGAAGTTCAGATCCATGGGCAGGGCACTCCGGGGTTCACGACGCTCTTCAGGCGAAGAACAAACGGTTTTAGCACGACCGTTCGAAAAGCTTTTGTCGCTGGCGAGACAAGCCCCGCTGGCGCGGGCGGGCGTTCAGCGCAGCTCGAGCCGCATCACGTCGGCGTCGCGCTTCATCGTCATGCGCGACAGGAAGCTGTTGCCCAACAGCACCATGGGCATGGGCTGCGGCACCACGGCCGCGCCCACGTTGGACAGCTCCACCTCGCCCACGCGCACGGTGGTCAGCGTCACCAGCCACACCTGCACCGGCCCGTTGGCAGTTTGCGTGGTGCCCCGGCGGGCCCCCGCCAGGTCGATGCCCAGGCGCTCGGCGTCGTCCTTGCCCAGGCTCACCAGCGTGGCGCCGGTGTCGACCATGAAACGAACCTGCTTGCCGTTGATGCTGCCGGCGGCGGTGAAATGCCCGCCCGAACCTGCGGTGAGCACGATCTCGCGCGCGGCACTGCGGGGCGGGGCCACGCCCAGCAGCACGGGCGTCTCGCCCACGCGCATGGGGTAGTTGCGGCCGGCGCGTTCCACCTGCGCCACGTCGCCTTCCCATCGCAGCAGCTTCACGCCGGCCACGGTCTGGCCCACGGCCACGGTGTAGGGCTGGCCGTCCACCACCAGCAGGGCCTTCTCGCCCATGCGGCCCGAGAGCACCACCAACTGCGCCTGCGCGGCGCCGGCCAGCGCCAACAGCAGCAGCGCGGCCGCTGCGGTGCGCAGGGTGTTCACTCCCTGAAATTGTTGAAAGAGAGCGGCCATTCGTTCAGCTCCTTGCGCAGCAGCGCGATGGCTTCCTGCAGGGTGTCGCGCTTGGCCCCGGTGACGCGCAACGCGTCGCCCTGGAAGGCCGCCTGCACCTTCAGCTTGCTGGCCTTCAGCGCGGCCTGCATCTTCTTGGCGGTCTCGGCGTCCACGCCGCTTTTCACCGGCACGGCGAGCTTGAGTTTGTCGTGGCTCATCTTCTGCGGCGTGCCGGTGAAATCGAGCAGGCGAATGTCGACGTTGCGCTTGCTCAGCTTGGCGATCAGCACGTCCTTCACCTGGCCGAGCTGGAAATCGCTGTCGGCCCAGAGCGTGAGCTCTCGGGTCTTGGGCGTGGGCGAGGTGAGGTCCACCTGCGCGCTGCTGCCCTTGAAATCGAAACGGTTGGCGATCTCCTTCTGTGCCTGTTCCACGGCGTTGCGGAGTTCCACGAGATCGGGTTCGATGACGGCGTCGAAGCTGGGCATGAGAGCGGTTCAGGGGCTGTGGGAACGAGGGGCGCTGCAGGGCCGCAGGCATCGCCGGAATATGCACGAAAATTGTGGCATGACCCTCTCACCGGCGCCCGCGGCGCAACCCTCGCTCGATGTGCAAACGCGTGCCAGCCTGCGCGAACACAACACCTTCGGCCTGCCGGCCGTGGCCCGCACGCTGGTGCGCCTGAAGACCGAGGCCGATGTGCGCCGGGTCGTCGACCACCCCGAGTACGGCGTGGCGCGCAAGTTCGTGCTGGGCGGCGGCAGCAACGTGGTGCTGACGCACGACCTCGAAGACGTGGTGCTGAAGGTCGAGATCGCCGGCAAGCGCCTGGTGGACGAGACCCCCGAGGCCTGGATCGTCGAGGCCGGTGCGGGCGAAAGCTGGCATGGCGTGGTGGCCTGGACGCTGCAACAGGGCTGGCCGGGGCTGGAGAACCTGGCGCTCATTCCCGGCAGCACCGGCGCAGCCCCGGTGCAGAACATCGGGGCCTACGGCGTGGAGCTGAAGGACCGGTTCCACAGCTTGGACGCCATCGACCTCGTCACCGGCCGCAGCGTCACGCTGGGGCCGGCCGAGTGCCGCTTTGGTTACCGCGACAGCGTCTTCAAGCACACAGGCTTCGGCGGGCTGGCGGGCAAGAGCGTCATCACGCGCGTGCGTTTCCGCCTGCCCAAGCCCTGGCAGCCGCTGCTGGGCTACCTCGATCTCGAGCGCAAGATGGCCGAAACGGGCAACCACGCGCCCGATGCGAACACGGTCTTCGACTGGGTCTGCGCCATCCGCCGCGCCAAGCTGCCCGACCCGGCCGTCATCGGCAACGCCGGCAGCTTCTTCAAGAACCCGGTGGTGACCGAAGAGCAGTGCCGCGACATCATCGGCCGCGACCCCGAGATCGTGCACTACCCCATGCCCGACGGCACGGTGAAGCTGGCCGCCGGCTGGCTGATCGACGCCTGCGGCTGGAAGGGCAAGACGGTGGGCCGTGCCGGCGTCTACGAGAAGCAGGCCCTGGTGCTGGTCAACCGCGGTGGCGCCAGCGGCGCCGAGGTGGTGACGCTGGCGCGCGCCATCCAGGAAAGCGTCTACGGGCGCTTCGGCATCCGGCTGGAGCCGGAGCCCATCATCGTCTGAGGCGCAGTGGGCCCTTCGGCCTCAGGCCGAAGGTTTGCCCGCCGGGGCCGCGCCCTGCAGCATGTCGCCAAGGTCCAAGCCTGTCAGCGCCTTGGCGCCACGGGCCAGCCAGAACATCAGGCCCATCATCATCAGCATGCTCGGGATGGCGATGACGGGGTAGCTCAGCAGCGTGAGCTTGCCCAGTTGCTCGTTGAAGGCTTCGGTGCCGGCCGGCGCACTCACCACCAGCCGCGCCAGCACGTAGTTGGCCAGCGCCGAGAAGAAGAAGGTGCCGGCCAGCAGGAAGGTGCCGGTGCGCAGGCGCAGCTCGAAGGGCACCAGGTTGCCACGTGCGGCCAGGGCAGCGTTGACCTTGGGCACGTCAAACAGGTCGGCGTTGAAGACCAGCACGCGGATCAGCGGCGACTTGGTGAAGTTCGAGGCCAGCACGGCCACGCCGATCAGCCCGGGCACGAGCGCTTCCTTCACCGCCAGCCATTGCGCGTCCAGCTTCAGCAGGCCGATGCCGCCTGTCAGCAGGGTGCTCACCACGCCCAGCACGCTGAACCAGTTGAGCTTGCGGCGGCGCAGGCCGTCCCACACGCCCCAGCCCACCGGGAAGGCCAGGGCCAGCAGCAGTGCGCCCAGGGTGCCCAGGCGCTCGGGGCTGCTCAGCTTCATCAGGATGAAGGCCGGCAGCAGCACGGTGATGCCGATCTCCAGCAGGGGGTTCGGTTTCTTGTCTCGGGTCGTCATGGGGCGGCAGCGTAACCGCTGCGCCTGACGCTGCCCTGGCCGCGCCGTGAAGACCGCACTCGGGCGGGCCGATGGGCGGCCCCGTCCCGCTACAGGGCACGCCCTTTCAAGGCCGCCAGCTTCGCGCTGTAGCGCGCGCCCAGCGCCGGGTTGCCGCTGTGCTCGATGGCGCTGCGCAGGTGCGCTTCGGCCGAGGCCGGGTCGCCCAGCAGCGCGTCCGCCACGCCGGCCCAGTAATGCGCCTCGTGCTGGAAGGGCTGGCGCCGCAGTTCACGCTCGAAATGCGAACGCGCCTGGCGCAGATCGCCCCGCTGCAGCGCCGCGACGCCGAGATCGAGGAAGTGGAAGGGCGGGTGGCGTTGCAACATCGCCAGGCGCCGACGGTAAGGGGCGGCCTCGGCCTGGCGGCCGGCGGCCGTGAGCGTGGCGATGAGGTTCGAGACGGCGGGCACATCGTCGGGCGCGCGGGCCAGCACGCTGTGCAGCGCCTGTTCGGCCGCCGCGTGGTGGCCGCTGCGCAGGTAGATCACGCCCAGGGTGTTGACGGCGCCCAGGTAGGCCGGGTCCTGCAGCACGGCGGCACGCGCCCAGGCGTAGGCCTCGGGGGCCCGCCCCGCGGCCAGGTGCTCGGCGGCGCGGTTGTTCATGAACATCGCCAGCACACGCCCTTCGGTGAGGGGTTCGAGCCGCGCGCCGCGCAGCTCCTCGGGCGTCACGAAGTCGACCGTCAGGTCTTCGCTGGCCGTGCGGCGGCCCTGGGCGTCGGGCGGCAAGGCCGTGAGCACGATGTTCACGTGGCCGCTGGCGAAGGTCAGGCTGTTGGCACGGCTGTAGTTCGGCCGCACGTGCACCTGCTGGTAGCGCACCGGCAGGCCCAGGTGGCGGGCGAAGGCCGCCGTCATCACCACCAGCGAGAGGCAGTGCCCGGCCCGCTTCTCGAAGGCCTCGGCCGCGTCGCGGGTGTCGCCGTCGTCGTAGTCGAGGTTCAGCCGGCCCTGGTCTCGCAGCGCGGCCACCAGGCGCTGCCGGCGGTCGGGGGCCTGGTCGAGGCCGGCGAGTTCGGTGTCGATGTAGCGGCGCATGGCCGGGCTGAGCGCGAACACGCCCGACACGTCCACGCTGGCCGGCGCGCCGGGGTAGAGGCTGTCTTGCAGGAGGGTGGCCACGGGCGCAGGGGCCGGCGGGGCCACGGCACATCCCGCCAGGGCGGCGGCGGCCACGATCAGCGGCAAGGTCAGCTGGCGCCAGAGGCGGCCGGGTGCGGAGCGTGGCAGGCCGTGGGTCGGGGCAGGGCGCATGACAGACCTCCTGGCGAAGCGATTCGCCCGGCCGATGCTACGCCCCGGCCCTGCGCCGCCCCAGTGGCGGCAAACCCGGGCCTGCCCTTCCGGGCAGGGGTGCCCGTCAACCCGGCTGGGGCCTCAGCAGGCAGAGGCGCAGCCGTGCGGCCGCGGCGCGCAATGGGGCATGCGGCAGGGCGGCCGCGGTGTCCAGCGTGCGGCGGGCATACTCCGGGTCGCTCTGCAGGCGTTCGACGTGAAGGTCGATGCCATGGCCACGCAGCAGCCACTTGAGCTCGATGATCTCCACCAGGCAACTGGGCGCGGTGGTCGGGGGCAGGGTGGGGCGCATGGCAGCAGGCACCTTAACGCCTCGGCCCCCCGCCAGGCTGACATGCGATTGGAGAGCTGCCTCCAGAACGCACGGCCAGCCCCGGGCTCGAGCCTTCCTGCCACGCCCTGTCTGCCAACGTCTGGCGCCTTGTTCCGCATGCACCCACCGCCCCCTCTCACCGCGTTGGCCGATGTGCCGGCGCAACTGTCCACCGCTGGCTGGGCCGTGCTCGACGCCGGCACACTGGCCAGCCTGTGCGCCGCGCCGCTGCCCGCGTGGCTGGCCTGGCAGGCGCTGTGGCCGGCCTTGCCGCCCGACCCCCACCTGCGCGACGGCGGCCGTTACCGCAAGCGCCGCCACGGTTGTTTTCGCGTCACAGCTTCGGGCGTGCAGGCCGTGCCCCACCGCGCGCACTGGCAACCCGTGGAATACAACGCGCTGCACGGCGGCTATGAGCGCTGGTTCGAGCCGCTGCCGGCCGAACTGCTGCAAGACCCCGCCTGGTTCCAACTGCTGCAGGGCCTGGCGGGCGTGGCCGACGGCCTGCGCGCCGATGTCGGCAGCCCCGGCGAGTGGTTCGTCGAAGCCCACCCCTTCCGCATCGACACCGAAGGCGGCATCGGCAGGCCCACGCCCGAAGGTGCGCACCGCGACGGCGTCGATCTGGTGGCCGTGCTCATCGTCGACCGCCACAACGTCAAGGGCGGCGAAACCCGCGTCTTCGACGCACGCGGCCCGCAGGGCGTGCGCTTCACGCTGCGCGAGCCCTTCAGCGTGCTGCTGCTCGACGACGAGCGCGTGATCCACGAAACCACGCCCATCCAGCCGGCGGACGCCAGCCAGCCGGCCTGGCGCGACACCCTCGTGCTCACCTACCGCCGCGGGGGCTTCCAGGGCCCGGGCGCTGTCTGAACCGAACCATGACGATCGACACCACCGCCGCGCTCGCGATCAACGCCGCCGACGTTGAAGCCGCCGCCGCACAGCTGCAGGGCGTGGCGCACCGCACGCCCGTCATCACCTCGCGCACGGTGGACGAAGCCACCGGCGCGCAGGTCTTCTTCAAGGCCGAGAACCTGCAGCGCATGGGCGCCTTCAAGTTCCGCGGCGCCTACAACGCGCTGGCGCAGTTCACGCCGCAGCAGCGGCAGGCCGGTGTCATCGCGTTCAGTTCAGGCAACCACGCGCAAGCCATCGCGCTGTCAGCGCGGCTCTTGGGCATGCCCTCGGTCATCGTGATGCCGCAAGACTCGCCCGCGGCCAAGCTCACCGCCACGCGCGGCTACCAGCAAGGCCAGCGCGGCAGCGAGGTGGTGCTCTACGACCGCTACACCGAAGACCGCGAGGCCATCGGCCGCCGCCTGGCGCAGGAGCGCGGCATGACGCTCATCCCGCCCTACGACCATCCGCACGTGATGGCCGGGCAGGGCACCGCCGCCTGGGAACTGCTGCAGGACACGGGGCCGCTGGACCTGCTGCTGGTCTGCGTGGGCGGAGGCGGCCTCATCAGCGGCTGCGCGGTGGCCGCGCACCACCTCAGCCCCGGCATCGAGGTCATCGGCATCGAGCCCGAAGCCGGCAACGACACGCAGCAGAGCCTGGCCCTGGGCCGCATCGTGCACATCGACACCCCGAAGACCATCGCCGACGGTGCGCAGACGCAGCACAGCGGCACGCTGACCTTCCCCGTCATTCAGCGCCTGGTGAGCCGCATCGAAACGGTGAGTGATGCGCAACTCGTCGAGACGATGCGCTTCTTCGCCGAACGGCTGAAGCTGGTGCTGGAGCCCACCGGCGTGCTGGGCGCGGCAGCGCTGATGCACGGCGTGGTGCCGGCGCGCGGCCGGCGCGTGGGCGTGATCCTCAGCGGCGGCAACGTCGACATCGCGCGCTACGGCGCCTTGCTGGCCGGCACGGGCGCCTGAGGCGCGCGGCTGGCCTATCCTCTTTCCACATCCCCCCCCCCCCCCCGACCATGGCTGACGCGACCCCTGCCACCCCCGCCACCCCCGATGACGACGCCAAGCGCCTGAAGGCCCTGGTCGACAAGCTGCTGGCCCGCCCCGCGGCCGAGAGCACGGCACAGATCACCCTCGGCGGGCGCGTGCTCGACTACCGCGTCAGCGCCGCCTTCATGCCCGTGCTGCCCGGCGGCCTGGCCGGTGCGGCCGGCGAGCCCGAAGGCGCGGTGATGACCACCGCCTACCTGCTGCAAGGCGCCGATGCGACCACGCGTCCGGTGTGTTTCGCCTTCAACGGCGGCCCGGGCTCGGCCAGCATCTGGCTGCAGTTCGGTGCTTTGGGCCCCAAGCGCGTGGTGGTGCCCGACGACGGCAGCATGCCGCTGCCGCCGTACGCGGTGGAAGACAACCCGCACAGCTGGTTCGAGCACTTCGATCTCGTCTTCATCGACCCGCCGCACACCGGCTGGTCGCTGAGCGCCAGCGAGAAGGCGCGCAAGAAGCACCTGTCGGTGGACGGCGACATCGAGGCCTTGGCCGAAGTGATGCGCGGCTGGCTCACGCGCCACCAGCGCTGGGGCTCGCCGCTCTACATCGCCGGTGAGAGCTACGGCACCACGCGCGGCGCGGGCCTGGCCGACAAGATGCAGAGCCTGGGCGCGGTGCTCAGCGGCGTGATCCTGGTGTCTTGCGCGATGGACCTGCAGAGCATCGCCTTCGCGCCGGCCAACGACCTGCCTTACAGCCTGTTCCTGCCGGCCTTCGCCAACGTCTCGCAGTACCACGGCCTGCTCAGCGGCCCGCAGGCCGCCAGCCCCGAGGCGGCCCGTGCCGCGGCCGAGGCTTTCGTGCAGGACGACTACGTCAGCGCCCTGCAGGCCGGCGCGCGGCTGAGCGACAAGCGCCGCAGCGCCGTGGCGCGCCGCGTGGCCGAGCTCACCGGCCTGCCGCGCACGCTGGTGGAAGAGCAGAACCTGCGCATCAGCGACCGCTGCTACTTCACCGAGGCGCTGCGCGCGCGCGGCCAGGTGGTGGGCCGGCTGGAAGCGCGCGGCACCGGGCCGGCGGCGGCCAGCCGTGTCAGCGAGATGGAGTTCGACCCCGGCATCGAGGCCATTGCCGGCCCCTACACGATGGCGGCGCTGGCCTACTACCGCGGCACGCTGGGCATCGACCTGGAGCACCGCTACAACGTGCTGAGCTACGAGGTCAACGGCGGCTGGCAATGGGCGCGCGGCGAAGGCGGCGGCCGCGGCAGCATGGGCTTCTGCAGCACCAGCCCCGACCTCGCACGCGCAATGCGCCGCAACCCGCACCTCAAGGTGCTGGCCGCCAGCGGCCGCTACGACCTGGGCACGCCCTACAGCGCCAGCGATTGGAGCCTGGCGCAGCTGAACGTACCCGCCAGCGTGCTGGCCCGCGTGACGCACCGCTACTACGACGCCGGCCACATGATGTACACGCGCCAGGCCGATCTGCGCCAACTCAAGGCCGACCTGGCTGCCTGGCTGGGCTGAGGCACCGGGGCCGCACGCCATGCACGTGGGCATCCTCACCGGCGGTGGCGACTGCCCCGGATTGAACGCCGTCATCCGCGCGGTGACGCTGGCGCTGCACCATGAATGCGACGCCCGTGTCACCGGCATCGAGCGCGGCTTCCACGGGCTGCTGGCGAAGCGTTCACGCCCGCTGGCGCCGGCCGATGTGGCCGGCATCCTGGCCGAGGGCGGCACCATCCTCGGCACGCACAACACCTGCGACCCCTTCCGCGTGCAGGACGGCCACGACCACGCCGATGCCGCGCTGGCCTACGCCCGCGAACTGGGCCTGGACGTACTGGTGGCCGTGGGCGGCGACGGCACCATGGCCATCGCGCACCGCTTCGGCCAGCGTGGTCTGCCGGTGGTGGGCGTGCCCAAGACCATCGACAACGACCTGCCACACACCGAGCGCACTTTCGGCTTCGACAGCGCCGTGGCCGTGGTGGCCGAGGCGCTGGACCGTCTGGCCACCACCGCGCGCAGCCATGGCCGCGTGATGATCGCCGAGACCATGGGCCGCTACGCGGGCTGGATCGCGCTGGAAGGCGGCCTGGCCGGCGGTGCCGACATCATCCTGCTGCCCGAACTGCCCTTCAGCGTGCAGGCCGTGGCCGAGCGCTGCCGACAGCGCGCAGAAGCCGGCTTGCCGACCCTGATCTGCATTGCCGAAGGCGCGCATGCGCAGGGGCAGGGCCTGACGGTGCGTGAAACCCTGGCGCACAGCCCCGACCCGTTGCGCCTGGGCGGCGTGGGGCAAGCGCTTCAGCAGCAACTGCAGCCGCTGCTGCAGAGCGAGGTGCGCACCACCGTGCTGGGCCACACGCAGCGCGGCGGCACGCCCACGGCCTTCGACCGCGTGCTGGCCACGCGTTTCGGCTACGAGGCCGCGCAGCTGGTGAAGGCTGGCCGGCACGGACGCATGGTGGCCTTGCAAGGCGGGGCCTGCGTCAACGTGCCGCTGGACGAGGTGGCGGGCCGAACGCGGCGCGTGGCCCTGGACCACCCGCTGCTGCAGGCGGCGCGCGCCCTGGGCATCGGCCTGGGTGAAGCGCCGAGCCCGGCCTAGAGCAGGCTGCGAAGAACGGCGGTCTGCGCGTGCTCGGCCGTGGCCAGCGCTGCGCAGAAGGCCGCGTCTTCGCGGCCGAAGCTGAAATCAGCGAACTCGAAACCCGGCCCGACCGTGGCGCCGACGTAGGCCCCGCCACCCAGCGGCTCGGCGGCCTGCCACCAGCCTGCCGGCACCACGTGGCGCGGGCGCAGCGCTGCCGCCACGGGCCCGAGGTCGACGTGGGTGAAAGCCGAAAGGTCGGGCGGCGCCAGCCACAGCCGCAGGCCGGCGCCTTCCAGCAGGTGCCACACCTCGTCGGAGGCCACGCGGTGCCAGGCCGAACACTGGCCGGGCTGCAGCAGGAAATCGATGGTGGTCAGCGCCACGCGGCCCTCGCGGCCGTCGGCCGGCCGCACCGGCAGCGCGGAGCGGAAGACCTCGCCGTAATGGCCGCCCTCGGGGTGCGGCTGCAGGCCCAGCGTGGCGATGAGTTCGGCGCAGCGTTCCGGGCTCATGCCAGCTCCCGCACGTCGCTGACCGGCTGCTCGCCGTAGTCGGCGCGGTCCAGAGCGCGCAACAGCTTGGCGGCGGCCTCGTCGGGGCTGTCGAGATGGCCCCCGTCCTTCAGCCCCTGGAAACGCACGACTTCGGGAAAAAGCGCGGCATCGGCACCGCGCAGTTGCACCTGCATGTCGGTGTCGATGACGCCGGGCGCTAGCGAGACCACGCGTGCGCCGTTGGGCACCTGGGCTTCTTCGAGCGCCAGCGCGCGCGCCAGGTGGTCCAGGCCGGCTTTGGCAGCGCAGTAGCTTGCGCTGCCGGCCATCGCCCGGCGGCCCAGGCCAGAGGACACCAGCATCAGCTTGCGCGGGCAGGTCCAGGCTGCGGTGGCCTGCAGGAACGCTGCGCTCAGCAGCACCGGCGCTTCCAGGCCCACGCGCATCGCGTTCTGCAGTTCCTGCGCGCTGCTGCGCGACAGGGGCGCGGGGGTCGAGACGACGCCCGCGTTGTTGATGAGGTTCACGGCGCTGACCTGCGCCGCGTCTTGTGCCTGCAGCCACGCGGCCAGGCGTTCGGCCACGGCTTGTGGCTCGGCCAGGTCCACCTGCCAGGCGGTGAGTTCGGCGCCGGGCGGCACCGGCAGGTCGGTGGCCGCACGGGCCAGGGCCAGCACGCGGTGGCCGCGCGCCAGCAATTGCTGCACCACGCCACGGCCGAGGCCGCGGGAACTGCCGGTGACGATACTCAGGGCTTGGGGCATGGAAGGTTTCCGTGAGAGAAAGGTTCAGAAGGGCGCCGCGCTGACGAAGTGCATCGTCGATGCGCTGGCCGGGTGGGCGAAGCTGATCTCGGCCGCGTGCAGCAGCAGCCGCTCGGCGCGCAGCGGCAGCGGCGCATAGAGCTCGTCGCCGCGGATGGGGTGGCCGATGTGCTGCAGGTGCACGCGCAACTGGTGCGAGCGGCCGGTCACGGGCTTGAGCGAGACGCGTGTCGTCTCGGCGGTGCGCGCCAGCACCTGCCAGTAGGTGAGCGATGGTTTGCCGTGTTCAGCATCCACCTTCTGCCGCGGCCGGTTCGGCCAGTCGGCCATCAGCGGCGCGGCGATGCGGCCTTCCTCGGCCTCGATCACGCCTTCCACCACGGCCTCGTAGCGTTTGCCCACGGCGCGCTGCTCGAAGGCGGCGCTGAGCTTGCGCTGCGCCTCCAGGCCGCGTGCGAGCAGCATCAGGCCCGAGGTGCCCATGTCGAGCCGGTGCACCACCAGCGCGTCGGGCCACATCGCCTGCAGGTGACTGGCCAGGTTCACCAGTCCCGCTTCGCCGCGGCCCGGCACAGAAAGCAGCCCGGCCGGCTTCTCGGCCACGATGAGATGGTCGTCCACATGCAGCACGCGCACGCCCTCGGCGCTGGTGGCAGGGGCAGGGCGCCTGGGGTCGGGCAGGGCAGCACGTGAGTTCTCGGCAGACAGCATGCGAGCAGCATATCGGGCGCGGGCTCGTGTCCAATGCGGGCACCACCCAGCGAGACCACCCACGCCCATGCAACGCCGCACCCTGCTCAGCCTGCCCGCCTGGCCCCTGGCCGCGGGCTGCGCCTCGTCCACGGCGCCCATCGCCGAGCCCGGCACCGTGTACACGCAGGTCGACACGGCCCTGGGCAGCTTCACCATCGCCGTGAACACGGCGCGCGCGCCTGTCACGGTGGCGAACTACCTCGCGCATGTCGATGCCGCGCTGCTGGATGGCGGCAGCGTCTACCGCATCGTGCGACCCGAGAACCAGGGCCCCGAAACCCGCCACAAGATCGAGGTGGTGCAGTGGGGCATGAACCTGGGCAGCGAGCGCAAGCCACCGCGCCCGCCCATCGCGCACGAGACCACGGCGATGACGGGCCTGCGCCACCTCGACGGCACGGTCTCGATGGCGCGGCTGGCGCCGGGCAGCGCCACGGCCGAGTACTTCATCTGCATCGGCGCCCAGCCCGAGCTCGATTTCGGCGGCCGGCGCAACCCCGATGGCCAGGGCTTCGCGGCCTTCGGCCAGGTGGTGGCCGGGCGCGAGGTGGTGCAGGCGCTCTACGCGCGCGGCGTGGCCGACACGCAGTACCCCAAGCCGCCCACCGCGGTGTTGCGCGTGCGCCGCGCTGCGGCAGTGCGGGGTTGACGTTGGTGGCCCACAAGGCGCACATTCGCGGCCTCGCGGTGCCCACCGCCACAACCCTCAGGAGGCTGCCATGGTGAAGCTTGATCACACCCCCCGGTCGCTCCTGCAGGCCTGCGCACGCCACACTGGCTGAACGCGCAAACCTGGGGCTCGCGAGAGCCTCAGCCCGGATCGCTCTGATCCACCTCTGCTCCCCCGCCTGAGGCGCACCGCGCCTCGCCGTGGCCTTGCGCCCACGGCCCGCAGCCAGCGACCCCACTGACCCTCGCGGCCCCACGCCCGCCGTGCGCTTGCGCGCACGCGGCCCGGGCCAGGTTCTCTCTTGCACGGGACGCACTGCAAGCGATGTTCGATCTCTCTGATCTCGGCCGCCTGCGCGGCATCGGTCTTTCACCGGCCTTGATGGCCGGCTTTGTTCAAGAACTTCAACAGACGGCGCTGCCCTGCGCCGAACCCGCGCTGCTGCGCGTGACGGAGGTGCAGCGCGAGGGGCTCACGCTGCACAACGGCGTGCAGCCGCAGCCCGCGCGGCTGCTGCCGGGCGTGCGCGCGCTGCTGGCCGCCGAGGGCGACGCCATCGCCTGCGGCGACTGGGTGCTCGCCGAGCGCAACGCGCTGGGCGAGTGGTGGGTGGTGCACCGCCTGCAGCCCGTGAACCAGCTCGCGCGGCGCCTGCACGATGGGCGCGACAAGGTGGAGCGCGTCGTCATCGTCAGCAACGTCGACACCGCCCTGCTGGTGATGGGCCTCGACCTCGACTACAGCCCGCGCCGGCTCGAGCGCTACCTGGCGCTGGTGCGCATGGCCGGCGTGGCGCCTGTGGTGGTGCTCACCAAGAAGGATCTGTGTCCGACAGCCGACGAGCGCCTGCGCGAAGTGCAGGCCTTGCTGCCGCCGGGTGGTGCGGCTGTGGCCGTCAATGCGCTGGGCGAAGAGCCGCGCCAGGCGCTGGCCCCCTGGCTGCAACCCGGCCAGACCCTCGTGCTGCTGGGCAGCAGCGGTGCCGGCAAGAGCACGCTGACCAACGCACTGCTGGCCGCGCCCGTGCAGGACACCGGCGCCAACCGCGCTGGCGACAACCGCGGCCGCCACACCACCACCGTGCGCTCCTTGCACGCCACGGCCGAGGGCGCCTGCATCATCGACACACCGGGCCTGCGCACGCTGCGCCTGGACGGTGATGCGCAGGCCCTGGGCGCGGTGTTCGAAGACATCGCGCGGCTGGCGCCGCTGTGCCGCTTCCGCGATTGCCGGCACGAGGCCGAGCCAGGCTGCGCGGTGCGCGAGGGCGTGGAGGCGCAGCGCCTGCGCAACTTCCACAAGCTCGAACGCGAGGCCCGGCGCGACACGCTCACGGCGCTGGAGCGCCGCGCCCAGTTGCAGACCTGGAAGCAGCGCAGCCGCGAGGCCAGGCTGCGCCTGGGCGACAAGCGCGGAGAGTGAAGGCCACGCCCATGCCGCCGCCTCTTCTTGCACTGCCGCTCACCGTGCCCGGGCCCCGCTGCCCGCCGTGCCGTGGCCGTGGTGTTTTCAGCAACCTCAGGCCCGTGCCCGACCCCCGGGTTCCGCCGTGCCGGCCTGCACCAGGGCGTCGCGCTGCGCGAGCGCCGGGAAGAGCCGCAGCCAGAGCGCCGCCACCACCAGCGTGCCCACGCCGCCCAGCAGCACCGAACCCACCGGGCCCATCAGCGCCGCGGTGGCGCCCGATTCGAACTCGCCCAGCTGGTTGGAAGCGCCGATGAACACCGAGTTCACGGCGCTCACGCGGCCGCGCATCTCGTCGGGCGTTTCCAGCTGCACCAGGGTCTGGCGTATGACGACGCTCACCATGTCGGCCGCGCCGCTGACGGCCAGCGCCGCCATCGAGAGCAAGAAACTCGTCGAGAGGCCGAACACCAGCATCGCCACGCCGAACACCGCCACCGCGGCCAGCAGCGTGTGCCCGGTGCGCCACCGCACAGGCCAGCGCGTGAGGGCCAGCGACATCGCCAGCGCGCCCACCGCGGGCGCGCTGCGCAGCATGCCCAGGCCCCAGGGGCCGACGTGCAGGATGTCCTTCGCGAAGATGGGCAGCAGCGCAGTGGCCCCGCCAAAGAGCACCGCGAAGAGGTCCAGCGAGATGGCGCCGAGCACCACCTTGTGGTGCCAGACGTGGCGCACGCCGGCCAGCAGCGTGTGCCAGGTGGCGGGCTCCGAAGACGCGGCGCTGTGGGCGTAGCGCAGCCACAGGCACAGCGCTGCGGCCACGGCAAAAAGGCCCGTGCACACGAAGTAGGTGACACCAGCGCCCAGGGCGTAAAGCAGGCCGCCGAGGGCCGGCGCTCCGATCACCGCGCCTTGCAAGCCCACCGCACTGAAGGCCAGCGCGCGCGGCAGCACATCGCGCGGTACGAGCAGCGGCGTCAGCGCCTGCTGCGTGGGCATCTGGAAGGCGCGCACCGCGCCCAGCACCACAGACACGGCCAGCAAGGCCTCGCGCGTGGCCATGCCCTGCACGCTGGCGCCGGCCAGGGCCAGCGCGCACAGGGCCTGCACCGCCATGCACGCGGCCAGCAGCCGGCCGCGGTGCAGGCGGTCGATCAGGTGCCCGGCCGGCAGCGTGAGCAGCAGCGAAGGCGCGAACTGCAGCAGCCCCACCAGGCCCAGGTCCCAGGCCGAGTTGGTGAGGTCGTACATCTGCCAGGCCACGGCCACCATCAGCATCTGGCTGCCCGACACGCCCGCCACGCGGGCGAACCACAGCTTCATGTAGGCCGGGTAGGCCCACAGGCTCGTGGTTTCGGCCTTCATCGAGCCGCCGGCTGCGCCGGCACGCCCGGCACGCTCCTCAGGCCTGGGGGTGTGGGGTGGGGCAGGCCTGCGAACCGGGGTGCCTGGGCGAGGATCCTGCGCTGATAATGGGTTTGTTTCATGTCCACACAAATGCCACGCATCGCCAGCGACAACCCCAGCGCCTTGCCCCCGGGCACACGCCTGGGTGAGTTCGAGTTGCTCAGCCTGTTGGGCGTGGGCGGCTTCGGCATTGTCTACCTCGCCTTCGACCACGCGCTGGAACGCGAGGTGGCGGTGAAGGAGTACATGCCAGCCTCGCTGGCCGGCCGCACCGAGACCATGCATGTCTCGCTGCGCTCGCAGACCGATGCCGAGACGTTTGCGCTGGGCCTGAAGAGCTTCGTCAACGAGGCCAAGATGCTGGCCCGCTTCGACCACCCCTCGCTGCTGAAGGTGCACCGTTTCTGGGAGGCCAACGGCACCGCCTACATGGCCATGCCGGTGATGCGCGGTCGCACGCTGAAGGAAGTGCGCGCCCAGCTCGGCGTGGCGCCTGACGAAGCCTGGCTGCGCGCGCTGCTCACGCCGCTGCTCGGCGCCATCGAGCGCCTGCACAGCGAAGGCGTCTACCACCGCGACATCGCGCCCGACAACATCCAGATCGACAGCGAAGGCCAGCCGGTGCTGCTGGATTTCGGCGCGGCGCGGCGGGTCATCAACGACAAGAGCCAGACGCTCACCGCCATCCTGAAGCCGGCTTACGCGCCCATCGAGCAGTACGCAGAGGCCGGCAGCGTGAAGCAGGGCCCCTGGACCGACCTGTACGCCCTGGGCGCGACGCTGCACTACCTGCTGCTGAACCGCCCGCCGCCCCCGGCCACCACGCGCGCCGTGCACGACGAGGCCTCGGCGCTCACCGCCGAAGCCTGCCCGGGCTGCAGCGAGAACTTCCTGCGCACGGTCGACTGGATGCTGGCGCCGCGCCCGGCCGACCGGCCGCAGAACGTGGCCGCGCTGCGCGAGGTGCTGGAGGGGCGCCAGGCGCCGCCGCTGCGCCGCGAAGACGCGGCGAGCCCTTCGCAGTGGGAACGCACGGTGATCGCCAGCGCGCCGCCGGTGCAGTCGGCGCAGCTGGTGCAGGCGCCCGTGGCGCCGCCCGACCCCGACGCCACCCGCGTGATCGCGCCGCCAGCCCCGGCGGGCAGCCGTGTCACCCGAACCGATTTCGACCTGCCGCTGGAAGCGCCGCCGGTGGTGCCATTGCCACCGCCACCGCCGCCGGCGCCGGATTTCGCTGCGCCGCCTGTCGCGGCTGCGCTGGCCCAGGTGCCCGCTGCCCCCGCGCGCCGCTCCTGGCTGCCGCTGGGCCTGGGGCTGGGGGTGGTCGCCGTGGCTGGCCTGGCCTTTGCCTTGTGGCCGCGCGGGGCGGCTGTGCCAGCGGTGGATGCGGCCGCATCGGCTGCACTGGCAGCGTCTGCTGCGGTGGCCACTGCCAGCCTGCCGGGCGGGGCGGCGTCAGCGCCGGCCGTGGCGGTGCCGGAATCGAAGATCACCACCGTGGTGGTGCCCGAATCACCGGCCCGGGCCGCCGCCACCGCGCCCGCACCCGCGCCGGCCCGGCCGGGTGCCGACAAATCCACGTCGCCCACCGCGGCTGAAACCGCCCGGGCCACGCAGCGCGCCACGACCGCGGCCACACCGGCGGCCACCGCCCCAACAGCACCGCCTCCCGTGGTGTTGACGCCGGCCGCCCCAGTGGCTGCGACGCCGGCGCAAACCTCGCCCGCTGCGGTGGCACCGGCGCTGGCGACAGCGGCCTCGCAGGCGCCCAAGGCGGCCGTGGCCACGGGGCCCGAAGCCGTCTGCGAAGGGCGCAACCCGGTGCTGTACTTCGTGTGCATGGAACGCGAGTGCCTGCGCTCGAAGTTCACCGAACACGCCGACTGCCAGAAGTGGCGGAAGGAAGCCCGGCGCGAAGTGAACTGAGCGCGCCGCGCGGCCGATGGCGGCGGCGGTGCTTGGCTTCGCGGCTGGGGCCGTCACCGAGGTGACAAGCTCTGCGGGAATAGCAGGATTGCAGCGCCCGGGCCCGGGCGGCACCCTCGTCGGTCTCAGACGGAGACCACCTTGTCGCTTGCCCCTGTTCCCGTGCCCCAGCCCGCGGCCCCCGACGCCCGCCCCCATGCCGACGCCTGGCCGGCCCGCCTGCCCCACGCACTGGTGGTGCCCGAGACCACGCTGTGGTTCAACCTGGAGGTGAGTGCGCGGCGCTACCCGAAGAAGCCGGTGTGCATCTACCTCGGCCGCGAGCTGAGCTATGGCGACCTGCACCGCCAGGCCGAGGCCCTGGCCGGCTGGCTGCAGGCGCAAGGCGTGCAGCGCGGCGACCGCGTGCTCGTCTACATGCAGAACTGCCCCCAGTACCTGGTGGCCTTCTACGCCGTGCAGCGTGCCGATGCGGTGGTGGTGCCGGTGAACCCGATGAACCGCGCCGACGAGTTCGGCCACTACATCACCGACCCCGGCGCCAAGGTTGCCATCACCACCGCCGACCTCGCGGCCACGGTGGCCGAAGCCAACGCGCGCCTGCCCGCACCGCAGCAGCTGCAGCACCTGCTGGTGACGCGCTTTGCCGATGCCATGCCGGCCACGCTGGCCCCTGAAGACACCCCGCCGCCGGCCATGCTGGCTTGGCTGACGGGCGAGCATGCGCTGCCTGCCGGCCCGCTGCCGGCCACGCGCTGGACCGAGGCCCTGAGCGCCGGCCACCGCCCCGGGCCCACGGTGGCCGAACCCGACGACCTCGCGCTGCTGCCTTACACCAGCGGCACCACGGGGCTGCCCAAGGGCTGCATGCACACGCACCGCACGCTGATGCCTAACGCCGTGGGTGGCGGCCTCTGGAGCCACGCCAGTGCCGAGACCACCAGCCTGGCCGTGGTGCCGATGTTCCACATCACCGGCATGATGTACGGCGTGCTGGGCAGCGTGTACCTGGGCAGCACCGTGGTGATCCTGCCGCGCTGGGACCGCGAACTTGCCGGCCGCACCATCAGCCGCTACCGCGTGACGCACTGGACCTGCATCCCGACGATGATCATCGATCTCTTCGGCAGCCCGAGCTACCAGAGCTTCAACCTCAGCAGCCTGCGCTACCTCAGCGGCGGCGGCGCGGCCATGCCGCAGGCGGTAGCCGAGCGGCTGCAGCAGGAGTTCGGCCTGACCTTCGCCGAAGGCTACGGCCTGACGGAGACCGCCGCGCCCAGCCACGGCAACCCGCCCGAGCGTGCCAAGCTGCAGTGCCTGGGCATCCCGATCTATGGCGTGGACAGCCGCATCATCGACCCCGAGACGCTGAAGGAACTGCCCGCCAACGAGGTGGGCGAGATCGTCACGCACGGGCCCATGGTGTTCAAGGGCTACTGGGGCCACCCCGGCGCGACGCAGGCCGCCTTCATCGAGATCGACGGCAAGCGCTTCTTCCGCACCGGCGATCTCGGCCGGCGCGACGAAGAAGGCTACTTCTTCATCACCGACCGCTTGAAGCGCATGATCAACGCCAGCGGCTTCAAGGTCTGGCCGAGTGAGGTGGAGCTGTTGCTCTTCAAGTGCCCGTGGGTGCAGGAAGCGTGTGTCATCTCCACGCGCGACGCCTACCGCGGCGAGAGCGTGAAGGCCGTGGTGGTGCTACGCGCCGAGGCCAAGGGCCAGGTGACGGAGCAGCAGATCATCGACTGGGCGCGCGAGCACATGGCCGTCTACAAGGCGCCCAAGGTGGTGGCCTTTGCCGAGAGCCTGCCCAAGAGCGGTGCGGGCAAGGTGATGTGGCGCCTGCTGCAGGAGCAGGAAGCCGCCGCAGCCTGACTGAGGCCTGAGGCCCGCCGCGCGCGCTCAGTGCGCGAGGGTGCGGCCGATCACCGCGCCGAGCGCCCGCTGCAAGGCGCGGGCGTCGTTGCTGGCGCGGTGGCGCTGCAGGCCCAGTTCGGCCACGGCCTGGCGGCGCGCAGCGTCCAGCAGGTTCAGGTGCGCTTCATCCAGCAGCGCGCCCACCGATTCCAGCTTGAACTGCGGGCTCAGGCCGGCTTCTTCGAAAAGGGCGCCCAGCCAGGTGTAGTCGTGCGCCCAGCCATCGCAGTAGACCGTGAGACCGGCCAGATCGCGGTTCAGCGCCTGCGCCACCTCACGCGCGCTGCGGCCGTGGGCGCACAGCGTGCTGCGCGTGATGCCGTGCACCTGCTCGGCGCTGGCGTCCCAGTGTGTCCAGCCCTCGGCCGGGCGCACCAGCATGCAGGCGGCGCGGCCGTCGGGCAGCACGTAGCCCACCTCGATGGGGTAGCTGGCCCGCCCGAAGCCCGAGGCCTCGATGTCGAGTACACAGGGCAGGGCGGGCGCAGGCGTGGTGGAGGGCATGGCCTGACCCTAGCAAGCCCTGCGCCCGCGACAATCCAGGGATGTCCGAAGAGAACCAGTTCACGGTGCCGCCGTCCTTCATCGCGCTGTTCGTGCCGCCGGGGCGTAGCAAGCCCACGGAAACGCGCGTGCACATCGCCCAGCGCTACGAACTCTGCGAGGACCTGGCGCAGATGCTCACCGAGCAGGCGAACACGAAGAAGTGGGAACTCGGCGTGACGGAGGCCGACGTGCTGGAGCGCATGGAGCGCGGCCTGCAGGCCGAAGGCTCCGTGGTGAGCGAGCCGGAAGCGCGCTGGGTGGTGCGGCGCCTGGCCGAACTGCTGGAGTGGCCCGACCCGGGCCCGGCGCCGGCAGCAGGCGCCTGAGCCCGCGCCGTCAAAACTGAAGCGGCGCGCTGCTGAAGATGCGCGCGTCCATCTCGCGCAGGTCGGCCGCCACGGCCACCGGCGCGCCGCAGACATCGAGCACGTCGCGCTGCAGGTCCAGGCCCGGGGCGATCTCGATCAGCGTGAGCCGCGGCGCGCTGCCCGGTGCAGCCTGCGGATCGGCACGCATCTCGAAGACCGCCCGCTCGGTGATGTAGCGCACGCGCTGGCCGCGCGCGGCCATGTAGGCGGCGTTGTAGCTGAGGTGGGCCACCGCCGGCACCAGCTTCTTCAGCCGGCCTTCCTGCACGATGCGCAGGCGCCCGCCCTCGGCCTGCACCTGCAGCCCGCCGGCCGTGAGCGTGCCCACGAAGACCAGCGCCTTGGCGCCCTGCGTGATGTTGATGAAGCCGCCCACGCCGGCGATCAGCGCCTGCTCGCCGCTGCCGAAGCGGCTGACGTTGACGTTGCCGGCGGCATCCAGCTCGGCCATGCCGAGCACGGCGAGGTCGAGGCCACCGCCGTCGTAGAAATCGAACTGCGCCGGCTGGTCGACCACGGCCTCGGGCCAGGCGCTGGCGCCGAAGCTCAGGCCGTCGGCCGGCGTGCCGCCGATGGGGCCGGCCTCCACGCTGAGCGTGTAGCCGCCCACGCCCGCGGCCTGCGCCATCGCGCCCACGGCTGCGGGCATGCCGACACCGAGGTTCACCACGCGGTGCACGCCGGTGCCCCCCGCGGCCAGCTCCAGCACGGCGCGGCGCTGCACCAGCGTGCGGGCGTCCAGGGGCGTTTGGGGCACGGCGGGCGCCGCCGCCGCGGAATCGCCGCGCCATGGGTGCAGGTAGGCCTCGTTCTCCTGCTCGCCGAAGGTGATGCGGTGCAGCTCGGGGTCGGTGTTGTGCACCACCACGTCCACCAGGTGGCCGGGCACGCGGATGGGCGCCAAGGCCTCGTGGTGGGCCACGCGCTCGCGCACCTGCGCGATGACGAGGCCGCCGCTGTTGCGCGTGGCCTGCGCCAGGGCGAGCAGCTCGTGGTGGAAGGCTTCGCCGTGCGCGCTGAGGTTGCCGCGTTCGTCGGCCGCGGTGGCGCGCAGCACGGCGCAGTGGATGGGGAAGGCCGGGTAGAAAAGGAAATCTTCGCCGCGCAGCCTGACCGCTTCCACCCAGTGCCGGCCACCTTCGGCCGCGGGCAGCGCTTGCACCGCCAGCGCGCGCTGGTTCAAGGCACCGCCCTGGTAGCGCGCGTCCAGCGCCGTGCGCGGGTCGACGAAGGTGTGCAGCCCCACGCGGCTCAGCAGCCCGGGCTGGCCCGCGGCGATGGCGCGGTACAGGTGCGTGATCACACCCTGCGGCAGGTTCCAGGCGGCGCAGCCTTCGGCCAACGCCAGGGCCGACAGCCGCGTGGCCGAGCGCCAGTGCCCGCCGCACACCGCCCGCACCATGCCGGGGTTGCCGAAGTGGTTCACGCCGCGGCGGCCGCGGTCGCCTTGGCCGGCGCTGTAGACCAGCGTCAGGTCACGCGGCGTGCCGGTGGCGAGAAAGCGGCGCTCCAGCGCCTCGGTCACGGCCTCGGCGTGGCCGGCGCCGACGAAGCCGGCGCTGGCCACCGTCCAGCCCGGCTGCACCAGGGCCGCGGCTTCGTCGGCGCTCAGCCAGCGCGGGCCGGGCGCCTTCATTCGATGCGGTGGCCGCGCAGGCGCAGCAGCAGCAGACAGACCACGAAGCCGAGCGCGGCCGAGTAGAAGAAGAGCCCCGTGCCCCATCGCTCCACGGGCACCGCGAGGCCGCCGCTGGCCATCACGAAGACGCTGCCCGTCACGGCGCCAAAGGCCGCCAGCAACTGCAGCGGCCGCACCGTGCGCACGAAGCGGTTGTAGGTGCCGGGCGTGAAGCGCTCGTCGACGGGCTTGCGGATCTGCTGCATGTCCAGCGGGTGCCCGCGCATCCACAGCGGCGCCGTGGCGAAGAAGAAGGCCGGCAGCGCGAGCGTGACGTAACCCTGCAGGTTGAGCTGGAAGGCGCCGGTGGGCGGCAGGCCGGCGAGCGACTGGCCCAGGCGGGCGGCCAGCAAGAGCAGGCCGGCCCAGAACAGGAAGGCGAAGATGCGGATGGGCGTCATGGGGCGCAGGGTGGCGGTACGGGCCGCATTCTCGGGGCGCGGCAGAGCTCCGCGCCTCAGGGGATCAACGCATGTCCTTCGGCCGGCCCTTGTCACGCGCCCGGTGTATGGTGCGCCCGCCCTGTGCTTTCCACGTCCATGACCTTGCAGCCCCGCCTGATCCAACGCCCCCTGGCCAGCGCGGCCGCACAGGCGGCCGAAGCCATCGCTGGTCTGCAGGCCCACCCGGCCTGCGCGTCACCGAAGTTCTTCTACGACACGCTGGGCTCGCGGCTCTTCGAGGCCATCACCGCGCTCGACGAGTACTACCCCACGCGCACCGAGGCGGCCATCCACAACGCCCATGGCGCGGTCATCGCGCAGGCCGCATTGGCCCTGACCGGGCCCGCGCCGGTGCTGGTGGACCTGGGCGCCGGCAGCTGTGCCAAGGCCGCGCGCCTCTTCCCGGCGCTACAGCCGCGGCGCTACGTGGCCGTGGACATCGCGGTCGACTACCTGCAAGACGCGCTGCAGGCTCTGCAGCGCCTGCATCCGCAACTCGACATCGTGGGCCTGGGCGACGACTTTTCGGCGCGGCTGCAACTGCCGCCCGAACTGGTGGACGGCCCGGCGCTGGTGCTCTACCCGGGCTCGAGCATCGGCAACTTCGAGCCCGAAGCGGCTTGTGCGCTGCTGGCCCAGGCGCGTGAAGCGGCGCCGGGCGGCGCGCTGCTGATCGGCGTGGACCTCGTCAAGCCCGTGCCGCTGCTGGAGGCCGCCTACGACGACGCGCTCGGCCTCACCGCCGCCTTCAACCTGAACCTGCTGCGCCACCTGAACCGGCTGCTGGGCAGCGACTTCGAGCCGCGCCAGTGGCGCCACCTGGCCCGCTGGAACGCCGCCGCTTCGCGCGTGGAGATGCACCTGCAGGCGCGCGAGGCGCTGTGCGTGCGCTGGCCCGGCGGCGAGCGCCCGTTTGAGGCCGGCGAGACGCTGCACACCGAGAACGCCTGCAAGTGGACGCCCGAAGGCTTCACCGCGCTGCTGCAGCGCGCCGGCTGGCGGCCGCAGCAGCACTGGACCGACGCCCAGGGCTGGTTCGCCGTCTTCCTGGCTGCGGCCTGAAGGCAGTGCAGACCGGGCGGGCGGGCGAGCGGCTATGCTGCTGGCCCGCGCTGGCGCAGCCACCCCGGCCCTCAGCGCATCCCCCCGCACCGACATGACCTCCGCCCCCACGCCCAGCACGCCTGCGGCCCCTTCCACGCTGGCGCCCAACCCCTGGCGCCTGAGCGTGGCGCCCATGATGGACTGGACCGACCGCCACTGCCGCTTTCTTCACCGGCAGCTGAGCCAACACACGCGCCTGTACACCGAGATGGTGACCACGGGGGCCTTGCTGCACGGCGACGTGCCGCGCCACCTCGACTTCAACGACGAAGAGCACCCCGTGGCGCTGCAGCTCGGTGGCAGCGAACCGGCCGATCTGGCCGCCTGCGCGAAGCTGGCCGAGCGCTGGGGCTATGACGAGGTCAACCTCAACTGCGGCTGCCCCAGCGAACGGGTGCAGCGCGGGGCCTTCGGCGCCTGCCTGATGGCCGAGGCCGAGCTCGTGGCCGATGGCGTGAAGGCGATGCAAGACGCCTGCAGCCTGCCGGTGACGGTGAAGCACCGCATCGGCATCGACCGCATTGAAAGCTACGACTTCGTGCGCGATTTCGTTGGCACGCTGCACCAGCGCGGCGGCTGCACGGTCTTCATCGTGCACGCACGCAACGCCTGGCTGCAGGGCCTGAGCCCCAAAGAGAACCGCGAGATCCCGCCGCTGCGCTACGAGCTCGTGCACCGGCTGAAGTCCGAGTTCCCGCAGCTCACCATCGTCATCAACGGCGGCCTGCAGACCGACGCGCAGATCGCCGAGCAGCTGGAGCACGTCGACGGCGTGATGGTGGGCCGCCACGCCTACCACGAGCCCTGGGCGCTGGCCGGTTGGGACACGGCCTTCTTCGGCGCCGCCGCGCCCGTGGCCGACCGCGAGGCTGCCGAAGACCTGTACGTCAGCTACCTGGAAAGCCTGGCCGCCCGCGGCACGCCCTGGCCGCTGGCCGCGCGCCACATGCTGGGCCTGCACAACGGCCTGCCCGGCGCGCGCCGCTGGCGCCAGGTGTGGAGCGACCACCGCCTCAAGACCCGCGCCCCGCGCGAGGTGGCGGCACTCGCCCGCGCAGCGATGGCCGGGCGCGGGGCCGCACTGGCCGCCTGAGACACGCCCAAGCCGGAGGTCCGCCATGGCCGCAAGCAGCCCCAAGACCCAGCCCACCCAGGCCAGTGTGGCCGCCTTCATCGCGGCCATCCCCGAGCCCGAGCGTCGGGCCGACTGCGAGACCCTGGCCCGGCTGATGCAGGCCGTGGTGGGCGAGCCCCCGGTGATGTGGGGCAGCGCCATCGTCGGCTTCGGCGCCTACCGCTACCAGTACGCCAGCGGCACCCAGGGCGATTGGCCATTGGTGGCCTTTTCACCCCGGAAGGGCGACCTCAGCATCTACCTGATGCCCGGCTTCGAGGTCCTGGCGCCGCAGTTGCAAAAGCTGGGGCGCCACAAGACGGGCAAGGCCTGCCTCTACCTGCGCAAGCTGGCCGATGTCGACACGGCCGTGCTGCGCGAGATGATCGAGATCAGCGTGGCCTCGCTGGCCCCGCAACGCGTGAAACCCGCCCCCAAGACCTGAGCACAGCACTCATGAGCACCCCCCTCCTGGCCATCATCGGCGGCAGCGGCCTGTACGACCTGCCGGGCCTGACCGACACCCGCTGGGAAACCGTCAGCACGCCCTGGGGCGCGCCGTCAGACCAGATCTTCCGCGGCCGCCTCGGCAGCGCCGAACTCGCCTTCCTGCCCCGCCACGGCCGCGGGCACCGCATCCCGCCCTCGGAGGTGAACTACCGCGCCAACATCGCCGCGCTGAAGCAGCTGGGCGCCACCGACGTGCTCAGCCTCTCGGCCGTGGGCAGCCTGCGGGCCGATCTGCCGCCGGGCAGCTTCGTCGTCGTCGACCAGTTCATCGACCGCACCACGCAGCGCGCCAGCACCTTCTTCGGCACCGGCCTCGTGGCGCATGTGTCGCTGGCGCACCCGGTGTGCCCGCGCCTGGGCGACCACGTCACGGCGGCGCTGAAGGCGCAGGGCGTGCCGCACGTGCGCGGCGGCACCTACCTCGCCATCGAGGGGCCGCAGTTCAGCACGCTGGCCGAATCGCAGCTCTACCGCAGCTGGAACTGCAGCGTCATCGGCATGACCAACATGCCCGAGGCGCGCCTGGCCCGCGAGGCCGAGCTCTGCTACGCCAGCGTGGGCATGGTGACCGACTTCGACTGCTGGCACCCCGCGCACGACGCGGTGACGGTGGACGCCGTGATCCAGGTGCTGCTGGGCAACGCGCAGACCGCGCGCACGCTGGTGGCGAGCCTGGCCGAGACCATCACGCAGGACAGCAGCGCCGAAGCCTGCCCCTGCCGCCACGCGCTGGACCACGCGCTCATCACCGCGCCCGACGCCCGCGACCCGGCCATGGTGCAGCGCCTGCGCGGCATCGCCGGGCGCGTGCTGCGCTGAAGGTCAACCCCATGCAAGTGAACGGACAAGCGCTGCGCCCGCTGCGCGAACTGCCCGGCGGCGAGCGAATCGAGGTCATCGACCAGCGCGGCCTGCCGCACCGGCTGCACATGCGGCCCTTGAGCAGCCCGCGCGAAGTGTTCGTGGCCATCCGCGAGATGTGGGTGCGCGGCGCGCCCTTGATCGGCGCCGTGGCCGCCTACGGCCTGGCCATGCAGGCTCGGCGCGACGCGGCCGACGACGCGCTGCGCAACACCGCGCACTTCCTCAAAGGCGCCCGCCCCACGGCCGTGAACCTGGCCTGGGCGCTGGACCGCCTGCTGGCCGAAGTGCTGCCGCTGCCGGTGGCCGCGCGGGCTGAGGCCGCCTGGGCCGCTGCCGCGGCGCTGGCCGAAGAAGACGTGGCGGTCAACGCCGCCATCGGGCGCCACGGCCTGGCCTTGATCGAGGCGATGGCCGCGCGCAAGCGCGAGCGCGGCGACAGCAGCCCGGTGAACGTGCTGACGCACTGCAACGCCGGCTGGCTGGCCACGGTGGACTGGGGCACCGCCACCGCGCCCATCTACCAGGCCCACGCCGCCGGCCTGCCCGTGCACGTGTGGGTGGACGAAACCCGCCCACGCAACCAGGGCGCCAGCCTCACGGCCTGGGAGCTGGGCCAGGCCGGCGTGCCGCACACCGTGATAGCCGACAACGCCGGCGGCCACCTCATGCAGCACGGCCGCGTGGACCTGTGTTTCGTGGGCTGCGACCGCGTGGCCGCCAACGGCGACGCCTGCAACAAGATCGGCACCTACCTCAAGGCCCTGGCCGCGCGCGACAACGGCGTGCCCTTCTATGTGTGCATGCCCACCAGCACGCTGGACCTGAGCCTGCCCGAAGGCGTGCACGGCATCCCCATCGAAGAGCGCAGCGGCCGCGAAGTCACGCACATCAGCGGGCGCAACGCCGCCGGCGAGGTGGTGGAGGTGCAGCTCACGCCCGACGGTAGCGCCGCGGCCAACCCGGGCTTCGACGTCACGCCCGCGCGGCTGGTGACGGCCCTCATCACCGAACACGGCCTGGTGGCCGCCGAAGAAGCAGCGCTGCGGGCGCTGATGCAGCCACACGCATGAGCGCCCCCACACCCCCCATGAGCAACGAATTCGCCGAAGAAGCCCAGGCTCGCGAAGCCGCCGTGGCCGCCGTTCGCCGGCTGGACGCCAGCGGCATGAACCGCGGCAGCACGGGCAATCTGAGCCTGCGCTGGTGGCACGCCGAGGCCGGCACGCTGCACGACGGCATGTTCATCACGCCCACCGGGATGGGCGCCGACGACCTGCGACCGCAAGACCTGGTGTGGGTGGCCTTCGACGACGGCCGCGTGCAGGGCGACTGGCAGCCGTCTTCCGAATGGCATTTCCATCGCGCCGCCTACTTGGCCCGGCCCGACGTGCGCGCCGTGGTGCACACCCACGCGCCCAACGCCACCGCGCTTGCCTGCCTGGACCGGCCGCTGCCGGCCTTCCACTACATGGTGGCCATCGCTGGCGGCGTGGACGTGCCGCTCGTGCCCTACAACACCTTCGGCACCGAGGCGCTCTCGCAGGGCGTGGGCCAGGCGCTGCGCGAGCGCGACGCCTGCCTGCTGGCCCACCACGGCCTGGTCTCGGCCTCGCGCACGCTGGCCCAGGCCATGAAGGTGATGCAGGAGATCGAGACGCTGTGCGAGGTCTACCTCAAGGCGCTGGCGGTGGGCGAGCCGGCGCTGCTGAGCGCCGAGCAGATGGCAGAGGTCATCGGCAAATTCCGCGGCTACGGCAAGAGCGCGCGGCGCTGAAGTTCTGCATGGAGGTGCCGCTCAGGCGGCCGGCGTCACGCGGTTGCGCCCAGCCTGCTTGCCGCCCTGCAGGGCCTTGCTGGCACGCAGCAGCCACTGATCGAGCGCCTCTGTGGGCCCGGCGTAGCGCGCCACACCGATGCTCACCGTGATCTGGAAGAGCTCTCCGGCCGGGCCGCGCAAGGGCGTCTCGGCCACCAGCGCACGCAGCCGTTCGGCCGCCTGCAGGGCTTCGTCCAGCCCGGTGGGCATCACCACGCAGAACTCCTCGCCGCCATAACGCGCCAGCCAGTCGTTGGGGCGGATGGCCAGGGCCACCGTCTGCGCGAACTGGCGCAGCACGGCATCGCCGGCGGTGATGCCGTGCTCGCGGTTGAAGCGGCCGAAGTGGTCGATGTCCAGCAGCAGCAGCGTCAGCGGTCGGCCGTCTTCGGCCGACAGCGCCAGTTCACGCGCGATGCGGCGGTCGAAGTGCGCGCGGTTGGGCACACCGGTCAGCGCGTCCTTCTGCGCCTCGCGCTGCATCTCGCGCAGCATCTGTTGGCCCATCAGCGAGACGAGGTTCGCCACGCGCTCGGTGACCACGCGCGTGACGTTTTCGAAATGCTGCAGGCGCAGCGCCGTGGGGTCCTCGGCGCTGGCCGCCAGCGTCTCGGCGTAGACCGTGCGGTTGCGGCCGCCGGCCTTGCCGGCATACAGGGCCTTGTCGGCCTGATCCAACAGGGCCTGGGCGTCGCGCCCGGGCAGGAGGAAGGCCACGCCCAGGGTGAGCGTGAGATCGCTCAAGCCGGGTACCACGCTTGGCCAGTCGGCCTGGGCCACGCGCAGCCGCAGCTGTTCCACGGCCTGGTGCATCTCCTCTGGTGTGTCGCGATGCAAGAGCAAGAGGAACGCTGCGCTACCCACTCGCGCCACCAAATCTGCACTACGGACCTGAGCCGACAGCAGCTGGGCCACACGCACCAGTACCTGATCGCCTGCGCCGTACCCGTGCTGGTCGTTCACCCGCTTGAAGTGATCGACGTCGGCCAGCACGACGGCATGCACCCCGGTCAGCGCTTCTTCGGACGCTGCCAGCGCTTCAAGGCGGGCGTTTGCGACCATGCGGCTCGGCAATCCGGTGAGGGGGTCGCGTTGATGCGGTGGCGTTTCACGCTGGCGCAGGCGCCGCTGGCGCAAGGCCAGCGCCTCGGCGGGTTCGGCAGCCAAGGCTACGTCGTCCTCGGCACGGGCGACTTGCAGCAGCTGCACCAGCACCTGCGCATCTTGTGCCACCAACAGCTGCGGGGGTGCTCCACTTTGCAGCATCGCGTGGATGTCAGGCAGGTCGTCCATGCACAGCGTACGCGGCTGGCCTGAAGCGTCGTTCAACGCGGTCAACCGGTTTTCCCGTTGTTGGGGCCGCACGATCTCAGGGCCCGGCGTGCGCTCCGGCCACGTCGCCAGCAGCAGCCCGGCCATCGCCAGCGCAAACGCGGCGATGTGCACGGCGCCGAAGCTCTCGCCCAGCACCACGATGCCCACCAGCGCCGCGCTCACCGGCAGCAGCACGGTGAAGACGCCGGCCCGCGACGAGGGCACGTGGCGCAGGCCCTGCATCCACAGCCACACGGTCACCATGCTGGCAGCGATCGCATAGAAGACCAGCAGGCCCCAGGTGGGCAGGGCGACGGCGCTGAAATCGAAGCTCAGCGCCTGCCAGATGCCGAAGGGCGTGACCAGCAGCAGGCCCCACAGGTTGATGAGCGCGCTGATGCGCCGGGGCGAGACGTTCCCCGTCAGCCGCTTGCCGATGACCACGTAGCTGGCCTCGCACAGCACCGCGGCCAGCAGCAGGGCGTAGCCCAGCAATTCACCGCTGGACGCGGCCGCGGTGCCGCCGGTGCCATCGCCCGCATGACCCGACGTTCGTGCCAAAGCCAGCAGCGCGATGCCGGCCATCGCGCAGCCGATGGCGAGGGCCACGCGCGGGCGGATCAATTCGCCCAGGAACACGCGCGAGAGCACAGCCACCGCCGCCGGGATGGCCGCCATCGTCACGCCCGCGGCCAGGGCCGAGGTGAGCTGCACGCCGTAGAGCATGCAGATGCTGAAGAGGAAGTTGCCGAGGAAACTCTCCCAGAACATCAGCACGCGGTTGCGTGGAGAGAGCGGCTCTTCACCCGGCTGGCGCCGGACCCAATGCGCCATGGCCACCGCCGCGATGCCGAAGCGCAGCCAGGCCAGCAGCAGCACCGGGAACACGGCCACCAGCAGCTTGCTCAGCCCCACGTAACTGCCCACCAGCGCCATGCTGGCGGCCAGGCTCAGGTAGGCCCAGGGGGGCGGTGCGGTGTTCGGCATCGGGGAGGAGAAGATTCAGAAGAACGCGGCGTAGCGCTCCAGCTCCCAGGCGCTGACGTGGCGCGCATAGGCCAGGGCCTCGTCGCGCTTCAGGCGCAGGAACTCGTCGGTGAGCGTCTCGCCCAAGGCTTCGCAAACCACGTCATCGGCCTCCAGCGCATCGAGCGCTTCGCCCAGGGTCTGCGGCAGCAGGCCGATGCCGTGGGTGCGCAGCTGCGGCAGGCTCCAGGTGAAGAGGTCGGCCGTCATCGCGGGCGGTGGTTCTTGTCGGCGCTGAACGCCGTCAAGCCCCGCGGCCAGCATGGCGGCGGTGGCGAGGTAAGGGTTGGCGCTGGCGTCGGGCACGCGCCACTCGAAGCGGCCGGGCAGGGTGCGCACGGCCGCGGTGCGGTTGTTGGGGCCGTGCGCGATGACGGCCGGCGCCCAGGTGGTGCCGCTCAGCGATTCACCCACCGTCAGGCGCTTGTAGCTGTTGACCGTGGGTGCCGACAGCGCACACAGCGCCGGCGCATGGGCCAGCACGCCGGCGATGAAGTGGCGGCCCATCTCCGACAAATCGCCCTTGTCGCCATCGCCAGCTGCGAACAGGTTCCGATCTCCCTGCCACAGCGACACATGGAAGTGCAGCCCGCTGCCCGGCTGGTTGGCGAAGGGCTTGGGCATCATCGAAAAGACCAGCCCGCGCGCCTCGGCCGCGGCCTGCGCGGCCAGCTTGAAGAGCATCAGCCGGTCGGCACTCAAGAGCGCCTCGCCGTGCGCGAAGTTCAGCTCGTACTGGCCGTGCGCGTCTTCGTGGTCGATCTGCTGCACGTCGAGGCCACAGGCCGTCAGGTGCTGCGCCAGTTCGTGCAGCAGCGGCCACTGGCGGGGCAGGCTCTGCAGGTCATAGCTGGGTTTGTCCAGGCGGTCTTGAGCATCGGCCGGCGCCCAGCCGCCATCTGCCGTGCGGCGCAGCAGGAAAAACTCGGGTTCGAGCCCGGTCTGCAGTTGCCAGCCGCGCACGGCCAGGCGCGCTGTCTGGCGCTTGAGCACCTGGCGCGGGCAGGCCTCGAAGGGCTGGCCGTCCACAAAGCCGTCACCCACGATGCGTGCCACGCCCGGCAGCCAGGGCAGGGGCTGCAGCGTGGTGGCGTCGCCGCGGGCGTAGAACTCCGAGCGCGGCCCGGTGCGTGGCAGGCCCGTGCCCACGATGGACGGCCCCGCAAAGCCCGCACCGCTGCCCAGCACCGTGCCCAGGTGGGCCAGCGGCACGAACTTGCCCTTGGCGCAGCCGTTCAGGTCGGTGAACTGCACCAGCAGCGTGTGGATACCCCGGTCTTGCAGGGCGCGCTGCAGCGCGGCGGTGTCGGTGCTCATGCGCGGATCATCCGTTCAAGCGGCGTTGATGCGCAGCCAGGTCGTCTTCAGCTCGGTGTACTTGTCGAAGGCGTGCAGGCTCTTGTCGCGGCCGTTGCCGCTTTGTTTGTAGCCTCCGAAGGGCACGGTGATGTCGTCTTCGTCGTACTGGTTCACGTGCACAGTGCCCGCGCGCAGCGCCCGTGCCACGCGGTGGGCGCGGTGGATGTTGTCGCTCCACACGCTGGCTTGCAGCCCGTAGGGGCTGTCGTTGGCCAGGCGCACGGCATCGGCTTCGTCCTTGAAGCGCAGCAAGCTCACCACGGGGCCGAAGATCTCTTCGCGCGCGATGCGCATGCCGGGCTGCACGCCGGCGAACACCGTGGGCTGCACATAGCAGCCGCCGGTCTCGGTGCGCGCCTGCGCGCCACCGGCAAGCAGCTGGGCGCCTTCGTCGCGGCCGGCCTGGATGTAGCCCAGCACGGTCTGCAGCTGCGTGGTGTCGACGATGGCGCCCATCACCGTGCCCGCGTCCAGCGGGTCGGCGGGCTGGTAGTGCGGGGCCTGGGCGGCCACCATTGCCGCAAAGTCGTCCGCGATGCTCTCGTGCACCAGCACGCGCGAAGGCGCGTTGCAGCTCTCGCCCTGGTTGAAGAAGATGCTGCCGGCCACGGTTTCGGCGGCGCGCTGCAGCTCATTGCAGTCGTTGAAGACGAGGAAAGCACTCTTGCCGCCGAGTTCGTTGAACACGCGCTTGAGGTTGCTGCGGCCGGCGTACTCCAGCATGCGGCGGCCCGTGCGCGTGCTGCCGGTGAAGCCCAGGGCATCCACGTCCATGTGCAGCGCCAACGCCTCGCCGGCCTCTTGCCCGTAACCCGGCACCACGTTGAACACGCCCGGCGGCAGGCCGGCTTCCACCGCCAGTTCGGCCAGGCGCAAGGCCGTCAGCGGGCTCTTCTCGCTGGGCTTGAGCACCACCGAGTTGCCCGCCGCCAGCGCCGGGCCCAGCTTCCAGGCGGCCATGATCATCGGGTAGTTCCAGGGCACGATGGCGCCGACCACGCCCACCGCCTCGCGCGTGATGAGCGCCAGCGCGTTGCGGCCCGTGGGCGCGATCTCGTCGTAGACCTTGTCCACCGCCTCGGCGTACCAGGTGATGCAGCGCGCTGTGCTGGCCACGTCCACCGCCAGCGCATGGGCGATGGGCTTGCCCATGTCCAGCGTTTCCAGCAGCGCCAGTTCTTCCTTCGCGGCGAGGATCTTCTCGGCAAAACGCAGCAGCACACGCTTGCGCGCCGCCGGGCTCTGGCCGGCCCAGCGGGCGCTGTCGAAGGCGGCGCGCGCGCTGGCCACCGCTGCGTCGATGTCGGCAGCCGCGCCGCGTGCCACGGCCACGAGCTCGCGGCCGTCGATGGGCGAGATGCACGCGAAGGTCTCGCCGCTGGCCGCATCACGGCGCTGGCCGTCGATGACGAGGCGGCCGTCGATGTGGATGCCACGGGCGCGGGCGTGCCAGTCGATGGTGGGCTTGTTCATGGTGCTCGTCTCCGTTCGTTCTTGTGGGGCCGGGCAAAACAAAGGCGGGCCGGGGTCGCCCCCGCCCGCCCTGGCGCCGCTGTTCAGGCAGCGGGGCTCAGAAGCTCACCACCATCGAGGCGCCGAACAAGTGGTTGGTCTTGCTGACGCTGGTGGCGGTGGAGTTCAGGAACACCGGCTGGCTGGCACCGTCGATGCGGTACTCCACCTTGAAGAGCGAGTCTTCGTCGAAGCGGTAGTTCATGCCCATCGTGAGGGCGTAGCGGTTGCTGCCCACCGAGGCGCCCTTGGCGTAGCTGAAATCGGCGTTCAAGCCGCGGCCGATGCCGTTCAAGCCATCGTCAAAGCTGTAGCCCAGCAGGCCGCCGCCGTTCTTCTTGTTGTCGATGTAGTCGGCCCGCAGCACGCCTTCCAGGCGCGGCGTGAACTTGTAGGCCACGGTGCCTGACAGGCCCCACCAGCGCGCGTCGCGCAGCTGACCGTCGCTGTTGTAGATGGCCGAGCCCTTCTGCTGGCCGTAGCTGATCTGGCCGTAGAGCGAAAGATCGCCGCGGATGTAGTAAGCATCGATCTCGAAGAGGTGCAGGGCGGTGTCTTTGCCGCTGCTGGCGAAACCCGTCTCTTCGAAGATGGGGTCGCCGTTGGCGTCCACCGTGCCAGTGTCGCGCTGCCAGGTGCCGGATGCCGCGAAGTTCGCGGCCTTGCCGTGCAGGCCGGTGAAGCCAAAGCCGTCGAACTCGCCCTTGGAGTAATCCACGCGGTAGATCAGCACCGGCGAGTTGTTGCCCGGCGACTTGCGCGCGGTGTTCATGTTGGCCAGACCCACGCGCGTCCACCACTTGCCGCTGGTCACGTCGAGCACGGCGCCGGTGTAGTTGGTGGGGGCCATGAAGTCGAACAGGAGGTTGTGCGTGATCAGCTTGTTGCCCGCAGGCAGCGTGATCTCGTAACCCGTCCAGTCGGGGATCTGGCCCAGCCACAGGCGCGTCTGCAGGTCGCCCAGCGGGATGGACACCGAGGCCTCGTGCACGATGCTGCCGCTGTTGGTGAGCGCGCCGGTGCCGCGCTCGGGCGCCAGCGTCAGGCGCCACTTGGTGCCGCTCTCGGTTTCCTTGTCGAAATCGAGCACGACCATGCCGAAGTAGCTGTTGTCGTAGGTGTAGCGCGCGTTCTCGCCATTGAGGAAGACGAAGCCGCTGTTGTTCATGCGCTTGTTGTAGATGAAGGTCGGGTCCATCTGGCCCGAGATCTTCAGCCCCTTGAAGCCCTGGTCGGTGAAGTTGTCCTGCATCGCCTCGGCCTTGGTGGCCACGCGGGCGAGTTCACGCGCCTGCTCGGGTGTCATGCCCCACTGGCCGGCGGGCACGGGGGCCGCGGCCGGCGCCTGCTGTTGCTGCTGCAGTTTCTGCTCGAGCTGGTTCACGCGGTCGCGCAGGGCGCGCAGTTCCTTGAGCAGCTCTTCGTTGCTCTGCGCGTGCGCGGGTGCGAAAGCGGGCAAGGCGGCGGCCAGGGCCAGCACCAGCGCGGTGGGGGCGTAACGCTTGTTCATGGGTTCTCCTTGTTGAGCAGGGCTTCAGCCGCGGTTGGCCGCTGCCATCTCTTGTTGACGCCGGCGCTCCTGCCGCGCGATGAAGTAGCTGGCCAGCACCACGCCGATGGCCACCACCACCACGATGATCGTGGCCACGGCGTTGACACTGGGGTTCAGGCCCAGGCGGGCGCGCGAGAAGATCACCAGCGGCATGGTCGTGCTGCCCGGGCCCGAGAGGAAGGCCGAGAGCACCACGTCGTCCAGGCTGATGGTGAAGGTCAGCAGCCAGGCCGAAACCAGGCTCTGCGCGATCATCGGCAGCGTCACCAGCCAGAACACCTGGTGCGGGCGCGCGCCCAGGTCCATGGCGGCTTCTTCCAACTGCGGGTTCAGGTCTTGCAGCCGGCTCTGCACCACCACCGCCGCGTAGGCCATGCCCAGCAGCAGGTGGCCGAGCCAGATGGTCATCATGCCGCGCTCGGGGAAGCCCAGCGCGCGCTGCACGCTCACCAGCATCAGCAGCAGGCTCAGGCCCACCACCACCTCGGGCATCACCAGCGGCGCATTCACCATGCCGCTGTACACCGTGCGGCCGGCGAAACGCTTGTACTTCACCAGTGCAAAGGCGGCCAGCGTGCCCAGCACCACCGAGCCGCAGGCCGTCATGAAGGCGATCTTCAGGCTCAGCCACAGGCCCTGCTGCATCTCGGTGTCGCGCGCCAGGGCTTCGTACCACTTGAGCGTGAAACCGCGCCAGACGTTGGGGATGGGCGAGTCGTTGAACGAGAAGACCACCAGCGCCACGATGGGCAGGTAGAGGAAGACAAAAACCGCCAGCAGCCAGGCGCGGCCGAAGTTGCGATTGAAAGCAGAGGCCTTCATTTCCGCTTCTCCTGCGCTTCAGCCTGGTATTTGTTGAAGATCGCCAGCGGCACGATGATCAGCAGCACCATCACCACGGCCACGCTGCTGGCCATGGGCCAGTCGTTGTTGCTGAAGAACTCGTCCCACAGCACGCGGCCGATCATCAGCGTCTCGGGCCCGCCCAGCAGTTCGGGGATGACGAACTCGCCGACGCAGGGAATGAACACCAGCATGCTGCCGGCGATGATGCCGGCCTTGCTCAAGGGTACGGTGATTTTCCAGAAGGCCGTCCACGGCGTGGCGCCCAGGTCGGCGGCGGCTTCCAGCAGGCGCAGGTCCATCTTCGCCAGGTTGCCGTAGAGCGGCAGGATCATGAAAGGCAGGTAGGTGTATGTCATGCCCAGCACCAGCGAGAAGGGCGTGTGCATCAGCGTGCCCGGCGTGGCGATGAGCCCCAGCGCGTAGAGCACGCGGTCCAGGCCCAGGCCGATGATGGCCTCAGACACCCAGCCGCCTTCGGTGAGCAGGCCGCGCCAGGCGTACACGCGCAGCAGGAAGCTCGTCCAGAAGGGCAGCATCACCAGCATCAGCAGCACCGGCTGCACCGTGCTCTTGGCCCGCGCCATGAAGTAGGCGAAGGGGTAGCCGATGAAGAGGCACAGCACCGTGGTGGCCGCGGCGTACTGCAGGCTGGCGAGGTAGGTCTTGAAGTACAGCGAGTCTTCGGTGATGAAGATGTAGTTGCTGAGCTTGATGCTGAGCTGCAGCACGCCCTCGCTGTAGGTGACGATGTCCTTGAAGGTGACCGTCTCCATCTCCGAGACGCTGATCTTCCCCACGATGAGGAAGGGCGCGAGGAAGAAGACGATCAGGAACAGGAAGGGCACCGCGATCACCAGACCGCGGCCGCTGAAGACGTTGCGCAGGGCTTGCATGGCGGCTGCGCCCGCTCAGGCCGTGAGCACCACGTGGGCCGAGGGCGACCAGTGCGCCCAGACGGTGTCGCCCCAGGTGTAGGTCTCGTCGGCGTGGCGCTGGGTGTTGGCCTGGCTCACCTTGAGCACCGCACCGCTGGCCAGCTGGAGGTGGAAGACGGTGAAGCTGCCGAAGTAGCTCATCTCCTTCACGGTGCCCTGCACCATGTTGAAGTCGCCCTCCTTGCCGGGCACGCCCTCGGGCTTGTCGCGCTGCAGGGCGATCTTCTCGGGGCGCAGCGCCACCGACACCCGCATGCCTTCGGTGCCCGTGATGCCGTGGCCCACGTAGTGTTTGCAGTCGGCGCAGCCGATGATGCAGTGGTCGGTGTCGTCGTGGTCGAGCGTGCCGTCCATCAGGTTCACGTTGCCGATGAAGTCGGCGACAAAGCGCGTGGCCGGCGTCTCGTAGATGTCGCCCGGCGCGCCCACCTGCAGGAAGCGGCCCTCGCTCATGATGGCGATGCGGCTGGCCATGGTCATGGCCTCTTCCTGGTCGTGCGTGACCATCACGCAGGTCACGCCCACCTGCTCGATGATGTTCACGAGCTCGATCTGCGTCTGCTCGCGCAGCTTCTTGTCCAGGGCACCCAGCGGTTCATCCAGCAGCAGCATCTGCGGCTGCTTGGCCAGGCTGCGCGCCAGCGCCACACGCTGCTGCTGGCCGCCAGACAGCTGGTGCGGCTTGCGCTGCGCGAACTTCGACAGCTGCACCAGCTTGAGCATGGCCTCCACACGCTCGGCAATCTGCGCGCGCGGCTGGCCCTCGCGCTTCAGGCCGAAGGCGATGTTCTCCCACACCGTGAGGTGCGGGAAGAGCGCATAGCTCTGGAACATCATGTTCATCGGCCGCTGGTAGGGCGGCAGCGTGGCGAGGTCTTGCCCGTTGAGCACGATGCGCCCGGAGGTGGGCGTCTCGAAACCCGCCAGCATGCGCAGCAGCGTGCTCTTGCCGCAGCCGCTGCTGCCCAGCAAAGCGAAGATCTCGCCCTTGGCGATGTCGAGGCTGACGTTGTTGACGGCCTTGAAGCCGCCGAAGTCCTTGACGACGTTCTGGATCTGCAGAAACGCCGGCTGCGCTGGTGCCATCACAAGCCTGTCTTGAACGAGGTGAAGGTGCGCGTCATCAGGCGGCGCAGGTCGTTGTTCAGCGAATCGGGCGGGATCATCTTGGCCATGTCCGCCGCCGAGAGGAAGACCGTCGGGTTGTTCGCCACCTCGGGCCTGACCTGCGCCTTAGAGGCCGCATTGGGGTTCGCGTAGAACACCTTGTTCGTCAGGCCGGCATGCACCTCGGGGCGCATGATGTAGTTGATGAACTTGTGCGCGTTGCCCGGGCGCGGTGCGTCGGCCGGAATCACCATCACGTCGAAGAAGAGCAGGCCACCGGTCTTGGGAATCAGCGCCTCGATCTTCTGGCCGCTCTTGTTGTCGATGGCGCGCTGGCGGGCGATGTTGATGTCACCGCTCCAGCCCAGGGCCACGCAGATGCTGCCGCCGGCCATGTCGTTGATGTAGCCGCTGCTGGAGAACAGCGTCACGTGCGGGCGGATGCGCTTGAGCAATTGCGCCGCGGCCGCGTAGTCGCTGGGGTTCTTGCTGAAGCTGGGCTTGCCCAGGTAGTGCAGCGCGGCGGGCACCACCTCGCTGGCGCTGTCGAGCATGCTCACGCCGCAGCTCTTGAGCTTGCTGATGTACTCGGGCTTGAAGACCAGGTCCCACACGTTATCGGGCATGGGCATGCTGCCCAAGGCGGCCTTGACCTTGTCGACGTTGATGCCCACCGTGGTGTAGCCCCACAGCCAGTTCACCATGTACTCGTTGCCCGGGTCCATGCGCGCCAGCTGCGCCTGCACGGCGGGGTCGAGGTTCTTCAGGTTGGGCAGCTGGCTCTTGTCCAGCTTGCGCAGCAGCCCACCGTCCATCTGCAGCTTGGCCCAGTTGGAACTGGGGATGACGATGTCGTAGCCCGTCTTGCCCGCCACCAGCTTGGCATGGACGATCTCGTTGTTGTCGAAGTTGTCGTAGCGCACCTTGATGCCGGTTTCGCGCTCGAAGTTGCGGATGGTGTCTTCCGCGATGTAGTCCGACCAGTTGTAGATGTTGAGGACCTTCTCCTCCTCCTGCGCTTGCGCGGCGGTGGCGCCCAGCGCCAGGGCAGCGGCCAAAGAGATCGCCAGCGTGTGGGCGAGGGCGCGAACGGGCAGTTTCGGCGTCATGCGGTCAAGCTCCAAGGGTGGTGCGGTCTGGTGGGCAGGGGGCAGGGCAAAAATCAGGGCGGGCGCGAGTCTAGCAACGGGGCGGGCGCTGCACCGCTTCAGTGCAGCCAGCCGTGCTTCACGGCGTCGGCGAGTGTCAGATCGAGGCAACGGCGGATCAGCGCGACCATCTCGTCGATCTGCACGCGGGTGATCACGAGCGGCGGCGCGATGATCATGCGGTCGCCCACGGCGCGCATGATCACGCCCTCGCGGAAGCAGTGGCCGCGGCAGACCATGCCCATCGCCAGCGCTTCAGGGAAGGCGGTTCCGCGGGCCTTGTCTTTCACGAGCAGCAGCGCCCCCATCAAGCCGCAGGTCTGCGCCTCACCCACCAGCGGGTGTTCGGCCAGCTGCGCATAGGCCTGTGCAAGATACGGGCCCACGTCTTCGCGCACGTGCTCCACCAGCTTCAGTTCCTGGATGAGCCCGATGTTGGCCAGCGCCACCGCGCAGGCCACCGGGTGGCCGCTGTAGGTGTAGCCGTGGTTGAACTCGCCGCCTTGCTCGATGAGCACCCGCGCCACGCGCTCGCCCACCATCACGCCGCCCAGGGGCACGTAGCCGCTGGTCACGCCTTTGGCGAAGGTCATGAGGTCGGGCTCGTAGCCCAGGGTCTCGCAGCCGAACCACTGCCCGGTGCGGCCGAAGCCGCAGATGACCTCGTCGCTGACCAGCAGCACGCCGTACTTGCGGCAGATGCGCTGCACCTCGGGCCAGTAGGTGCTGGGCGGGATGATCACGCCGCCGGCGCCCTGGATGGGCTCGCCAATGAAGGCGGCCACGTTCTCGGGCCCCATGGCCAGGATCTTCTCTTCCAGCCAGTGCGCCGCCTGCAGGCCGAAGGCCTCGCGCGTGAGGCCCTGCTCGCGGCCGTGGTCCCACCAATACGGCTGCTCGATGTGCACGATACCGGGGATGGGCAGCCCGCCCTGGGCGTGCATGCCGCCCATGCCGCCCAGCGAAGCGCCGGCCATGGTGCTGCCGTGGTAGGCGTTGTGGCGGCTGATGATGACGCTGCGCTGCGGCTGGCCCAGCACGTCCCAGTAACGCCGCACCATGCGCACGATGGTGTCGTTGCTCTCACTGCCGCTGCTGCTGAAGAACACGTGCTGGAACTGCGGCGGCGTCACCTGCGCCAGGCGCTCGGCCAGCTCGATGGCGGGCACCGTGGCCGTCTGGAAAAACGCGTTGTAGAACGGCAGCTGCTGCATCTGGCGCGTGGCGGCTTCCACCAGGGCCTTCTGGCCGTAGCCCACGTTCACGCACCACAGGCCGCTCATCGCGTCGAGGATCTTGTGGCCCTCGGTGTCCCAGAGGTAGATGTTCTCGGCGCGCTCGATGATGCGCGCGCCTTTGCGGGCCAGGCCCTGGAAATCGGTGAAGGGGTGCAGGAAGTGCGCGCTGTCAGCGGCCTGCAGTTCGGCGGTGGTGCGGGGGGCGTTCATGGGCAGGCTTTCAGACGTGGAGCAACAAATGCTCGCGTTCCCAGGGCGAGATCACCTTCATGAACTCGGCATACTCGATTTCCTTCACCTCGGTGTAGACGGTGATGAACTCCTTGCCCAGCACGGCGGCCAGGTCCTTCTCATCGCGCAGCAGGGCCAGCGCCTCGCCCAGGCTGCGCGGCAGCTGGAAATCACCGAGGTAGGCGTCACCCTTGCACTCGGGGCTGGGCTCGATCTTGTTCATGATGCCCAGGTACCCGCAGGCCAGCGTGGCGGCCAGCGCCACGTAGGGGTTGGCATCGGCGCCAATCACGCGGTTCTCCACGCGCCGCGCCGAAGCACCGGCCACCGGGCTGCGGATGCCCACCGTGCGGTTGTCGGTGCCCCATTGGATGTTGATGGGCGCGGCGTTGCTGCGCACCAGGCGCCGGTAGCTGTTGACGTAGGGCGCGAAGAGCGCCATCGCCGCCGGGATGTACTTCTGCAGCCCGCCGATGTACCAGTAGAACTCTTTGCTGGCCGTGAAATCGGGGTTGCTGAAGATGTTCTGTCCCGTGGCCTTGCTGACGATGCTCTGGTGGATGTGCATCGCGCTGCCCGGCTCGCCGGCAATGGGCTTGGCCATGAAGGTCGCGAACATGTCGTGGCGCAGCGCGGCTTCGCGCACCGTGCGCTTGAAGAGAAACACCTCGTCGGCCAGCCCCAGCGGGTGGGCGTGGAAGAAGTTGATCTCCATCTGGCCCGCGCCCACCTCGTGGATGAGGGTGTCGACGTTGAGCTCCATGCGCTCGCAGTACGCGTAGACGTCCTCGAACAGCGGGTCGAACTCGTTGACGGCGTCGATGCTGTAGGCCTGCCGGCTGGTCTCGGCGCGGCCGCTGCGGCCGACGGGGGGCTTCAGCGGCACGTCGGGGTCGGTGTTGCGCGCCACGAGATAGAACTCGAGCTCGGGTGCCACCACGGGGGCCCAACCCTGGGCATCGAAGAGGTCGCACACGTGGCGCAGCACGCTGCGCGGCGCGAAAGGCACGAGCAGGCCGTCGCGGTCGTAACAGTCGTGGATGACCTGGGCCGTGGGGTCGGTGGCCCAGGGCACGATGCGCACCGTGCTCGGGTCGGGCCGCAGGTGCATGTCGCGGTCGGTGGGGTTGATGACCTCGTAGTACGGGCCTTCTTCCGGGAACTCGCCCGTCACGCCCATGGCCACCACGGCCTCGGGCAGGCGCATGCCGCGGTCTTCGGTGAACTTCTGGCGCGGCAGGATCTTGCCGCGCGCCACGCCGGTGAGGTCGGGCACCAGGCACTCGATCTCGGTGACACGGTTCTGGTCGAGCCACTGTTCGAGCTCGGCGAAGGTGAAATGGTCTCTGGCGATCATGGGGTTCTCGGGGGGCAAGAGGGTGGCGACAGGGGCGGGGCTCAGGCTAGGGTGGAAGCCTGAGGCAAAGGGCCCCGCACACGGTCGCGGTACTGCCGCACCGCCTCACCGAAAGCCCGCAGCACGGCCATCGACACCGGGTTGCCCGCGGCCTGCCACTCGGGGTGCCATTGCAGGCAGAGGTTGAAGCCTGGCGCGCTGGGCACCGAGAAGGCCTCCACCAGGCCGTCGGGCGCCACGGCTTCCACGCGCAGGCCCGCGGCCAGTTGCTTGATGCCTTGCCCGTGCACCGAGTTGACCTCGAAGCTGGCACGGCCGGTGATGGCCGCCAGCAGCCCGCCGGGCACCACGTCCACCGGGTGCGCCGGGCCGTACTGCACCGCGGCGGGCTGGCTGCCGTCGGCGCGGTGGTCGTTCAGGCCCGGCTGCTCCTGCACGGCCTGGTGCAGCGTGCCACCGAGCGCGACATTGGTTTCCTGCGTGCCGCGGCAGATGGCCAGCAGCGGCAGCCCGCGTGCCAGCGCCAGGCGGATGAGCGGCAGCGTCCAGGCGTCGCGCTCAGGGTCCAGCGGCAGGCTCTCGTCGTGCACCGCTTCACCAAAGTGGGAAGGGTGCACGTTGCTCGGAGAGCCGGTCAGCAGCACGCCGTGCGCGGCATCCAGCAGCGCCGGCAGTTCGTCTTCGGCAAAGGGCGGCGCGATCAGCGGCAGCGCACCGGCCAGGCGCACCGCATCGACGTACTTGCGCCCGGCGATGTGGAAGGGGTGTTCGCCGAGCGTTCGGTTGCAGCTGCTGACGAGGACGATGGGGGCCATGGGTGTCTCGTGGAAAGGGTTCAGCCCAGCAGATCGCGCAGCCGGTACCAGGCCATGCCCAGCACCAGCGCCGGCGTGCGCAGCAGCGGCCCGCCCGGAAAGGGCTGGTGGCGCAGCTTGGCGAAGACGTCGAAGCGGCTGCTGTCGCCGCACATCGCCTCGGCCACCAGCCGCCCGGCCAGCCCGGTGAGCGCCAGGCCGTGGCCCGAGAAGCCTTGGAGGTAGTAGATGTTCTGCGGCGCACCGGTGCTGGCCGCCGGCAGGCGCCCGAAATCGGGCGCGCGGTTCAGGCTGATGTCGACGAAGCCGCCCCAGGCGAACTCCACGCGGTGCGGCGCCAGTTGCGGAAAGCTCGCCAGCAGGCGATGCCGCATGCTGTGGGCCAGGTCGGCCGGCGGCACGGTGCTGTAGCTCACGCGGCCGCCGTAGAGCATGCGGTGGTCGGGGGTGGGGCGGAAGTAGTCGAGCACGAAGTTGGTGTCGCAGACGGCCGCTTGTGAAGGCACGAGGCTGCGCGCCAGGCTTTCAGGCAGCACCTCGGTGCACGCAATGTACGTGCCCACGGGCATCACCCGCGGCGCCAGCCCCGGTGCGAGCAGGGGTGCACCGGGCGCCGCGGGTGTGTGCAGGTAGACGTTGCCGGCCAGCAGCACCTGGCTGGCGCGCACCTGGCCTTGCGCGGTGCGCAGGACGGGCGCGGCCCCGGCTTCCAGCGCCAGCACCGGGCTGTGTTCGTGGATCTGCACGCCCGCCTGCAGCGCCGCCGCAGCCAGGCCGCGTGTGTACTTCAGCGGGTGCAGGTGGCCCGAGCGCGGGTCGTAGACGCCGCTGTGGAAACGCTCGCTGGCGATCCAGCGGCCCACCTCGGCGTGCGGCACGTCCTGCAGCGCATAGCCATAGACCTGGCGCGTGCGTTCGGCGCTAGCGGCCAGCGCCGCGCCCTTGCGCGCGTTGGTGGCCAGGCCCAGGTAGCCGCTCTGCCAGTCGCAGGCGATGCCGTGTTCGGCGATGCGCTCACGCAGCAGGTCCAGCGCTTCGATGGACATGGCCCAGACGCTACGCGCCTCGTCCAGCCCCAGCTGTGCCTCGATGGTGTCCTGGTCGCAGGCCAGGCCGTGGATGGCCTGCCCGCCGTTGCGGCCGCTGGCGCCGAAGCCGATCTCGCGCGCTTCCAGCAGCACCACGCGGCGGCCGCGGTTTTGCAAATCGATGGCGGCGCTCAGGCCGGCCAGGCCGCCGCCGACGATGGCGACATCGGCTACCACCTCGCCTTGCAGCGGCGGGCAGGCCGGCCCCGGCGCCGCGGTGGCGGCGTAATAGCTGTGCTTGGCGAGGCTGAGGTCGGTGTCCAGCAGGGGCATCAGGCGGCGGCGGGGAGCCGGCGGGCTGCAGTGATGGCCTTCAGGCCGCGCGCCGCAGAGCCGTGCGGATGGTCTCGACGATGCGGTCGACATGACCGCGCTCGATGATCAGCGGCGGCGAGAGCGCGATGGTGTCGCCCGTGGTGCGGATCAACACGCCCTGGGCCCAGCAATCGAGGAAGACCGAGAAGGCGCGCTTGGTCGGCTCGCCGGCAATGCCCTGCAGCTCGATGCCCCCCACCAAGCCGTGGTTGCGCACGTCGATGACATGAGGCTCGCCCTTCAGCGAATGCACGCCCTGCGCGAAGTAGGCCGCGATGCCGTCGCCCTGCGGACCGGCGCGCGTGAGCAGGCCTTCTTCGGCGTAGGTGTCCAGCGTGCCCAGGCCGGCCGCGCAGGCCAGCGGGTGGCCCGAGTAGGTGTAGCCGTGCAGGAACTCGATCATGTGCTCGGGGCCTTGCATGAAGGTCTCGTAGATCTCGTCCCTGGCGATCACCGCGCCCATGGGCACGGCGCCGTTGGTCAGGCCCTTGGCGCAGGTGATGAGGTCGGGCGTGACGCCGAAGGTCTGCGCCGCGAAGGGCGCGCCCGTGCGGCCGAAGCCGGTGATGACCTCGTCGAAGATCAGCAGGATGCCGTGTTTCGTGCAGAGCTCGCGCAGCTTCTGCAGGTAGCCGATGGGGGGCACCAGCACGCCGGTGCTGCCGGCGATAGGCTCCACGATGACGGCGGCGATGTTGCTGGCGTCGTGCATCGCCACCAGCTTCTCGAGATCGTCGGCGAACTCGGCGCCGTGCGCAGGCTGGCCGTTGCTGTAGGCATTGCGCGCCGGGTCGTGGGTGTGGCGCAGGTGATCGACCCCGGCCACCGCCAGGCCGAAGTGCTTGCGGTTACCCACCATGCCGCCGACCGAGATGCCGCCGAAGTTCACGCCGTGGTAGCCGCGGTCGCGGCCCAGCAAGCGGGTGCGCGTGCCCTCACCGCGCACGCGGTGGTAGGCCAGGGCCATCTTGAGCGCCGTGTCCACGGCCTCGCTGCCGCTGTTGGCAAAGAAGACCTTGCCCATGCCCGCCGGGGCGATCTGCACGATGCGCGAGGCCAACTCGAAAGCCTTGGGGTGGCCCATCTGGAAGGGCGGCGCGAAGTCCATCTCGGCCGCCTGCTGCTGGATGGCGGCGGTGATGCGCGGGCGGTTGTGTCCGGCGTTCACGCACCAGAGGCCGGCCACGCCGTCGAGCACCTCGCGCCCTTGCGTGTCCCAGTAATGCATGCCGCTGGCGCGCGCGAGCAGGCGTGGGGCCTGCTTGAACTGGCGGTTGGCCGTGAAGGGCATCCAGTAGGCGCCCAGGTCAGGCGTGCCGACGTGGGAGCCGATGGCCTCGGCGGCTTGCATCAGGGCGGGGTCGAGGGCCTTGTTCATGGCGGTCTCCAGGGCGAGGGCGGGGCAGGGAGGGTGCAGGCAGTCTAGACGAGCGTCAAGCCGGTGCCTGAGTGCCGCGTTGCGCCAGCCGGCCGCAAAGGTAGGTCCAGACGAAATGTGCGGCGGCCTGGCTGGTGAGCTCGGCGTGGTCGTAGGGTGGCGACACCTCCACGCAATCCATGCCGACTAAGGGCAGGTCGGCCAGCTCTTCCAGGATGGTCAGCACCTGGTTGCTGCTCAGGCCGCCGGGTTCGGGCGTGCCGGTGCCGGGGGCGAATGCAGGGTCCAGGCAGTCGATGTCCAGGCTCAAGTAGACCGGCGGGTTGCCGTGTTCGGCCAGGCGCTGGCGGATGGCCTGCAGCACGGGCGCCAGCTGCGTAGGGTTCTCCAGGCCACGCAGCGCACGGGCGGTGAAGATCTGGCCGCCGCGCGTGGCCACGTACTCGCGAGCCTCGCGCTCGCCGGCCGAACGGATGCCGATCTGCGTGAAACACGCGTCCACCACCAGGCCTTCCTGCATCGCCTCGTAGACCCAGGTGCCGTGGCCGCTGGGTTCGCCGAAGTGGTCGACCCAGGTGTCGCAATGCGCGTCGAAATGGATCACCGCCAGCGGCCGACCGAGCTGTTTGCGGTACTCGCGCAGCAGCGGCAGGGTGATGGAGTGATCGCCGCCCAGCCAGGCCATGTGGTACCGGGCGATCAACTGCGCAGCCAGCGGCTGCAGCGCGGCGCGCATGCCTTCCAGCGAGGTGTTGGGCAGGGGCAGGTCGCCGGCATCGCCCAGGGCCTCCACTGGGCTCAGGTCGAAGTACGGGTGCGTGCCGTCGCACAGCATGTGGCTGGCGCTGCGGATGGCACGCGGCCCCATGCGGGCACCGGGGCGGTTGGTGGTGCTGCCGTCCCAGGCCACACCGGCCACGGCGTAGGGCGTGGTGGCGCCGGGCGCGCCGCACTTGAGGAAACCGGTGTCGGAAAGAAAGGCAAAGGCAGTCATGGCGTCGGGGCGGAAATCGGTGGGGCGCGGCGCAAGGGCCGCGCGCTGCGGGCACACTGGCAGCCCATCATAGAGAGCGCCCGACCTCGTCTCGTGGCGCCGGCCCGACCATGCAACCCGTGCTCATCCTGCAGCACCTGAACACCGACGGGCCCGCGTACCTGCAAACCTGGCTGCAGGCGCAGGGCCTGGCGCACGAGGTCTTCAACACCCAGGCTGGGCAGGCGTTTCCGGCCTCGCTCAACGGCTATGGCGCGCTGGCCATCCTGGGCGGCGAGATGAGCGCGAACGACGACCTGCCTTCACTGCGCCGTGCTGAAGCCTTGTTCCTGCAGGCCGTGCAGGCCGGCGTGCCGACGCTGGGCCACTGCCTGGGCGGGCAGCTGATGGCGCGCGCGCTGGGCGCGGCCGTCAGCACCTCGCCCGCGCCCGAGATCGGCTGGCAGCCGCTGCAGGTGCACAGCTCACCCGAGGCCCAGGCCTGGTTCGGGCCCGCGGGCGAGCGGCAGGTCTACCACTGGCACAGCGAGACCTTTGGCTTGCCCCCCGGGGCGATGTGGCTGGCCGAGAGCACGGCCTGTCCGCACCAAGCCTTCGCACTCGGGCCGCATCTGGCCATGCAGTTCCACGTGGAGGTGGACGAGACCAAGCTGCGTTATTGGGCGCTGGAGAACGGCGAGGCCTGGTTCGACGGCCTGCCGCCCACCAGCGTGCAGCGCCCGGCCGCCATGCTGGCCGACACCGCCCAGCGCCTGCCCGCGCAGCAGGCCCTGGCGCGCCGCATCTACACCCGCTGGATGGGTCTGGCGGCAGGGCGCTGAGCGGCCGTCGCAGCGCAGGCGCTCACCGCACAGGGCGCTGCGCCCCGGGGTTCCGCATCGCGCCGCCTTCGTTTCACGATATGGAATTTCGTCGTTTTGCAGCGCAACAAAATTCACCATACGGAAGAATCGCATCTCGCTATACGAAATGAATCCGTAAGTCATTGATTTACAACAACTCAATCTCCTGTCTTATATAAGACATAGGTCTTCACAAGCGGGCCTGCGAGGACTACGCTGAAGGTGTTGGTTCAGTGCTTCGGCACCCACTTCAGTCACCCCCCGGATTCATTCACTGCCCCCTTGGAGAAGACGCCATGACGACCCTCACCCGCCAGCAGCAAGTTGATGCCCTGAAGAAAGACTGGGCCGAAAACCCCCGTTGGAAAGGCATCCAGCGCGGCTACACCGCCGAAGACGTGGTGCGCCTGCGCGGCAGCATCCAGATCGAGCACACGCTGGCCAAGCGCGGCGCCGAGAAGCTCTGGAACCTGATCAACACCGAGCCCTTCGTCAACAGCCTGGGCGCGCTCACGGGCAACCAGGCCATGCAGCAGGTCAAGGCCGGCCTGAAGGCCATCTATCTGAGCGGCTGGCAAGTGGCCGGTGACGCCAACAGCAACGGCGAGATGTACCCCGACCAGAGCCTGTACTCGGTGGACTCGGTGCCCAAGGTCGTCAAGCGCATCAACGCCACCTTCAAGCGCGCTGACGAGATCCAGTGGAGCGAAGGCAAAAACGACATCGACTACTTCGCGCCCATCGTGGCCGATGCCGAAGCCGGCTTCGGCGGCGTGCTCAACGCCTTCGAGCTGATGAAGGCCATGATCGATGCCGGCGCCGCTGGCGTGCACTTCGAAGACCAGTTGGCCGCCGCCAAGAAGTGCGGCCACATGGGCGGCAAGGTGCTGGTGCCCACTCGTGAAGCCGTGAGCAAGCTGGTGGCCGCGCGCCTAGCCGCCGACGTGATGGGCACGCCCACCATCCTGCTGGCCCGCACCGACGCCGAGGCCGGCGACCTCGTCACCACCGACGTGGACGACAACGACAAGCCCTTCTGCACCGGCGAGCGCACCGTGGAAGGTTTCTTCCGCACCCGCAACGGCCTGGAGCAAGCCATCAGCCGCGGCCTGGCCTACGCGCCCTATGCCGACCTGATCTGGTGCGAAACCGGCAAGCCCGACCTGGCCTTCGCCAAGGCCTTCGCCGACGCCATCCACGCCAAGTTCCCGGGCAAGCTGCTGGCTTACAACTGCTCGCCTTCCTTCAACTGGAAGAAGAACCTGGACGACGCCACCATTGCCAAGTTCCAGCGTGAACTGGGCGCCATGGGCTACAAGTTCCAGTTCATCACGCTGGCCGGCTTCCACAGCCTGAACTACGGCATGTTCGACCTGGCCTACGGCTATGCGCGCAACAACATGAGCGCCTTCGTCGAACTGCAGGAGAAGGAATTCGCCGCTGCCGAGCGCGGTTTCACCGCCGTGAAGCACCAGCGCGAGGTGGGCACGGGTTACTTCGACGCCGTCACCACCACCATCGAGCGCGAGGCCAGCACCGCTGCGCTGAAGGGCAGCACCGAAGACGAGCAGTTCTTCGACGCCAAGCACGGCTGAAGCACCGTGCCCTGACGACGCCCGCCCACCCGGCGGGCGTTTTTCATCAATACATGAATCGCCCGTCGCGCCCGATGACGGTCAGCTCCGCCAGGCGCGAGCCCTGACGGCTGTCACGCGGGTAGTTCAGCGTGAAGTCGCCGAGATCGAAGCTGGCGCTGCGGTTGATGCTCTCCACCAGCGCGGCCCGGTCCACGCCCGGGCCGGCGCGGCGGATGGCCTCGTGGATGAACTTGGCCGTCACGTAACCCTGCAGCGCCGCGTGCGAGACCGAGGCTGCGGGCACCTTCGCCGTGGCTTCGCGGAACTCGCTGACCACGCGCACGCGCCCGGCGTAGGGGCTGGGCATCACCTGCGTCACCACCACGCCCTCGGCGGCCTTGCCCAGGTCTTGCACGAATGACGCCGAGCTCGTGTTCGACAGCGTCACGAAGGTGGGCTGGAAGCCCGCGGCGCGCGCGCCCTTCACGAAGCCGGCCGCCGCCTTGGCGTTGCTGACCAGCAGCACCACCTGCGGGTTGACCTTGCGAAGCTGCTCGATCTGCTCGGTCACGTCAGCGCTGCGGTTGTCGATGCTCGCCTGCGCCAGCAGCTCCAGCTGCGCGCCGGCCAGGGCCTGGCGCAGCCCGGCCAGCACGTCCTTGCCGAAGGAATCGGTGGCCACCAGCGCAGCCACGCGGGTCAGGCCCAGATTCTTGAAGAAATTGACGGCCCGGTTGACCTCGTCGCTGTAGCGGGCGCGGGTGTTGAACACCTCGCTGAGCTTGGGGTCGTAGAGCATCGAAGGCCCGACCTGCGTGCCAATGTAGGCGGCGCCGGCCTTGCGGGCCAGCGGCAGTGCGGCTTCTGACGAAGGCGTGGTGCGGTACAGCGCCAGGCCCAGCACGCCCTGGTTCAACAGCTTCTGCGTGTTCTCGGCCGTGCGCTTGGCGTCCTGGCCGTCGTCGATCGAAACCAGCTCGATGGGCTTGCCGTGCACGCCACCGCGGGCGTTCAGGCGCTCGAAGTACAGGCGCGCAGCGGCCGTGGTTTCGGCGTTGGAGGGGGCCAGCACGCCGGTTTGCGGCGCCGATTGGCCGATCAGCCAGGCCTCGGCAGCACGGGCGCGCACCCAGGGGGCAGACAGCGCCACGGCGCTGGACGAAAGCAGGAGACGGCGGGTGAAAGTCATGGCGCCGGATTATGGAACCCGGCCCCGAACATCCCTCGGGTTTACCCGCTGTTACGGAGCGCCCAGCCCCCATGCACCCCGCGGGCGCGAAGGCTCAGACAGCCTGCAAGGGCGCGCGGAACACGTAGCCCACGCGAGATTTCGACTGCAGCGGCACCACGGCCGGCGTGGCGCGCTCGATGCGGCGGCGCAGGCGGTAGATGGTGGCGTTGAGGTTGTCGCCATCGGGCGGCAGGCCCAGGCGCTCGCACAGCGTCTCGCGCGTCACGGGCTCGCCGGACGCTTGCACGAAACACTCCACCACCGCCATGTCGCCTTCGCTCAGGTCGACGTGCACACCGTCAGGGGCCACCAGCTGGCGAGCGCGGCGGTCCAGCTTCCACGGCGCCACGCCGGGGCTGCCCGAGGCCACGCGGCGCTGCACCGCCTCGATCGCCAGCGCCACTTGCTCGAACTGCACCGGCTTGGCCAGGAACATGTCGGCGCCGGCGGTGATCACCTGGCTGAACACATCCGAGGCCACCCGCCCCGACACCACCAGGATGCCGGCCTGCGTGCGCCGGCGCAGCAGCTTCACGAGGTCGACGCCGTCGATGCCGGGCAGCGTCAGGTCGAGCACGTAGAAGTCGTGGTCGAAGGCGCTGCCGTCGACGAGCAGGTCGCTGCTGTCGGGGTACACGCGCACCTGGATGCCACGGCCTTGCAGGTACTGGGACAGGAACTCCGAGAAATCGGGGTCGTCTTCGACGAGGGCCAGGGTCTTGGGCAGCATGGTCTTCAAGGTCTACGGTCAACGGCGAGGCCGTCATTGGAACCCATGATGGCATGCGTTGAAGACCCGCCAAAGCGCTGTTCCCCAGGGCTTCTTGGCCACTTCGCGCATATCTGACGCTAAGCCGGCAGTGTCAGTGATTTGTTCTTACTGCGCTGCTTTCAGGAGGCTTTCCTTCCCCCCGTGTGAGGACGCCGGGCAGCGCGCCTGTCGTGCCCCCGCGACGTGCCACAGGCTCAGCCTGCGGCCCCGGCACCGCGCTCGCGCCAGCGCACCAGCAGGTAGAAGCAGCCCGCTGCGAAGGCCAGCCCGCCCAGCAGCAACGGCGAAGGCAGGTCGCGCAGGGCAGCGAGGTAGTCCTGCAAGGCCCAGGCCGGCAGCTGCTGCAGCCCTTGCGAACCCTCGCCAGACCCCATCTGGAACCCCTGGCCGGCGTGCACCAGGGCACCGCGGGCACCGCGCAGCAGGCCCACCGTGATGTCCGACAGGAAGGGCTGGCCGAAGAGGCGGTTCAGCAGCTGGCTGCCCAGACCGATGCCCACACCCAGGATCACCCACGACCAGCTGCGGAACCAGGCCGAGAGCAGCACCACCAGCAGGATCAGCGGCGACATCCAGAGCACCGCCATCGGCAGGCCGGCGAGCAGACGTGCCGTGAGTGCCGCGATGGCCGGCAGCACCTCCATCCACGGCAGCGCGAACCATTCGGCGATGCCGACCACGCGCGTCACCAGCACCATCGACACCAGCACGCCACCGGCCAGACCGGCCAGCAGGGCGGCGGCAGGCACCAGCAGCAGGTGCACGACCAAGGGCGCGGCGATGCTGGCGCTGTGCGTGGCCGGCAAGGACAGCCAGAACTCGACCGAGCGGTCGCTGTGGTCGCGCCGCGCCATGCCGGCCACGATGATCACCGAGCTGAAGCAGGCGATGATGAAGAGCACCGCCGCGCTGCCAGCGATGGAGGCCACCGAGAGCATTGAAGCCAGTTGATGCGGCCGCAGCTTGTCGTTGACCTGCGCGGCTTCGTCGCTGCCCAGCTGGATCTGGCCGAAAGACAGCAGCAGCAGGGCGATGCCCAGCGGCACGGCCACCATCAGCGCCCAGCCGAAGCGGTACTGCAGCCACTCGCGCCGCAGCAGAGGAAGGAGTTTGTTCATTCGGGGCCTCGTCAGCGTTCGAAGGTCAGAAGTGGGTGCGGTCGAGTTCGGGCTTGCGCGTGAGCGCCACGAACAGGTCGACCAGGCTCGGGCGGATGCGCTGGCCCAGGGCCTGCACGTGGGCGGGCGGCGGGCCGTCGAAGATGGCGGCATTGCCAAGCTGGCCATGGCCGCTGCCCGTGCGGTATCGCAGCAGCGGGTGCGCGGCCGCGATCTGCTCGGCCACGGCAGCGTCGTGGCTCACGCCAACGAAACGCTTTTCCATGTCCTCCAGGCTGATGCTCAGCACCAGCTTGCCTTCGTTGAGCATCAGCACGTCGGACAGCAGGCTCTCGATCTCCTCCACCTGGTGCGTGCTGATGAGCACGCTGCGCTCGCCATCGCACCACTCGTCGATGAGCATCTCGTAGAAGGCCTTGCGGCTCAGCACGTCCAGCCCGAGCGTGGGTTCGTCCAGGATCATCAGCTTGGCGTCGATGGCGGCCACCAGCGCCAGGTGCGCCTGCACCACCATGCCCTTGGACAGTGTCTTGACCTTGTCATTGGCGCCCACGCTGGTGCGGCGCAGCAGCGCCCGGGCCCGCTCGGCCGAGAAGCGCGGGTGCAGGGCGCTCATCAGCGAGATGAGGTCGTTCACCCGGGCCCAGCGCGGCAGGATGGCCACGTCGGGGATGTAGCAGGCCTGCTCCAGCAGCTGCGCGCGTTGTGGCCGCGGGTTCATGCCCAGCACCGTGAGTTCACCCGCGCCCTGGGACACGTCCACGAGGCCCACCATCGCCTTCATCAGCGAGGACTTGCCGGCCCCGTTGTGGCCCAGCAGACCGACCACGCGGCCCTTGGGGATGGTGAAGCTGACGTCGTCGACCGCCAGTTTGGCGCCATAGCGCACGTTGAGGTGGCTGGCCCTCACCAGCACGTCTTGCGATGCAGCGGCGTTCATCAACGCTCCTCCCAGTTCAGTTGTTGTGCCCCGATGCCCAGCCGGCGCAGGCGCTCGCGCAGCAGCGGCCATTCGGTGTTGAGAAAGCGGTCGCGCTCGGCGGCACGCAGGCGTTCGCGGGCGCCAGCCGTCACGTACAGGCCCAGGCCGCGGCGGGTCTCGAGCAGGCCTTCTTCGTCCAGCGCCTGCAGCGCACGGGTGACCGTCAGCGGGTTGAGCAGGTAGCGCCCGGCCAGCGCCCGCACCGAAGGCATGGCCGCGCCTTCCTCGGGGTCGCCGTCGAGCAGCTGCGCGGCCAGGATGTCGGCCAGTTGCTGGTAGATCGGTTGTCTGTCATGCCAGGTCTGCATGGGGCGCCTGCTGGTGTGTTGGTGATGTAGCACACCATAACAAGGCGCCTGGGGCGCCGCCCGCGCGTTGCGACAGGCTGCAGCGCCCGGCGACAGGCTGCACGGCCTGCCACCGGCGCCGTCACATCGAGGCCTGCAGCATCGCGAGGTAGTCGCTGCGCGTGGCCAGCCGCGGGTTGGTCTTGTGGCAGTGGTCGGCCATCGCGCCGTCGACGATGCGCTCGAAAAGGTCTTCCGTGACGCCCATCGCCTGCAGGCCACTGGGCAGGCCCAGGCGGGCGTTGAGCGTCTTCACGGCCTCGGCCACGGCGTGGCCTTCGCCATCGCAGCCGGTCAGGCCCATCGCATGCGCCATGCGCTGCAGGCGCTGCTCGGCCTGCATGCTGGGCGCTGCGGCGTTGAAGCGCAGCACCGCGGGCAGGAACATCGCGTTCAGGGTGCCGTGGTGCAGCCGCGGGTTCACGCCGCCCAGGCTGTGGCTGAGCGAATGCACGCAGCCCAGACCCTTCTGGAAGGCCATGGCGCCTTGCATGCTGGCGCTCATCATCTGCCAGCGCGCTTCGCGGTCCTGCCCGTCGCGCGTGGCGCGTTCGATGTGCGCCCAACCGCGCGTCAGGCCGTCGAGTGCGATGCCGTCGGCCGGCGGGTTCACCGCGGGGGCCATGAAGGTTTCCATGCAGTGTGCGATGGCGTCCATGCCAGTGGCGGCGGTCAGCCCGGGCGGCAGGCCCAGCGTGAGTTCGGGGTCGAGCAGCGCGGCCTTGGGCATCAGGTGCCAGCTGTGGAAGCCCAGCTTGCGGCCGTCGTCGACGATGACGATGGCCCCGCGCGCCACCTCGCTGCCGGTGCCGGCCGTGGTGGGGACGGCGATCAGCGGCGGCACGGCGGGCGTGATCTTCGGGCTGCCGCCTTCAATCGTGGCGTAGGTGGCCAGCGGCCCCGGGTGCGTGGCGGCGATGGCCACGCCCTTGGCCAGATCGATGCTGCTGCCGCCGCCCACGGCGATCAGGCCGTCGCAGCCTTCGCGGCGGTAGACGTCCACCGCGGCGCGCACGGCGGCCTCGGTCGGGTTGCTGGGCGTGCCGTCGAACACGGCGTGGGGCAGGGTACCCAGGGCATCCAGCGCCGCCTGCAGCACGCCGGCGGCGCGCACGCCGGCGTCCGTCACCACCAGCGGGCGGGTCATGCCGGTGCGCTGGCATTCCTCGGGCAAGAGGCGCACGGCGCCGTGGTCGATGTCGATCTGCGTGAGGTAGAGGATGCGGGCCATGTGCTGCGCTGCCGGAGGCGTTGGGGGGAGGGTGGGACAGGGGAAAGTATGCTCCGCGCCGCCTTGAACACGAACCTGCTCACCCCCCAGATGGCCGGCGTGCTGGACCGCATCCACCGCGCCAAGCGCCCGCCTTTCCACACCATGAGCCCCGCCGCAGCGCGCGCGGCCTACGACGCCGCGGCCGAGGTGCTCGATTTCCCGCGCGCCCCGCTGGCCCGCGTGCAGGCGCTGACGCTGCCCGGCGGCGATGGCGCACCCCGACCGGCGCGCCTGTAC
>VYLK01000024.1_pt1 | contig 59244 bp, 41 predicted proteins | sample 5114321 | NCBI WGS metagenome assembly VYLK01 (sample SAMN12291792, study PRJNA351875) | freshwater metagenome | isolation source: freshwater lake | place: USA: Michigan, MSU2 Lake | collected 2011-08-16
AAAAAAAGAATTATTTATTTATGCATTATTAGGATTTGCTTTAACAGAAGTTATTGCATTGTTCGCATTAATGATAACATTTTTAATTTTATTTGCATAATATAGCAAATATTAATATTAGCAAAAGCTGATATTAAGCAGTACTTTATGTAGTACTAGTATAAAATCTTGTGTAAACTAGCACGGTTTAACAAAAAATAATATATTTTAATTTTTTTCAATAGCAATTAGCTTAATTTGGTTAAAGCGTCTCTTTTACACGGAGAAGACTGTAGGTTCGAGTCCTGTATTGCGTACTTTTTGGATGGTCGAGTGGTTTATGGCGTTAGTTTTGAAAACTAAAATACAAAAAATGTATCGTGGGTTCGAATCCCGCTCCAAGCATAACAAAATTGTGTATTTATTTGTAATTTTAAATTTTACTTTATTAGAGTACAAAGGTAGTTATAGTTCTATTATAACGAAATGTCTATTATAAAAAGTAGAATTGTGAAAATACTATTAAAAATATTTTATGGATATCTAGGTTTTATGTGTTGGGACGTTAGTTAAATACGAAAAGTTAATTTAAAAAATGGTAAATTGTTATTTTGTGACTATTAAATTTCCCTGTATAAATGAATTTATAATAGAATAATTTATTTTGTCTATTATTAATAAAATATTAAGTTATTTGGTGAACTGAAACATCTAAGTAACCAAAAGAATATAAATCAAATGAGATTTCATTAGTAGTGGTGAGCGAATATGAAAAAAAACCTAAAATTACTTTAAATTAAAATAAATTATTAAGAATTTAATAAAAAAAAACAATATAAGGTTACAGTCCTGTATTATGCTTTATTTTGAGTAATTTATGAGTAAAACGAAAAAAAGTTATTTTGTTTGAATAATTGAAGAACCACCTTCAAAGTTTAAATATAACATAAAAACCGATAGTGTATAAAGTACCGTAAGGGAAAGATGAAGAAGAACCATGGATAATGGAGTGAAATAGAACTTGAAATAATTTATTTAATAACTATAGACGTTAACAAAGTTTTGATTTTATCAAATATGGCGTTAATTACTATGTACCTTTTGTATAATGGGTCAGCGAATTATTTAATATAGCGAGCTATAAATAAAAAGTATGCGCAGTGAAAGCAAATATTGACAATGTGTTTTAAGTTATATTAAATAAACCCGAAACCAAGTGATCTAATCATGAACAAGCTGAATTAAATATAATATATTTTTGGAGGGCTGCACCCATATATGTTGCAAGATATTGGGATGATTTGTGATTAGGGGTGAAAGGCTAATCAAACTTGGAAATAGCTGGTTTTCTACGAAATCTATGTAAGTAGAGTATTTTTTGATTATTTTTAATAGTAGAGCAATATTTAATTCAGTGGAATTAACAAAACTACAAAAATTAAAAATGATATTAAGAAAATAAACAGACATTAGGTTATAAGATCTAAAGTCTAAAGGGAAACAGCCCAGATAACGAGCTAATATCCCAAAGTAATAATTAAGTGGGTAAGAAATAAATAAAATAAAATAATTAGGAGGTAAGCTCATGAGCAGTTTTATATCCTTTAAAGAAAGCGTAAAAGCTCACTTTTTATAATAAATAAAAATTTATTTTTATTTACATATTATTTTTTATAATATGTTTTTATTTATTTCTATAATGTAGAGGGACTATAAATTATACATAGAAGCTGTTAATACTATAATAAACAAATAAAAATTATAGTGTGGTAGTAGAACATTTAGTATATTGTTAAAGTAAGATTTTAAAATCTTATGAAAAGATCTAAAGAGAGAATGCTGACATGAGTAACGTAAAATAATGTTAAAAACATTATCACCGTAAGCTTAAGGTTTTCTACGCTATGTTAATCAACGTAGAGTTAGTCGGATTCTAAGATAAAATTAAAGTGAAAACTTTATAATGTTAATGAAAATGCTTTAATTAAGAACGATAGGTATTAAAAGTGACTAAAAATTTAAATATATATATAATTATTTGAATATTTTTTAATATGTTAAATTTTTACTAGAAAAAACTTTATATCTAGAAAATTTTCTAAAAACCGTACTAAAACCGACACAGGTGAGCTAGTAGAATATACTAAGGTGTTTGAGATAATAATATTGAAGGAACTTGGCAAATTAACTCCGTAACTTCGGGATAAGGTGGACCTTTAGAGGTGAAACATAAAAGAAGAGAGCGACTGTTTAATAAAAACACAGGATTCTGCTAAATTGTAAAATGATGTATAGGATCTGAAGCCTGCCCAGTGCTGCGTGATTAAAAAAGAAAAATAGCCTTATTTTTTGGTAAATAAGTATGTTTTAAATTAGAGTCCCAGTAAACGGCAGCTGTAACTATAACGGTTCTAAGGTAGCGAAATTCATTGTCGAGTAAGTTTTGACCTGCATGAATGGTATAACGACTCTCTTACTGTCTCCAATATTAACTCAGTGAAATTGAAATGTCCGTGAAGATGCGGATTTTTATCGGCGGGACGGAAAGACCCCATGCACCTTTACTATAGTTTTACATTATTTTAAATAAATAATTATGTAGAATAGATGAGAGTTTATGAAGCCTTAACGCTAGTTAATTGTGGAAACGTCAGTGAAATATCATCTTGTTATTTATTTAAAATTAATTTTATATTTAAAAATATTTAAGACAGTGTAAGATTGGTAGTTTAACTGGGAAGGTTGCCTCCTAAAATGTAACGGAGGCGCGCAAAGGTAAGTTTACTTTTAATTCTGATTAAAATGAAAGTGTAATGGCAATAAACTTGCTTGATTGTAAGACTTACAAGTCGAACAAGTATTTTTTTTTTTGGCATTGTTCAAAAACTAATAAATAGGCCATAATGATCCAGCAAATCTTTGTGGATAGATTGCTGCTCAACGGATAAAAGGTACGCTGGGGATAACAGGCTAATAATTCTTGAGAGTCCTTATCGACGGGATTGTTTGGCACCTCGATGTCGAATCATCACATCCTGGAGCTGTAGAAGGTTCCAAGGGTTAGGCTGTTCGCCTATTAAAGTGATACGTGATTTGGGTTTAGAACGTCGTGAGACAGTTTGGCCCCTATCTACCGATAATGTTATAAAATTGAAAAAGTTCTGCCCTAGTACGAGAGGACCGGGACGTGTATACCACTTGTTTTCCAGTTGTTGTGTCAACAGCATCGCTGGGTAGCTACGTATAATAGTATAACTATTGAAATCATCTAAAATAGGAAAACGCTTTTAAAAATAATTTTATTAAAACTGTAATAGAAGATTACAAAATAGCAAAAGTGTATACTTTTCAAAATAGCAGAAGTGTATACTTTTGATATTATTAGGTTAGGTGTGTAAGTATAGTAATATATTGAGCTTACTAATTCTAATTGTTTTTTGTTTTTTCATAATTCGAAATTTTTTTTTTGGTAAATATTGCCATAATAGAGTAATAGGTAAGCTCGAAGGTCTCATTAGCCTTAGGCGTAGGTTCAAATCCTGCTTATGGCAAAAGCATTCTTAGCTTAATTGGTAGAGCATTAACCTTCTAAGTTAACCATATAGGTTCGAGTCCTATAGAATGCATGAAATACTTTGTTAATTTTTAAAATACACAGGCATGGTGAAATTGGTAGACACGCTGGTTTTAGAAACCAGTGAATTTTTCGTGAAGGTTCGAATCCTTCTGTCTGCAATTGCAATTTTGTATTTATATTTTTTCTGTGTAGCTCAGAGGTAGAGCAAATGTCTGAAAAGCATTGTGTCGTTGGTTCAATTCCAACCGCAGACATAAATTTTTGATGAATTATCGTTTCAAATAATATAACTTGTCGTCTAACGGTTAGGACAGAGCACTTTCTCTGCTTAAATATGGGTTCAAATCCCATCAAGTTCATTTTTGTTTATACTAACTTGCATTGTTAGATGGCTGAGTGGTTTAAAGCGCTTGGTTGCTAACCAAGTGTGTGTTTATACACACCGTGGGTTCGAATCCCACTCTACGCCTGGGTGTTTAATATTTTTGTTGTAGTTTAATTGGCAAAACGTAAACTTGCGAAGTTTTAGTTGAAAGTTCGACTCTTTCCAACAACAACATGTTTTGTTTGTTAAAGTCCAAAAATTAAGTTAGAATAAAAGTGTAAAAAGGTGGTCGAGCGGTTTAAGGCAACAGACTGTAAATCTGTCGTTATTTATAACAACGTTGGTTCAAATCCAACCCTTTGCATTAATTTAATAATTTATATTAAAGAATAATTTATAATACAGTAAAATAAACGCAAACTCATATAGAACTTGTTTTTAATTTTTTAGTTACATTATTATAAGTATGCTGGATATATTATTTTTGTTTTTAATTTTGAAAAATACAGTTAATTATTCTTTAATATATAAAGTATAAAATAGTTTTTAATTCTACAATATAATTGTTTTTTTGTTAAGCAATTAGCTCAATTGGTAGAGCACTCGCCTTTTAAGCGAGGGGTTATAGGTTCAAGCCCTATATTGCAGGTTATGTGTTTATTTTATTCGGTGTAGATTAATGGTAAATTAATTGATTTCCACTCAATAGATGTGGGTTCAAGTCCCGCCGCCGATATATATATTTTTATATTTTATTAGAAAGTAGTTTAATGGTTAAAATATTTGTCTTCAAAACTAAAGATAAAGGTTCAAGTCCTTTCTTTCTCGTAAAAATGTAAATTTTATAATGTTTGTGGTGTATAGCCAAGTGGGTAAGGCAATGCATTTTGACTGCATGATCGCAGGTTCGAATCCTACTACACCAAAAAATTATTAATTAGTAGTAGTATTTTTATTTTAATTTTATTAAGGCAATGTTTTATATTTTTTTATATTTTTTTGTACATATATGTGTATTATTTGGTCTTTTTTTTTATTTTATAAATGAAATAATATATTTTTTTATAAAACCCTATTTATTTGTAACTTTAAATAGTATATTTTTATATAAAAATTTGTTTGATATTTATTTATTAAAATATCAATTAATTTTTTATATTGTTGTTATAATAGTTATACCATTTTTTTTTTTTTTAAAAATTTTTTTTTTTAAAAATACTTTAAATTATAAATATTATGTTTATTTAAAAAATATTTTTAATTTAAATTTGTCTATTTATATTGTATTTAATTTGTTAGTTTTTTTATTGAGTTCTTTTTTAATATATTATTCTTTGTTGCCTGTTAATTTACAAAATAATTATTTGATTAATTTTCGTTTTGAATTATTTTTAACTGATTATTTTTATTTTTACGGTTATATATATTTATATGCTATCTTATTTTGTTTTTTTTGTGTAGTGCAGTCTTTTTATTATTTAAAATATTGTGAATATTTTTTTTATAATAAATTATTATTTATTTGTTTTTATATTATATTATTTTTTTGTGTTTGAACTCCTAGTGGTGATATAAATGGGGGTATTGTGTTACCCTTGATAATTAGTATATATATGTTATTTTTGTTTTGTTTTTATAATTTGTTTAATTATATATTTTCTTTTAATATAAAATATTATAATTATTTTCTTTATTGTTAATTCGGTAACATAATAGTTAATGTGCACGTTTGCAAAACGTATTATAATGGTGCGAATCCATTCCGAGACTTTTATAATATATACATTTTTTTTATTGTTTTTAACACTTAATGTTATTTTTTGTGGATTTAGTACTTTGTTGTATTTTTTTATAATATAACTAATGTTTTAATAAAGTTTGATCCTGGCTTTGAGTGAACGCTAGGCAGTATATATAACACATGCTAGTTGTATGTTTATTTTATCTAATTTAAATAAAAAATAGCGTACGGGTGCGTATAATAAAAGAACAGAAACATTAAATATAATATATTTTATAAATAGTATAGTGGTATTATATTTAATATATAATCGTAGTTTAATTGGTAAAACATTAGTTTTCGAAACTAAAATTATGTGTTCGAATCACATCGAGAACAGAGAGATATATAAAAATATATAATAAATCATGCTATTTTATATATATAACAATAATAATAAATATATATATATATATTTATTATTATTTTTTTTTTATTTTATAATTTTTTTAAGTTATAATGTTTTAATGTAATGGCTTTTTGAAGATTAGATGTTTGATATTGTAAAAAATATCAAGTCTGTGATCTGTAGTTGGTCTGAGAGGATGTACAACCACATTGGGGTTGAGTAGAGACCCAAGTTCCTATATGGAGGCAGCAGTGGGGAATCTTGGACAATGAGTTTGATACTTGATCCAGTAATACTGCGTGAGTGATAGAAGGTTATTTATTGTAAAACTCTTTTATAGTAGAATATAATGAATTTAAACTATGAATAAGCCCTGGCTAACATTCGTGCCAGCAGTCGCGGTAATACGGAGGGGGCAAGTGTTACTCAGCATTATTGGGCGTAAAGGGTACGTAGGTGGTTTAATTATTTTTAAAAAGTAAAAATTGTTTTTTAAACAAAAGTAAGTTTTAATAAATTTAAACTAGAGTTTAATAAAAGAAAATGGTACTTTTAGTGGAGAGGTGATATTTGTTGATATTAAAAGGACCCTCATGGGGCGAAGGCAATTTTCTAGGTTAAAACTGACACTAAGGTACGAAAGCATAGGGAGCGAAAAGGATTAGATACCCAATTAGTCTATGCTGTCAACGATGGATGTTAATTTTTGCATTTATTTGCAGTTATTAAAGCTAACGCGTTAAACATCCCGCCTGGAGAGTACGATCGCAAGATTGAAGCTCAAAGGAATTGGCTGAGATTTAGGCAAGCGGTGGAGCATGTGGTTTAATCTGATAGTACGCGTAAAACCTTACCAATTTTTGTTAATAAGGTATTAATAAAAAATTATTTTTTTTTTGTCGCAATAATTTTTAATATTTTTTAAATTATTGTACCTTATGCAGGTGTTGCATGGTTGTCGTCAGTTCGTGTTGTGAAATGTTTGGTTTATTCCTTTAACGAACGCAACTCTTTGTACTTTTTATAATAAATAATATAATTATATTTTATAGTTTATATTATTATTATTTTGTATTTTAATTAATGAAATATTAATTAAATAGGAGGATGTCAAATCGTCATGTCCCTTATAAATTGGGCTACACACGTGCTACAATGGTAAATACAATAAGTAGCTATTTATGAAAATATATGTTAATCTATAAAAGTTATCGTAGTGCGGATTATTCTCTGCAAGTCGAGAATATGAAGTTGAAATCGCTAGTAATCGTGTATTAGAATGATACGGTGAAGAGGCATAAGAATCTAGTACACACCGCCCGTCACGCCAGGGGAATCCGTTGTGTTTGAAGTTTCTGTTTATTTATTTATGATTTTTGTAAAAAAAATTTATTGTGATTTATGCATTATTAGTGCATTTTTTTTTAGTAGTTATGCATTAACTATTAAATTTGTTTATTACTTTTTTATAATTAAATAATGTTGCGATGGCATGATTGGTAATCAAGGTGAAGTCGTAACAAGGTAGTGGTAGGGGAACCTGTTGCTGGATTTAGACAAAATAGTTTTTTAAAAAAAAAGTTTTTTAAGATGGTAATTAAATTTAAATTTTTTTGTTTATATAATGTTTGACATTAAATCTAAAACAATAGAACTTAATAATTTTTTCAATTTATTAAAAAATAAAAAAATTGTAAAAAATTTTCAATTTTATATTCAATCGCAAGATGCTAAAATTAAATCTGTATGGGCACCTATATTAACGCCATTGCTAGGTAAAGATAAATTATCTGAATTTTGTCAAAATTTTAATAAGGAAAGTGGTTTATATTATAATGATGATGTATTTATTCCAGTATTTTTTATTATTCATCCACAAAAAAATTATTATTTTATATTACGAACACCAACTTTATTTTTTATTTTAAAATATTTATTTGATTGTGATAAAGTTTTTAGAGATCCTTGTTCAAAGCGTATTTTTTATTATGTAACCGTAGAAGAAATCTATTTTATTTTATTAATAAAGTATTCAAGCTTTTATTCTTGTACCTCAAAATCCTATCTTATTAATATGATAAATATATTAAATAAATTTTTTATTAAAATTATATTTTAATTTTATTTATATTTAATTTGCTGAAAAAAAATGAGTTTAAAAAAAAAACATATAAAACCAAAATTATCTTTATTAAAATTAAAATTATATTATAAACAATTATTAAATATTTTATATATTTTAGAAAAAAAACAAAATACATCTTTTATACTGGTAAATAACCAAGGTCTTTTATCTTTTTATTTAAATAGTTTAAATTTTTATGAAAAATATGATATTAATTTACGTTATTGTAAATTAAATTTAAAAGTTTATAATTATTTGGTACGAAAAAAAAAAATAAAAATATTATTTTTATCAAATTATTCTATTTTTTTTAATTTCAATTATATCTTACAAGTTGAAAATAAATTATTATTTGATAAAACATTTATTGAAGAAATCAAAAAATTAAATACAATTTCTGTTAATTTTTTTTATATAAAAACTGCATCTTTTGTTAAATTAATTTCGTTTGATTTTTTTTATAATTTTTTAGATAAGGTTAAAATTAACACAATTTTTATTAAATTAATTAAATTATTAATTTTACATCGTTTGACTTTATTAAGAAATTTATTTGTGTTTTGTGTAAAAAAACCTATAAATATTGTAAAATAAATTTATATTAGAAATGTTACCAACAATTATGCAGTTAGTAAAAAAAAATCGTACACGACGTAGTGCACGTCTTTATCATTTATTAGCATTAGAAGGTTGTCCGCAAAAAAAGGGTATTTGTTTAAAAATACGTACAACAAAACCTAAAAAACCTAACTCAGCGATTCGAAAAATTGTTCGTGTGCGTTTAAGTAATAATAAGCAAATAACTGCTTATATCCCTGGTCAAGGTTATAGTATTCAAAAATTTTCTGTTGTATTAGTTCGCGGTGGTCGCGTTAAAGATATTCCTGGGATTAAATATAAACTTATTAGAGGGAAATTTGATTTTGGTATTTCAGAATCTTTTTTACGTGTAAAACGTAGATCTAAATATGGTATCACTAAAGAAGAAGGTAATAAACGTATATTATCATTAAAATCAAAATCATAGTTTTATTATTTTATGTAAACAATGAGTATATTTGTAAAAAAAAAATATATAAGAATTAAATTTTTAAAATTAAAAATTAATAATTTTTATGGATATTCTAATATATTAGAATATTTTTTATTCCATAAAGTATTAAATTATATTATGTATTGTGGTAAAAAAGATAAAGCTTTTAATCATTGATTACAATTACAATTTTTAATTTTTTTAAAAAAAATTAAAATTAAACAATTGATTAATGTTCAGTTAATTAGTAAAAAGAAAAAATTTACTTTACATCCAATTTCTTTATTTGTGTTTATGATTAAACGTGCAAATATAATAGTTAATTTAAAAAAAAAAAAAGTTGCGGGTCGCACGCATTATATTCCATTATTTCTTAATGGTAAGCAGCAAGTTTTATTTACTTTAAAAAATTATATAATTGCTTCACGATTACGTGTTCTTGAAGTAGGTATTACGGCTAAATTGTATCTTGAACTGCTTAGTTTAATTACTTTTGATAGTAATAAAACTATTGAATCGCAATTATTAAAGCGTAAAAAGTGATTATATTCACAAGCAGCTGAGAATAAATTTTATATTAAATTTTTGTAATTGTATATTATGTTAATTAATGATTTTAGTAAAACAAGATAAACTTTCTTTATGTCGTTTATGAAAAGGTAATCCCTTTACTTATTTAGTTTTTGGTTTAGTTAAAAAAGGAGGACGTAATTCTTTTGGTCGTATTTGTTCTTTTAAAAAAGGTGGTGGTGCAAAACAAAAATATCGCATAATAGATTTTGTAAGAAATATATTTAATATTTTTGGTATTATACGTCGCATTGAATATGATCCTAATCGTAATGCATTTATTGCATTAGTTTGTTATAAAAATGGTATTATTAGTTATATAATAGCTGTAGAAAATTTGAAAGTTAATAATACTATTATTAATTATTATAATGTTTATACTACTTTTGATATTAAAACATTAAATGGTAGTAGTTTATTATTAAAAAATATTGCTCCAGGGTTATTAATTTCAAATATTGAAAAAAAACCAGGCCTTGGTGCTTGTTTTTGTAGAGCTGCTGGTACTTTTGCAATTGTATTAAATAAGTATAAAATTTATGAAAAAATTTATATTTTGGTTAGATTGCCGTCAGGTGTTGAATATTTGTTATTGGATAATTGTCGTGCTGTCTTAGGTATTGTTTCTAATAGTAATTATCGTTTAGTTTCATGAAAAAAAGCTGGAGTTTCTCGTAATAAAGGTATTAGACCTACTGTTCGTGGGGTCGCAATGAATCCTGTTGATCACCCACATGGTGGAGGTGAAGGTCGTAAATCTCCAACAGTTTGTGCAATGTCTCCTTGGGGGAAATTAAGTAAGGGTATTAAAACGCGCAAATCGATAAATGTTAATAAATTTATATTAAAAAAAAGAAATGGTTAGATCAATTTGAAAAATACAACAATTTTTTTGTACAAATAATTTGTCTTATAAAAAGTTTAAAATACATTCTTTTAATTTTGTTATTAGTAGTGATTTATTAGGGTTTGTATTTTATGTTTATGTCGGTAATAAGTTTAAAAAAATAATAATTACTGAATCAAATATTGGTTGTTTAATGAGTAGTTTAGTAACTACTCGTTTTAATGATGGGTTTATACATAAAAAAGATAAAAAAAAAAAAAAAAATAAATGGGTAATTTAACAAATCCAGTTAGTTTACGATTACGTTTAAATGTTTATTGAAATTCTTTATGAGTTTCTTATATTGATAATAATTACTCGTTTTTATTATCTTCTGATTTTTTATTATATTCTTATATTCGTTGATTTACTTATCGCAAAATTTTTTTAACCGTAGGTTGGTTATTTTATTATAGTCATTTTAAAATATTTCGTTTATTTAATAAAATTTTTATAATTTTTTTTTTTAAAGATTATAAATTTTATAAATTTTTTTTTGAATATGTTTGTATTATATTAAAATTAAATAATTCTTTACATAAAAAAAACAGTTTAGGTATTTTTAAAAATATTAAATTATTAAATAATTTTAATGTTTCAAAGTTTGTTAGTACTACTAATAAAATGGAAAGAAAAAAAAAAAATTATTTAAATTTTTGTTGATTATTTATTTTTTTTGATCTACAGAAAGTATTTTATACTTTATCTTTTAATAATAAAACAAAAACAATGGATAAAATTTATATATTTTTTAAAAATATATTTTTTTTGACTAATTTTATTTATTTATTTTTTATTTTTTTATTTGTAGTTTTTTTTTTATTTAATAATTTTAATAAATTAAAATTTAATTTAAAAAAAAAACTTTTTAATAATTTATATTTATATATATTTGCTTTGGTCTTTTTTTTAAATACAGCCCGTACGAATTCTAATAATATATATATGTATAGTGTTGCGAATCCTATTTCTTTTTTTACAACTTTAAATTTAAATTATCGTTATTTTACTAATAAAAATGTTATGTTTAATATTAAAAAACATAAATTTTTTATTAAAGTTGTTAATAAAAAACCTCGTATTTTTTTACGTACAGCAAATCCTGTATTTTTTAATCATGGATTGTTGCCTTTTAAAAAAATAATAATTAAAAAATTAAGTGTTGTGAATTTTATTAAATTTGATCGTTTTGCTATTTATAAATTAAATTTTTTAAAAAAAACTGCCAACGCAAACATAAAAAATTTATTAAATACCAATTTTTTTTTTAAGTTTGTTAATACAGGCTTAATTTATTTTAAAATTTTATATAATTTTGTATTTGTTGATACTAATAAAATTCAGTTTAATCGTTTTATTTCAGCTGTATTTAAAAAAGTTTGAGTTTTACGGCGTAATAGAAAGCGTATGCGTGCATATAAATATATAATTTGATTGCGTCGCATTGTAAAACGTGCTGTTAAGTTATTAAATCGTAAAACAAAATTTAATAATACTCGATTTTATTTATCTTTTTTTAGTTTTAGTGCAAAGTGAATTTTTTACATACATACACAATTTTTCTTTTTAAAAAGAATAATACAAAGAAATCAATTGCAGAATCAAAAAAATTTTTTTTACAACAATATTCAAATTTATAGATTATTTCAGCTTACAAATAATAACACATCTAAATTTGTTGGTCGTTTTGTTTTTAAGTATTTTATTTGAAAATTATATTATTATTATTATTTTAAGCAACTTATCTATTTTAAGTCTTTTTGTAAATATAAAAATTATTTTTCAAAATTTTTTAGAAATCTTATTTTTGTTAAAACATGTAAAGTTGTTGTAAAAAAAAATCGTTATTTAAAAAAATTTAATAATTTAAACAAGAAAAAATTAAAAAAATTTATTCGTTTTTTTAATAAAAAATATTCTTTTGTTAAAAACCAATTTATAACTAATAAACAAAATAATTTATTATTTAAAAAGCCAATAGAAACAAAAACATTTTTTTATACTTTTAATGATTTAAAAGTTAAGCGTAACAAAAAGAATATTAAAATATTTTTTTCATTCACTAATTTATTAGTTCATAGACGTTTAGTTTTTAGTTATTTTAATAAAAGATTTAAAAAATATTTGTTGGCTTGAAGACTTGGTCGCTTTAATACTTATGGTTATATTTATAATAATGTGTATAGTTATTTGTCTTTTAATAATATATTATTAAAATATACTTGAAATCGTGCAATTAAATTTACAAGTATAAAATTTAAACATGGCTTAAAAAAAGATTTAAGTCTTTTTTTTAATCAATATATAAAATTAAATAGTATTACTGTAAAAAACCCTTGCGTATTAAATAGTAATATTTTAAAATTTTATTTAAATATTTTAAATAATTTTTTGATTATTTTATTATTCCGTAAATTAAAAAATATTGGGTTGTTTACTAAATATTATTTACATTTATTTTTGTTTGAATCAAAGAAATTATGTAATAATGTTACTATTGATTTATTTAAATTAAAAAATTTTTCAAGTTTTTTTTATTATTTAAATTTATTTTTAAAATATTTAAATTTAGTACCATCTTACTATAATAATAGTTTTTTAACACATTATTTTATAATTTTAAAAAAAAGTGTGCATAGCTTATTCGCGAATATTTTTAATAAAAAGAACTTGATTTTAAATTTTAAATATTTTTATTCAAAATTGTTTGAATTTATTAGTTTTTTTTTTTCAAGTATTAAAGAAATATCAAAATATCGTTTGTTTTTTATACAAAGTATTTCGTTATTATCATATATTTCAAAAAATTTTAATATTAGTAATTTAAATTTTAAAATTTCTTTAAAAAAAAAAAGTAATATTTTATTTTTAAAGAAAAAAAATAAAATGAATTTTTTTATAAAAAAACGTTTTAGTAAATTTTTTTATTGTGAAAATTTTTTAGATTTAAATAAAAATTTGTTACTATTTAAATATAAATTATTGTCTTTTTCTTCTTTTAGATTAGTTAAAAGAATAACTCATTTTAATTCTTATTTTAAGCAAAAAAAGTTTTTATCTTTATGATTTGTTAATACAATTAGATTTTATAAATTTTTACCAAAATTAATATTTATTAAAAAAGATATTAATGTTTCGAAAAGCTTATTTAATAATTTTATGTTTATTACTAATTTCTTTAATTTATATTTTTTTAAAAAATTTGCAAGTAATATCCGTTTTTTTTATAAAAAATTATTTTTTTCTTTTAATATAAATTATTTTTATTTTTTAAAAATAAATAATTTTTGAAATTTAATTCCACAAATAGTTAAATATGATATTAATGCTTCCGTTTTTAGTTTATGATCAAATATCAATATAACTTTATTTTCAATTTTTTCATATGTGTATAATGAAAAATATTTATCATTAAATAATTCATTAAAGAAAGGTTCATTATATTATAATTTTTCTTATACCTTTATTAAGAATGTTAATAATTTTTTTTTACAAAGAAAAGTTGGTTTTGAGATTTATTTATTTATATATAAATATTTTTCAGAGCATTTAGTAGATTTATTTGATTTAAAAAAAATAAACCGTTTTACTACATATTTCAGTAAATTAAAAAATTGTATTTTATTTGTGTATTTACAATTATTTAGCTTAAAATTTGTAAAAATTAAATTGTTTATTTTTCTTTTAACAAAATTTTTATTTAAAAAATTATTTTTAGTTGTTCAATATAAAATATATTTTTATAAAATTATTTTTTATATTATATTTCGTTATTGATTTTTTAAATTTATATTTTCAATTTCTGAGTATGTATTAAATATTAATTTATTTTCTACTGTGTATTGAAAAATATTTTTTTATAAATATTTTTCAATTAAAAATAAAGATTTAGTAGCGGTTAAATATTGAAAATATTCTTTATATTTATATAATACGTTTAAATTTTCTGTAATTTTAAGAAATAAAAAAAAAATACAAACATCTCGCATTTTTAATTTTTGATTGTTTAATAAACAAATAAATTTAAGTATATTTTTTTATAAAAATAATAAAAAAAAATTAATAGGTTTAACAAAAAAAAATTATTTATTACATTATACAATTTTTAAAAAAAATCTTAAAATTAAAAAAGTTAAATATATTAAATTTTTACAAGCGTTAAAACAAACTCAAAAAAGTAAATTATATATACATATTTTAAAAAATTTATTAAAAACTATTATATAATATTTTAATATGAAGAAATGACTTTATACTCATCTAATTTTAAGAATCAAACACAAAAAACTCTTGTAAAATTAACCAATTTAATTTATGTTTTATTATATTTAAATAAAACACAATCTTTACATAAAGTAGTAAAATTATTAAATTGTTTTAATAAGCTTATGTTATATTATTCTGGTAAAATTGTTAGTGTTGCTATTTCTAATATTTTTATAAATGAAAATTTATTTAATTTTTTATTAATTAATAGAAAATTTAAATATAAATATTCAAATAAGAATATTGTTTATTTTATGCTAAAAAAATTTTATTATACAAAGAATATAACACAGTTTTTACAACAATTATTTTTTAATTCTTATTATAATGTAAATCTTAATTCTAAAATATTTTCTATTTCTTATAATTTACATTGATTTCATTTTTATAGTATATCTTCAAAAAATTTTCTTTTATTTATTATTAAAAATTTATTTTTTTCTTTTGTATTACGTGAAAAATTTTTAAGTGATAAAATAAATTTATATTTTTTTGAAACAAAAAATGTTGAATATTTAACAGCACCTTTATTGTCTAATTATATTATACGTAATATTCAAATTGGCCATACATTAAATCGCATTATTTATCCTTTAATGCGCAATTTATCACAATTAAAAATGTATTTTAATGGTTGAAAAATTGGATGTAATGGTCGCTTTAAAAGACGAGGACGTGCGCAAAGAGTTTGATATGGTCGTACTAGTGTACCATTAAATACATTAATTGCAAATATTGATTATTCTGAACATATTATTAGATTACGTAATGGTATTTGTTGTGTTAAAGTTTTTTTAAATAAAAAAAGTAAATATGTATATTTGTATTAATTTTATTATAATAAATTTTTTTAATGATTTTTATAAAAAACAAATTAAAAACACATAAACCTTCAATAAATAGTGTTGAATATAAATCTACGTTTTTGTATCGTGGTCGCTTTGGGTTAAAAAGTTTAGTAAAAGGTTGATTAACCGTTAATCAAATAAATGCTTGCAAACATTTTTTAAGACGTTTTTTGAAAAAAAAAAAAGGTACTATTTGATATCGTATTTTTACAGAAAGATATTTAACTAAAAAATCTTTAGGTAATGCTCGTATGGGTAAGGGTAAAGGTGCTTTAGATAGTTTGATGTTTTATGTAAAAAAAGGTCAAATTTTATTTGAAATACGTTTGCTTTTTAATTTGAATTTATTTAATAATATTGATATCGCTATAAAAAATTTATTAATTCAATGTCAAAATAAAATAGCATTAAGAACAAAAATTTTAGTTTCAAAAAAATAAATTAATATATTCTTTTATCTTATAAAAATGATTGTTATTCAAACAAAATTAACTATAGCTGATAATTCTGGTGCGATTTTAGCGCGTTGTATTAAAGTATTAAATAATAAATTAATTGGATTAATTGGTGATATAGTATTAGTATCTTTAATAAAAATTAATCCAAAAAAAAAATTAGTAAAGGGTAGTTTACAAAAAGGTGTTATTGTTCGTGTTAAACGTAAAATTTTACGTAATGGTGGTTATATCTTTGTTTATGAAAATGCTATAGTTATTTTGAATAATAATTTATTACCTATAGCTACGCGTATATTTGGGCCAATTTTAAAAGAATTGCGAAAACAAAGAAATTTTAGTAAAATTTTATCTTTAGCAAAATATATAGTATAGTTTATTATTTTTTTAGAAAATTAATGTCATCGTTATTATTTAAAACTTCAATTTTTTACAATTTTTCAAGTATATTAAAATTTTATAAAATTTTTTGTTTTGATTTTGCGCAAAAATTTTTATTTAGTAATCTTTTTTTATTATCTAAAATTTTTAAAATAGTGTTTACTTTAAGCATAACATCTGGTTTAAAAAATGAAACTGATATTAAAGTTATCAATTCTTTATTAATTTTAGATTTATTTTTAAATAAAAAATCTGGTATTGTATCTTTTGTTCAAAAGTATTTAAGAAAATCAAAAAATATTATTTTTGTGTGTCAAACAATTTTTACACATTATTTAGATGTGTATTTATTTATATTTTTATTAAAAAAAATAATTAAACCTAATTTATTAAAAAGGTATATTTTTATTAAATATAAATTTTTAATAAATGGTTTTGTTTTTTATATTCCTGATATAAGTATGATATCAGGATTACCTGAGGATTTGAAAAAAGAACGTATTAGTATTAAAATTTCATGTTTTTTAAATCTTCGAAGTAATAAAAAATTAAGTAATATTTTTTTAAATACTTTGTTAAAATATTTATTTATTTAAAAATTTTAATAAAGTATTTTTTTTTGTTTATTATATATATTTATATTTATTGTGATTAACATGTAATTTAATGAAATATTTAAAAATAAAAGATCAATATAAAAGAAAATTATTTCAAAAATTTGAAATAAAAAAATTGTTAAGTAAATCTTTATTATATGATTTACAATTATCTTATAATTTACGTGGTATTATTTTTGATATCATAAAAAAATATAGTTTAACTTCTAAAGTAATACATAGAAATCGTTGTATTTTTTCAAATAAAGCGCGTTCAGTTTTTATTCGTTATAAACTTTCACGTTTGTCTTTTAAACGCTTAGTAGTTGTTGGTAAGATTACAGGTGCTCGTCGAATTTCATGATAAATTTTCAGTATATTTAATATAAAAAAATGTCAACTGCTTCTTTATTGATGTTAGCTAATATAAAAAATGGATATTCTTCCAAAATTGATAAGGTTTTTGTACCTTATTCTGAAATTAATTTAAAAATTTTGTCTTTATTATATAAAGATGGTTTTATTAGTGGTTATTATTTTAATAATTGTATCGGTAAAAAAGAAATTGTTGTTGTGTTGAAATATTTTCGTAATGTATATTTATATAATTATAAAATATTTTCAAAACCGGGACGTCGTGTCTATTATTCAGTAGACATCTTAAAAAAAAGATTTAATACTAATGATTTTGTTATGTTATCAACAGTTAAAGGTATTTTATGACATAAGGATGCTCTTCGTCTTAATCTTGGGGGGTTAGTTTTATTTGCATTTCGTTTTAAATAAGTATTAAAATAATATAAATTTCTTTATCAATATCAATGTATTTAAATTCTTTTATCAAATATAACACAAATATATCAATAAAAATTTTGTTTTCTCATATAAAAATAATAGGCGTGCTTGGTGTATTAGAGCATCAATTTAATTATTTTATGTGTAATGTCAATTCAAAAATAAATAAATTCTATTATATTAATCCAATTTTTTCGACATTTTATAAAAATTGTTTTATCATTTCACATATGTATTTTAATATTTTTTTTTCAGATTTATTTAAATTGATCTTAGGTACGAATTATGGGTGATTTTTTAGTTTTAATATAACAGGTCGTGGATTTTCTTTTCGACTAAAGAAACGATTTAATCAAATTTTTTTAAAAATTAAGGTTGGTTATAGTCATTTTGTTTATTTCCCAATAAATTATCAATTATTAGTTAAAATAGCGAAAAAGCGTAATAAACTAATAATTTTTTCTTTAAATTTTTGACTTATTTCAACAATTGTATGGCAATTACGTCATTTACGTAGTAAGCATACTTATAAAATACAAGGTATTTCGTTTTTAAATGAAAAAATTATTGTAAAGCCTGGTAAAAAAAAACAAATTTAAGCTAATGTTGTTTTGTCATTATTATATAACAAATAAATATATATCAATAACTATTTTTTTTAAGAAAAAAAAAACTCATTATTTATTATATCAAAATTTTTTTTCGAAAAATGTTGCTAATTGATTTGTTTTTTGTAAATTTTTTGAAGAATTTTTATATGAGGTGGGATTAAAAAAGTATACAATAAAACATAATTTAAAAAAATGTTAGTAAATATAAAATTAAGAACTTTTTTGCAACAAAAATTTGGAGTTAGTTTACATACAATGCATAAATTATTATCTTTAAACGGTATTTCTTCAACTTATTCTTTAATGGATAAGGTTTGAATGTTTTTATTACCAGGAGAATTATCTATTTTATATTTAAATTTGGTTAAATTTTTTAAAATAGAATCTGTTCTTCAATCGCAAATATTTGCAAATATTCGTGCGATAAAATTGTTAAAGGGGTATAAAGGTTTTCGTCATTATTACAGTTTACCTGTATCTGGGCAGCGTACAAAAACAAATGCACGTACTGCAAAACGTAATAAAAAAATTTCTAAATCAATTAATATGTTTCAATTAAACAAATCTGTTAAAAAAAAACCGGTTGTAAAAAATAAAAAAAATATAAGTAAAGTTAAAAATGTTAATAAAAATAAGAAAAAGTAAGAAAATAAATTTTTTTTTAAAAAATAGTAATAATAATTATTTTTTTGGTACTTCTACAAATTTATATAAATTTTTAAATATTAAATTTTTTTTAAAAAAAAAATATATAAAAAATAAATTTTTTATTTCTAAATATTTTTTTTTACAAAATTTTTTTTTTAAAAAAAATTCTATTTTATTAAATAAATTATTCATTAACTATATTAATATTATTAAAAATGTTCGAAATACAAAAATTGAATATTTTTTTAGTTTTTTAAAAAATGTGGTAAATTATTTGGTATTTTTTGCATCTAAATTTTTTAGTGTGTTAATTACTCGTGATATTTGAAATTATGGTTTATTTTTTTTTTTTCAAGAATCTAATATATTTTTTCAAAAAAAATTAGGTCAACAAAAAAAAAAAAGAAAGAAAAAAGTTTATAAAAATTTTATAAATTCTTTGCATATTAAATCGATTTTACCTTCTAAAAATAATGGATCTACTGTAATTTTTTTGAGTAATTTTAAAAAAGAATATCCAAAGTTACGTTGTATAAAATTTTGTGATTATGGTAATAGATATAAAACTATTATTAATAAAAATATGTTAAAATATGCTTATAATAAATTTTTAAATTTTAATTATAATTTTAATAAACATTTTTTTTTTAATAAAAAATATTTTCAATATTTATATTCTACACGTAATCTAAATAAAATTAATACCTTAAAAAATTTTTATAATATTAAGGAATTTGTACGGGTTACTACAAATATTGTGCCTATATATTATAATATATTGAAGGTAAAATTAAAAACTTATTTTCGAAAAAAATACATAGCATGTCAATTTTTAAATTTTTTTTTTCGGTTAAAATCAAATTTTTATTTAACAAAGTATTTTAAAGTTAAATTTCGATTTAAAAAAAGTTATTTATTAATTTTGAAAAAAAATAAAATTAAACATTTTAAATTTTTTCATATTAAAGTATTCAAAAAACAATTTAATTTTTTTAAATCGAAAGCAAGAAAAGAATATTATATTGTCTTGAGAAAATTTTATATAAATAATTTATTTTTAAAAACAAGAAAATATATGAAAATAAAAAAATTTTTTTATTTTCATATATTTTTTAAATATTATGCATTTAATATATTTAATACAAAAAAAAAGAAAAAATTGTATCGTCGTCGTTTTTTTTATCGTTTAAAATTTTTACGTCGTAAATGAAATTTTTATCGATTTTTTAAAATAAATATACGTTATGTGATATCTTCATTATTTTCAAAATTAAAAAAAAAATTTTTTACAAATTTTAAAAATTATTTAAATTTTTTATTTTTGAAGATTTTTAATAAAGATAATAACGTAGGTTTTAATGTTAATAAAAGTATTATTACTTCTCAAAATTTATTAAATTTATCAAAATTTAATAAATTTAGTTTGTTGTTTGTTAATAAAATAAATACATACAAATATATTAATGTGTTTATTAATAACTTATATACTTTTTTTTTTAAGAAAATAATAAATCGAAATATTTTAAAAATTTCTATATTTAAGTATATTTATGTTTATTTAAAATTTTTAGCTAAACGTAAAAATTATAATTATTTTAATATTAATAATAAAAATATTAATAAGTTAAAAAATAAGCGAAAATCTTTTATTTTTAATTTTTTTTCATTTTATGCAAGTAAACGTTTTTATTTAAATAAATTTAATTTATTATATATATGGAAAAAGATTAATATAGATTTTCTTTTTTCTAATGTTTTAAAAAAATATCGATACCTACAAAGTTATGTATCTTCATTAAATATTAATTCATCTATTTTTTATATAAAAGATATTAAATTTTTTTTTAATAAACGTTGTTTGTATTTAAATTACTATAATAATTATTATTTATTAAATTTAAATTTTCAAAATATTTTAGTATTCAAGCAAATTACAAATAAATTAAATATGTATAAGCAATTGTTTTATTTTTTTAATAATTTAAAAAAAAAATTATTGTTCAATTTTGTAAAAACTCAAGATAATAAATTTTTATATAAAAAAAATTTATTATCTTGAAATATGATTTCTTTTTGAAAATTTTATATAATTTTTTTAAATTTTATTAATAATAATTTACAAACTAAAACAATACATGATTTAAAAATTTTTTTTTCTTATATTTATAATATAGATTATTTAATTAATGTTGATTTTAAAAAAAATAATTCTGTTCCTTTAAATTTTAAAGTATTGCAAATAAATCTATTTAAAACTTTAGAAATTTTTAATCAAAAAGAACGACTGTTTTTTTTTAATAAATTTTTTAGTATTTATTTAAAATTTTTATTAAAAAAAAATATATTATTTTATAAAAAAAATTGACGTAATTTATTATATAAATATAATTCTTGTTTTTATTTTTATCGAAAAATTTATAAAAAATTTTTTTCTAAATGAGCAAAAAAAAAAAATTCGTTATTTTTTTTAAATAGAAAAGATAAAGGGTTAAAAAATTTAAGAAAAGATCATAAAAGAAATTTTTTATTAAATAAAAAAACACAATATACTGGGTTTTTTTTTTTTAAACAATGACATCATAAAATTTATCGTAAATTATTTTATAAGTTAAGATCTAAATTTAAACATAAATTAAAATATAAAAAAAATTTGATATTAAAAAAAAAAAAATATTTAAAAAAAGCAATTTTAAGGTTACGTGTTAAGTATGTTTTTCGTTTAAAAAAATATTTAAATTTGTATAATACTTGCAGTTATTATAATTATTTTAAACGTCGTTTATATAAAAGAAAAAAAACATATAAATTTTTTTTTAATTTTTTTAAAAAAAATTATAGAAAAAAATTGATTTTAAAAAAAAAAAATATTATTTCGCAAATGGGTATTATTTCTATTATAATATTTTTGAATAATACTTATGTAACATTAACTGATGTTTATGGTAATGTTTTATTTGTTCGTAGTGGAGGTCTTGTAGGTATTAAAGGACCTAATCGCTCTACTTCAGTAACTTCAGAAGAAGTTACTGCTAATGTGTGTACCTTTGTACAAAAAAAAAAAATTAAGTTTTTGATTTTGAAATTTTCTGGAGTTTTATACTCAAGAAAAATAAAAGCTGCTTTAAAAGTTTTTAATTTTTTTAAAAAATTAAAAATATTAAAAGTTATTAATAATACGCCTAAATCACATAATGGTATTCGTTTAAAGAAAAAAAAACGTTTATAGTTTTAAGTTTAGGACAGCTTTAGATGTAGTTTAATGGTAAAATATTTGTTTTGGGAATAAATGATGTAGGTTCAAATCCTGCCATCTTGATAGATTTTTTTAATTGTTGTTGTAATTTTTTGTGTTTTTATTATATAATTTTATTTAAATAAATGCATTTTTTATTTTTAAATTTTAATTTATTTGATTATTTGGTGATATCTTTTTTTTTATTTATGCTTGGTATATTAGGAATATTTATTACACGAAAAAATATAATAATTATATTAATGTCCATTGAATTAATGTTGTTGGCAATTAATTTTAATTTTATTATTTTTTCTGTATTTTTAGATGATATTTTAGGTCAAATTTTTGCGTTATTAATTTTGACAGTGGCTGCAGCTGAATCTGCAATAGGTTTAGCTATTTTAGTAATTTATTATAGATTACGTGGAGTAATCTCAGTTGATTATATTAGTACTATAAAAGGATAATTGTTTAACAGAGCGAATGTATTTATTAGTTATTTTTTTTCCCTTATTTGGTTATATTGTTTCAAGTTTATTTGGTCGTTTTTTTAGTACTAAAGGAGTTATTTTAATAACGACAAGTTGTTTATTTTTATCATGACTTTGTTCGTTATTTATTTTTTATGAAGTTGCTTTATTAAATAGTGTATGTGTTATTAAACTAGGTTCTTGAATAGATGTTGGGGTTTTAAATGTTTCTTGAGGGTTTTTATTTGATTCTTTAACTTCAATGATGTTGTTAATTGTGACATTAATTTCATTTTTAGTGCATGTTTATTCAATTAGTTATATGGATAAAGATCCGCATTTATCTAGATTTATGACATACTTGTCATTATTTACTGTGTTTATGCTTTTTCTTGTTACAGCCGATAATTTTATTCAAATGTTTTTAGGTTGAGAAGGTGTAGGGTTATCTTCTTATTTATTAATTAATTTTTGATATACACGTTTACAAGCAAATAAAGCTGCTATTAAAGCTTTATTAGTTAATCGTGTTGGTGATTTTGGGTTAATTATAGGATTATCTTTAATATTTGTTGTTTTTAAATCTTTAAATTATTTTGTTGTGTTTCCTTTAGTTAATTTATATCAATTAGATTATATTTATATTTTTGGTTATAATTTTAATGTGTTAAATTTGATTTGTTTTTTTATATTTTTAGGTGCTGTGGGTAAATCTGCACAAATCGGATTGCATACATGATTGCCTGATGCAATGGAAGGTCCCACACCTGTTTCGGCTTTAATCCATGCGGCTACAATGGTAACGGCTGGTGTATTTTTAATTATACGAACATCACCTATGATGGAATATGCTCCTACAATTTTAATTTGCATTGCTTTTGTAGGAGCATTAACTGCTTTTTTTGCAGCAACTACAGGACTATTTCAAAACGATTTAAAAAAAGTTATTGCATATTCAACGTGTAGTCAATTAGGTTATATGATTTTTGCTTGTGGGTTGTCAAATTATTCTGTTGGGTTTTTTCATTTAATAAATCATGCTTATTTTAAAGCTTTATTATTTCTTGCAGCAGGTTCTGTAATTCATGCTATGTCTGATGAACAAGATATGCGTAAAATGGGGGGGTTAGTTAAATTATTACCTTTTACATATGTTATGATGTTAATAGGATCTTTAGCTTTAATGGGGTTTCCATTTTTAACAGGTTTTTATTCAAAGGATATTATTTTAGAATTATCTTTTGCATCGTATACATTGAATAGTTTTTTTATATATTGATTAGGGCTTATTTCAGCATTTTTTACTGCTTTTTATTCATTTCGTTTAATATATTTAACATTTTGAATTGAAACAAATGGCTTTCGTGTTATTTTAAAAAATGTTCACGAATCTTCGATATTTATGTGTTTTTCTTTATTTATATTATCTTTAGGTAGTATTTTTATAGGATATATTACAAAAGATATGTTTATTGGTCTTGGTACTAATTTTTGAGGAACTGCTATTTTTAATCTAACTTTTAATATTATAAGTTTAAATGGTGAGTTTATGCCATTTCCAATTAAATTATTGCCATTATATTTTAGTTTTTTAGGTTCTTTTTTTATAATTTACAATAATTATTTATTATTAAATTTTAATTATTATAAATTAGTTTTAATTTTTAAAAATTATTATATATTTTTAATAAAAAAATGATATTTTGATATTATTTATAATAAATTTATAATTTTGAATGTGTTATCTTTAGGATTTTTTACGTTTAAAACGATAGATCGTGGTATTGTTGAAATTTATGGGCCTTTAGGATTAGTTAAATTATTTAATATTTTAATGCAAAAATTTAATAATTTACAAACAGGATTTATACATCATTATGTTTTTGTAATGGTAAATAGTATTACATTTTTTTTAGGTGGGTTATTTTTTTTAAATTTAATTGTGTATTTTCAATTTGATCTACGTTTTTTTATTGTAAATATTTTTATTATTTTATTTGTATTAAATAATAAAAATATTGTTCGCACAATTATTTAATTGTGCATTTTTTTAGATTAAAAGTAATTTATTTTTAAATTAATGAAATATTTATCTTTATATGTGCATAAATTAGATTTTCAAAAACAACGTTTTTTTTTGGTTAAATCTTTATGAAAAAAAAAATATAAAACAAAATTTATTTATTTATTAAGTAAAAAAAAAAAAAATACTATTTTTGGTAAGCCAATTTTTCTTGAGGATGTTCAATCTAATAATTTTGATAAATTTGGTTATCCTTGTTCACAAAATGTGTTTACATTACGTGCTTTAACAGGTTTACCTTTATTAAAATTGACATCCCATTATAAATGTTTTAATTCTAACGAAACTTTAAAACATATTAATATTTTTTCAAAATATAATTTTGAATATAATATGTTTAAAATAAAAAATTATAATTTTTTTAATTCTTTTTATTTTTTTAATTATTTTTTTAATTCTCAAAAGCAGAAAGCATTGCAAATTTTTAATAATATTTTTGTAAAAAAAGTAACTAATGCTTGTTTTATAAAAAATAAATTAAATTTTAATAGTTATATATATCAAAATTATTCTAATAATATTTTATCATCTTTTAAATTTTGATTAAATTGTGGGTTAAAGTTTTATAATAAATCTTATCTTAATTTATTTTATGTTAAAGGTATAGATCAAACAAAAGTTGAATTATATTTAAAATTAAAGTTTTTTTATTTATATATATTTAAAAATGTTGAGTTAAAGTATATACATTTAATTTTGTTAAAAGTAATTAAATTTAAAAAAATATTTAAGATAAAAAAATTTTTTGTTAAATATTCATTAAGTTTTTTTAATTTTTTGTTGCAAAAAATAGCTATTTCTGTTTTTTTTCAAAAAATTAAATATTTTTATTTTTTTGAAAAACTTTTAATAAAAAAACCACATGTGCAATTTTTTTATAATTATTATTTTTTTAATAAAAATAAAAAAAACTTAATGCCTGGAAGTAAGTTATTTTTTTATTTTACTTTTTCTACTTTTTTAAAAAAAAAAATTAATAATATTACTAGTTTTGCAATAAAAAGGAAACAAATAACTAATCAATTCATATCAACTAGTATTAAATCTATTTTTTTTAATAAAAAAAATTTAATATTCAATTTTAAATTGAATATTTTTTTTATTAAAGTTTTTAATAAAAATTATTTTTATTTTTTTTATAGGAATTTATTAAAATTTTTTAAAATATCGAAAGATTTTTTATTTAAATCTTTTATACAATTATTTAATTATACTAAACAAGTTAATATATTAACTTGTTTAACTAATTTAAAAGTTAAAGTTAAACAAGTTAATATATATGTATTTAATAGATATCTTAATATTAATAAAAGTGTTACTATTAATAATAATAATATTTGTTTAAAATTTTTTAAAAAGTTATTTTTTAAACATAATCGTAAATTTTTTAAAAAATTTTGGAAATATTCTTTAATAACAAATTTAAAAAAGATAAGAAAAAAAAAGAGAACTTATATTTCTTTCTTTTCAAGAACTAATTTATTAAAGTATAATATTTCTAAATTTAATAATTTAGTTTCTTTTAATTTTTTATTTTTACAATTAAAAACAAAAAAATTAAAATTTAAAAAAATAATGGCTTTAACTTTTTTTTTAAGTTTTTTATTAAATCGTAATCATTGATATTATTATTATAATTTATTTATGCCTAATGTTAAATTAAATGTGTTAACGACAAATAATGAGAATTTAATAGGTAATATTAAATTGTTAAGTTGATTTAAAAAAAATAAAAATAATAAAATATATAAACAAAAATTATTTTTATCTTTTTTTAAAAATAAAAATCTTTATTCATTTTTTTATCAATATTTATTTTATAAACAATTATATGGTGTGCGTAATTTTAATATATTGAATTTATTCTATATAACTAATTATAATTTTTTTTTTAATACATATAATTATGTGTATTATGATAATTTTTTGGGTATGGAAATGAGAAATTTTATATATTTTGATAATACGAATATTTGTGATGTAAATATCAAAGCAAGCCGTTTATTTTATTATAAGCAAATATTTAATTATAATGCTTTAAATAATAATTTGATTTCAAAAAATTTTAATTACAAATATTTGCATGATTTTTTTTTTTTTAATTCTAATCTTGTTATAAATTTTTTAAATAAAAGATTCGTACAAATGTTAAATATTGTAAATTTAAAAAAAAAAAAAGCTAATATTTGTCAACTATATTTTAAAAATATAATTTTGATGAATTTTTATATTTATTTTTTTAATATCTTTTCGATGATGTTTAAAAAAATTACAAATTTAATCTTTATTTATTTTAATTATTTTTTTTCATTTGTATTTATTAAAAAATCTATAACTGCTTTAGATATTAAAAAAAAAAAAATTTTTTTTGATATGACTGTTCTTATATATTTTCAATATGTTTCTTTATTAAAATTTTTAGTAAAATTAGTAAAAATATATATATTATTAATTAAATAAATATAATGTTTTTTGATTTATTATTAACGTTTTCTGAAATGAATGAATATATTGCTATAATGATAGCATTTTTTTTTAGTCTTTTAATTAGTATTTTATTGTATAGTGTTGTTACTTTTTTTACTTTTAAACAATATGATGTAGAAAAAACTGCGTCTTTTGAATGTGGGTTTCATCCTTTTGAAGACACGCGGGAAAAATTTAATATACGTTTTTATTTAGTTTCTATTTTATTTATTATTTTTGATTTAGAAATTACATATTTATTTCCGTGAGCAGTTAGTTTACGTTATATTGATTATGTTGGGTTTTGAAGTATGTTTATATTTTTAATTATTTTAACTTTAGGATTTATATATGAGTGATTAAAGGGTGCTTTAGATTGAGAATAAGTTTTTTTACAAAAAATGTATTTAAATACAAAAATTAAATTAAATCAGCAAAAAAAAAAAAAGAGTTCTAGTGTTAATTTATTAAAAAAGAAATTTGCAATTAATAATTTATTTAATTTTGTTTATTTAATAAATTTGTCGTTAAATAAGTTTATTAAAGAAATTTTCATTTATAAAAATGAAATTATTGTTTTAATTGATAATTTAAAATATTGTGAATTTTTATTTTTATTTTTTAAAAAACATTTTAAATTTCAATTAAATAGTTTAGTAGATATTTGTGCTGTTGATGATTATTCAACTATTTCAACTAAAAAGCGTTTTGTGTTAAATTATAGTTTGTTAAGTGTTAAATATAAAATACGTGCGCGTTTAAAATTTTATTGTGATGCTTTAGATGGTATTCCTAGTATCTCAAATATTTTTTTATCTGCAAATTGATTAGAGCGTGAAGTTTGGGATATGTTTGGGATATTTTTTAAAAAGCATCCAGATCTGCGTCGAATTTTAACAGATTATGGGTTTGAAGGATTTCCTTTTCGTAAAGACTTTCCTTTGAGTGGTTATGTTGAATTAAGATATGATTCTGAGAAGCGTGTTGTAATTTATGAGTTATTAGAAATGACTCAAGAATTTCGGTTTTTTGAATTTATAAATCCATGAGATTGAACTTTAATAAAAAAATAAATGATTATTTATTTTTTTATTATTTTTTTAATGAATAATATTTTGTTTATTATATTTATATAATGAATTTAGAATTTCGCAAAATAAAAAATTTTACATTAAATTTTGGACCACAGCATCCAGCAGCTCATGGAGTATTACGTTTAGTTTTAGAATTAAATGGTGAAATTATTGATAAAGCAGAACCGCATATTGGGTTATTGCATCGAGGTTCTGAGAAATTAATAGAATATAAAACATATTTGCAAGCTTTACCTTATTTTGATCGTTTAGATTATGTTTCAATGATGGCACAAGAGCATGTGTATTCAATGGCTGTTGAAAAATTATTAAATTGTCAAATAAGTATGCGTACAAAATATATTCGTGTTTTATTTTTAGAGATTACTCGTATTTTAAATCATTTAATGGCTGTGACTACACATGCATTAGATGTTGGGGCAATGACTCCATTTTTATGAGGGTTTGAAGAGCGTGAAAAATTAATTGAGTTTTATGAAAAAGTTTCTGGTGCTCGTATGCATGCCGCATATATTAGACCTGGTGGTCTTTCGCAAGAGTTACCTGTTAATATTATTAATGAAATCTTCGATTTTTGTACTATTTTTTTAAATCGTTTAGATTCTATTGAAGAATTATTAACTAATAATCGTATATGAAAACAAAGGTTGGTTGATATAGGTATTTTATCAAGTCAAGATGCTTTAGATTTAGGGTTTAGTGGAGTATTGTTAAGAAGTACTGGATTATGTTGAGATCTTCGAATAGATCAACCATACGAAATATATAATTTATTAAATTTTAGATCTTTTGTGGGTTCTTATGGAGATTGTTATGATCGTTATTTAATTCGTGTTAAAGAAATGCGTGAAAGTGTTAAAATAATACAACAATGTTTAAATTTTTTAGATCATATACCTGTTACGGAAATATCCGTTAAAAATTTAGATAATAAAATAACAATACCTAGTAGAAAGCAAATAAAGAATTCTATGGAGTCATTAATTCATCATTTTAAATTGTTTACAGAAGGTTACAGTGTACCTGCTGGTGAAGTGTATATGTGTGCTGAAGCACCGAAAGGAGAGTTTGGTGTTTTTTTAGTATCTAATAATACTAATAAGCCTTATCGTTGTCATATAAAAGCGCCAGGGTTTATACATTTACAAGGCTTAAATTTTTTGGCAAAAAAACATATGATAGCTGATGTTGTAACAATTATTGGTACTTTAGATATTGTGTTTGGAGAAGTTGATCGGTAATAGTGAATTATTATACGATAAATTTTTTATTTTTGTTAATTTATTAAATTTTTATTCTAATGTTAGTAATTATTCAAAAAAATTTATCCATTTTAGATAATATCAATTATTTCTTAATTTATAAATTAAGAAATAAATATTTAAAGAAATCTTCTATATTTTTTTTAGATAATGTTCATACAGGTAATATTGTATTTGTTAAAGTTTTAACTTATGAGTTTAAATCAAAACGTACGTATTATTTTCTGGGATTATGTATTGGCTTTAGGCGTAATAAATTAAATAGTAGTATTATTTTAAGAAATGCTTTAAGTGGTATTTTAATTGAACAACATTTTCTATTATTTAACAATTTAATAATTTTATTACGTAATTCTAAAAAACGTTTTGTGCCTGTTGGTTTGAAAAAAAGTAAATTATTTTTTTTACGAAATTTACCTTTTTTTTTTCGTTTAAATAAAGCAGCTATTTTGGACACAAATTTTTATTATAATAATAATAAAAAGCGTTTTTTCTTTTTATATAATAAAAAGAAATTAAAAAAACAAAAAAGGTTATAAATTTTTTTATATTATTTTTTATTAAAATAATATGTATTAAATGTTTTTACTAAAAAAGGGGGTAAAACCCCCGGGGGACCCCCCGGGGAAAGGAAAAGAAAACAGATAAATTAATAATATATATTATATATAATATCTTAATCTTGAAATCTTAAATATAAATATAAAAATTAGAAAAAAGTAAAGTAAAAAGAAACTAAACGGGTTAAGATTTTTTTATAGAAAAAAGGATTTATTTTTATAAGTGTAGAAAGGTATAAAAATTAAAAAAGTAAAAAACGAATAAATATGTTTAACTAAATACTAAATAATATATAAAATAATATTCGTTACTTTGTTTTTGTTTTATTCTTGTATTAATTATTAATTTATTTTATTTTTTTTGTCTATTCTGTGGGGGGGGGGTTTGGGTAATATAGTTTTATTTAATAATTAAGTTTAAATTTATTTAGTATTGTTGTTTTGTTAGTTTAAAGTGCTTTCTTTTTAACTATTTTAAGAACTTTAAATATGTAATAAAGGTGGGTGGTTGGGTTTGTGGTTTTAAGGGCAAAAAAAAAGAAAAAAATTGTTTGGTAGAGTTTAATTGCTTTATTTTTTAGTTTTATTATAGTGTATAGTTAAAGTACCCGTAAAAAAGATGTAATGCCACAATTAGATATCTTAATTTGATTTAGTTTATGTGTAGGAACAACTATACTTTTTTGAAGTGTGTATTATATCGTAATACGTTGATTTATCGTACATTATTATTTTATTTTTAATATCAGATTAAAAATAAAAAATATGTTATTTTTATTAAGTTTTGTTTTGTTCAATTTAGTTTTTAAAAATAATTTTTCACAATTAAAAGGAGCTATAATATATAATACTTCACTTTTAAAAAATATTTATGTGTTTGTACATTCTTATATAAAGTGTTATAATGTATTATATACATTACGTACGCTTTATTTTTTTAATTTTGTGATATTAAGAATAAAGACGGGGTTTGTATTACATAATTTCTTTTATCTTACTTTTGCTAAATAAATCTTATTTCTATCATAGATAATGTCTATTAAAATAATCTTTTGTATTTTTTATTTTATGTGTTTCTTTTTTGAAGAATTTTTTAGCATGCTTATTACGCAATTTATGTATAATTATTTAAATATTTTCTGTAATACTGTTAATTTACCGACGTACAGCAATACTTTTATGTTTGATGCTGTTTTATTTCAAGATAAGACATTTTTAAGCTTTGCTACTAATGAAGTTATGATACCTCTTGCGAGTTCGTCTATTGTTCTTTATTATTATATTAAGCAATATATTACAAGTTTATTTTTAGGGCATAGTTTATTTATGTATTTATACATATATATATATATTAATTTTTTTACAAAAAATGAAATAAAAATAACGGCAGCAAATAATTATATAAATTCACAAAAATTGAATAAAAATACAATGACTACTTATTATTGTCAAAGTATGTTAATTATTTTATTTTTATTTAATGTATACAATATCTTAGTACAAGATTCCCAATTACTATATAATTTATGTCTTCTTTTTGATACAAATATACTTAATATTACAATAGATCAAAATTATTTATTAGTGCAAAGTATATTTATTTTTTTATATTGATTATATATTTATAATCAATATATTTTAAAATTAAAAAATAATTTAAAATGAGAAATTAATCAAGATATTATAGTATTATTAAATATTGCAACATATTTAAATTTGAAATTAATTACATGTGTAAATTTAATATATTTTGTTATATTGATAGAATCGTTAACTTTATTATTAATAATACTTTGTGCTACAATTGGTTATTTAAAAGAGGATTTTAAATCAGCAGAAGAGGCTAGTTTTAAACTTTATATAAATAATGCAATTAGTACTGGTTTTTTATTATTAGGTATAGGTTTAATTTATGGAAGTACAGGATTAGTTAATTTTTCAGATATTGCATTTTTTTTAAATAATATGTATAATAATAATTTAATTTTTTCTTATTATACTAATAAAGAAATTTTATTATTATTAGGGGTTATCTTTTTATTAGTAGGTATATTTACAAAAATGATGCAAAGTCCTTTTCATTTATGAGCTAAAGATATTTATGAGGGGTCTTCTTTAATTTTTACCACATATTTAGCAACATTATCAAAGGTAGGTATTATTTTTTTTTTTATAAATAATATTTTATATTTAACAAATACAAGTTTTATTTTAAATTTTTGTTTTTATGTTGGTTTAAGTTCAATGTTAATTGGTATTTTAGGTGCAATACAACAAACAAAATTAAAAAGTTTCTTGGCTTATAGCTCTATAGCGGCATTAGGTCCTGTATTAGTTGTATGTAGCGCATCTACTTATATAAATACTAGCATTATTTTTTCAATTATTTTATTACCTTATATTGTAAGTTATTTATTCATATTATTATTATTATTTTTTATAATAAATCGAATGGGAAAATTAGAAATTATTAAAACAACAACAAAATTTAGTGAAATAAAATATAATTACGAACTTGCTGGTTTATGACATAAACATAAATTTTTAAGTTTTTGTTTATTAGTTATATTCTTTTCATTATTAGCAATACCTCCATTTTTTAATTTTTTTCTTAAAACTTATATATTAATAGCATTTTTAAAAAATACACAATTTATTTTAGGTACAGTTTATTTATTATATGGTATTTTAGGTAGCATTTACTACTTAAAATTAATAAAAATTATAATTTTTGATAAATCGAATAAAAATATAATAATATTAAGAACAAATTGAATATTTGATTTATTACTTTTATTATTTATTGTATTATTGATATTATTTTTTGTATGTCCAAAATTATTAACTTTATGGTACATCTCAACGTGAAATTTTTTTTACGTTTAAATTTTCGCTGAAGCTTTGCGCTTAAAAAACTAATTAAATTAAGTTATCTCTTATAAAAAAACAATTCGCTAATGATTAAATTTATTATTTCTCTTATTACATTAAGTACAGCCTTGGGTGGTTTTTTATTTTTACATACTTTAAATTCTTTTACTTCTGAAATGTTACAGTTACATTTCTCTATGCTTGGGACATTAAATGATTTTGCCACTTCACAAAATACCCTATTATTTGATCCATTAGGGCAATTTGAAGTTTTAAATTTTTATACAGTGTACGCAAATATGTTTAATAATTTTACAAACATAGTACCTGATAGCTCTTTAATTCAATCAATTTTATATAATACACAACAATATTTTTCTTTTTTTAAATTGATTCCTGAATTAACAAATATTGTAAAAATTCAAGATGTTAATATTCATGATTTTTTAACAAATGAACTTTGATTAAAACTAAGTTCTTATAATAATATATTTTATACTGATAAGTTAAAACAAGATCATAATATTACATATAAACCTGATTTATTCATTAATAGTAATGAATTCATTACTTTTTTTAATAATTTTATTTTTCAATTATCACTTGTAGATTTTTTATTTAAAAATGTAGCAAACATTGAAAATATTTCTCAATTTTTAAATTTTTACGCAGAGCGTAATACTGTAGATATTAATTATGCTTCATATTTATTAGAAGTAAATAATATTTCTTTATTCTTTTCATTAAATAAACTAGACCCTAATGCTTCAAGTACTTTTTTAACAAAATTAGGGGTAAATATGGGTGATTTCACTGCAATTTTATTTGCTGATGATGATAATGAAAATATTTCAGAACAAGAAGCTTTTTTTAGTATTGGTACATATATATATTCAAAATATGTCACTGAATATTATAAAAGTTTAGAATATTTATGAAAAACTTTTACTTATTATCATAATGCTAAATATTATAGACACGAGTATCATGCTTTTGCACCTTATAAAGTTATAGATAAAGATTATCGTATAACAAAAGCTTCAAATTTGCCAAATATTGATCCTAAGTTTGCAAATATTTTAACAGATTTAAATTATGTTATTAATCATGAAGCTAATATTAATAATTTAATACAAACATTTAATATTTTATATAATTATACATTTAATTTTGAGATTTTTAGTAAATTCAAAAATATGGGTTTAATTTTTGAACCTTTTGGTTCTTATTTAACATATAATGCAGGAAATATGAGAGAAGATGCAATAGTACCTGCATATTATCCATACTTATATAAAAATAGATTGTATGATATTTTAGTTATGGAAAGTTATAAATGATTGGATTATTATACATATAATAATTCAATTTTTAATGATCCAATGTTTACAGTAATTACAAAAGATATTAATTATAATTTAACAAAATTTTTTCAAAATGAAAATGTTCATAAATTTATACCTTTTATTGATGGTAATGAAACAACATATACATTATATACATCTCCTTCATTTGGTATAGAAAATTACCGCGCGAATCTATTATTATATGAATTATTATTTACGATGAAAAAATATAATTCAGAGGATTTTAAAATTTTAGAATTATTTGAAAATTATTATTTATCTGATAAACGTTCTACGCAAGGTTCTACTAAATTTTTACCTATAGATTCATTACTTATAACTAAACCTAGTGATTTTTATAAATGAACGTTATCTATTGCAAAACATTGTCATTTAGATACAAATATATCATCTGATTTAGCAAGAGATCAAAATTTTATTGATTTCAAAACAAAAAGAGCAACTAATATATTTAATACACATGTAAACCAAACAATATTCATCTATGATTATGCTACTAATATGTGTATAAATACATTAAAACCGTTTTATTTAAAAAATGATATTGATTCAAATATGCCGTATACTAACTTATGATTATCATTTATTACATATTTAACTAAAGGTGTGATATTTAATCCTTATTGTACTGAGTTAGAATATGGTGCAAATATTTGACTTGAGAAACAAACATTAAATAATATAAAAATACAAAATTATTTATTAGAATTAAAAGATTTTATTAATGATTATAAAAAAAATAATGAAGGTCATGATTTATTTTTCCCAACATTACAGGATATGATTTCTTTTTTTTTGACAGTATCTGCTTCTGAGGGACCTTCTATGGATTTATTTAATAATGTGTTAAATGTTAAGCAAGATTTTGTTATATTTAGAGCAATTATATATTGTCTTAAAGATATTTGAGATATTTTAGCAGAAGATATGTTAATTTATGACAGTAGAAATGAAATTAGACCTATTGAATTAACTGCGGACAAATTATTTACTGATATGGTTACTCAATATGTTAGTAAGGATAAACGTCTTATTGGGTGAGGAGATTCTTTATTTGGGTTTATATTTAGTAAAATATATGCTTTACCTGAAATAGCACCTGTAGATTTAAATGCAACTTTTGCAGAAATATTGACTAAAAATTCAGAAAAAGTGAATGCTGAAACATTTTTAAATATTTTTGTTAATAAAAATCAAGTTATAGATGAAATAATTAATACACATCGTAATGCTATAAAAAATAATGATTATAGTAATTTTGATATTACGGTAGATGCTAATAAATTTAATTATTCTTACTATGATGCTAATTCTTCTTTTAAAAATTTATCTAAACAATGTCTTGAATTACTTAAATTGGATTTAGTTAAATTAAGTAATGCCTGAGTTAACTTTAATCAAAGCAATTATTTATTATCAAATACACCATTAAATATTATGGCATATACTTTTATTGACGATTTTAATATATTAACTTTTTTTTTTGATTTTATACAAATTGTATTTTTACAAAATCAAAATACAATCATTTCGTATATATTATTAGTGTCTATCCTTTTATTTTTTATAATACCTTTAATAAAAAATATTACATTAATACCTAATAACTGACAAATCGTTTTTGAATCTTTATATAAATTTATTATTAATATATTAGAGGCACAAGTTGGTAAAATTGCACAAAGATTTTTTCCTTATGTATTTAGTGTATTTATCATTATTTTAATTGCTAATATTGCTGGTATGACTTTATATTCATTTACATTAACAAGTCATATCTTAGTAACTTTTACTTTGGGGGTATCATCTTTTTTAGGATTAACTATTTTGGGATTTTTTTTACAAAAATTTGGTTTTTTTAATTTATTTATACCAAAAGGTATACCATCAGCGTTAGTACCTATTTTATTAGTAGTAGAAATTATTTCATATGTTTCTCGTGCATTAAGTTTATCTATTCGTTTATTTGCAAACTTAATGTCAGGTCATACATTATTACATATATTGGCTTTTTTTTCAAGTAAATTATTTAAGTATAAATATTTAATCGGATTTTTATCGTTTTTATTAATTTTAGCAATTGTTGTGTTAGAATTTTGTATTGCTATCTTACAAGCATATGTATTTACAATATTAATTTGTATTTATTTAAATGATTCATTTAATGCAAGCCATTAAATAAATCATAAATATTAATTAATATTTATGATTTATTTAGTATATAATATTATACTATTTTTGCTTTATTAGTTTTTTGTATATTTACGCCTGTTATTATTAATGAAATTTAAATCACAATCATTATTGCTTTTAAAATTAGATTTTTTAGCTTTTTTTTCAATATTATATAGAGTTATTAGTGTTGTGTTAATTTTAACTTTATTTATTTGTATAAATGTGAGTTTAATTTATGGTATTAATATGTCTTCACCTATTATTCTTAATAATGCTGTGTTAAGGTATCTAAGTGAAGTTTTTCATTTTATTTTTTATTTTATTATAATTTTTCATATTTTTTATGGCCGTTTAAAATTTTTATTAACAGTAGATAAAATTTTGATATTTGTAAGTAATAATATAGTTAATATAATAAGATTATATAGTATTACTTTTTTAATAATATTTATTTTGTCTTTTATCAGCTATAGAATAAATTTTTCAAAAATAGAAGTCATTTTTGAAAATATAGAAAAATTTGTAGAACTATTCTCATTTGTCAGTATAACTAATAATTTTTCATTTTTATTTTTTTGAGAAGGTAATAGTACTTTTATTAATAATTTTTTATTTTTTTTATGTTATATATTATTTTTTTTTATTAAGTATAAAATAGTTTTATTTCTTTTTAAAAAAAATTTTTTATTTTTTTATGAAAAAATTTTTATATTATATTATAGTTGATTACCTTTAAAAAAGATGTTGTCTGAAAAATATATGGAAGTATATCAAAATAAAAATTTTTATATAGTGTTAATGTGAAAAGATAGTAAATTTGATAAGATATTATTAAAACGAAGTCTTTTTGCAAAATGGTTTCAGAATAAAAATATGGATATAGCTGATCATAATTTTAAAGATCCATTGTATATTGTTGTATTAGATAGTTATATCTATTTTTTACAACGTTGTTGTTCTGTATATTTTTTATATATTGAACAAGAATTATTTAAAAAAATTTAAGTAAACGCGAAAAAATGTTATTAAATACTTTCTTTCTTTATTTTAAAAATTTAAGTAAGATTTGACTTTTATTTCTATTCTATTTTTGTTTTTTTTGTATTTTTTTTAGTAGTTTTTTATTATTTTTTTGGTTTTATCGCATATATAGTGTACCTAACGCTGTGGTCTTACAAACACCACAATTATCTTTAATGAATTTAGTAAATAAAGATTTTAATTTAAATTTTATATATACGTATGCTATTTCATATTCATCTTTTGTTGATGTTCAATTATATTATATATTTTTTTTAATTTTTATAATATTTATACATATTGTAATAAGTATTAAACATATATTTGCTGATTACATTCGTGATATTGAAATAGTTTCGTATCAGATTTATTTGCTTCTTTTTTTTTTTTTTACTCTGTATTTTTTTTTGTAATAATGGTATTATGTTATATTTTGGCTTTTCAGAATGATTTAATTATTTATTTTTGACTTGAAAATTTTGTGTATTTATGTTACTTTTTAATATCATACAACTGATATATATATATATATTAATAAATAACTTTAAAACACAAATGCTTAAATTTTTAATTAAAAATTTAATTTTTATCAGTTTATATGTAGTTATTTATTTTTGATTGTTTACATAGCATAGCACTTAAATTTATTTATTCTAATATTTAAACTTTTTAAAGTTTTCGAAAAATTATTACGAGAAAAATGTTTTTTAAAAAAAATGTTATATTAAATTTATTACATCATAGTGGAGTTACCTATCCAGTACCTGTCAATATAACTTATTGATGAAATTTTGGGGTATTAGCTTTATTTTGTTTAGTTATACAAATTTTAACAGGTATTTTTTTAGCGATGCATTTTGTTGCGAATGCTGAATTAGCTTTTTTAAGTGTTGAACATATTATGCGTGATGTCCAATATGGATGATTATTGCGTTATATGCATTCAAATGGTGCCTCTATGTTTTTTTTAGTTGTTTATATTCACTTATTTCGCGGTTTGTATTATAGCTCATATGGGGCGCCTAGACATCTTTTATGATGTACAGGTGTTATTATTTTATTAATAATGATTTTGACTGCTTTTATGGGATATGTATTACCTTGAGGTCAAATGAGTTTTTGAGCAGCCACAGTTATTACGAATTTAGTTTCTGCAATTCCTTATGTTGGAAATGATATTTTAATTTGATTATGAGGAGGTTTTGCTGTAGACAATCCTACATTAAATCGTTTTTTTAGTTTACATTATTTATTTCCTTTTGTTTTATTAGGTTTAGTAGGTATACATATTGTTTATTTGCATGAAAATGGATCTAATAATGCTTTAGGTGTTATTTTTAATGGGGATAAAATACCATTTACACCATATTTTACAATAAAAGATATTTATGGTATTATACTTTTTTTAATAATTTTTTCTTATTTTATTTTTTTTGATCCTGTTATTTTAGGGCACCCTGATAATTTTATTCCGGCAAATCCTTTAGTAACGCCTAATCATATCGTACCTGAATGATATTTTTTACCTTTTTATGCAATATTAAGAGCCGTACCTTATAAATTATTTGGTTTTATTTTATTGATAGCAGCTATTTTAGTTTTACTTGTATTTCCTATAATAAGTCAATCAAATATTGTTTCAGGATATTATCGTCCAGTGTATCAAAAATTTTTTTGAATTTTTTTTTTTAATTGTTTAATCTTGGGGTGAATTGGAGGTAAAGTTGTAGAAGAACCTTTTTATACGCTTGGTCAACTAAGTACAATATATTATTTTAGTCATTTTTTAATTATTTTACCTTTATTAATTTTTTTCGAAAAAAGATGTTATATTCATAAGTGCCGTCGCTATACTTTAAGTCTTATGAATTATATTGTTGTATTAGAACCACAAACAGCAAGAGAATATAAAAAATGATATAAAAAGAATAAATTAGTTAATAATATTTCTTTTTCAAATCTAACTAATTTAAATAAAACATTTACCACGAAAGCAAATTTAAATATAACTACAGAAACTATAACTAATATTGCATATAATAATTCTTTTTTTTTTAAAGCTGTAGTTTTAATTTTTATGATAGCGCAAGGGCCTATTTTATTTACTTTTGGTGATAGAATACCAAATATAACAATATTACTTGTAATGTTTTTAGGATACAATATTTTATCAAGACAAGATTTTTTTTCAAATTTAAAAGAAATGTCGTATGCTTTATGAACAAAAATAATCTTGAATATCTTATATTTTATTAATTTAAATAAATTTTGATTAAATTTAAATTTTTTAGTATATTTTCAAATATTTTGTGAATTCCTGTATACTAAAAAAAATGAAATAAAAAATAAATATAATTATAATATAAAAAAATATTATAATACGTTAATAATAATTTTACCTTTATTTTTAAATATTAATAATAATTTAACAAATTTTATTACTTTATTATTAAGTAAAAATACTTATTTACAATATCAATTTGTATTAAAATCTGAAACAGAAAAAACAGAAATATCATTATTTTAAAAAAATGTATTTATGGATAAATCAAAAAAAAATTCAAAAAAAAAATAAAATTTTTTATATTTTTTATTTGATGAACAAAAATAATGTTGTACATAAATTAGGATATCTAATATATCTTGATAACTGTGTATTAATTCGTTTAAATTTAGAATTACTTTATTTTTATTTGTATTACTATAAAGGTTTATTAAATATGCGTAGAACAATTTTTAATAAATTTTTTATATTATGTTATTTATTTAACAAACAGTGTTTGTTATAACATTATGTCTTAATAATCTATTAAATTTTTTATCAAAAGCAAAATGACATCTGTATTTAATTTAAATATAACAATTAATAATGTATTGTTAAAAATTAATTTAACAAAAATACGTACAATTTTACATTTAAGTTTACTTTTAAATAAAAGTAAAAAAACAACAGTATTTATAGAAATACCACGTTTTTGTTTTCATCCGCGTTTACCTATTGCAGGTAATTGTCGCATGTGTTTAATTGAATTATTTAAGGCGCCTAAATTAGTTGTCGCGTGTACAACACGTGTGCAAGAAGGTATGGTGCTATTTACAAATAGTAATTTGGTTAAAAAAGCGCGTGAAAATTTATTAGAATTTTTTTTAGCAAATCATCCTTTAGATTGCCCTATTTGCGATCAAGGTGGTGAATGTGATTTACAAAACCAATTAGAAGTTTTTGGGCTAGATCATACACGTTATAATGAAAATATTAAAAAAGTTTCAAAAGTTATTAATATAGGTGTAATATCTTTTCAAATGACACGTTGTATCCATTGTACACGTTGTGTACGCTTTTTAACAAATGTAGCTGATAATTTTCATTTAGGTGTTATTGCTAGAGGTAATAAAATGAAAATATCTAAATACATTAATATGTATTTATATAATGAATTTTTAAGTAATATTGTTGATTTATGTCCAGTAGGATATCTTATTAAAATGTTAAAAAAAAAAGCCAATAACACTACTAATATCTATTTTAATAAGCAAATCAATTATTATTATTGTGGTGCCTTAACAACAACAAATACCGCGTATAAAATACGCAGTTGAGAATTATATAGTAAATATACGGTAGATATTTTAGATAATATTGGGGCTGATATTCGTGTTGATTTGAAAGGTACAGATCTTATTCGTATCTTGCCACGTATTAATCAAGAAGTTAATGATTATTGAATAACAGATATTACGCGATATGCCTTAAATGGGGTAAAAGTTCAAAGAATTTTAGTACCTTATTTTAAAAATAGATCTAATAAGTATATTGGGACGAATTGGGCAAATATTTTAGATATTTATGTAAAATATTTATGAATGTCACAACATATTTTACATAAAAATATGAATGTTACAAGTTTAACTGGTAATTTAACTGATGCTAAAACAGGTTTAAGTTTAAAATATTTTAGTAACCTTCAAGGTACTTCTAATATAGAGTCTCGTGTCGTATTTAATAAAAATTTAGATCTTAATTTAATTGAAAATTTTTCAATAAATACGACACATTTTCAAGAATGTAATGTTCTTTTTTTACTTGGGATAAATTTACGATTGGAATCACCATTTTATAATTTAAGATTAAAGAAAAAAAAAAAAATATTATTAGTTACGTGCGGTTTCTGCGGGTTATATTCTATGCATAAAAATGTGCAACATTTTAATTTAGGTTTAACTTTAAAAAAATTTTTTCAATTTTTAGAAGGAAAATCAATATTAAATAATATTATATTACAAAATAATAGTCTAAAAAATTTTTTATTTTTAGCAGGATCTGCGGTGTTACAAAGAAGTGATTGTTCCAATTTAATTAATGGTGTAAATTTTTTTATTAAAAAATTTTCTTTAAATGGTTATTTTAATATTATTCAACCAAATATCGGTCGAATTACTTGTAATTTTTTAAATATAATACCAGGGCACAATTATTTATTGAACAATAATTCTTTATCTTTAAAAAAATGAAAAAATATATTTAAAAATTCTTTAAAGATAACATATAATTTAAGTGCTGATGATTATTATAAATTATATAATAAATTTTTTTTAAATAATTTTCATATACTTATTGGACATACTTATAGTAATAATTTTGCCAATATTGCGTTATTATTACCAACAACAACATTTTTTGAAAAAGAAACTTTTTATTTAAATATTGAAGGGGTTTTACGTCAATCAAAAATTATTTCCGCGCCAAACGCTAATACCAATGTTTTAGTTGATTGACAAATTTTTTTTTTATTATTAAAAAAAAATTATTTAGAATTTAAAACGCGTGCAAAAAATATAAATAATTTTTTTTTACGTACTTTTTTTTTTGAAAAAAAACTTGTACAAGTGTTAGCGACAAAAAAATTAACTATGCATTTTGATTTAAATTATTTAACTTGAAATTATATTTTTTTTACTTTTGTTCAAAATAAAGTTAAAGGTAATATAAATTTTTTTCAATCTTTTTTTATAACTCAAAAAATCAAAATATTAAATATATTTTTGTGTGAACATTTTATCAATTTATATTTACAACAAATCGATAAATATTTAATATTATTATATTATAATAAGTATTGGTTATTAGATGGATTAAGTAAAACTTTTTTTTTTTCAAAAAAATTAGAACCCGTTTTAGAAAAACAATTATTAAAACATTCGCGTTTATTTTTATTAAAAAATCAATATGCGCAAAAAGAATTAGTAAATCATATAAAGTTATGAGATAATAAAATTTATTACAATAAATTTTTATTTATTAATTATCCGCTAGCGGCAAAATATCGCGGATATTATAATGATAATATTATTAGTAAACATACTTTAGATATTAATAGAATAAAAACTAATATTAAATTATTAATGTCTAATTATAATTTATAATAACTTTTTAATGCTTTTAATAAGTTTATCGTATATACTTTCTTAATTAATATATATTTTTACTTCAAATGTTTTTTTTTTTAATTACTTTTATTATTTCAATTATAAAATTTTTGGGAGTTATTGTTCCAATTTTAATATGTGTTGCTTTTTTTACTTTATTAGAACGTAAATTTATAGGATTTATTCAAAGGCGTAAGGGGCCTAATGTTGTTGGTTTTGTTGGTCTATTGCAACCTTTTGCTGATGGATTAAAATTATTAATAAAAGAGCCTTTAATTCCAAGTAATGCTAATCGTTATTTATTTGTTATAGCGCCGATGTTAACGTTATTATTAAGTTTTCTTGGTTGAGCTATTATACCTTTTGATTATGGTATTGTCTTATCTAATATTAATATTGGTATTTTATATTTATTTGCCATCTCTTCTTTAAGTGTTTATGGTATTATTCTTGCTGGTTGATCAAGTAATTCAAAGTATGCTTTTTTTGGAGCTTTGCGTTCTGCCGCGCAAATGATTTCGTATGAAGTTTCTATTGGTATTATTATTATTGTTGTTTTAATAAGTGCTGGTAGTTTAAATTTAACAGATATTGTCATGTCACAACAAAATATTTGATATATCATACCGATGTTTCCTTTATTCATCTTATTTTTTATTTCGGCAATTGCCGAAACAAATCGAGCGCCTTTTGATTTACCTGAAGCAGAAGCTGAACTAGTGTCTGGATATAATGTTGAATATTCTTCAGTAGGTTTTGCTTTTTTCTTTATTGGTGAATATGCTAACATTATTTTAATGAGTAGTTTATCGGCATTGTTATTTTGTGGTGGGTGATTACCCTTAATAAATATATACCCTTTTAATTTAGTACCTGGTTATATTTGATTTAGTTTTAAAACAATAATATTTATTTTATTATTTATTTTAGTTCGTGCCGCATTTCCGAGATATCGTTATGATCAACTAATGCGTTTAGGGTGAAAAATTTATTTGCCATTAGCTTTAGGGTTTTTATTTTTTTATGCTAGTATTTTTTATAATTTTGATATTATTTAATATAAAATATTTAATCGAAATAATTTATTTTAGCCAATGTTATTAGAATATTCTTTTACACTTATATATCTATTTCTTGAAAAATTTTATTTTAATTTTTTTTATTTATGTGCAGGTATTGCAATTTTTAGTGGATTTTTAATTATTAGTTATAAAAATCCAATACATGCTATTTTTGCTTTAATTATTTCTTTTGCGGCTATCGCATTTATTATGATATATTTTTTACGTTGCGATTTTTTAGCAATTGTTTTTTTAATTGTTTATGTTGGTGCTGTGTCTATTTTATTTTTATTTATTGTCATGTTATTAAATATCAAAAATATTGATATGGAGGAACAATACTTTAATTACTTACCTATGGGTTTTTTTTTAGGGTTTTTGTTATTATTTCAAATTTATTATTTTATAAAACAAGGTTTTGATTATATGCCAACAGTTTTATATATGTCTTTCAATTATATAGATTATTTAAATGCGTTAGATTCTTTAAAAGATTTAGAAGTATTAGCATTATATCTATATGAAGAATTATTTATATTATTTATCTTATCTTCTTTATTATTATTGATAGCTATGATTGGTGCTATTATATTAACAGTTCGAATTTCTGTGAAAGTAAAAAAACAATATATTTCGAAACAAGTATTTAGAAAGATAAAACTTAAAACGTTAAATAATATTTTGTAAAATTTTATTTCTCTTTTTAAAATAAAATTATAAGAATAATGATTTTTGTTACACAAACATTTTTAGATATACCTGTTCAGGGGCAATATGGTTTTCAAGATGCAGCTACAGCTGTAATGCATGGTATTATAAATTTGCATCATCATATATTTTTTTTTCTAGTATTAGTTTGTGTATTTGTTTTTTTTATTTTTATACGTACATATAAATTTTCTGTGATAAAAGAAACAATTTCAGAAAGTCAAATTTTAATGCATTTTAATGTATTTGCAAATACATTAAATTTACATAAATATTTAACAAGTGCTTATATTTGAAATAATTATACGACTTATTTAAATTTAAAAAAGATTAATAAATGGTATAAATATGATGTTTCACATGCAACAGTATTAGAAATTATTTGAACAATAATACCAAGTCTTATTTTATTATGTATTGTTGGTCCGTCTTTTGCATTATTATATGCTATGGATGCACCAATAAATCCAGAAATAACAATTAAAATCATAGGTCATCAATGATATTGATCTTATGAATATACTGATAGTTATGATTCTTTTGATTTTTACGGGGTAAATAATAAAGTATCTTTTAATATAGCAAAAGATAGTTATATGTTAGCGACAACAAATTTAACTTTTGGAGAATTACGTTTGTTAGAAGTGGATAATCCATTATATATTCCAATTTTTACAAAAATTAGATTTGATATTACAGCTGATGATGTAATACATTCTTTTGCTGTACCTTCTTTAGGTATTAAAGTAGATGCTGTGCCCGGTCGTGTAAATGTTGCTTATTTAAAAGTATTACGTTCTGGTATTTTTTTTGGGCAATGTAGTGAATTATGTGGTGTTAATCATGGGTTTATGCCAATTAAAGTTATTGCTTTAGATATTGCAAATTTTTTTGCATGCACTATTTATTCAAAAAAATAAGATAAATTTTTTTATGTCTATCTCTATTATTAAAGAATAATGGCCGTGCCTAAAAAAAAAAAAAGTTATATGAAATGTAATAAAAAATATACTGCTTGACGTAATAAAAAAAATAGTTATTATGTGTATAATTTTTGTAATACTTGTTTTTTGTCACAACATAAAAATAAATTGTATGTAAAAACAAATTTTGAGTGTTTTTTTTGTGCAAAAAATCTAGATAAATAATTAATTTTTGTTATTTCTAAAATTTTGTTAAATTTAAATATTTTATGATTACCTATGGTCTAATGGTTATGACGTACCACTCATGATGGTTTCAGTGTAGGTTCAAATCCTGCTGGGTGCATTAATCGCTTCTTCTTTTTAGTTAAAAGCGTGGCGCTAACTTTTCATTATTATTATTTTTTTGTTGAATAAATCTTTTAAATAAATAAAATTTTTTATGTCTTCGTTATTTTTTAGTCAAATACTTTTGTATTTTTTATTATATTCACCTAATATAGTTTTATTTTTATTTTTAATACCAAATAATAATTTAATTTTAATTAAAAGAATTTCTTTACTTATTTCTTGTATTTTTTTTTTTTTTAGTATTTTGTTAACATGATTTTATAATATTTCATTATACACTTTAGATAGTTTATGGTTTAAATATCAAATACATTCTAATGTTGCGTATTTTTTAAATATTCAATATATTGGTGGTCTTGATGGTATATCGTTATTACTTATCAATTTAACAACATTTTTAATACCTTTATGTATTTTAGTTAATATTGTGACAATCAATTATAGATTTAAAGAATATATATTATTATTATTTTTATTAGAATTTTTGTTAATAAATACATTTAGTGCTTTAAATTTATTTTATTTCTATATCTTTTTTGAAAGCGTACTTATACCAATGTTTATAATTATTGGTGTTTGAGGTTCTCGCCAACGTAAAATACACGCAGCATATCAATTTTTTTTATATACTTTTTTTGGTTCTGTGTTTATGTTAATTGCGTTAATTATAATTTATTTACATCTAGGGACAACATCCTATGATATTTTATTATTTTCGGATTTTGATAAAATTTATCAAAAATTTTTATGATTTGCTATTTTTTTTTCTTTAGCTATCAAAATACCAATGATACCTATGCATATTTGACTTCCGGAAGCGCATGTAGAAGCTCCAACAGCAGGTTCTGTGTTGTTGGCGGGTATTTTATTAAAATTAGGTAGTTATGGTATGTTGCGCTTTTTAATACCAGTATTTATTTTTGGTACTTATTTTTTTTTACCTATAATTTATACTTTTTGTATATTAGCGATAATTTATGGTTCTTTAACGACATTACATCAAATAGATTTAAAAAAAATTATTGCGTACAGTTCAGTAGTTCATATGAATTTTGCTTTATTAGGATTATTTGCATTTAACATTGAAGGTATTCAAGGAAGTATTTATTTAATGTTAAGTCATGGAGTTGTTTCTGGAGCTTTATTTTTATGTGTTGGGTGTTTATATGATAGATATCATACAAGAATAATTCGTTATTATGGTGGGTTAGTAGCAACTATGCCGATTTTTGCTGTATTTTTCTTAATATTTACATTAGCAAATATAGCTTTTCCTGGTACAAGTAGTTTTATTGGTGAGTTTTTAATTTTTTTAGGTATTTTTCAACAAAATATTACAATTGGGTTTTTAAGTGCATTTGGTGTTATTTTATCGGCTTGTTATTCTATTTGATTATATAATAGAATTATTTTTAAAGATATTAAAATTATGTATTTGTTTAAATTCAGAGATTTAAAAAAAAGTGAACGTTTTCTTTTTTATCCTTTATTATTTTTAGTATTTTTTATGGGTGTGTATCCAAAATTTTTTTTGGATCTTACATATATACCAGTATTAAATATTATATTATTACGTTAAAAACGTTAATATGCTATTTTTAAGTTTTTCTTTGATAGTTATTTTGTGTAAATGAATTTATTAATTAAACAATTACAAAGTGTTAATATTAGTATAGGTAATCATAAATATTTATGAAATAATAATATGTCTTTATTTGTGTCAGGGTTGTATAATGATATTTTTTGTCTTAATATTTATTATACACAATTAATTTTGCGAAAAGTTTTAAACATTTTAAAAAAAACTACATTAAAATATAAGACAGTTTTTTTTATTGTCCCTATATTTGTGCTAATTAATTCATGATTTCAGCAAGGGGTAAAACATACAAAGCCTTTAGCTTGAAATTTAAAAAATTTGTCAGTTTTTACTTTGGTTACTTGATTTTTTGGTTTATTTACTAATTTTAAACTTGTAAATAAAAATTATAAAATTTTACCTTTAAATCATATACCGGAAATAGCTGTTATTTTAGTTAATAAAATAACAGAAGCCACAGACCCTATTAATATTGCTCGGGAAAGTGATAAAATGCAAGTTTTAAATTTTGGTCTTGTAGATAGCAGTCAAAATCCTTATACTTTTAATTATGCTATACCTTCAAATTCTAAAGCATTTGAAACAATTATGTTTTTTTATCGTTTTTTTTGTAGTTATTTTTTTATTTTGAATATTAAAATATATTCAAGTTTTTTTGAAGATTTAATTTATTTTCGATTACGTTTCTCAGAAACGTCCACTATTTAAAATTAAAATATTATTAAAAAATGAGTAAACGTTTTCTCTATCGATATAAAATTGTTCGTTTATATGAAGAAGATATTTGAGGTATTTTTTTTCGTAAACAAAAAAAAAGGGATCTTTTTTTTAAAAAAATAGGGTATCAGCTTTTTTTAGAAATTTTTCGAAAAAATAGTTATCTTGTAAATTCTACTGTACTTGCTTGGAAAAAAAAATTATTATATTTAGGTCGACAACATACTAAAAAAAATTTTAAATGTCAATATCAATTAGCTTTAAATCTAAAAAAAAAAAGTAAATTTTTTTTAGTTAACAAACAAACCATTTATTTTAAAAATTCATTAAAGCATTTTAGTTTGTTGTTGAAAGATTTTTTTTTGGTAAATAGAAAATATTTTTTTAATGAAAATAAGAAATGCTTTACAATTTCTTTTTTACTACTGGCAACGGTTCCAAAAAAAATATCACAAAAATCGCTAAATAGGTATGTGGTGTATTTAAAAAAAGCGCTGGCTTTTATCTTATTACGACATTTATTTAATGATCTTGAAATTTTTACTAAATATGTGTCTCAGATAGTGTGTACTAATTTTAATTTTTTGTATAATTATAATTATAAGTATACAAATATAGTTAAATGATATAACAATTTATATTATATTGGGTTTATTAAAACTCTTAATAATATTGAATCTTGTTGAGCGTCAAGTCCTTTATATCATAATAACGTATTACACGCTAATACATTATCTTTATATTTAAAAAATATACGTTTAAATTTATATTTTAAGGTATTTTTAACAAAAGCTCAAATTTATGAGTGAAGATATAGAAAAAATTCGCAAATTTCTAAAATATATCAACCTTTTTTTTTTCTTGATACTATCTTAGCTAATAGATATCAAAATAGTATGTGAATGCCCTTGTGGTTATATTGGCGTATTTTACAAAAAAAAAAAAAGAGAAAAGCGCGATATCTTCGAAATAAACAGTTTTTAAAATCATTTAAACATCAAAAATATAAACACAATCAAAAATATAAACAATCAAAAATACAAACATATAAGAAATCTTATAATTATAAGCAATCAAATAACAAACAACCTTATAATAAGCAATCAAATAACAAACAACTTTATAATAAGCAATCAAATAACAAACAACCTTATAATTACAAGCAATCAAATAAATACAAGCAGCCTTATAAACAAGCTTATGCTTATAAGCACGGACATAATAAACGAAATCAGCCCGTCATTAAAACTATTAGAATTAAGAGAATACGACCTAAAATTAAGTATTTTTCTTTACTTAGTTGATATAAATGACGTATTAAAAATAATAAAAAATTTTTTCGTTTAAAAATTAAATTTGCTATATTTTTACATAAATGAAATTTACAGCGACGTGAAGCACAATTAGATTTTGCAGATTTTAATATATTTGGGGTTAAAAAATACGCGTCTAAATTTTTAGAACCTAGAAAACTTTTATGTGAGCCGGCAGTGCTTTATGCGAAAAAAAAAAAAAAGAATATATCTGTATCTAAAAAACCTAAAACTAAAAAAATTGTTGCTAAGCATCAAAAAAATAGTAAAATGATTAGTTTAACTCGTGATAGTAGTATTTTAAATAAAAATACAATGTTAACAACACAAAAACGTTTTTATACAACGGAAACTAACATTGGTTATTATAAGCAAAATAAATCGAAAACAACTTTAGAACAACGACGTATTTGAAAGCCAAAAGATAATTATAATAAAGTGAATGTGAATGCATCCGAAAAAGAAAAAAATTTTTCTGGTAAGCTTCGCAAAAATGCAAAATTTCAAAAAAAAGAGCAAATCTTTATTATAGAAGATCCAAATACTGGTGGCAGTCGCCATAAAAAGATGTATTCTTTAAATAAAAAAAAAACCTTACGTTCAAAATTAAAACAATTTACACGCAAAAGAAAATCATATAAGCCTTTATTAATAACACAAAAAAAACCATTGTATCCTAAAGTGTGAAAATTAGATATGCTTGAATTTACAATGTGAGGTGTTGCAAAACCTGGTGGATTTTTTGGTGGATATATCATGCCTAGTAAAAAAACAAAACAAATACTAAATAAAAAAGCAGGTATTAAATTATTTTTTTGAAAAACTATGCAAAAATTGTCATGACAATTTTTTTTAAGTTGTTTAAAGAAGCGTAACAATTATTTATCAAAAGCTAAAGCTGATAAATTTAATGGTCGTAAAAAGATTTATTATAATTGATCTATTATAAAATTTTTTGCGCGCAAAAAGTATCACGTGTGCTCTGTAAAAAAAAAATTTCGACCAAAAAAATATTCATCATTATTATGACACTTTTGTTTGTTATTTCAAAAAAGTAAAACTAATAAGATTTTTTCTACATTTAGATATAACTGAAAAATACATAAATTTTTTAATTTTTTAAAAAAATTTTCGTTCAAATCTAAATTTAAATTTTTATTATATTTTGTATTTCGTTATAATTATTCTAGTGCTTTGCGTATTACTAATAAAAGTAAATTAATTAATGTTAATGTATTTTTTTTACATAAATTATCTAATAAATATTTTTGTTTAAATAAATTTACAATAGTTAGTTGATCTAGTATAATAGAAAAAAAAATATCTTATAATTTTAATTATAATATTTTTTTGAATTTATATATTACATATATTATATCGAAAAAATATGAAGCAAAATATTATAGTTTATTGCCGTTTATTCGTAATGTATTAACATGTTATAATACTTTATTATATGCAAATAATTATAATATTTTAAACGATAATACAAATATTTTTGAACCTAATAAAAGCAGTTTTACTTTATTTAATTTTATAAATTCGCGTGTATTGCAAAAATATAAAATTTATTTTTATTTATTTTATACGTTTTGATATATATTTAATGGAAATATTGTGTATTTTAAATATTTAAAATATTTAAAATTATGTCAAGATTTTAAAAATTTCTATATATCTTATGCTACTATCAAGAATTTATATATTAATAAAATTTTTTTACATTTTAATACTACTTTTTTTAAAAATAATAATATTAATATTTTAACTTTTTTTAAATTAACTACGGCAAAATTTATAGATTGTGTATTTTTTTTTAATGCTTGATTTTTAAATTATATCGTAATGCTGTATGATAATATTATTAGTGTAAAAAAATTTAAACTTTATGCTAATATAAAAAAAAGTAAGCAAAAGTTATTAGCTAACACAAAAAATGAGTATGTTTTATTAAAAAAATTATTAGAGCTTTTTTGTTTAAAAAAAAAAAGTGAAGTTTTTTCTAAATATAATTTATTTTTTAAAAAATGAATACATACGGTTGCGTATGCACAAAAAAAAATTCGGCGTTTATTATATTCTGTACGCATTTTTTTTTATCAAAAATATAATAAAGTGCCTGAAAGTGATAGTATTTTTAATGTTACTGCGGAAGATCTTATAAATGCCGTAAAAAAAAAAAAACCATTAAATACTGGTAACTTCAAAAATAATAGAAAAGATACTTTTCCGTTAAAAGATTTTATGAAATTATTTTTAAAAAATAAAGGCTTAAAACAACGTAAAAAGCTTGAGTTAAAAGAATTTTATTGTAATGATAATATTCAATTCAAGAAAACTGAATATTTATTATCTTTTTTTGCAAGCAATCAAATGTTTAAGTATTTTAATAAATTGCGTCGTAAATATCTTAGTTTTTTTGCAAAAAAACGACAATTATTTTTACGTAAAATTAATAAAAATATAACATTAGTTTCAGAATATAATCCTATTTTTAAATTTTCGTTATTAAAAAAGTATTCAGTCTTTTTATTTCGTAAAATTTTACAAATAAAGAAACGAATTAAATTTTTTTCTTTACGTAAACGCAAAACTTTATTAGATAAAATGTTTACTTTAGATTTAATTCCTGTAGTAAAATATGTTAAGAAAAAAACATCTTTTAATTCTTTTTATAAATATAGAATGTTAAAAATTTGAAAATTTAGAAAGTTTTATGGATGTTTAACTAATTATGAATTGAATAGCATTTGTTTAAAAGCATACAAATATAGAGGTGATATTATTTTACGATTTATTATTTTATTGGAAGGACGTTTAGATACGGTATTATATCGTTGTGGGTTAGTGACTTCTATGTTTGAAGCACGTCAACTAATCAATCATGGTAATTTTTTGATTAATAATGTATTAGTAAAAAAACGTTCCTATGTATTACAAGTAAAAGATATTTTATCTATTGATACTTCTAAAATTACTCTCTTTAAAAATAAACTATTACTTCGATTACAACAAGATGGTTTACTTTTTTGACCACCGGTGTATTTAGAAGTTAATTATAAATATATTTTAGTAATGTTTATTCATGAATTATTACAAATAAATCAAATACCTTTTAATTTTAAATTAACTGGAAAAGATTTAAATAGTATTTTATATTATTATTATTAATATATTTTTTTAAAATAATGAAAATTAATAAAGTGTCAAGGGTTTTGCGTGTATTATAATATTTTTTGCAAATATATAAATATATTTTATAAATTTTTTAAATGTGTGTTGCTGATATTATAAAAAAAATAAAAGGGTTTTTTAATATTAATTTATCGAACCTGGAGCGTTGATTATATTCAACTAATCACAAAGATATTGGTACTTTGTACTTAATATTTGCTGTGTTTGCAGGTGTAATCGGGACTGTATTTTCGATTATAATTCGTTTAGAATTAATGACAACAGGAGATCAAATTTTAGCTGGTAATTATCAATTATATAATGTTATTATAACAGCACATGCTTTTATCATGATTTTTTTCATGGTGATGCCTGCAATGATTGGTGGATTTGGTAATTGATTTTTACCTTTAATGATTGGAGCGCCTGATATGGCTTTTCCTCGTTTGAATAATATTAGTTTTTGATTATTACCGCCATCTTTATTGCTATTATTATCATCATCATTAGTTGAGGTAGGTGCTGGTACTGGATGAACTGTGTATCCACCATTATCTGGAGTTATAGCACATTCAGGAGGGTCTGTTGATTTAGCAATTTTTAGTTTACATTTAGCAGGGGTTTCTTCATTATTAGGTGCTATTAATTTTATAACAACAGTATTTAATATGCGTGCTAGTAATATGAGTTTATATGAAATACCATTATTTGTTTGAGCTATTTTAATTACGGCCTTTTTATTATTATTATCATTACCTGTTTTAGCTGGAGCAATCACAATGTTATTAACAGATCGTAATTTTAATACAACATTTTTTGATCCTGCTGGAGGAGGAGATCCTATCTTATATAATCATTTATTTTGATTTTTTGGACATCCTGAAGTTTACATTATTATTATCCCTGCTTTTGGTGTTATTAGTCAAGTAGTTGCTTCTTATTCGCAAAAAACTATTTTTGGGTATACTGGTATGTTATATGCAATGTTATCTATTGGATTTTTAGGATTTATTGTTTGAGCACATCATATGTACACAGTAGGTATGGATGTTGATACACGCGCTTATTTTACAGCAGCAACTATGGTTATTGCTGTACCAACAGGTATAAAAATTTTTAGTTGAATTGCAACATTATATGGTGGTTTTATTACAATAAATACGCCAATGTTATTTGCTATGGGGTTTATTATTTTATTTACTTTAGGAGGAGTTACTGGGGTTGTTTTAGCTAATTCTGGGTTAGATATTGCTTTACATGATACATATTATGTTGTAGCACATTTTCATTATGTTTTATCTTTGGGAGCTGTATTTGCTTTATTTTCAGGGTTTTATTATTGATTTCAAAAAATTATAGGAGTTGGCTATAATGAAATGTTAGCACAAATTCATTTCTGAATAACTTTTGTTGGAGTTAATTTAACATTTTTACCAATGCATTTTTTAGGATTAGCTGGTATGCCAAGACGTATACCCGATTATCCAGATGCTTATGAAAAATGAAATAATTTGTCATCAATTGGGTCAAATATTACGACTGTTGGGGTTCTATTGTTTTTTTATATTATAGTAGATGCTTTAATTACTAATGAAAAAGAGAATAAATTATTCTTTAAAATTGATTTTATTTTTGAAAAATTTGCTTTAATGTTTTTAAAATTCGATAATACACGAGTTTCTAAAAAATTTTTAACATTATCTGAAAATATTGAAAATTTTTTTAATTTTATTCTTTGAAAATTTTATTATATGAATGTTTATTTTTATTTTTTCATGACACGTCAATTAGAAATGATTCGTTTACCTTTAACAGGTACAGGTTTAGCTTATGAAATTTTTTTAGAAGATTGAAATAATTGATTTATGAATCATAAACTTGTTATGTTTTTTACAAAATTTCGCGTTAATATTTTTAAAAATGAAAAAAATATTAAAAAATTTTCAAGTAAACATTTATATCATTTAGTTACTCCGAGTCCGTGACCTATTTTAACGGCATTTGCCGCTTTAATTTTAACGTTTGGTGGTGTTATGTATTTTCAAGGGTATCTTTTTGGTACTTTATTATTACCTTTAGGGTTATTTCTTGTAATTTTATATAAATTTTTATGATTTAAAGATGTTATACGTGAAGGTACTTTTTTGGGGGATCATACACTTGTTGTACAAAGAGGATTACGTTATGGGATGGTTCTTTTTATTGTTTCAGAAGTTATGTTTTTTTTTGCATTTTTTTGAGCCTTTTTCCATTCAGCTTTAGCGCCTACTTTTCAAATAAATAGTATGTGACCACCTTTAGGATTTGATAAATTAGTTTTTAATTTTTTTGAAGTACCTTTGTTAAATACTTTAATATTGTTATTATCTGGAGCTACAATTACATGAACACATCATGCATTAATTAAAGGTGCTTATTTAGAAACAATTTATGGTTTTGTTTATACTTTAGCGTTAGCCTTTTTATTCATTAGTTTTCAAGCATATGAATATATGGAAGCTGCTTTTACTATTTCTGATAGTGTGTATGGAGCTACATTTTACATGTCTACAGGGTTTCATGGGTTCCATGTTATGGTTGGTACTTTATTCATTTTAATTTGTTTAATTAGACACTTGCAGGCACAATTTTCAAAAAGACATCATATAGGATTTGAGGCTGCTGCCTGATATTGACATTTTGTTGATGTTGTATGATTATTTTTAGTTGCTGTTATTTATATCTGAGGTAATAATTCAACAGATTTTTTATTTTATTATACTGTGTAGTATTTAATAAAATAAATGAGGTAGCTTAATTGGTTAAAGTATCACTTTGTCATGGTGCGGGATGCGGGTTCGAGTCCCGTCCTCGGGGTATTTTTTACTTAGTTTTATATTTTAGTCTTACAGGGCAGGCAATTTTTGCAATTATTAAAATAATATGTATATTATTATTATAGTAATAAACTATTTTAGTTTTGGTTAGTAGCTCAAAGGTAGAGCAGCTGTCTGTTAAACAGTTGGTTATAGGTTCGAGTCCTATCTAAGTCGTAAATAAAAAAGAGAATACCCTGTAACTTAAATGGTAAAGTGTACGACTGATAATCGTCAAATATTGGTTCAAGTCCATTCTGGGTCATTTTTCTCTTTCCTATGAAAGGAATTAAAATATATTATGAATTTGTGTATTAATTTATAAATTAGGGTTGTAATTTAATTGGTAGAATATTTGTTTTGCATACAAATTGTATAGGTTCAAGTCCTTTCAACTCCAAATTTTTTAATGTTGCATAATAACAGTTATGATTAATTATTGTTATGTTGGTAGATGTATTTTAGGGGTAAAATAACTGTTTGTGGAGCTGTAGTCATGGGTTCAAATCCCATCATCTACCCATAAATATAAAGTATTAAATATTATTTTTTGATGTACTTGGTGAAATTGGTAGACACGTCAGACTTAAAATCTGGTGCTTCGGCGTTATCGGTTCAAGTCCGGTAGTACACAAAAATGGGTAGCTAGTAAAATGGTTATTACTTTAGTTTTGTAAGCTGAAATTATCGGTTCAAATCCGGTGCTACTCAAGAAAATTAAAAAAATCGCTGTAGTGTGTATTATTTTATATATTTTTATTGTTGCTTGTATGCAACATTAAATAAACCTAATGGTGTAATGGTTAGCTCGAGGGTCTCATAAGCTCTAGGCGTAGGTTCAAATCCTACTTAGGGAAATTATTTTTATAATCTCAAAAATAAAAAAAACTAAGTTTTGTATTAGAACAAAAAATATTTTAATTTAAGGAAATAAATAAAAAAGAAAAAATGACAGAATTTATGTTATTAGGATCAAAAAATATTGGAGGAGGATTAGCAGCAATAGGTTTAGCGGGAGCTGGGGCAGGAATTGGAAACGTTTTTGGATCATTATTGGTGGCGTTTGCACGTAATCCAGGATTAAAAAAAGAATTATTTATTTATGCATTATTGATAATTATAACTATGATTAGATGTCTATGTTATAGACTATAGACAACAAATATATAGTAATATGTGTTTTTTAAGTTACATTTACAAAATAAATAAAAAAGAAGAAATGACAGAATTTATGTTATTAGGATCAAAAAATATTGGAGGAGGATTAGCAGCAATAGGTTTAGCGGGAGCTGGAGCAGGAATTGGAAACGTTTTTGGATCATTATTGGTGGCGTTTGCACGTAATCCAGGATTAAAAAAAGAATTATTTATTTATGCATTATTAGGATTTGCTTTAACAGAAGTTATTTTTTATTATTTATTACTATTACTACTTATACCATACATATTATTAAACAATTTATATCTTTTTATAAGTAGCTATAAAAAAAACAATGAATTATAATAAAACAATATCAAAATATAACGAACTTGATTTTAATAATTTATTAGCCAGTTTTTCAAAACAAAAAAGTATCGTAGGTAATCATATAGGATATGTATTACAAGTAATTGATGGAGTTGCTATTGTTTCAGGATTACGTTTAATTAAAGCCGGAGAAATGGTTAATTTTGCAGGACCTGAAAATATTAAAGGGTTAGTATTAAATTTGAATAAAAATAATGTTAGTGTTGTTATTTTAGGAAATGAGCGTTTAATTAAAGAAAATGCTTTTGTTGCAGGTACTGATAAATTGTTATCAATTAATGTTGGACATAATTTATTAGGTCGTGTTGTTAATGTGTTAGGAGAGCCTATTGATGGTTTAAATGCAATACCACAAAAAGAATTAACAAGATTAGAGCGTAAAGCCCCAGGTATTATACCAAGAGCTTCTGTTAAAGAGTCTATGCAAACAGGTTTAAAAGCCGTTGATAGTTTAGTGCCTATAGGTCGTGGGCAACGTGAATTAATTATTGGGGATCGTCAAACAGGTAAAACATCTGTTGCTCTTGATACAATAATTAATCAGTTTAATTTTTTTAAACATACACCGTTAAAATCTGAAGAAAATCAAAAAACATTATATTGTATTTATGTTGCAATTGGTCAAAAAAGATCAACAGTTGCTTCTATTTATTTAACATTAAAAGAATATGATGCTTTAAAATATAGTGTAATTGTAGCCGCGACTGCTTCAGAAGCAGCACCATTACAATTTTTAGCGCCGTATGCTGGAGCCGCTATTGGAGAATATTTTCGTGATAATAAAAAACATGCTTTAATTATTTATGATGATTTAAGTAAACAAGCTGTAGCTTATCGTCAAATGTCTTTATTATTAAGAAGACCACCTGGTCGTGAGGCATATCCTGGAGATGTTTTTTATTTACATTCACGTTTATTAGAGCGTGCTGCTAAATTAAGTAAAAATTTTGGGTTTGGTTCATTAACAGCATTACCTATTGTTGAAACGCAAGCAGGGGATGTTTCTGCATATATACCAACAAATGTTATTTCAATTACAGATGGTCAAATTTTCTTAGATACTGAATTATTTTACAAAGGTATAAGACCTGCTATTAATGTTGGATTATCTGTGAGTCGTGTAGGGTCAAATGCACAATTAAAATCTATGAAAAAAGTTGCAGGTTCTTTAAAATTAGAGTTAGCACAATTTCGTGAAATTGAATCATTCTCAAGTTTTGGATCTGATTTAGATGAAGAAACAAAATATTTATTAAATAAAGGATATCGTTTAGTTGAAATTTTAAAACAAGATAAATATACACCTTTAAAAGTTTGACAACAAATAGTTATCTTGTATTCAGGGATTGGTGGATTTTTTGATAAATTAGAAATATCTGATATTTCTTCCTTTGAAACTAAATTATATTTTGAATGAAATACACATGCCGTATATAAACCATATACAATTGTTTATGATTCTGCTAAATTAAGTGATAATTTAAATAAAGACATTTTAGGTTATTTACTTACTTTTTTTTTACAATTTTTTGTATTGTTAAAAACATCATATGCTTTAACGCGTTTAAAAATTTGATTAAATAATAAATAAGAAAGAAGAAATGACAGAATTTATGTTATTAGGATCAAAAAATATCGGTGGTGGTTTAGCAGCAATAGGTTTAGCGGGAGCTGGGGCAGGAATTGGAAACGTTTTTGGATCATTATTGGTGGCGTTTGCACGTAATCCAGGATTAAAAAAAGAATTATTTATTTATGCA